>TARA_R110000772_G_scaffold20466_5_pt1 | contig 169874 bp, 205 predicted proteins | sample TARA_R110000772 | Tara Oceans TARA_R110000772 (sample SAMEA4397948) | marine metagenome | biome: Polar Biome; feature: [SRF] surface water layer (ENVO:00010504); material: water (ENVO:00002006), including particulate matter (ENVO:01000060) such as... | depth 5 m | reverse complement strand
GTACCACTACTTCCTGATGTACCACTACTTCCTGATGTACCACTACTACCAGATGTGCCACTACTACCACTTGTTCCAGATGTTCCACTACTTCCACTTGTTCCAGTTGTTCCCGAACTACCACTCGTACCGAATGTACCGTTAATACCCGAACTTCCACTTGTTCCACTACTTCCTGACGTTCCCGAGCTACCACTACTTCCTGACGTACCACTACTTCCTGATGTCCCACTTGTCCCTGAACTTCCAGATGTACCACTACTTCCAGACGTACCTGAACTACCACTACTACCACTACTTCCTGACGTTCCACTACTTCCTGACGTTCCATAAAAAGATGTTGGTTCACTATTTCTATCGTCAATAATTTTAATAGCCTCTCTTAATAATCTCGCTCCCTCAATAGCATCAACACTATCAATAAATTGTAGAGTAATTATGCTATTGGTAGCTTCTTTTTTAACTTTAACTTGGCTACCAACTGCGTATACACTTATCACTTGTGATGCTACAATTGAGTGAGTTGTTATATTATTAGTGTTTCTTAATTCAACTGAAAATTCACCTTTATCAACTGATAATATAAATGTTGCCGAATCATAAAGATCTCCCGAAGGAATAGAAGTGTAATTATAAGTACCATCTTTTAACTGATCAACTGTTGTTCTGAAAAGGCCATGAGCTATGACAGCATCTTCTTTACTTATGAATTGTAATGATGTAAGATTAGGTGAATAAATTGTAATAAATCTATTATCTATTAATGACGTTCCTACTGTTCTATAATCAATACTATGTCTTACTGTACCTAATCTATCTTGGATTTGAATAAAATTTTGAACAATCTCTTTAATAAAATTACCACTGTGATATAAAATAGAAAGATCCACTTGTATATCTGTATTTGATTTAGTTAATGGTATATCATATTCTCCGTTTTTTAATTCTCCAATTAAATTTTGTAAAACATTTAATGCTGATATAGCCTTATCGGATGAAGAAAATTGTAATGAAATAACAGATTCATCTACATTAACTATTTTAACAAATCTACCATCAGTAATTGTAGAGAAAACTTTAGTGTGATCAATAGTTTCTTGGACACTTCCATAAGTATCTTGAATTTGAATATACCTATCACTCAATACTTCTCTGACAAATGTATCTGGGTTATATAGTATAGAGAGTCCAACAGTTGTTCCTACTGTTATAGGTACTGTTTCAACTATAACAGTATTATAAGTTTCGTTTATTAATTCCCCGATTAAAATTTGTAATACATTTAATGCAGAAATTGCCTTATCAATTGATGTAAATTGTAAAGAAACAACAGATTCATCTACCATTATTACTTTAACAAATCTTCCATCAACAATTGTAGATGAAACTTTAGTATAATCTAAAATTTCTTGTTCAACGCTATAAATATCTTGTATATAAATATATCTATTATATTTTACTTCTTTAATAAAAGTCTCTAAATTATACATTATTGAAAGGTCTACGTTATTTGTAGATGGTTCATATGTTATAGATGTTACTGGATTATAGGAATTATTTTTAAGATCACCTATTATACTCTGTAACATATTTAATGCAGAAATTGCCTTATCTGTTGATGTAAATTGCAGAGAAACAACAGATTCATCAATTTTAATTATTTTAACAAATCTATTATCTACTAGCATAGATGAAACTAAAGTATAATCAATAGTTTCTTGAACACTTCCGTAAGTATCCTGTAATTGAATATATTTATCATTCAACACTTCTTTAATAAAAGTACTTGGGTTGTATATTATAGATAAATTTGGCATATGGATATATATTAAATATATCAATTTAGAAAGGCACGAAAAAACCCCATAATAAATTTATTATGGGGTTTAATTTAAATAATTAAATAATTAATTATAAATGGATCTTATCTAATTTTTCAAATTCTGATTTTACCATATTTTGTAATATGATCCTACCATTCCTAATTTGAGATTTAAGGGTACTCATATTAAAAGGAACTTCTCCTTTAATATTATAATCACCTTTAGGTAATATAATTTTAGATATTAATTCATTACCATCTTTTTCAACAATTGTAAAATCAACAGAATTACCACTATTATCAGTAATATCGGTAATAGAATAGAATTTAATTAATTCATTTTTTCTTTTTTTCTCAGGATCAACTAATGATAAAACGTTACCATCATATGGACTTATAACTTCTATTTCACCAGTTTCTTTATTGGTCTGTTTTTTAATATCAAAAAAAGAGTTATTAATAGAAAGTGTATTTTCTTTTTTAAGAATAATAGTTATCTCTCGGTAACTTTTATTATTAATTTCCCTTAGTTCAATTACTTTCTTATAAGGGTTTTTTAAATATTCAATCTTATCCTTTATGATATTACCTTTTTTAATATTAAGGTTATCTTGTTCTTTTATAACAAGTAATTCATCATCCCCATCTTTAAGAAAATCTTTAATTGTTGTCCCTTCCTCATCAATATACTTATCCATAGAGGAAAGTTTTTTATGCTTATTCAAATATTGAATGCATTCATTTCTACTAATAGTAAATAACCATGTAGAATATCCAGCTTTTTCTGGATTGTAATCATCAATTTTATAGAGAGATTTAAGAATTGAATCAGTTGCGATATCTTCTGCAATTAAGGTATCTTTCACTATTTTAGTATTGTAATATACTAACTTAGGGAGATAAGTATCATAGAAAGACAGAAAATCTTTCTTGGTTTTTTCTTTAAAGGTAGTCATTTGATCCTTTAAATTGTAATCTTGCTCTGAATTGTCTTTTACTTCAATTTCTTGCTTTGGATTGTCTTTTACTTCAGTCATGTGTGCTTTAATTAATTTTTTGTGCTATAAATGTTGCTATTGTAATTAAACTTGTATTAAATTATTTTATAAAGTTTATATCTAAATAAAATAACTTTAACAATTTTAATTCAAGTTATATATAATATTTTAATTGGTCTAACCAATAAAATTACTCAATAATATCGGATTTATCGATAAAATTACTGATACTTTTTTTACTATTTATTATTTTTAGTGCTCTACTAAAAACAGTAGAACAACTGACTATTTGCACTTTTGTATTAAATTTCTCATCATTATTAACACCCAATTTAATACTATCTGTTATATAAAGTTTTGTTAATTTTGACTCTCTGATTCTTTCAATCGCTGGTCCTGAAAGGATTCCGTGTGTAATACAAGCAAACACTTCAGTTGCTCCTTGTTCCAAAAGAAGTTCCGTTGCTTTACAAAGTGACCCAGCAGTATCTACCATATCATCTACTATGATTACCTTTTTCCCTTCCACATTTCCCATAAGTTCCATAGAACTAACTTCATTTGCCATCTCTCTTTCCTTGTTAATAATCGCTAATGGTAATTCTAATTTAGATGCGAATTTCTTAGCTCTTTTAGCACCACCAACATCAGGAGAGACAATCATAAAATCTGTTAAATCTTTAAAATTCTTTTTAATGAAAGGACAGAAAATAGATCGTCCATAAAGGTGTGTTACTGGAATATCGAAAAACCCTTCAATTTGTTCTGCGTGTAAATCCAATGTTATTAATTGATTTATTCCAACAGTTTCGAGTATTTTTGCTATTACTTTAGCTCCAATTGCCGTTCTTGGAACATCTTTTCTATCCTGTCTCATATATGGAAGATATGGAATAAGTGCAATTATTTCTTTTACTCCCACACGATGCGCGGCATCACTCGCCATAAGAAATTCAATTATATCATCTGAACTATTTAATGAACCTACAAGAATAATACGTTTTCCTCTAATTGATTCATTAATTTCAACTTTAATTTCCCCATCAGAAAATTTCTTTGTACTTATGTTCCCAAGTATCGATGGTAATTCATTTTTGATTAATTTTTTTGATAAATCTTTTGAACTATTTAATGCGAAAATTTTATACATATGTTTTATTTATTTATTTAATTATTTATTATTATAATCTACTTGTTTAATTGCTCTTAAAAACCAATCAGGAAATAAGTGACCACTATATCTTAGAACATCACCGAAGCAACTATCTAATATAACAAAGTCAGCACTATCTTCACTATTTCTAACTGCTCTTCCGTATAGTTGTATTAATTTAACGACTGTCAACCAAGAATACCATTCAGGTTTATCTTTCATTCTTCTTTTGTTCTTTGTATCTCCCAAATTAGGATAAGGAACTTTAAGACATATTTGAAACCTAGCTCTTTCATCTTTAAGGTCTACCCCCGTACCCATTGAAGGACTCACTAAAATAGTTGGTTTATTTGTCGTATAGTGTTGTTTTAATGCAAAATTCTTTGATTTTTGATCAGAATTTGGTAATAAAAATCTATCGTTGTTAATTTCTTCTTTTAGCCATTTCTGCAATTCAAAAGTTACTGTATGTATAATACCCTTTTTAGTTGGATATTTTTTATCTATTAATTTATTTATAATAGGAATATAATTTTTAAATGTTTGTTCCTTTAATTTATAACTCATTTTACCCATTGGAATATAATAAATAGGACGATCCTTTATTAAAAAAGGAGAATCAATTCTATAATATTCAGATATAGGTTCAGGAATTCCATTTAAATAATTAAACATTGTTTTATTTAAAATAGTCCCACTCATTAAAATAACCTTGTCATATTTTCTCCATATATATTTATCGAAAAAAGGATATGCCCATATTGGTTGAATAACTAATCTTAGCTTTTTCTTTTCATCATATTCTACTTGTAGTACCCAATTAGTAAAATCATTTTTATATTCATCTAAAAAATTAATAATTTTAGATTTAGTACTTTCTAAATTTTTTATACTTCGGGATAATTTAACTTCGGGATTTGTGTCTGTACTACCAAGAACAGTGTCAATATTCAATTCTCGGTTTAATTGTTTCTTGCCATTCTTTTTTACTTTAACAGATAATTTCCCAATTTGATCATCTATTTTATCTAATAAATAATCTTGACAAAAATCAATGAAATCTTCTATAACTACAATTGATTTCATAGAATTTAATATTGCATTCACATCAGTAAATCCCATAGAAGTAAGATTGTTCTGACTTAATGTAACACTTACAAAGTTAGACACAACGTTTTCAAGTTCGTGTGCTTCATCTACGATAAGGACATTACTTTCTCTACGATCTAATAATTTATTCATTGACATCAAAGTGAACATATGAAAGTTAGTTAAAGATATCTTACCACCCATAAACTGATCTCTATCATGATCATAAGGACAATCTTCGCATTTATTTTTAGATACTTTTTGGAACTCTTTACCTTGCTCACAGCTACAAGAAAATTGTGTACAACTATAAGAATTTCTACCCCAAAGATTGGACATACTGTTGAAATCTTCTTTATATTGACGTTGTAATAATTTACTCTCAGTCAATACATCAAATTTGGCATCTTTATCCACTTCTTTTAAATATCTTTGGATAAAAGATAATGCTAATATAGATTTACCTGTACCAGTAGGGAGGTCTAACAAGAAGAATTTTTTAATAGGCTCATTATGAATCTTATCAAAGATAAAATTTTCGCACTCAGATTGTTCTGTTCTAAGTGTATATGGTTGTAAATCTTTATCTAATATCTTCATTTATAATAGGTTATATGTATTTATTTTTATACTTTTTAAATATTCAAAGTTGTAATTAATTGTGTAAAATTTGATCAATATCAAATTCTCGTCTCATTGCTTCATCAGGAACAACCCAAGTTATATCTTCATCATCTATATCATACCACCCATCAATTAAACTTCTAATACTACTTAAATTAGATTTATCTTGTTTTTGCACTGGTGATGTTTTAATATCTCCATTTACTTCTATTTTTACTTTCTCTTTACCTCGTTTTATTGTTTTTATTTCAGCCTCAACTCTAAATTTTTTATCACCACGTTGGTAATTAGATTTATAAATACCATATTCATGTTCTCTGGCAATACCTAAATAACTTTTTAATTTAGTTATATTTGATTTTAAAATATCATTTTCTTTTACTTTTTTATCATATTCAATATTAAGATCATCAAAAATTTCCATATTAATAGGAGTTTTTGTTTGTTCTAATTTTTCGTATTTGGATTTTAGTTTTTTAAATGAACGGCTTGTGAAGTAGATATATGTTGATAATATACCCAAAGCCCCTCCTAAGATTATAAATAAAATGTATAAAAATATGGTCATATATAAGACGTTTGTTTATGTTTATAATTACAAATATAGGGAATTTATTTTGATATAGTTATAATATAGATTTAAACTTTCTTTCTTTTATTTTCTCAATGTAGATATCTCCATGACATTTCTTGGGAAAACACCAACAACCTAATTTAGAAACTTTATTATCTTTTAAATCTTTTATTAAATCATCAATTAAATCAGGATTTTGATTAAGGTGTTCCCTAAATAGATTTAAAGATTCTTCTTTAGATTGTACATTAGTTGCAATATTACTATCTTTAGAACTGAATGGATTCCCGTATTTATCGGGTCTTCCTATATAAATATAATTCGTGTCTTCATAATCTTTGATATTAATAATCTCAATTTTCATCTAAAATACCATTTATTTTTTTATCTCTTGAGATAAGTAATTCATCTATTAACATACTATTGATTATTTCTTCTCTTACATCTATTAATAAATTATCAAGAAATTCATCTGCCTTTTCCTTATTCATTGTTATTAAATATTGATTATATAAAAATCTATATTCCACCTTTAAATCAAAGCTTGTATATAAATGTTGGTGATAGCTGGCGGCTATATTAATTTTTTCATCTCTATTCATAATCTTCATTATTATTGTTAATTATATAATCTAATATTAATTCTCTGTTACCATCTTCTGTAATTTCACTCCAACCTCTGTCCATTAATTTACCTCTTCTTTCTTCGAATCTGTTTGTTTTCATCAAAGCATTTTCATTTATCGTAAATACCTTATTCATACTATGTATTATAGCATTTGGGTATCTATCTCTAACTTCTTTTCCGTTATAACTAACTCCACAACAAGATAAATCTACTTCAGATATTAATTTCTCTATAACTTCTTCATAATTTAAATCATACCTACTATCAAACCTATTTAATTTAGGTTTATTTGTTATTAATTCTAATATTTTTGGTGATGCAGTTGGGGTAATTATTTGTATAATTTTTCCATTTTTTACATATGTTTTTGGTGCGGATATTACCCTAATCCCACTATACATTTTTTGAATATCTTTACTTACTAAAGAATCCATAAAAAAATACCCCTTTGATAATACTAGATGGTGTAAATGTCTTGCTGATTCCCCACCTGCTAAAATATCCACATCATGTATAGGATCTTCGCAAATTGAATCTCTTATAGCACCACCAAAAATTATAGGATCTGATGATTTAAATAATTCATCACTATCAAATTCTAAATAATTATCTAATCTACTTTTTATTTTTTTTAAAAGATCCATATATATACTATTTATAATAATTTTTTAATTTGGTGTAAACACGAAGTTGCCGTGACAACAGGATCTCCACCTTTTATTGTATTTAACCACATTGAATGTTCTGCTACTATTGTAAATATATCCCCAAATACTTCGGTTGGTATAAGGTCATTTCGTTTGTTTATTAATATCTCTAATAAAGGTCTTCCACAAAGATTGAACAATTCTTGTATTTTTTCAGGACCATAATTATCCATTATGAATTTTTGAATATCCACAGTGGCTCCGTTGCTCAATGTTTGGAAGAGTTTCATTTTTAATTGATTGTCATAAGTAGTTACACTATAATCTACAACTCCTGTTCTTTTAATACCACTTAAAATAATAGTCATTTGTCTTAGATCAGGGAAATTATGAGCAACAATCCTTTTAATATCTATTTCTTGTACTTCAATTTCTTCTTCTTTACAGATATACATTAATTTTTTCTTACACTCACCTTTCCACCATTTAACTTCATCTTCAGTATTTGGATTAAAATCTAATTGAGTACATCTTGAAATAATTCCAGGCTCTACCTTATGTATATGGTTTGTAACTAATATAAATCTAACATTTGATGAGTAATCTTCGATAAATGCCTTTAATGCATTTTGATATTGAGAAGATGCTTCTTCAAATTCATCAAGGAATACATATTTATAACTATCTACTGGATCAAAAATACTTGAGATTGTATCTACATGATTTTTAATATCTTTTCTCAATACCTCTATTGATGTGTGTAATGACGTATTGAAATACATAACTGGTTTACCTTTAACTAAAATTTTAGCTAAACTAGTTTTTCCAGTACCATAATGACCATGTAATATTAAATTATCTATAATACCATTTTCAATTTCCTTTCGTAGTCTAGGTAATAATATTATATCATCTAATGTCTGTGGTCTATATTTTTCCCACATTAAATTTTCTATCATATATCTTGTATTATTTAATCTTTTAATAGTTGGTTAATATTATAATCTCTAATTTTAGTAGTTATTTTTTCATTAACCTCTGTCCATAACAATAGTGGGTTTTGGGTTATATCAAATTCTTTATATAAAAAAAGATTAAATAATCTCATGATTTTTTTAGTAGTATATTCTGTGTTAGAACACATATAATTTTGTTTATAACTAAAATATCCAATAGATAAATCATCTATATTTTCATCAGAATCCTTAAAATATTCTTTAACTATTCCGAATATTACATCTTCTATTAATTCTCTATTTCCTTCTTTAATAAATGGAAAGGATTCCATTTTTTCTGTTTGATAAAAAACATATTTCTTAATTAAATCTTCAATTTTAATATTCATCATTTATTTTAATAATATTTGATCGATGTTTAAGTCCCTCAATATTGATCTAAATTTTTGTATAGTTTCTTCCACATTCTCATACCCACCAACATCAATATTTAATTCTCTTTTAATTAATTCTACGAATTTATCCCATTGAGAAGAATTAATGTATCCTAAATCATCTTTTTTTCCTTCATAACGATTCATAATCGCACTAGCAATTAATTTTTCCTTATCTCTAGCTTTCGCCGCACTTTCATATTGTTGATTTTTAACTGAATTATCTTTTACTTCTTTATCAGAAATAAATTCAATTAATAGAGAAATTATTTCTGGTGTTTTTATTTCGTTTGTCATAATATGAATTTTTATTCAAATTCTTTTAAAAGTTTAGTAATAGTTTCTTCTCTTTTAATATATTCTGGTTTTATACATTCGTTTATCCAACTATTTAATTCTAAATTTTCTTCGTTGTTTAAAATATTAATATACACTTGTAGGTTGATATCATTAATTAGAATATTAATAGAAAAATATTCACTATTTTTTACTATTCTTAATGAGCCTATTGCGTCGTTTGCGGTAACTAAATTGGCAGTGAAATTATTAAACTTTAGCTGGAATTCTTTCATTTTGTTTGAAAAGGGAATTATATCTTCTAAGTCGTGACATAAAAGAACGCCATTCCTCTTTGTGTATTTTTTTCGCCCAATCAGTTCTCATAGAAACATTCTCATAGAATTCAATTGATCCTTCTAATATTTTAGACATATCATTGATATCTAATTCATTGTTTAGTCCAATTAAATTCTGAAACCAATTATCATTTAACATGATTAATAAATCAGAATCTCTAATAATTTGTTGACCTATATTTAATTTTTCATCAGGGATTACGTATGGGTATTGTGTTGCTCTTAATATATCAACACTTTCATTTATATTTACATTGAGTTCATTTTGGTCTAATGATTTTCCACTAAGTTTCCACCAAGTTTTTAATGCATCTACGGCATTATTAACATTTTGTTCGTCATTTTCTTTTCCCATAGAGTGGTTCATATCATGAAACATTCCTGCTAATATTAAATTTGAATATGGGACATAGTTATCTATATATCTGTGAGCATCTAAAATTTTCTGTGTTACCAACATCATATGATTGAAGTTATGATATGGTGCAAAATTTGAATTGTTATTTTGAACAATATATTTAAATGCGGATGAAAATAATTTATTACTTATTATTACATCATATATGTTGTTATCAATTTTTCTCATAATTTTGTCCTTGATTTAAAATTCTTTTCCAGAAGGTGCTCTATTCAATCTTCCCTCAAGGTCTTCAATCTTATAAAATAAGAGGTTGATAAGGGTTGTTACCTCATTATCTCTTATCCATAATCTTTCGATTTGTTTTTCTGGGGTTTTACCCAACTCTTCAAATGTTATCCCTTCTCTTCTGGGTATTCTTTCTTTTGCCATCTTGTATTATTATAAATATACGATTATTTTTTAAAAATCATTTTCTAATTTATGTAATTCTTTTTCTATTTCATTTAACTCAAATTTTTTCTCCATCATTGTCTTTTTAGCTTTCTTTCTGTCGTTATACACATTCTCTAACATTTTAAGTGTAGGAGATTTCTTCTTTCTAAAAACACTTCCATTAACACACACAACATCATTTTTATCATCTATTTTCATTTTAATACCTGATGTACTAATACAATGGGTAGGATCTTGTAAATCTTGTTTTCCTTTATAGTTCTCAGGAGCGATGAAAAATTGTCTTTGGGTAGTTGGGTATAAAGATGCGAAATCATAACAAGCAACCCATCTATTCATCCCAATGGCGGGTGTTTTAACCCATCCACCAGCAATACCACCTTCTCCACTATGGTTTTTAGTTTTATCTTTAAATAATATAATATTTTCTTCATCTCGGAACATATTTCTTAAAACACCTTCGGTAATTGCGAGTGAAGCCAGATTATTATTCATATAACTATACACATCAACTGCCTTAATTTTAGCAAGAGATGCGACAGCAAATATAATTGAAATATAATTCATCTTCTTATGAATTTGCTGAACCAAGACACTATCCACCGCATTATAATACATGAATGTTTCGTAATCTTCTTCGTACAGTTTCATCAAACTTCCCTGTTTATATTCAATCTTCTTAACTCCAAGAACTTTAGAACTCACAAAATCTAATGAGTTACTTTCCTTTACTTTAATTGAACTATCCAAAGATGCGTATAATAACATATAATCAAATACTAATTTATGACGAGGAACTTCATAATCTGTTCCCCAAATTTTATTCATTGATTTACTGTAACTACTTGATTTTGGATCTATATGATATGTTTTACCATTTTTGGTTTTACTTAATTTACGTGCTCTATTTACTAAAAATCTTAAATCAAAATTTAAGAAGTTCCATCCAGTAATACAAGGCATTTTCGGTAACATAGTATTGAAGAAACTATATAACATATCAAATTCATCATCATATTTAATGAATTTAAATTTATAATTTGCATCAAATTTCTCAAAATATTTGTTAGTGTTATCTTTAATTCTAATCTGAGCTTCTTTAGATAGGTCTTTAAGCCCTAATAAGATAATTTTATCATCATATACGATAGACAAAGATTGAATCATTGTAGGAGCCTCTGCTGGGTCAGGAAACCCATCAATAACCTCTGTTTCAATATCAATAAAATATATCTTAGGTAAATAGAAATTAAATACCTCATCCATAGATTCAATTGATCGATCAACACTATCGGCTAATTTATAAAGAGATTCCAATTTCTCTTCATCTTTAGTTTCCTTTATTAAGAATTCTAAATTTTCTTTTTCAATTTTCTTTTCTCTTGGAATTGCATCTAAAAATTCATAAGTAGAATATCTATCGGGATATCCACAATATGCTTTCTTAATTGGCTTTCCGTCCCAACTATGATAATTTTCTTCTTTCTCCACATCATTAGCCCCACAAACTTCATATTTATAAGGGTATTCCCACGGATAATAATTTACTTTCATATCACCATTAGCATCGATGTATGATATCAAAAGTTGTTTTGAGTTGGTTAAATATTGTGTATCGATTAGCAAAATTTTATATATTTTTTTTTGGTTCATAAAGAAGATCTCTATTATGAATGGATATAACTTTTGTTTCAAATTTTTCTAAGGTATCTTCATTACCATCCCATTCAGTGAATACTTCTTTTATTAAATCTATATTATATACATTTTCTATATGATACCAACCAACAGTCTCAACCGAAATCTTATCACAAAGAAGTAATTCATATCCATCTTCTTCTAACATCACCGTTAAATCACCATGTTCATTTTTCATTTCTTCTAAATCTTTTATTAACTCACTTATCTTCATTGAATTATTATACTTTCTTTTAGTAGTATATCGCTCATATAATCAATTGTTTAATATAATATATAACTTAATAAAAATAAAAAAATTAATCATGGGATATACTAAAGTAAGAGGATATAACGATAAAGAATTATTGAATAGAATAAAATCATTACCATCATTTAAACATATACCAAAAGATTTTTGGATAGTTGGAATTAGATCCAACGAAGATACTTTTAATGTTTTTGATGATAAGTTTTATATCTTTAAGGGAGAAAAATTTATTGATGTTCTAACAGGAACAACTAACACTGGTGGGTATGGATTAAAACAATTCACAAAATGGACTACTAAAGGGGCGGCTCAGATAAAAGATGATGAAATGTATTATAATGTTTGGACAAGAGGTAAACATAGAGGTAAAGTTGCTGCATTAAAACAAACAGGAAAATTCAAAGTGATTCGTGATAATAATATGAATGAAAAATCAGGTGATAAAAGTGAATGGTCTTGGGAAGAATGGAAGGGGTTAAATTTTCACCCAAATACTTATAATTTAAGTCAAACAGTACAAAGATGGATAATTGGTAAATGGTCAACGGGTTGTCAAGTGATAAATGATATACCAAAATATACTAAATTTATAGAAAAAACAAAACCACAAAAAACATTTACTTATTGTTTATTAAAGGAATTTTAAAATTTTAAACTATATTTGTAAATATTATATAAACTATACTATGGATTTAGATGAAATTAAGAAAATAATGAAGAAAGAAGGAGATTACTTCGAATTCTATGCGTATAACTTAAAGTGTTATGGTAAAAGAGGTCCCGTGAGTAGTTGGTGTGGTTATGTAGAAGTGCCTAAGATTCATGGATTTTTTAATGCCGATGTTCACATATTAGATGTGCATGGTGGTGTTACATGGGATGCCTTTAGTTCTGATAGGGAAACATTAACCATCGGATTTGATTGTGCTCATTCAGGAGATATAGTACCAGATTTATTAGTTTTTACTGGTGTTATGAATTTTGGATATGAATCTACGTATAGAGATAAAGAATATGTTAAGAACGAAATAGAAAATATGGCTCGTCAAATTCATGAACATAGTCCAGAATACTATGATTTACTAACACTTGCATTGAAGAATATTAATAAGAATATGAAAAAAAATAAACCTCTGCCCGATGTTGGCTCAGTTGAGTACTGGAAAAATAAGAATAAGGGGAAATGAAAATAGATATTAACGAAAATTTATGTGATATACCTCATAAAAAATTTATGTTTATACTCAATTCTATAAAAGATTTATGTACTTTATCTAAAATTAATATTTTAATTAAATGGGATAAAGATTGTATGTTTATTTCATCAAATAATGACACATGGGATAAAATAGAAACAGGAAAAGATCTGATTATTTATTTCTCTGGAATGTATTCCGAAGAAATTAATACTAAATATTTCATACAAATAAATAAAAATCCAATTTATAATAATAAATAATTAATTTTATAACATAAATTTCTTAATCTTATAAGGATATTCATGTTTCGTATACATATCTCTACGATCTTTCCCGTGTCTAAATAAAACATTATTATTATGTTCTTCAGTATAAGTATCAACCAAATCATAAATAGACGCAATCTCTTTAGTTTCATGTAATCTTAAAGATCTACCGATACTTTGTATAATTCGTTGTTCAGCTTTGAACCCCTCTGCAAATATTATATTATGTAAATTCTTAATAGAAACTCCTGTTGATAATGTACCGTAACTCGCTACAAGTATTCTAATTTTACCATCTTCTATTTCCATCTCTTTTTTAATTCGCTCTCTTTCATCCTTTTTAATAGCACCATATATCATATAGAATTCCACATTATCATCTTCTTCAAATTTCTCTACTAAATAATCACGAAGGCTTGTCCCGTAGTCAATAATGTTAAAAAGTATTAAAGTATTATTCTTAATATTTTTAAGTAACTTATAAATGAATTCTTTTCTTGGTTCACTATTTCTTATATAATCACCTTCTAAACGATATGCCGCCGCTCCACTATTTGGAGATTTACGAACTTCTTTTATATTATCCCTGAATACAGGATCATCGTGATTTAAATATATCTGAGAAATTCTAACAAATGAAATGATGCCCTTTTCTTGTAATTCTTTTGCGCTAACTTTAGCGACTTTTGGTCCTGTTAGACTTTGTATTGTAAGATATTCAGCAAATCCATCATCTTGAAATGTACCTGACATACCAAATTGATACGTAGCTGTTTTCCCTGTTATCTTAAGTATTTTTATGAAACTTTCTGATTTAGCAAGGTGAGCTTCGTCTGTAGCAACACTATAAAATTGAGCATAGAATTCTTTTCCGAAATTTTTTACTTTAGATAAACTTTGATAAGTAGAAATGTATATGTTAGGCTCTCCCTCTCCATGCCATTTTCTTGGTTTATCACTCATAATTTCTTGAATCTTTATATCAATGGGATTTGTATTCTCTTTATTCGCACCATCATTATATTCCATCATATCATCAAAGAATTGAGTAACTAATGTGATTGATGGGACTATAAGTAATAATTTAGCATCTGGTTCTAAATATTTTAAAATATAGAAATATACAATAGATATAATTAATGATTTACCACCACTGGTAGCAACCTCAGCGGTACAAAATTGATTTTTAAGTATCTTAAATGCGGTATCTATTTGATGTTCGTATGGAAAGAAATCAATTTTTTCTCCTGTTTTCTTATCAATGAGATAGTGGTCTTTAAAAAATTCTTTACAGAAATCTTCTACTTTTTCCTTAGTAACTTTCCTATTCATAGGAAAATCTCTCTTATTCTCTAATTCCATCTTAGATCCTATTTCTTGAAGTGCCTTAGCAACCTCTTTCCATAGTCCCATATCAATAGTACCTTGATTGAAATGGTTAATCTTACCATCCCATAAACCACGTTTAAAGGCAGGCATAAATCTAAACCCTTTTACGTGTCTTTCCAACCATATTTTTACTTGATTATATTCGAGAGTGGTAGATTTAGTTATTATTAACTTTTTACCTTTTTTATCATATTTAAATACCAATTAATTATAAAACATATTTTAGATATATATTATAATTAATTGGTATTGTTTAGTTTAGGTATAAATTATTGATTAGAAGTGGATTCAATTTCCTTTTTTTTAGCTTTAAATCCTATTGTACTTTCTGTACTTGTATCAAAGTGATTTTCATCAGGATTATAAATATCCGAAAGTCTCATAGGTTTATTAGTTTTTTTAAATCCTAATTTAGTAAGTAAGTTATTAGTTTTCTCTTTAGTTAATTTACCAAATTCATAACTTTCAATTAATCTACCTTTTCTTAGAAGAGCTTCGTCTATATCAGATTTATTAGTATTAAATGTACAAATAATTTGAAATTTAAGACAATCTCCTAAGATACCATCTGATAGGTTTAAAAGATTACTAACACTTTGGTCACCACCATTTTCTCTTTTCTTGATAATATTTTCACTATCTTCAATAATGATTATACTATTTGGGTATTTCATTAAGAATGGGATCATATCGGGATTAGCAAATTGATTAGCCATTGTTGGTGAAATGAATATAAGACGTTTATTAATTTTTCTAATTAAATGTCTTATCAATGTCGTTTTTCCTGTTCCATGTACTCCGTGTAAAAGATATAACCCAATTTGATCTTCAGTTAAATTATGTATAATACTATTATAAATTGCCTTAAAACCATCATTATAGTTACTATCAATATCTAAATCAACATATTTATCATCAATTTTAAAATCTGATAAATACATTCCTCTATCAGAACTATGTGTTAATATATGCACATTGTTTTGAGTTTTTTTAGCAAATCCCTCAAATTGGAGTTTTTTTAATTCAGCTTTTAATTCATCTGAGATAGGATCAAAAGATACTATTTTTAAATTATCGTACCCAAAATCAATAACAATTTTTTTAGAACTATCAATCATTACCCTATCCAATCCACTCCCACTATTATAAGGTGGGAAACCAAAATCAGGATCACCACCAAACGTAACTTCAATATTATTTGGTTTATTATTTTCACCATCATTATCATCAATTTCATTCTCACTTTTATAATCTTCATATCCAGTAAAAGTTTTATCAGAAATACAATCTAAATCAAATTTTTCATTAAGATGTTTTATTATTAATTTAAATGAATCTTTTTCTATTTCATATAATGAATGAGCATATTTGTGATTATCGTTAAAATATTTAAGAAAAAGAAGTCCTGAAAGGCAATGAGGATCTTGTGCCAATTGTACTTTAATTTCTATATTACTGTTTTTATCTTCCATATTTTTAAACTATTTATTTATTAGTAATAACTATATAAGGAAAAATTAACTAAGTTTATAAAATAAATCAAAAAATTATTTGTATATTTAGGGATTAATATATAATAGACACAATAAATAACTAAAATTAATAATAAATATATGGACTATAATGTAATATACGACTTTTGTAAAGTTAGAAATCACGGAACTGCTATGGCAAATGGGACAGAAGAATACCCACCAAGAGTGAAATTTATCTTAGAATTGTTAGAAAAATTAAATATAACTTATGAAGTTGATACATTTCTTGTGAAGGGCAATAACTTACATAATATCTACCTAAAAGGGACAAATGATAAATGGATTATGGCACATCATGATGTTTGTAATCACACAATAGATAACGCTAATGACAATTCTGCCAGTGTTATAAATGCAATTGGACTTAAAACAATACGACCTGATATGAATGTTGTTCTTGTTGATGGTGAAGAACCACCATTTATGGGAGCTGGATCAGGACATTTTGCGCAAAGATATTTAGATAAAACAATTGATGTTGAATGGGTAGTTAACTTAGAATTAAGTTGTGCTGGTGGAGAAAATTTCTTCATTGGTAGTTATGGCAATGATATATCAAATAGAATCGAAAATAAATTTGGATGTGCGGTAATGAACACTCCTTTCAACGATGCTTCAGTATTGGTTAATAATGCTGGTATTAATGCGGCTCTTATAAACCCCTGTCCTTTAAAAGAAGGAGAGTTAAAAATTAAACAAGTAGGTCTTGCTAATGATATTCTTAATGCGGCTGAGGCGGCAAAGCCAAAACCAAAAAGTAAATATAATTGGGGTAGTTGGTTAAATGGTGGAAGTTCATTGGGAGGTAATGTTGATGATGTATTTGATGATTTTGAAGATATAGATGATGATTTTGATGATATTGAAGATTTTGGTGATGGTATTACAGACGCTGATTGGGATGAAATTGATTTCGATTTTGATGGAAATATTAAAGCATGGAAAGCATCTAAAGAAGAATCTACGGTTGATAATGATAAAACTGAAGATGTTGAAGAATTGGAAATAGAAGATCCAAAACCTACTCCAGTAAACAAAAAGAAAAGTTGGGGTTGGGATTCTTGGAATAGTGGACGAAAAGATTTTCATAGAGGCGATACTATATCACAATACGAACTTGAAAAAGCTAGAAAAGAATTAAAGGCTAATAATTTCAGACCACAAAATGATTCCGAAAAATTTATTGTAGAATTTGAACCAACTGTTGTAGAACCTGGTAAAATGCCAACTCTAAGTCAAATGGAAACTTCTATACTTTGGAGGTGTCATACTAAAGATGATACTGTTGAACATGTAAGAACAGATGATATGAAAGATTTCGTTGAAAAAGTTCTAGCACCAATTTGTGAATTATAAATTATGGGTAACTATCAAGAAGATGAATATGTTGTATTCATGAAAGAATATCGTTTAGAACATAAATTATGCCCTAAGTGTGGTTCATCATCACACACTTCAACATTAGTGGCATATTCTTTAGACCTTAGTAATAAATCAGTTTATAAAGACAGGAATGGATGTACTTGTAGTGATTGTGGAGATAATCACGAAACTCACGATAGAGTAAATAGACAAAAAATTAGAAATAAAACAATAAAAAAAATCCTTAAAGAAATTTAAGGATTTTTTATGTTTATGTTATTTATCTAATCTTAACCTTCGTTAAGTCCAGTAAAAGTGCTTACAATACTATTATAAATTATTTGCTCATTTTCATCATTTGATGTACCGTTAATTAAATCTTTTATAGGTGTTTTGAATACATATTCATCATTAACTAGATCTCCCAATCCTAATACATTTTTTGGTACCCAAGTAGAATATCCATCTAATTCATCATCAAAATTAGCTATTAACATAGCAGTTGATATCTTTTGATTCTGTGGAGATAATATATCTTCAACATATATGATTCTATTATCTTCAGGTATTAAAACAGTTCTATCACCTTCTTGTTGTTTTCTAGCAACAATAATATAACAGTTATTATGAGTTTCCATTTCAATTCTCTCTTCACCTTTTGTTAAGTGAGATAATAATAATTCAATTTTTGTTTTCTTCTCACCCGTAGATTGTGCGATTTGAGAATCCCATTTAGCTTTATTATCTAAGTATTGCTCTTTTAATCTTCTTTGATCCACTTTCTGTGCAATTACAGTGTGAGTAACTAAAATTTTAGGATCTAAATTAACTAATTCAAAGTGTTCTTCTTCTGATAAGTCAAATTTGTCATATAAACTATGTTTATTACTAATCATTGCTATACGTTGACCTCTTGTTAATTTATGTGTAATAGGTTCGTAAGGGTTATTTTTCCATTTTAAATCTAATAAATCAGGATTCTTAACAACTAAAGTAACTTTTTGATCATCTGTAAGTTCTCTTGCGATTGACTCAGTTTCTCCTAATTCAATATCTTGTCTAACTAAATCCCAAATTTCTTGGTTAGTTAAGAAACTTAAATCTTTAAATTGTAATAATAATTTAGGAACTTCTTTAAGAATTTCTCTTTGTTGTCTATCAGTTAAATTATTTATAATTCCTGTATATTCTTCTATTTTAGGATTATCAGCAATTAATCTAACTTTATCGTCTAATGATAGTTCTTTGAATGGAACACAATATTTTGCCCATACTTTACCTTGTATTCTAAAACTACCATCGGCTTTATTATGTGCTGTTATTTGACCATCTTGATAAACAGTTGCTCCAACTAATGAAGAACTGTCACTTGGACTATATCTAAAATCCCATATGAAGTATTGAGTTCCTGGTTTTTTACCAGATCCATACCCATTTGTGTTATTAACGATATAATTATCCCACATATACCCACTGTTGTTTGATATACACCATTGTTGTGATCCTAAATCCATAGAAGCTTTCTTAGAAAAAATCCTTGCAACTAAATATTCTTCTGAACTATGTACAATTTTAGCACCTGGATGGTTTTCTATATTGTTAAATATTTTAGAAATACCTTGGAAACTTTTTAAGTGATTTTCTAATGCTCCAAAAAATTCATCAGCAGTTCGGTATTTTGCAACTTTCTTTAAGAATGTGTTTTTATAATCATCGTAATTATAGTCAATTAACATATGAGAGAATTTTTCTACTAAATATTTATCTCCTTTAATAATTTTTCTTAATGTAGATGGTAATAATTTTATAAACTTATTAGTTTTTTCAATAAGTTCCATTTTAGTTAATTCATCGTGGATTTGCTCAAATGTTTTCATTTGAGTTAAATCAACCCCTTCTTGTTTTAATGTGTTTCTGTGTGATTGAATACTTTTATATAAATCTCTTAAATCTTGATCACTTTTTTCTTCAATTATTTTAAATGTAAAAAATAAATTAATATATTTAGGTTCTTTACGTAAGTATTCAGCTTCTTCTCTAAACTTAACAAGTTCTTGGTATTTCTGCATAATCTGACGATTATCCAATTTATTACCTTTGAATAAAGCTCTAATAAATTTAGTGTTTTTATTATCAAAATTTTGAAAATTAGCAATTCCACCAGGTCTATTTCCTCCACCTTTTCCAGGTCTATCTCCTCGGTGATTACTATCCTCGTTATTTTCTTTTATAAAGTTTCGGTATTTAAACATCTTATCAATAAGTTAAATTTTAATGTATATATTAAAAAATAAAATTAACTTTTTAATAATACTACTACGCAAATATACAATAAATATTTATTTATCATCTATCTATCTATATATTATAAAAAGAATATTATTTTGTACTTTCTTTGGAAATTTTATTAGATTTAACTATCTTTGTATATTCTATAAAATAACCTATATATACATATGGATATATTAAAAAATAAAATAAAGTTCCTTTCTTTAATACACTCAAATAATAAATTAAATTTATTATTTATAGGTATATTGATATACTCTCTTTCTGCGATATATATAAATAACTATAATGAGTTTCTTCTAACACTATCAATATTGATATGTATAAAAATAACTCATATGTATATGGAATTAGGGGAACATTTTAAAACATTAGATTATTCTAAATGGTTATTATTCAAAAATAATACCTTTATAAAAAGAATATTAAAATATTCAATTTATGTGTTCACATTATTTATAACTTATATATCAATAACTTCAATTTTTAATTTTTATATAACAGAATCCATTTTAATTAAGTTTATATCTTTTATAACTCTAATTTTTGTATTTACTATAATTTTAATATATTATAAATTATTAATTAAATTTAAACAATAAATATGAACAATAAAACAATGTTAAGAAACTCACAACCCTTTGGTCCAACATATGATGATGTTATGGAAGATATTGATTTAGATGTCGATATCAGATGTATAAAATCACATAGTGGAGTACGTAGGGTTAGACCAGGATCATTTGAACCTTTTGAGTATAAAAAAGGAACGGTATTAAATCGAAATACGATAGTGCTTAAAAATGATTACTGGGTATTAAATTAAGACCCAGTATTATTAATAATATTATATATGTCTATATCAATAATAAGGTTATCGTCAATCCCAATACCCCCAAAGAAGTTAATATTCTCTGTTAATATAAAACTATCATCCCCATATTGAATTGGTACACTCGTTGCATAAAATGGTGATTTTATTCTTGTATCTACTTTCCTTTTTTCATCATAGTTTACCCCATTTTCACTAAATATATTCCACTCAGATATTGTTCCTGAAATTGGATCAATAAAATCTTGATATCTAAAGAAAGGTATTTGATCTATTTCATAATGTTTGAAACTATAATAAATGGGAGAAGAAACTGTACCACCACTACCAGTCCCAGTTGGAAATTGATCTAAATCAAATCCTTTTTGGAATATTTTAACATTATCTCTATACCCACCATAATTATTATACATATAAGATTTTAATGTTAATCTATTTGATGCAGTGAATCCATTTATTTCACTTAATTTTCTACCATCAAAATAAGGAATAAAGTCATTATCATATGGTGATATGTATCCACCACGTTGGCCACCACCATACTCTTTATATTCATATAATTCATTATACCCTTGACCAATTGTTAATTTAGGTAATTGAGTTTCACTATAAGTATATCCTATGTTAAATGTGTATTCACTATCTATATTATATGGATTTAACCTAACTATATTATCTGGGAATTCAACATCAACTTCTACAACGTGATATCTATTTTTAGTGATAAAATCATTATTAGCAGTAATTAAGCTATTATTAAATAACTGTGTTGGTACGAATGTCGATCCGATTGCTGTCCCACCTATATATGCAAAATTTTCATGAATATCAAATGAATTATAGAGTTGAAATGTGATACCATCATCTAATTGGTTCCCACTCGTACTAAACCATCTGTTATTAATGTCATAATCATTTGAATTAACAATATTAAATGAGTTTGCTACTGTGTCCACTGTTCTAGAATTAACAGATACAGATCCTACTATTAAGGTTGATTTCTCAGTTGACTCACTAAAATCAGCATTAACTAAATTATTATATTTTTTATATTTAGATCCTAAATTCAACTGATATATTATTGGTAAATATTTCTTTGGATTTAAACTATATTTAAAAGTTGATTTAGATGATAAAATATCATATGTTATGTATCCCGCAGGTACATTGTTCGTTACAGTACGGTAAGTACCAACACCAGGTCCATATCCACCGATTTTAGCTTCATTTACTATACTACTATTAAATATTAATTGATTATAAAGGCTAGAAAAATATTCTGGTTCATATACTACGTCAATATCAGAATTATATAAAAATTGAACATGTGATGCAGTTAATCCATCAATAGAATAATCTATTATTTTCGCACCAGTACTAGCGGATCCAAATATTATAGGATTCTTTGCTAAAGTCGCTGTGTATAATCTATGTGTCATATCATCTTTAAAGTCCATACTTTGAACAACTGTACTATGATATAAATTATTATATTTTTGTATGAATTGAGGTGATAATGATTGGGCAGCTCCTGAACTACTATCAAATGCTGATTCTATTGTGTATTTAGATCCATGTAATCTACCACCTTCAAACCTAACATCTATTAAATGAGAATCCGATAGTTCAGTTATTTCTCTATTTCCTCTTATATAACCACCATTCATAACACCCTCAAACCACCCATTTAAGAATGATCCATATAACCACACGTTTTTCTGAACATAAATTAAATGTCGATCACTATCGATTTGAATATCATCGATAGGGAATGTTTCTTTATATTCTAATGTTATTCTATTTTTAGCACCAACACCACTTGTTCTTGTAGGTAATTCCACAACAGTAAATAAATCTTTAATTAATTTACGATTACCATTAATATCAATACCTATTATATTACCAATTGATACTAAATCTCCTATTCTTAATTTATTATAATTATCCAAAGAAGTACCTTGTATATTAAAAGCACTTTCTAAAACAAATCTCCATCTATTAAATGAAACTTTATAAGACCTCTGTACTTTATTGAAATAAATTGTTGGACTTGTTCTCCATTGATATCTTGGTGTTGTTTTATATAATGAATTTATAAGAACCGACGCAGTTGCGCCACTTCCATATGTAAATATACTTGAATCTGATTCTGGTAATGTAGAAGCACTACCAATAATTATAGTCCCAAACTTTGTTCCTCGATACCCATTATTCCATACACCATTTTCCCATATTCCTTCTAAGAACATACCATTTCCATATTGAGCATATACTCCATTTATATCTTTAAATACCGTAGATACTGTACCTTGTAGAAGTACACTTATTGTCGCAATATCATATGCGCAGTAATCTAATGTTTCAGATGGATTTGCATTTCCTGTATAACTTAATGTACCACTTACCGTAGATATAATACTATCTAAATAATTAGTGTTATAGACTGGTTCTATATACCCATTTAGGGTGTTATTATTCTCAGTATATTCAACTACATTTGTATATAGAGCTACATCCATAGTTATATACGCAATAAAATCATTAGGATTTATTGATGGGGTTGGTTCTACTGGATCAACTGTTCTTGTTGCTGTTGTTGATGCTGGTGATTTTCTGCCACTGAAATATATATGTAATTTGTGTGTTTCGTTTTCACCAACATTGATAATTTCAGATAAACCATCAACCTCATCATCAGTTATAGTAACTACAGTATATCTATCAAATGATGGGAGTCCATCTGTGTATATATCTGCGACCACAGTATATTCCATATAATCTAATTCGATAAATTTACTCCACCTTTTAATTTCACCACCTGGACCACTTAATACATCTGTGTAAAATGATATATCATAAATACCTGGTGTGAATGTTTTAACATCATGTAGTTCCATATTAAATGAATAACATAAATCATTTGATGTGTCTATGGGTGTTGCTGTACGTTCTGATGTTCCACTCGTAAAATTATTAGACGAGACCTCAAATTCTAATTTAAATATACCATTTGGTAAATGGGTAGATACACTACTGATATCTTCCAATCTAAATACTATATTCAACTCAGGATCGGGTGTAGGAGTACCAGCGGTACGTTCTATTAATACACAACTATACCCATTTGGTTCGGAATATGAATAAGTTCCAAAATCATGTCCTGTTAAATCAAACGCAACATTACTTGATGTACCACCTATTATATTCCATATATGCAATCTATCATCTTGTAAACGATCTGCGTTATTACTTAATATATCTGTTATAAATGGAGGATATGTTACATCAGTGAAATAACTACCTAAATAATCAAAAGGATTTGGCACTGACGATTTAGCATTTACATTTTCTATTGTAAAATTAGATCCATACCAGTTCCCATTTCTAAATCGACCACCCTCCCATATAGTTGAGAATGCTGACATATAGTTAGCGATACCTTTTTTAAATAGCCCACCTACCATTGTTCCGTGATTAAACGTTCCATTATTCCAATCTGAATAATAAAATACTCCACTTTCAAATGTTCCATTATTCCATTTACATAAATCAGTATCTAATTCAAATTTAAATTTAAGGTTTGTTAAATCTCCTGTTTCAAAATCCCATCTTTGAACATATGGATTAAACATTGAATTGACAAATTTTCCATTGTTAAATGTACCATTTAACCATACGGATTCATTAAAATTCGCGTCATTACTATTAAAAGTACCATCTACCCATAACACATTATTAAAATTAGAAATAGTAGGTTTAACTCTTTTAAATTTTTCTTTTTTGAAATATTCTACTAATGAATTCTCATTTGCTCTGTTGCTGATACTATCTAATTCGTTTATATTTGATAGAACTTGCCCATCTAACCAAAGACCACTCCACCACCAATTATTTAATGAGTTTTTACTATTTATTTGTGATGTACTATACGTATAACCTCCTAATTTTGTAGTTGAGTAGTTAGTTATATAATTTTCTATTGTTTTTTGTGGCTCATATCCTCTATAAATGTCCTCAACATCGATTGACGCTTGTGAATAACCGCTCCCTTCGAAATTACCTCTAACAAATGTACCGTTTTTCCATATTTTTCCATAGAATTTACCACCATTAAATATACCATCTTCCCAAGAAGGATTTGTGTTATCATAATTTTGTGCTCCACCAAATTCTCCGTTATTAAATACCCCACCTCTCCATGCATATGTATTACTATACGTAAGTGATGTATTTGATATTGTCATTCCTAAGAAATTTGATGCAGTTACATATTGAGCACCATCATATACAAATTCATTACCACTATCTTGAATGAATATTTTAGCTCCTAATACTTTTGAATTATATAAAGGATTTCGTGTGTTTATATTATCATCTAAATAATCTATTGGCTTAAATTGTAACCCTAAATTAAATGGACTACCAGATGCTCCGTAGAACTGTTCTAATTGATATTCACCATACCCCTGAGATGAATTATCATCATCAAATGGCGATATAATAGAACTATACGTTGCTGAAATAAATGTATATTTTATTTGATTATCATATGTATCTAAAAGTAATGTGCCAGGATTAGTGAATTTATTTTTCCTGTGTTTGTCTCTAATAGTTGATATATTATATTGATTTAAGAAAGATAAGCTACCAGCATAGTGTGTGTTTAAATTCACAACTCTTGATCCATATCCATCACTTGATGGTGTTGTATCAGAAACAGTTGAAATACTATCTAAATCAACTTCTCCTACTACAAGTCCTAAGTGTCTTCCATAAACAGATTTGAATTTACCATTATTGAAAATACCATCGTACCATATAACACTATCTAATACTTGTCCATTATTAAAATTACCATCAAACCATAATGATACATTATTATCAATTGCGGTGAATATACCATTATTAAAATTACCATCATTCCATACATTTGTACCAGTTTTTACGTATTCTAATCCTGGTATAACAGAGGTTGTCGCTCCATAAATAGAATTAGTTTTGGTAATTCTATTTGAATTATCTCCAAATATACCATTTTCAAATATACCATTTTCAAATATACCTTTTCTAAACGCATTTAATGTAGATTTAGTTGATATATCACCGAATATACCATTATTAAATGTACCTCCTAAAAACTCGCTATTTAAGAACTTACCATTATTGAATGTACCTGACATCCAAACCGACCTATCAATTTTTCCGTTGTTAAATGTACCCGACATCCAAACAGGTAGTATAATAGTTTGGGATGTTAATAACGTTGTATTATTAATAGGAATTAAATCATCCTTTTTATTATATTTATTATTTATAAACAATCCATTGTTAAAATTACCATCTAAGAAACATGATTTTTCAATTCTACCACTATTAATATCAAAATAACTAAACACTTGTTTATAGCTATTTAATCTACCACTTGCATTACTTGATGTTCCAAAATCACTTGATAGTTGACCATACACAAAATCTCCACCACTGATAATTACATTATTTGCATTAGTTATTTCACTATTAATTACCAATAATTTTTTATTATTTGTATTAATATCTGGTAAACGATTTGTATTAATATCTTCATATAATACTACTAATTCATTATCATTGAATTCTAGATTTGAAAATGATTGATTTTTAAATAAACCACTTTTAATTATCAATTTATTATTTATTCCATCAAAACGATTGGTATTTATAAATTTATATTGACTAATAGGTTGTGTTAAAATAGTACTAGCAGTTAATGATATTGTATCATATGGTTCTAAAATAATTGAATTAAAAGATCCACTAACTGTTATGCCAGTAACTTTGAAATTACCACCCACCGATGTACCAAAACCTATATCCCATAAATTTTCGATATTGACATTATTTCCTAATGATAATATATCATATGCCTTTAATTCTTGTATTTCATCCATTATATCTAATTTTAAAGACATAGTACCACCATTATCATAAATGGACATAGTACCATTATTAAATTTATGAGATAGTTGATTAGGACTTATTATTGATCCATTAATCCATTCCCCACCATTAATCCAAGAATGTTCAAAATGATCGGTTTGAATTGTTGATGATGCGATATCTAAAACATTGAATTTTAATATACCATCATTTTTAATAGAATTTAAATATAATTCAGAAGCAGAATTATGAAGTATGTTAGTAACAACAATGGATATATCAATTGAATATTGAGGATTTTCATTAGTCACTCCTATTATATCTAGATCAACACCATTAAAAACTATGGTAGATTTTATAGTGTTTTGAGTTTTGAGTTTTTTAGATATAAATAATTTATATCTATTAGTAGTATAATAAATAGTATCGGTGAAACTTGGTTGTATTTTATTTAAATCCTCATACATATCTTCATAATAACCAGATGTTCCGCCAATAACATAAAAGATATTATTTAATATATCTGTTATTCCTTTTCCATCAGTTGTAACATTATTAAATATTACAGAATTTCCAAATTCTAATTCACCGAAGTCTTTCTCATCAATGAAAAACTTATGAACATGTATAACATCAATTCCAAGTAGATCTCGTTTAATGTTATACCACTTATCGTACCCTGTTATTTTAATTTTACCTTTATTTTCTATGGTAGCATCATCTATAATACTATCTAAACTATTTGTATTTATAATTCTTGAACTATCAGTAATTTTAGAAGATTCAAAATTAGAAGATTCAATTTTTGAATCATTTACTATTGTTGAATAAATATCTGTGTGTAAAAAATATCCTTTATCTACTGTTACATTTGAATAAGTGAAACTTGATGTCCCACTAAAACTATGATCTAATAATCCTGTGATATTTATATCACCTATAATACAATCTTCGAAATTACCATTATCAATGTTACCCCCAAGTATATTAGATTTTATAGACATATTATACCCAAATGTGTTATTATTAGTAAAATCGGTTGTATTATTTATTTTAGTGTTTTTAGTTAAACTATAATAACTTTGACTAATATTTTCATCCGATTTAGATTGCATTGTGCCATCTAACCAATTTGAATTATATAAAATTCCATTTCTCCATTCTGCACCAGCTCCTGTCCAATTTGCTATTGTATCTCTGTTTCCAAATATAGCATCATCTAAAATACCCGATGGTAAGAATGATCCATCTTCGAAATGAGCTTTTGATAAATATGGCTGTAAATAAGTAACATCTATTTCCCACCTTTTATCTTCACTCATCCATCTACAAATATCTCCTTGTTTATAATCAATTCCATCATATGTGAAATCTTCCATAATATATAATCTATTATTCTTATATAAATCATTATCAATAGGTATTTCATTATTATCTAAATCAATTGTATAATAATATTCTTCATTAATTGATAGAGAACTATCAAACATAAATATTCCATTATTGGTTGATGCCCACACTCTTCGTTGTCCATCAATAACTTCCCCACGAACTTTGAATACTTCATTACTTGGTAAACTATCCCCTATACTAAATGTAGATCCTGTTGTTATTTGTTCAGTACTTAAACTAACAGATTCATCATATACATATAATCCTTCTCCAACACTAACCGCAGATGTAATTCTCGGACTATATCCACCAGCACCGACAATCCATCGCTGATCGTTATAAACGAAATCCGTTACCTTTGAGTCGGTAAAATCAAATCCGAAAGATTCGTTTATTTCAAACTTATCAATTGATCCTCCAGCGACATTACCGAGTGCGTATTTTCCATCTAAAATATATGGGTATATATCACCATCTTGGGTTCTATTAGATCCTATAACGGTTTGTGCTGTTAATAATGAAGCCGTTGGTATTGATTCTATAAAACAATGCACTTGTGGCATCCCTAATTCAATAGGACCTCCCTCAGCTTTAAATCCCAATCTTAATAGATCAAAATTGAAATTAAGATAGATATAATACTTATTTATCTTTCTTGTAAAACCACTAACCGTTGATGTTGTCACTAAATATTTAGAATAATAAATACCATTTGAACTTGGATACACAACAGTTTCTCCATTATTGGTTGTTGTTAAATCTAGTTTTAATCCACCTGATAAGGTAAAATTTTTCTTCTCTATCCCTATCCATTTAACATCTTTAACATTATTAATAAGGTCTTGGGACTCTGTGTAAGTTAAATTCCAAAAAGGATTAAGTAATCCATTAGTATCTGTTGGTATTGACGACCATGATCCACTATCATATTTATCTAATGTAGTTTGTGAAAGTTCAATTGCATTTCCTATATGTTTTACATTAGTATCTAAGTTTTCGTAATTACCTGTGTAACTATAAAAATAAAGACCACCTTGTAACGCATCATCACTTGATCCTGTTACCTTTTCTCCTGCGAAGCAGTACTCTAAATTTTGAGATTGATCATTTGTATTGATCCAATCATTTATTTCTACTTTAACGGGACTACCTATTCCTGAGAACTTAGCATAATCTGGAACTACATTAAATACACTACCATCTGTATTAACTGGAAAGTAACTACTATATGTTCCACTATTACTTAATACGAAATATGGTGTTGTGTGTGTTGCTCCTGTTTGAGCATAATCATATACAATTTGTTTAGGGTTATTAATATCTAAACCATTATCTATACTTGGTACCATGTAACTAGATGATCCATTATTATTATAAAAACCGAAACTTCTAAAATTATTTGAACTTGTTGGTCCACTATATCCTAACACTAATGTTTGTGAAAGCCCTTCTACATCATATTCAAAAAGATCTGCTCCATTGGATGTACTTATAGTCAATCCAACGTATCCACTCATACTATATGTACCATCTAAATTAGCTGGACATTTAATTCTTATATTATTTTTATCTGGAAACAATGTGTTAAATCCTGTTTCAAAAGGTTTCATATAATGAGCATCTATCTGAGTGCTATCACTACTATGAATTTCAACATCAAAAATCTCTCGGGTCTTTTTATCCCAAGTCCATAAATTAGCATCACTACTAAGGTTTACTGAAGTAAGGGCAACCATCTTATCTAAACTACTATTTGTTAATAGATCAAAATCTTTTACAAAATTCTTACCAGCACTAAAGCTAATTGTAGAAGATCCTGTACCACTCGGAGTTAATCCATATTCGGTAGTCTCTTCTAATTCCCAATTTAAAAATGTACTATCATCTATTACTTGACCTCTTGAATCAGTAGATTCTATTTGATCTCCTACTGTAAGTAAATTTGATTTAAAGAATTTCCCATTTGTTTGAGTTTCTAATGTATAACTCATATTCTCTATTTGTGATAAGAAAATATTATTGTTTAATGTAGAATATTTTTCACCTGTGAATAAATCGAACCCGAATCCATTATCTATATTTTCGTAATTAAATTTATTTAAACTATCTACCAGATATACTTTCGTATAATCTTCAAAACTATCTATATTAAAGGGATCTTCATCTCTATAAGGAATGTCTAATACAATAGAATTCTTATTTATAAATAAAATTTTATATCCTGTTGTGCCTTTTTGGTATTCATTTTGGTTAATTAAAGTAGAATTATCATAATTACCATTTAGAATATAAACATGATCATCTTTTTTCAACTCAGTATTCAACTCAGTGTAAAATCTAGTATAATCTATACCAAATATATCATATGGTTCTGTATAATTTACAAGTGGTGAACTATAGGTTTCTTGTCTGATTTCTTGTATTGCCATTGTTATTATTGTTGTTTATATATTAAATACCTTTTGAGTATATATTAAATGATAATCTATTACTACTCTAAAAACCAAAAAAATAAAACCATCAAAGTAGCGAGTTTTGATGGTTTAGTGTCTCCCCAGTTGGGTGGACGTAATCTACAACGGTCCCAACGTTGTAATTTATAAATATCTTCCACTTATATATAAAACATTGCCTATTTAAAATAATATATACATTATGATAAATAAAGAAAAACCCAAAAGAATAAAACTTAAAGATGGTGAAGATTATAATGACTTCCTGAAAAATAATGACAAGAAATTCTTAGAACTTGTTATCAAAGCCATTGAATTTTTATCAAAAAATGAAGATTTGGATTGTTCCACTGCATTTATAGTATATGGTGGTAAACTAAAAAAACCAAAGGAATTTATTGTACAAAGATCATCAATAAATGAAATAATTACGAATGCCCTTGGTAAAATGGAATCATATGAAGAATATGAAATTTGTAATAAACTTATTAAACTACAAGAGAAATTCTAAACTTTATTCAATATCTATCATATAATTATAATAACCCTTAACACATTAATTTTATGAAATTCAATGACATACCCTGTATTTGCTGTGGTGATATTATTAGTAATATATCTCCCAATAGGGGAAATGCAATTGATATAATTGACACAAAAAAAGATTATACTGAAGTAGGTATGTGGGGGGATGGAGAAGTATCTAGAGTAGAATTTGGGTATGGATCTATATTAGATGGTTCTGTATTTTATATAGGATTGTGTGATAGTTGTGCTGAACAAAAGGCAAATAATGGGGAGATATATTACAGCCATGATTATATGGGTATAAATAATATAAATCACCAAAAATGGGAATCTGCAATGACTTCTAAATTAAGAGAAATAGAAATTAATAAAATAGTCAAATAAATATTATTTATATGAGTGAAAAATATAACACATACCAAGATATGGATACTATAATGAAAAATAGAAGATATTTTTTGAATAGTATCGCAGATAAATATAATCTAACTGATGATGATTTTATTGATATAGATAAAATAAATAAGGTTCTTTCTGATATAGAAAATGATACACTATCAAAGACTAAAGAAATATTGACTGATTTCGTTGATGAATTCTATAACGGAATTATAGAAGATCCAATGCCACCCTATCTCGATGGACTTGGTGGTTTCAATGATACTGATTTAATTAAAGATAGGAAAAATTGGAGAAAATTTATAACTAAATATACAAGATAATTTAATGGGAATAGCAAGAAGACCAAGAAGATATAGCCGAAATGGACAAGCTGAGGATGAGAAATTAAAGGATAAAAATACTAACAAGTTATTGAAATTTTTAAATGAAGAATATGATCTTGATAATTTCTTAGACACAGATAAAATCGATATGATAATAAGAGATATAAAAATAGCAAACATTTTAACTGATGATGAGTATATACGAAATTGAAAGGCTTATGGTAAATATCGCACAGGAACGCACAGATTCACAATCCACTGGTCGCCTATCATACGGTATTGCGTCAAGTAACAAAAATAAATTTGTTACTATGATAATGGAAAGATACGAACTAACCGAAGATGATTTATATAATACAAATAAAATCGATGCTATTGTTAGAGAATATAAAATTAATGAAATACTAAAATAAACATACATACATGAATGAAAAATTATTAAAATTAGTAAAAGATTTATCTTTGAAAGATAAGAAAACTTTATCACAGAAAGCACTGAAGGTATCCGAAGAAACAGGGGAACTCGCAAAAGTTGTATTACCTTATGATAGTGCATCAGGAACATTACATCGATTTGTAGATAAGACTAAAATATTAGATGAGGTAGCTGACGTTATGTTATCTGCTATTTCAATTGCATATGATCTTGAATTTACAGATGAGGAAATAGAAGATAAGTTATATCAGAAATCATTATATTGGATGGGACTTCAAGCAAAGGAAAGTAAAGTAGAATTTCCTCTACCATTCGAAACACATATTACAATTAAACGACCTAACGATATTAGAGATTTTATATGTGCTTGCTCAGATTATACAAATCAATATGATAATAGATTAAAGCATATTATATTAGATCTTCAAAATGGTGGTAAGTCTATTATGACAGATGTTATGACAAGTTCTAAACATATGGGAGATAATAGATCCGCTCAGATGGATGCAGAACAAATAGTCAATTTCTTGAAGAGTTGTGGATTCGAGGTATTAAGAACAAAGATAGAAAGTGTTCCTTGGCATCCCGCTGCACCAATTGATAGTGATGAAAAATTCTTTATGCCAGAAGATTGTTATTTCGAATCTCATATAGGGATCGTAGCAACCGATGATACATTATCTAGTTTGGGATTATTGGCACATAACAATAATTGTCATTTATCTAAAAATGCTTTCAAGAAAATAGATAATGATAGTTACATCATTATGGCTACATACCGAAGTACAGATCAGACATATGAAACATTCTTGAAGAGTGTAGATTCGATTAAATTGGATCTAACTAAAAATGGGTTTGTGTATGAGAAGGTTATTGTTGAATTCTCTGTATATGATACAAAGGTTAAACACGATACTAAATGGTTAAGTTAAATGAATTTTATAATGAAAGTTGTTTAGATACCATAGATAGATTTGATATTGATTCAATAGATCTTGTTGTTACCAGTCCGCCATATTTTAATGCTCGTGATTATAGTCAATACGATTCGGTAGAAAAATATATGGAAGATATGGAAGAAATATTCTTCAATCTTCTTCCTAAGATAAAACAATCAAGAATGTGTATTATTAATATTTCTCCCGTATTAGTTCCAAGAGAAAATAGAAGTAAACAAAGTTATAGAATACCATTACCTTTTTATTTTGTTCCAATGATGGAGAAGATTGGATATGAATTTTTAGAAGATATTATTTGGAAGAAACCAAATGGGGCAGTTCCAAATAGAAATGGTGGATTTTTCAGACATAGAAAGCCAGTAGCATACAAACCAAACATCGTAACAGAATACATATTAATTTTTAAAAAACCAGCACCTTTCCTGATAGATAAGGTACTTAAAAACGATAGTTTGGTGGAAGATGATTACGAGAAAACAAATGTTTGGGAATTTAATCCTGAAACAAAATCTAAACATCCTGCGCCATTCCCAAAACAATTGGTAGAAAAATGTATAGGATATTATAGTTACGAAGATGATTTAATTTATGATCCATTTGGTGGATCTGGAACGACAGGATTTGTTGCAAAACAATTAAAAAGAAATTGGGTTATGTCTGAAATACATAATGAATACATAGATATTTTTAACAATAGAAAATAATAGTAAATAGATATGAATAAAGATAAATGGAAAATAGCGCAATTAGAGAATGAATTAAGATCTAAGGATACTTCTCTTAGTAAACGTGAACGAGAAGAAGCGAAAGTAAAATCTGAGACTGCTAAAAGTAGATATGATGATATAGATAGTGGTTGGTATTCAGATGATTTTTATGGAACACCTAAATAATAAAAAATAAATTAATTAATAATTATGAAAGACAGAACTAATAGTTTAACATCACACAGAGGAGAATCATTAAATAGCAGAGCCGATAAAATGTCAGGAATGGGTAAGAAAATGAAGGAATATTTAAAGGGCACATCAAAGAAATTTCTTAAAAAATTCTATGGGAAAAAAAGAAGAGCCTTACTTAAAAATGTTGATAACGAAAAAATTTAATAATAAAGATATGGAATTTTTAGATTATATAATAGATTTTGAAAGAGTTAACGCACTGACTGTAAATGAAAAAATAGATGGGCATGTAAAAGAGAATGCCATAGGACATGTTAGTTTCTCATATTTAATTAGTCGTAGAGTATTAAAAGATTATGTAGATACATATTATCAAATAACTCAGAATTCATCAACAAAAAGATTTAAAGATCCTGAAAAGATTAAACATATAATTGAAACATTGGTATATAATAAAATATTATTAACTAAAGCTGATATAAGACATAAAAGAATTGATGAAGTATTAGATTAATCTTCTTTATTATTATCATCATTATCAGTTTCACCTAAAAGATCGTCTATGATATTATCTCGTAGAGCGGCTCTACTAAATTTTATTATCCATTTCCAGTTATCTCCCAATTCAATTTCCCACCCAATTTTTCTATACACATTAATTAGATAAGCTTTAGATAAATTTTCATCACTAAAAGACACACCTCTAAATTTAGAAGACATGTAAATTTCACACGTAAATCCATCTGGTATAAAATCCATTTCTGCATTATACCTATATCCATAACTACGCATTATATCTTTGTCAATTTCTTTTTCGATATTATCAATTGATTTTTGATCTTTATCAGATAATTTTGGATTTTCGTATGATTCTATTAATTGTTTAGGTGATATTGCCATATATTATTTATAATAATTCATTAATAGCTTTTTCTCGTAATATTACTCTCAATTCTTCTTCAGGTATATTTAATTTCTGAATATTAATCTTACTACAGAAATGAATGGAATTGTCTGTTATATTTTTAACTATACAATTATTTCTATGGGATAGTGCATCAATTTCCATGATACCATTAGGAACTTCAACATTTATTGCAATAATTTTAAAAATATCTGTAGATAATCCTAATGATGTATGTAATAGTTCGTCTCTTACTAAACTTAGTGTATAAGATCCATCTATAAATATTACATAATCTCCTTTGCGTAAAATATTATATCCTTGTTCTACATATTTTCTTGTTACGAAACTTGATGCCATATATAATTATTTATTATATTAATTCAAAATCTATTTCTTTCTTTAATAAAGATACTTTATCTACTTTAATCATAACGGAATCTCCTAAGAAGAGTTCTTTACCACTATCTAAAATAATCTTAAATTTTTCTTTATCAATTGTTCCTTCTATTTTATTATCCTTAATTAATCCTTCACATTTAGAATCAGATAATTCAACATAAATACCCCAATCAGATATTCCTGTTATAACTCCCATAAACATTTGACCAGTTTTCTCCAAGAGGTATTGAACTTGTTTAAATTTGATACTATCTCTCTCTGCTCGTTTAGCGTTTATCTCTGTTTTATTAATATGTTCACAGATTTCATGTATTTTATTCTTATTTCCCATTTTGTTTATTAATCTATGGGCAATTAAATCCGAATATCTTCTAATTGGACTTGTGAAGTGAGTATAATAATCAAATCCTAATCCATAATGACCTGTACCATTTATATCATAAATAGCTTTACTCATAGTTCTAATACTTAACATTTGAATCATATTTTCATAAGGAGTATCTTTGATATCATCAGATAAACTATTCAATCCTTTTTTAATATCACTAATGTCAAAATTAAATCCAAGTATTGTACACATTTGTTTTAATTCTAATATCTTATCTTGATTAGGTGTATCGTGCGTTCTATAAATACCATTTTGTTTTTTGTGTAAGTATTCTCCTATGGTTTTATTAGCAAGTAACATTAATTCTTCAATCAATTGATGTGATTCATTATTTTCCTCTAATTCAACACCTATTGGTACGAAATCACGATCCATTTTAAATTTAACCTCTGTTCTATTAAATAAAAGAGAATTTCTTTTCTTTCTTAATTTTTGTGAGATAGTATTTAAAATAGTCACTTCTTCTGAATATTCAGATTCACCACCTTCAATAATATCCTGAGCTCCTTTGTAATCAAATCTATGATTACTATTAATTATAGTTTTCCCAATCCATTTATCTCTTACCTTACCATCTGTAATATCTATTCTAAATATGACGCTATACGTCAGTTTATCTTCGTTAGGTCTTAGTGAACAAACTCCATTAGATAGTCTCTCAGGAATCATAGGAATGGTTCTATCAACCAAATAGACAGAGTTCCCACGCTTTAATGCTTCAACATCCAAAGCTGTTCCCTCTTTTATATAATGAGAAACATCTGCGATATGTACTCCAATTTCATAGACGTTCCCTTTTAGTTTTTTCACACTAATTGCATCATCAAAGTCTTTTGCAGTTTCAGGATCAATAGTAAGTGTAGTTACTTTTCTAAAGTCATTACGTTTTTTTATTTCTTCTTCTGATATATTCCAATCAATATTTTCACTTTCAATTTCCACATCCTCAGGGAAATCAGGATTGAGATTATACTCATAAAGGATAGAATCCATTTCAGCATCATTTTCTCCAACCATACCAAGTGATCTAATTACTTTACAATTAGGACTAGATCCTAATTTCCAATTTCCTAATTCTACCAATAGTTTTTCTCCCATTTGATATTTAGATATCTGTTCTTTTCTTAGGTAGAAATCAACTGACATCCTTTTACCATCTGTTATTAAGAAACCATAGTCTTTAATTTTTTGGAGAATTCCCGTGAATTTTGTTTTGTATCTTTCAACCACACTAACAACTTTACCTTCAGTTGTCCCATCTATTTTACCAGGGATTAATTTAATTTTTACTATATCTTGGTCTAATCCAATACCTGTATTCTTTTTGTATATGTATATTTTTTCTTCTTCTGTTACTACGAACCCACTTCCATTTGGGTTTATTTCTAATTTTCCTTGCATTTATATTTTTATTATTATTTTATTATATTTTATATTTATAAAAAAAGGGAGTTGAACACTAAAATTATTTAGTACCACCAACTCCCTTTTAATTCTTATTATGATTTATATCATCACAATATTACAACTTGTTTTCCATATAAACAAATTTATTTATTTTAATTTTACCTTAAACTCTTTTTCTAATGGTAAATCGTACTTCTTTCTGACCTCATTATAAAGATTATTTAATGATAATCTTATATCTTCATTGACCTTTTCTCCTGGTTTTATAATTTCACCAACTCTTTCAATATACTCCCCTAAGAAAAAATTAGCTTCTTCTAAATCACCAATAGTTCTTGATGTGGGGTCAATATTATTTTCTAGTTCAATTATATTATCTATATCAGAAATATTAATATCAATATGTTCAAAAAACATTTCTTTATGTATTGTTCTCATAGCATACTCACCTGGTTCTAAATCAAAACTTTTTTCGAATGTGCAATAATTATGAAAGACTATATCATCATCTGTATAATCTCTGTTCCCATTACCTTTAAATAAGGCTATTCGTGTAGTGGGTACAATATTTTTAATTATTAATTTTGCCATGTTTATATTAATATTTTCTTATTATAGAGTTTAGTTTATAAAAAGTTGATTATTAAGTATTTATCTTTTTGAATAGATCACCATTTAAATACTCCATTATAATAGGGGTACTTGATAATAGTTTTAATACTTCCCATAAAGATTCTGTTGTTACATCTTCGAATAAAACTACCTCAGTAAGATTATTATCACCTTCGTCTATATCTAATGCCCATTCCACATTATCACCATTATTAAATCCTTCAAATTGAAATTCACTATCATCTATACATCTTTTAATTTTAATATCACAATCTAATTTAAGATTCTCATAGTATGTAAGGTAAAGGAAATTGAGATGAGGTTTTGCTCTAGTAAATCTAGTTGTTTTTGAATCTATAATTTCTAAAAAAGTTATAATTTTTTCGATAATCTTATCTTTACTAATATTATTAGATGAATTAGTCGTATTTTCATTTATCTTTTTCATTATATGATTCATATCCACATATGGATTTTCTAAAAATGCAGTTTCGGGTAATTCTGAATAAACATAATCATCTCTATGACTTCTTTCTTCCCTTGTTTCTTCATGTCTTCTAACTCTCTCTTGAAATTCTTCTTGAAAACATTTAAGTGCTTTAATTTTTTGTTCTTTTGTGAGTATCCAAGGATAAGGATCTTTCAGGAATTTTTTTATATCAATTTTATATTTAATACCATCTTTTATAATATATGGAAAATCTCCATATTTCTTTAAAAACTTTTTTGTTGTTTTATTAGAATTTCTATTTAATTGTGTTCCACGCACAATAGTATTCATGTTATCTCTTCTAATATCTAAAGGGATCGTTACATTATAAACATTAATATCATATATCATTCTTTTTAATTCTTTTTTAGTTTCTTGCCATTTCTCTTCTTCAGATTTTTTGTTCGGGTTTGAATCAAATGCCTTTTTAATAGAATCAAAAAAGTTCCCTTCATTTAATTTTTTCATTACATTATCCATATTAACCACAGGATCTTTTAAGAAAACACTTTTAAAAGGTTCATCATCATTTCCAACCACTTCGCGTGCTAATCGGTCTATTTCTGTTTCACCTCTATCATTTATTTCATATGTCCATAACTGATGTCTATCTCTATGAAATTTGGTAAAATATTTCAAACATTGTTTAAGAACTTTTCTATCATTTTTTCCAATACCTACTTGGGTATGAGATTTAGTCATAAATTCCTTTATATCAAATAAACTACCCCATTTATCATCTATTACGAAATCATATTTCATCAATTCCTTTTGTAATTTAAATTGTTCTTCCACAATACTATTAAAGGATGAAGTTTTTCGATGATAGCTTCTAAATCCTAATGACCCTTCTCTGTCTATTATTTTTTTGGTTAGTTTATTTAATCTCTCTATTCCATAAAGGATTTTTTGTAATTTACCATGAACTTGTTCAAAAGAAAGTTTCTTTTTGAATATATCAAATATTGATTCATTATATGTCTTTAAATATTTCATATAATTGTAGGAGTAGTTAATACATTTTTTAATTCTGTTATAAATGGTAGTATTTCTTCTCTATCGAATTCTGGTACTACTTGAATTTGTATCCCTCGTTTATCAAGATATATTAATACAGGATAATTTTTCCAAAAAAGTGACCACACTGCGTTTTTATGATTATAATTTTTATAATAAATTGGAGCGAATCCTATTAATTCAGTTATTTTATCCCACTTTTTACGAAGGTCAATACTTGCTCGTAATCCGTGATTATTATACCACCCAAGGATTTCCATATAAATATTGAATGTATCAAAATTACCAAATATCATATTAGGTAATGAAACAGTATTACTCTCAAGTTCTTTAGCTAAATCTTCATCTGTTATTTCTCTTATCATGTCATATATATTAAAAAATTTTTGTATATTTGTTTATAATAAAACTATACATATATGATACACAGACTAAAAGGACTTCTAGTAAATAATAAAATGTCTATCTCTGTTGCAGAAAGTTGCACATCGGGTAATTTACAATCATTTTTAACTTCAATTGCAGGATCATCAGATTATTTTGAGGGTGGTATTACTGCCTATAACATAGACCAAAAAGTAAAACATCTAGATGTAGATAGAAAGATGGCAAAATCAGTGGATTGTGTTTCACAAGAAGTCTCTGATCAAATGGCACTTGGATGTTCAAAATTATTTGAAACAAGAGTATCTATTTCTACTACAGGATTTATAAATAAACATTTATTTTACTCAATTGTAATTGATAATAAAATTGTTTTTCGTTCAAAGATGGATTTATCTAATTATAATAATAGATTAGAGGCACAACGATTCACTCCCATAGATATTGTGAATAGATTATTGAAAGTCTTAGAAAAAGGAATATGGAAAATGTAAGATTTAAATGTAAAAAAATATTTAATGGTAATATTTTAAAATACCAAACAGATATTATATTTGAAAAAGATAAATGGTATTTCGGATATTATAATGAGAAGTCAGGTGCATACTACATAAGAGCTAATACTTCCACTGAGGATTTTAATACAATAGATAAGTATCCTCTATATTCATGTGATAAATCTATATTTAAAAAACATTTTTATAGTGTAGAAGAATTAAGAGAAATGGAAATTAATGAAATTATAGATGATTAAATTTAAATGTAAAAAAAATTTTAGAAGAATGTGGATAGATGATAACTGCCTGAGGCCTCTTGATAAAGAGTCTATTCTATTTAAAAAAGGTGATTGGTATGTGGTAAATGAAACTTCTAATTACAATGTAGTAAGATACGGAGGAGAAGTATATGATTCATGGGCTATTTCTTTCGTTAGATTTAAAGAACATTTTTATAGTATAGAAGAATTAAGAGAAATGGAAATTAATGAAATTATAGATGATTAAATTTAAATGTAAAAAAGATTTTATAGGGAATTGGGGAGCAAACGATCACCTAAATAATTCAATTGGTTTATTTAAAAAAGATGAATGGTATGAATTTTATAAAGAACCTTTAGGATTTAATAATACACTTCTTGTAGGAAAGTGGGGAGAAAATAAAAATTTTAGTTGGGCATTTAATCTCACTAAATTTAAAGAACATTTTTATAGTGTAGAAGAAATAAGAGAAATAGAAATAAATAAAATATTAGAATGAATGAATGAGGTATCTATGTAAGAAAAAATTTGAAAAAACAGTTTGGGGTATAGCTGGTGTAGTATTTTATAAAAACAGATGGTATATCCAAAATAATGATCCTGTAGTATCTAAAAATGTTATATATTATTCAATAACTCCTGAACCGTATAATGGACCACCGTGCTTCGGCTTCAATGAGATTGTTTTTACTGATGTTGGAGGTGGAGACTCTGTTGCGGCAGTAAAACAATTTGGTTTTGAATTTAAAAAATATTTTTATAGCATTGAAGAACATAGAGAATTAGAGATTAATAATATAATAAAATAATATATGAAGTTTAAATCTAAATGTAAGAAAACATACTATAATACTCAAAATTTTACCACCGTGTTTAAAAAAGATGAATGGTATGATATACTATGTGATGATAATTATGAAAAATTTTTTATAATTATCGGAACTAATGTAAATACATACCCATTCGAAGATACTCTGAATATCCCATTTCCTAAAAATTCATTCGAGGAATTTTTTATGACAGTAGATGAATATAGAGAAATGGAAATAAATAAAATATTATTATAGATATATGAAATACCTTTGCAAACAATCATACTTCAGTGACGAGAAATCCTATCTTGGTGAAGAATTAACACTTGTATTTGAGGAGGGGAAGTGGTATGAAGTAGATATTGATGATACTTTATCTGATGATAATGATGCAGTATATTATGATGTACATAGGATAGGGAGTAGGTATAGATTAACATTTGTGGATGATAGATTCGCTGATCATTTTTATAGTGTATCAGAACTGAGAGAATTAGAAATAAATAAAATAATAGATGGATAGATATTTATGTAAGGCAACATACTTCGATGGGAATGGTGATATAACATTTGAAAAAGGTGTATGGTATAAACAGGATAGTGAACCTATACTTATGGATTTTGATGATTTATATTATTATTCAATAATTCCTGAAAACAATGAACGACCATGGTTTATTGTAGATAGTGATAAATTTAATCGACATTTTTATAGTGTAGATGAATTAAGAGAATTAGAAATAGATAAAGTATTATTATGAATATAGTTATATGTATAGAAGATACAAATATTGGACCACGTAGAGGATATGGGATTATGAAATGGACAGGATCAACTAAGGAATTCTTAAAGCATTTCTATACAGAAGCTGAACATAGAGAATTAGAAATAAATAAAATATTATTATGAACTTTAGTAAAGAACGTAAATTTAAATGTAAGAAAAGATTTGATAAATTTATTAGTAAAAGAATGTTCACATTTTATAAAGGTAATTGGTATCCTGGATTCCTTGAACGTGATGGTCTTATTGTTGCTCACTCAGATGAAGATCGTGATGTACCTGCTTGGGAATTGAATGAAGAACGTTTCCATAAATGTTTTTATAGTATATCAGAGTTAAGAGAAATGGAAATAGATAAAGTATTATTATGATGTATTTTTGTAAATGTAAAAAATGTCTTTGGAGAGATGATGGTCTTGGAGGAGGGTATTATAGATTATTCGAAGAGGGTAAAGTATATGAGGTATCTGATTACGCTTCAGCTGCAAAAGAAGGAAATGTGTTTTATTATAATGTTAGATATGGTGGGTCTAATTTAGATACATGGGGAGTTAGTCCACAAACGTTTAAAGATCATTTTTATAACAGATCAGAAATGAGAGAATTAGAAATAGATAAGATTATAAATATGTGATTGTGATATTAAAAAGAAAATATATAGATATATGAACAGATTAAAGAAATTCAATGAAATGAATAGTCGTACAGATATAAAACATATTGGTAGTGTCAATGGATTAGGAATAGATAAGAGAAATATCATATATGATAAAACAATACATGAGTTTGTTTGGAATGATCATTTAAAAAGGATATTCAAAATAGTCAATACTATAAATTACCATAATAGGGTTGGTGACACACACACTCCTACAATACAAGTAGATGTGGATGGGTTTAATAATCTTATCGATATACCTGCTAATAAAACATATGGTATTACAGATTTACCATCTAATTTTAATTACATAATGTATGTAAAAAAATATTTATCAATGAACAAATTAAACTTAAAAACCGAATATAAAACCAATAAGGAATTTAATAGCGAGGACTATTATATCTTTGAAGATTGGAGATGCTTCGTTTCTAAAGTTCATCTACATAATGGTAATTGGTATACTAATGAAAGCTTGAATTTTAAAGCAACTTCTATCCCTTGTATAAGCTTCGGTGATATCAAAGGAAAAAGAGTTGAATATATTCATAAAGATCTGAAAGAGGGTGAACATATCTATGGAACTGTTCATAAATGTTTACCACCACTTGATTTAGGTATTGATTGGGATCAAGGACCGAAACCTCAAAGACATTTACCATACCATTGGAATAATATTAATACACTTAGATTCTTGGGATAATATTTATTTTCCCCAAGTTGTATATATTATTTTGTATACTTATATTTAAAATTCCCATAGTTATATATTCGATAATAATTTCTATCTAACATTATTTCATGTTCTGTTAGATTAGAATCATATCCCTCTTTAATCAATTTATCCTTCCTGAAGTTAAATCTACCATACCTTAAATTCGTATCTGTATAATGATAGTTAGGTACAGTTGTTTTTACTAATCCAAACCCCAATTGTTTATATAGATTACCATTATTTTCCCAAGTATTCTATTATTTGAATTATGTTCTTAATTGCATATCCCCATGATTCTAATGTATTTAAAGTTTCACGCAAAAAGTTTATATGAGTTTCAATTAGATTAGTAGATCTGTCATTCTCTCTCATATGTCCATCAATAAGTAATTTCTTTTCCCCTAAATTAGTTTTTAGTCCAAATCCTGTTGAATAAAATAAGAATTTTTGTTGAGATATTTCAGAATTTTCACTCTTAGATTTAGCAAGTTTTTGTGAATAAAATCCAATCTTATCATTACATCTTTGTCTAAGAGATAATACATTTGCCTGAGCGTCAATAATTTTTTTAGAATTATTCAAAGTAAAATTACCTTGAAAGATTACCTTAAATAATGGATCTAATTCTTTATTCCAAGCATCTCTCTTTTGAGAAAAATAATCTTCATATTTATTATTAGTTTCATTTAAACCAGAAATCCTTTCTATCTCTTCTGGTGGGTACATCTTATTCCATAGTGTGGCACTCATATTTTATATATTAATTTATTTATATTTTATATCTATAATTATTAATTAGTTTTAATATATAAAGGATAGGTATGAAATATATTAGTCAATATAACGAAAATAGTAGTAAAGATAATCTTCACAGAGAGAAGGTAATTAAGAAAATTGAGGATCTTTTAGGAATATTAAATAGAAATAGAAATGATAATCCCGATCCCATTATCTCAACTGATTGGTATACGGGTGATGATAAATCAAATTTTCTTTATCTTAATTATTATTTAAGTAAAAATTTAAATGTTAAGTTCAAATTTAAAATAATAGATGGTGCTCAGAAGGGAGAAGAATTTAATTTTGAGGCGTTTGATATGGATATTGATGAAAATTTTGAAATAATTTGGTATCTAAGTAGTAGTTTTGGAGTATTCAGCCTTGATGAAATAGAAACAGAATCATTATGGAAAGTATTAAAACTATTAACAAGCGTTCCATTTTTATCTGCATATTTAAATAAAAATATATTTAAGAAAATTAACGAGAAAAATGATTATAGAGAAAATGATAATCATAATCGTAAAGAAAAGGTAATTGATAAAATTAGAGAGTTTTTAGATATTTTAAATGATGATAAAATGACAAATGGGATTGATACAGATGAAGAAAGAGATGAAGTAGATTTTCTTTTTTTAAATTATTATAAATCTAAAAATTTAAATTATAAATTTAGGTTTAAAACTTTAAATGGTAATAGTTACCCATTCAATGGATTTGACGAAGATGATGGTTGGGTTATGGATGCTAGAAACGATGATGTAGAACTACATGATTTAAAATTTAAATCTTTATGGGAAGTATTAGAATTATTATCAAGTGTTCCATTATTGTCTGTGCATTTAAATAAAGATATATTTAAGAAGATTAACGAGAATATAAAACCAAAAATGGATGAGGAAAAATTAATAGAAAAAATAGAGGAATTTTTATCTATTTTACATACTGATTATATGAAAAATTCACAAAGAGATGATGGTAAAAATTATCTATTTCCTATTTATTACGAAAATAAAGGAATATCCACTAGAGTTAAACTTAATAAAAAAAATGGTGATACTTTTATATTTAATGGATTTGTAGTTGAATCAGATATATGTAAATCAGGTTTCGATTTTGACTATAAATCCATTAAATATAAAAGTTATGTAAATAATTTATGGGACGTAGGTATTATAGATAAAGAATATCCAATTCCATTAGATGAATTTGATATTGAATCGTTGTGGAAATTATTAGAATTATTATCAAAAGTTCCAATAATATCTACATATTTAAATAAAGATATATTTAAGAAGATTAACGAAAATGATGAAATCAACATTGATAGGTATAAATTAATTGATAAAATTAATGAACTTTTAGGTGTATTAAGTGATCATAGAAATTATGAAAATCCATTGATCGTGAGCGGGCAACATCCTCCAGATAATAGATATTTTAGAGATCTACCTCATGAAGATGATTTTATTTATTTAGAATATTATAAATCTAAAGGATTAGATTGTAATTTTAAAATCAATTATTTAGAACAAAATCTTCAAACAACAAGAGGTCAAGATAATTTTAATGGATTTGATGGAAGTGATAAAAATTGGTTATTAGATGGGGATTATTATAATAGTGTCACATTTGATAAAATATCAACCAAAACTTTATGGAATATAGTAAAATTACTTTCATCTGTTCCATTGATATCAGAATATTTAAATAAAGATATATTTAAGAAGATTAACGAGAAAAATGATAATCGTAAAGAAAAGGTAATTGATAAAATTAATGAACTTTTAGATATTTTAGATGAAGATAAAAATAAAAATGGTATCGGTAATGGTTATAATCATGATGATTTTATTTTTTTAGATTATTATACATCTAGAAACTTAAATTGTAAATTTAAACTTATATTTAATGGAAGATTTCACATATTTAATGGATTTGATAGAGAGAGTGGTGTTTGGGAAATAGATAATAAAGGTGGTGGTTTAGATTTTAGTGATTTAGAATTTAACGATTTATGGAAAGTATTAGAATTATTATCTAGTGTTCCATTAATATCTACATATTTAAATAAAGATATATTTAAGAAACTTAATGAAATGTCTTTTAATGATTATCAAATTAATGAAAATAAATTTTTTAGTGAAATTGATATTGTGCGAAAAAAGGGACTCGAATTAAATAGTGAATTTAATAGAAAGAAATCTAAATTCTTAACAACTAAATATGAATTTGAGGATTTTAAAAGAAAGAAATCTAATGAAATAGATAATATAAAATTAAGTCTCGATGATAAGAAGAAATTAATTAAAATTATATCTTTTTTAATAGAAAAATTATTTAATAACCAAGAAGAAAATGATGGTACAAACCTTTATTTAACTAAACCAATTGAAATTTGTATGTATGATCGGAAAAGTGTTAATAAATATATTAATATTTACCACATTTATAAACATATGACGCAATGGTGGTTGGCGATTGACCACAAAGAAATAAATGACACACCCATTATTCATATATCATCATATTCACTTATAAATTTATATGATGGGTTAATGAAAATACCAGAAATGTCTTCTTTAATAAATGCAGAAGCTTTTAGAAAAATTAATGAAGAAAGAGATGCATCCAATGGTAAAGCCGAGATTCGTATAGAGAGATGGAGAAAAGAGCGTATAAGAGATGAAGAACTAAATAAACAATCAAATATTTTATTAGATGAGGCAATTAAGGCAAAAGATTTTGCTAATAATTTAATTAAGGAAACATTCGGTTATGATATTTTGGTTGATGGTAAATATAGTTATGAAAAAGGACCATCTCCTTTTAATATTAGTATTTACGATAATGAAAATACTGATGATAAATCGGCTAGTAGTTTTGAATTAGGAGACCGAGGAGAGAACACTTCCGAAGAAAGAATTAATCATTTTAGACATTGGGGCAAATTTTTAAATAGTCAAACAGGAAGAGTTGAGATAGATTTTATATTAGGATATTCTTTCCGTATTGAAATTGATGGGTTACATGAAGATGGAGGAGATAAGGAATATATGGGAAATAAGCATCTAAGAAGGCTAATAGACAATTCACATATTAGAGAAAATAAATTAAAAGAAGTTAAAGAACAATATGAAGTTTTCAAAGAGAATTTGGGTAATCTAAGGGTATCAACATTATATACATTAGAACTTAAAAAAAGCGAAATTTGGGTATTCTTCCACTTAAGAAGAAAGAAAAGAATAGTAATAGACACTTTAGAGGCTATTAAGAAATTATAGATATGAAATATTTAAAAACATATGAATCAAATAATAATAACGAAGATACTTTTGATAATTTAAGGGATCTAAGGGATCTGATAAATAATTATTTAAAAAAATTAGGAATACAATATAAAGCATATACTTCTTGGGGGAGTGGTAGTTCTACATACGGGGATTATAGTAGTTACACAGCTATATTAGATGATAATAAAGATGTTAATTTAATGTATCCTAAAGATCATTTAAGATATGAATGTGAGGAAAAAAATAATATTAAATTAATATTTAATATAGATAAACATCCCTCATCGAATTTACACCATTCTGAATTTGTAATATCTCCTTGGATTGCAGAAGATGATGATTATTTGGATATTGAGGAGGAAAATATAACAAATATGAAAGGGTTCATTGAATATGTAATGAAATCATATAATATTAATATAGGTAATATAATGAAGAAAATTAATGAAAATATAAAAACATTTGAACAATTTACTGATAAATTTCCAACAAATATAAACGATTTTCAAAAAATGATAAGTGAATATTTAGATAAACTAAAAATAGAATATCATACACACACAATATGGGAGAATAAAATATTCCCTGACGGAAGACCTGGTTGTATAGTACAATATTTTCTTAGGGATGATTTTGCTTTCCAGATTATGATAAATAGTGAATTTAAACCTATTATCTATCGAGCATCTAAATACGTGGGAGTGGATTGGAATGAGAATATAGAAAACATGAATGAATTTATACAATTTTTAATATCTTATTTTGAAATTGATATGGATAATGTTGCTAAAAAAATAAACGAATCACGAGATTTCAGTAAATGTACTTTTCCTATTGATTTGGGAGAATTCGAAACCTTAATAAGTAAATATCTAACAAAAATAGGACTTACATATAAAAAGGTTAATACAACTGATTTTGATGAGGATGTAGTGAAATTCTCTATAAATGAATTGGATTTTGATTTTTCTATTAGCAATACTGTTTATGTAGACTATCCAGGATTTGATATGTCACATAAAAGAAATATAATTAGTATTATATATATTGACCGAAATAGGGATGAGTCATATAATTCAATTATCGCAGTAAATATGGAGGAATTTACTAAACATTTATTGAGTCTTAGTAATATCGATATGAGTAATGTTGCTAAAAAATTAAACGAATCTAATAACGGTATAAAAACATTCGAGAAATTCATAATTAATGAAAGTTTATTTAACCCAGAATATCATAAATTCCCAAGTAATATGAATGAGTTTATGAAAATGGTTAATAATCATTTAGATAAATTTAAAATTGATTATGTAATATATGATGAAGATGGGATTATTGATAAAGAAAAATTTAATCGTACAAATTGGGATCATTTACACTATGAGTGTGAAAATAAAGAAAATATTGTTATGTTTGATTTAAATGTTATGATGTTTGATAATCCCGATAGAACTGAGTATCCATTTAAAGAAGCTGGTGTAATTACACCAATAACAAATCCTAGATTAAGAAAAGATAATATTAAAAATTTAGATGAATTTACGGAATATCTAACAGAAGTTTTCGGTATTAATATGGGTAATGTAATGAATAGGTTAAATGGTTTAGATTTATAACATTCTATCAGCTTTTAATCGTTGGTATAACTTATCGTTATTATCGGCATCACTATAGTCCATATTATATTTCTTCTTCATTCTTTTAATAACTCCTTTTCTACCACCTTGATCTTTTAATAGTTCTTTGAATTCTTCATCTTCTTCAAAATGATTTTCAGTATCCCCATTTGGATCTTTCATTGGTTCAGTCATTTCTGGCTCAACTTCGTAATGGGAAACTTCATCAATACCAACAACCCATTCTAATTTAGTAGTATATTCATCTCCGTTAATTCTCAATGAAATATCTCCCTCATTATTTATATCAACTGGACTATAACTTAAATTTTTATCATGATTATCAAATCCATTAATATATTTTACATATATTTTTTTACCATCCTGTATTATATTTAATATTTCATCTTCAGACATAGATGATTCTTTTATCTTTTTAAATCCATCAGGAATTAAATCAACTCCCACTTTTTTAGCTCCCATTACAAGTGCTGGTATTAGTAAAGTACCTCCTGGTAAGGCAACAACTGCTCCAAGTCCTAGCATCTTTAAAAGATCTCCTGATTGTTCTTTTATAAAAGATATTTCTTCTTTAGTTGGTTTCTGCCCAGATGCGTATCGCGTAAGGATTAAACGCATTTCCTTATTTTCACCAATCTCATGTTTAAGACCTTTATAAAATTGTTCCCAACCTCCCTTAGCGGCAGATGAAAAAGATTCATATGTTTTTGTATATTTTCTCATAATTAATTATTTATTTAATAACCTTTATACATTCTAAGTAAATTACACACATCTGCATAATGATAATACATACCATCAGCCATTTGTTTTCCCTGTGCGTTATCCATAATAAATTTACCGATTGGTTCTGGCATTTCTTCTAGCTCTCCTAAATCATGATTTTTTGCCTTTTCCACATCATCTCTATTATCATCAAGTCTATTATACCCCATAGATCCCGTATTTCCCTCATCATCATCATTTCTTCCAGATTTTTTAAATCCTACAAATTCTTCAAGGAATGTATCATATTTTTTAATCTTCTCCATAATTAGTTTAGTTATTTTTACTATAATTTTTCATTAATTAATTATCTTCTTCGAGTTTTATTTTATATTGCTTATTAGTATCTGTTTCCAAATACATATATGGCACTCCGTTTTCTTCTCCTATATAAGAACCATGAATCATAGCATAATCTTCTATAGTATCAGGTTTATTGGCATCGGGATCTTTTGAAGGATCGTAACTTTTATAATCAACGTCTTCTGTTGTGAACTTAGAATATTTTTTAATCTTCTCCATAATTAGTTTAGTTATTTTTACTATCTTTGTTACATTATATATTAAATATATAACTTATGAAATACATTAAATCAAGACACGATAAAGATATGGGAGATATTCTTCCAAATTCCGTTTGGGATCTACATGAACTATTTAAAGCAAGTGGTAAGAAACTAATTGTGGTAGGTGGTTGTGTGCGTGATTTCAAAAAAGGAAATGATAAACCGAAAGATTTTGATTTAGCAACTGATGCAACTCCTGATGAAATTTTAGATATATGTAAAGATTACAAAACCACTGTACAAGGTAAATCCTTTTTCGTTGTTATTGTGTATACAGACGATCAACCAATGGGAATGGAAATTGCCACTTTTCGCAAAGACGTTTATGGTGATAATTTAGGAAAAACAAGAAACCCTGAAGTTGAATTTACAACATTGGAAGATGATTTAGGTCGTAGAGATCTTACTTACAACGCTCTATACTACGATATGGATACTAAGAAAGTAGTGGATTTAAAAGGTGGTATAGATGATATGAAAAATAAAATTTCAAGATTCATTGGAGATCCTGATTTAAGAATTTTGGAAGATCCTCTTAGAATTTTAAGATTATTAAGATTCACAACAAGATATGATTTTACTATTGATCCTGAGACAAGAGAAAGTATCAAGAGAAATTCTGATAAATTATCAATGATTACTGCTGAGAGAATTTGGGATAGTGTGAATGGTGAATTTATCAAAGCATTTGAGCAAAAAAAGAATTTTCAAGATTACTTAAACTACTTAACGGAGTTTGATTTGTGGAAATTTGTTTTACCAGGACTTAAAGTTAATAGTGATGAAATTAAATCTAATGATAATTTATTACTTGTGTTATCACAATTAATACATGATAATGATAGAAAGGTCATTCAAAAATCATTACAAGACCTTATTCCTACATTATTAGTTAATAGAATTTTATTCTTAAAAGATATGTTGAATTTTGATGCAAATAAAGTATCTACTTTCTACTCTACTAAGAAAAGGTTTAGTTTAGATAATGATGATATCAAGGATTGGTTAATGGTTAATAACATACAAGATCATGATACTATTAAATTTATATACTACACACCTACGGTTTCTGCACAGAAAGTAATGTCTGAACATGGATTGAAACAAGGTAGAGAATTGGGTATGAAAATAAAAGAATTGGAAATAGAAGAATTCAAAAATTTATAACGAATTCTTCTATTTCTACCAAACTTAATCTTATCTTTGAGTAAATTAAATAGTTAATCTTTAATAAATAGAAATTATTATGAGTATTCAAAACCAAATAAATTGTATAACCGCACAACTTAGACAAGAAAGAGAAACGCGAAATAAATTAAGTGATAGTTCTTTATGTGATGGAAGAAAAGAACAAATTATTGAAAAACGCAAATCAGAAGTTCGTAGAAGACATGGGTTATCTATGGATGATAATATTAAAATTTAAATAAATACAGAAATTATGGATACAGATAAAAAAGAAGTAAGATTTTCAATGAACCATTTAACTAAGAGTAAAATGGGTGATACTACAAATGGTTCTATCAAATCAAACCGATCCACGAAAAGAGCACAGAAGAAAACTAACGGTAAATATACTGTTAAGATTGTTGATGGTGTTAAACATATGAGATTAAAAGATTATTAAAAATATAAGTTTAATATATAAAGAAATATTAAACTTATAATTATGAAACATCTTAAAAAATTTAATGAGGGTTTTTCAGATTTATTTAAATCAAGGAAACAAAAAGGAAAAGAAAAAATGTTTAAAACACAAGATCTTTCTAAAAAAAATAACAACTGGCCTCCAACGGAATTGCAATGGAATCCTGAGAAAGAGGAATTTGGGTATTTAACAGATAAAGAACTTAAAGATGAAATCTATGCACGTGGTTTTGCTGACCATGAAGATAATATAGAAGAAGATTATAAAGATATCGCGGGTAATATAGGATTTAGATGGAGAGAAGGTTTTGGTTGGTACGAAAAATAAAAAATAAAATATAAAAAATGGGACTAAAAGATTTTAAACAATTTAATGAAAATAGTGAAAATAATTTAATTAATTGGCCATCTATTGTATCAAAGGAAGATGTTAAAAAATTCGAAGATGCTATTTCTGATGCTATTTCATTAGATGATTTAGATGATATTTTAGATGATTTAGATAGAGTGTTAGAAGATGTTGAGGAATTATACCCCGATATATATGACGATGTAGAAGATGATATTAAAGATCTAGTAATGTAAATATAATGATAGAAGTAAATGATTTATAAAGTAGGATATATTCGTGACGTTTTAGGAAACAATTACCTTGGGTTAAAATTTGTGGAAAATCAATTAACGCCTTTTCTTAGTGATCTATATGAGATTATTGATAATGATGATACATATGATACTTTCACTTCTAATCAACAAAATCGTGATAAACGTGATAATCAATATGATTTTCATAGTACGGTTATATCAGTTATGGATTATAATAAGCTTTCCAAACAAATGGGAGGTGAATTTCAAAAAAGAGTGGATATTATACAATCATTAGATATTACTGATTTAACATTTAAAGGTGTTGGTACTGCGGAACGTAGTGATAACCAATCGTACTTTGTCGTATTAGATTCTCCTACATTAGATGAAATTAGATCTTCAGTAGGACTTCCAAAAATAGATTTCCATATCACATTAGGATTTGATCGAAAAGATGTATTTGGTGTTCGTAAAAACGAAGTTATTAAAAAAAAAAGTAGACTGAGTAAAATAGTTGATAAACAATACTCAATCCATGATGGTTCTCATATATGGTTGAAAGATATTGAAAATTTTGATGATAATTTAAAACAGATACCTGAGGATAAAATTGAAATTCTTAAAATGACTGATACTATAATTACTTATAGATTAGGACATACCCAAATCCAAATAGGACTTATTAATGATGATAAGGATTTATATGTTATGACAATGTGTGAATATGAAGATAAATAAATAAATAATTATTTTACATACTTATCTACCATTAATGTATATAATCTAAGAAATTTTCTACGATATTTTATCTTATTTCTATTAAGAAGTTTTTCTGTTTTAACGATAATTCTCTCAATTTCTCTTTTATTTTGATTATTTCTAATATTAAATTTCTTTCGCAAATAATCACCTATTTTCTTGGGGATTATACCATATGTATAATTTCCACCATTAATCATTTTATCAAACACATCATATAATTCATTAGTTTTCGTATAATCAGTTAATTTTAAATATTTACTATTCGTCCAATAAGTAAAGGATAAATCTTCTTCTAAATTATTTAAATAATAATTTATAGATTTAAAAACATCATCATTAGTAGGGTTTTCTTCTAAATTATTATAAAGATAAAAAGAAATTTTAACATAATATCCATGATATTTTGCTTCAAATTCATCATCATCTAAACAATAAAACAATGTTTTTAATTTTGATCCTTCTTCGGATGATTTTAGACCCTTTCTTAGTAATTTATTAAAAGGAGATGATTGTCTAATTGCTTTATCTAGATGTTTTATTTCATGTAATAATGTAGAGAAATCATGTCTATCTTTTAAATATATTCTCATATTATATGGTGGTCCATCTGAATTATCACCTTTTACTGGATTATCATAATAAGAATATTGCCCAAGTGATACAAGATCCTTTTTTATTATAATTTTAAAAGGGTAAGAAATTTGGTTTATTTTATGTACTTGTGAAAATTTATTTTTCTTAGGATTTTCATGGATTTCTTTCATACAAACCATAGTAAAATCTTTAAGATCATCACTGATTCCCCACTTCTCAAATAATTTAACATATTTCATTTATTATATATTAAAATTTATAAACTAATTATCAAAACGATATATTAATGATATGAGAATTAAATATATTTGTATTAAAGATTGTGAAATACTTATGGAAGATCCATATTGTCGTTGTAGCATTGAAATAGGAGAATGTCTTTATTTGACGTTCGCATATCAAGGAGCATTTGGAGATAGATATTTAATTTATATTGATCCTCATACTGATAATACTGTGGGATCTTTGTATAATAAAGATTTAAAAAATTTCGAAGAATATAGAGAAAATACTATAAATAAAATACTAAAAAATTAAGAAAACTAAGTATAATATTCTATATATACCTAATGATTGTAGGACTTCCTACAATAAAAAATTATCTATTAATATGAAAAGAGTTTATTATTATTTAGAGTGTGATAAAACTACAAAGTTATTTTCATATTTAGAAGAACAAGTTGAGGAAGGTTTTATTACCTATAAAATAAACGAAATGCAAGGGTTAATTATCATAGATAATTTAGTATTAGAAGACGATGATGATTTATTTAAAAATTTATTAAAAATGGATTTAATTGAAGATTTAGATACTAATATTGATAGTTTTAAAGACGATGATTATGATGATTTTTTCAATGAAGATGATATTGAAAATAATTAATATTTAAACTCAATATGTTTTTGAGGTTAGGTTTTTTTGCTTATCTTTGTACTATAATTGGAACAGATAATACGAACAAATAAAATAAACTTTCACACTATGTCTAAATATAAACATAAACATAGTATAACTTAAAAAACACACTAAATATGTCATTATTCACAAAAGCTAAAAAAGTAACGAAAACAACAGCAACCAAAAAAGAACACACAAGGGTTCAACCCGAAGGAGTTGATCAAGATGAGTTATTCGAAATGATTGGGGAGTTTGAAGAAATTGAAACTAAATCTAAAAAATTAAAAGCGAGAGGAGACATTCTTAAAGGTTCTCTTAAAGAAATTGGACTTGACGCTTACCTTGGTAAATACGAGGAAGATAGAAAAAATCCTGGTACTATCATGATTGAAGCTATTAATGGGGATAAAGAAACAGGACAATTTATGTTCGTACCTACTGACCGTTACGTAACTGTACGTACTGAGGAACAAGCGGACGAATTAGAAGAAAAATTCGGAGAAAATTTAATTGAAAGAAACACAACTTACAGTTTTGATAACAAAATGTTAGAAAAATACTCTGATATTATCTCCCAACTTATTGAAGAGTCTGACGATATCAAAGAAGCTGACAAGGGGAAATTATTTGTGGCAACTGAAACTTACAAAGTAGTAAGTGGAACAATCGACTCTCTGAATAACTTAGCAGAAGATATGAAAATCAAAGATGTTTTCGAAGGATTGAAACCAGTTGTAATGATGAAAAATGCACAAGTTATCACTTCATAATAAGTGAAAAAAGAAGAAAAAGAAAAGAAAATACATGTTAAAGAAAATTAAAAAAGTCAATGACAGTGATATTAGCACTGTCATTGAAAATGCTCAAATAATCTATAGTGGGAATGATGATGGTGATGATGGTGATGATGACGATGCTGGTGAAAATTTTGAACCACAAGATGCTGATGGTCCTTTAGAAAATAGTGGAGCAGATGATGATGGTGAAAATGGTAATAATAATGGTGATACTGAAGTTCCAAATAATACATCAAGAACACCGTTCCTTGATCAATTTGGTAGAGATATTTCCAAATTAGCTGAAGAGGATAAAATTGATCCTATCATTGGTAGAGATAAAGAGATTGAAAGGGTCTCTCAGATTTTATCTCGTAGAAAGAAAAATAATCCTATTCTTATAGGAGAGCCTGGTGTTGGTAAAACGGCAATTGCGGATGGTCTAGCACTTAGAATTAAAGACAAAAAAGTATCTCGTACTCTTTTTGATAAAAGGATCATTTCATTAGACCTTGGAAGTTTAGTCGCTGGTACAAAATACAGAGGACAGTTTGAAGAACGAATGAAAGCAATTATTGATGAAATTAGTAAAAATGAAAATATCATTCTTTTTATTGATGAAATTCATACAATTGTTGGAGCTGGTGGAGCGAGTGGAAGTTTAGATGCCGCTAATATGATTAAACCAGCACTTAGTCGTGGGGATTTACAATGTATAGGTGCTACTACTCTTAATGAGTTCAGAGAAAATATTGAAAAAGATGGAGCACTGGTAAGACGTTTCCAAAAAGTGATGATAGAACCTACTAACATAGAAGATACCTTAGAAATTCTACGAAGTATTAAAACAGTTTATGAAGATCATCATAATGTAAGATATACAGATGGAGCATTAATAGCTTGTATTTCTTTAACTAATAGATATATAACTGATAGACATTTACCCGATAAAGCAATTGATGCCTTAGATGAATCTGGTAGTCGTGTGAATATTTCTCATATTGATGTCCCTGAAGAGATAACTAAATTAGAGGCGAAAATAGATCAATTAATATTAAATAAAACGAAAAGTGTTAAAGCACAACTATATGAAGATGCCGCTAAATTCCGTGACGCAGAAAAGGAATTAAAAATTCACTTAGAAGATGCTAAAGATCAATGGGAGAGAGATATGAAAGATAACCGAAAAATTGTTAGTGAAAAAGATATCGCAGAAGTTGTATCTATGATTAGTGGTATTCCTGTTAATAAGATTTCAACACAAGAAAGTGAGACTCTAATCCATATGGCTGAGGTTATGAAAACTAAGATCATTGGACAAGATGAGGCGGTTGATAAAGTTGTAAAGGCAATCAAACGTAATAGAACTGGACTTAAAGATCCAAACAGACCAATTGGGAGTTTTATCTTCTTAGGACCAACGGGAGTTGGTAAGACACAATTATGTAAAGTATTATCTGAACAAATGTTTGATAGTAAAGATAATTTAGTTAGAGTTGATATGTCTGAATATATGGAAAAATTCTCTATCTCTCGTTTAATTGGGAGTCCTCCAGGATACGTTGGGCATGATGAAGGTGGTCAATTAACTGAAGCAATTAGAAGAAAACCTTATAGTGTAATTCTTTTAGATGAAGTTGAAAAAGCACACCCTGATGTATTTAATATTTTATTACAAGTATTAGATGAAGGACATTTAACTGATAGTCTTGGTAGAAAAGTAGATTTCAAAAATACTGTTATTTGTATGACAAGTAATATTGGAGCACGTGATCTTAAAGATTTCGGTACAGGAGTTGGGTTTAATACAAATAGTAAGAAAGATAATAAAAATGATGATGCTAAAGGGGTTATTGATAAAGCAATGAAGAAAGCATTTTCACCTGAATTTTTAAATCGTGTTGATGATACTATTATATTTAATAGTTTAGATAGAGATGATCTTGATAAAATTGTTAGATTGGAACTTAATATACTAGAAGAAAGAATAGTAGGACTTGATTATAAAATTAAATTTAATAAAAAAGCAATTGACTTTATTTGTGATAAAGGATTTGATCCTGAATATGGGGCAAGACCACTTAAAAGAAGTATCCAAAAATATGTTGAAGATCCACTTGCGGAGGTTATGATTAGTAATCCTGGTAAGAAAAATGGGGTAATCACAATTAGTTATACTAAAGGTAGTGATGAATTGACTATTGATCTTAAATTTCCTAAATCCCAAGAGGGTAAAGGAGAAGAAGAAGAAGAAGAAGTATAATCTTTATAGACAAACTTAAAAAGGTATTGGAAATTAATTCAATACCTTTTTTAATATATAATAATATGAAAACAAAGAAATTTACAGAACTAATTAATGAGAATTTAATAAAAGGTAAATCTATTTATCTTGCTGGTGGTTGGGGTACGTGGAGAGATACTGTTATTGATGAATTTAAAGATATAAATATTAATTGGTTAGATCCAAGAATTGCAAAAGATAAAAGTAATTGGTTTCAGATAGAAGTTGATATGGTTAGAGAATGTGATTTAATTATTGCTTGGGTAATGGCTGATAATAAATCAGGGTTTGGAATGACGTATGAAATGGGGATGGCGTATGCTTTAGGTAAACCATATATCTTAATAAACGAGAAAGAGGATAAATATCAATGGAGTATGCAAAGTTCAGGAGCATATAAAAATTTCACTACACATGAAGAAGCATTTTCTTGGATGAGAAGTAATAATTGGTTAGATTAATTTATTTATTTAATATATAGTATATGAGAATTCTTAAAGTTAATGAGCTTAGCACATATAAAGATAACATATTACATTTTTATACATTTGATTGGGATGATAATCTTTTATTTATGCCAACAGATATAATTGTGTTAGATAATAATGGTAATGAAATACCAGTTTCTACCGCAGAATTCGCAGAACTAAGGGGGGAAATAGGTAAGGGAGAATTTCAATTTAAGGGAAATACAATAGTTGGATATCCAATGACAGATGATGGTTCAATAAATTATGATAGCGCATTTAGAAATTTCAGAGATATAAAAGATCCAAACATCTTTTTAAAAGATACTAAAAGAGCAATCTCTATGGGATCATTTGGACCATCTTGGGGAGATTTTATAGAATGTTTAACCAGAGGGTCATTATTCGCAATTATAACTGCACGTGGTCATGAATCACCATCTATAAGAAATGTTGTTGAATATATTATAGATACCGAATTAAGTGATAAACAGAAACAGAAAATGTATGATAATTTACTTAAATTTACATATCTATTTAATAAAAATTATGGATATGATAGAATATTAAGAGGTAAATTATCTGATAACACTTTAGTAAAAGAATTTTTAAATAAATGTGAATTCATTGGTGTATCCGCACCATCACGAATTAATCATGAAAATGCAATGAGTCCAGAAAAAGCAAAAGTAGAGGCTATTTTAAAATTTAAAGGTAGAATAAATAAATTCGTTGGTAAAATTGGTATGAAAGCTAAAATTGGATTTTCTGATGATGATAGCAAAACAGTAAAACATATTGAAGATATTTTCGATGAAGTAAATCATGAAGAATTTCCTAACATAGTACAATGGGTTGTTAAAAATACAAATGACCCATCTGATATTTCTAAAAAAGTAATTGATAGATAAAGTGAATATTATATCACAAATACAAAAGGTTTCTAAACTAGAAGATGATATAAAATCATTAATTAAATCTATTGATGTCTATCAATTACATAAAGTATTTAATTATCTATTACCTAAAGTTGTTAAAAAGAATAAATTAGTTATTAATGGTGAGTTGGAATATGAAGGTACTGTTTATCTTACCCAAACTTTCGTAAAATCTCATGGAGATTGGTATATTAAATTTTCTAATGCAAGGTCAGCAGGACATGGCGGATTTGAAAATAATACTAAAATTATCACAACCAAAAAGACAATTCTAATTGAATTAATGAATAGGTTACTACAAAATAAAGAAGTTTCATATGAGTTAAATATGGGAGTGTTTAAGAAACTTAATGAGGGTAAGTTTGAAAATTATAATGATGATCAATTACTACCTATGCTTGAATATGTATTAAATAGTCTTAAACGAAATAGAATAGGACACGGTAAATCTAATTTAGATATTAGATGGAGGTGGGCAGGTGGAGTAGAAAAAATTTATAAAATAATGAACTTTTCATTAAATGAGGGTACTGGAACTTGGCATGTCCAAATTGATCATCCTGAAAGTGGTTTTACAATATTATTATCTGATTTATATACTGAAGAAAAAAGAAATTTATTAGAAGAATTGTTATCTAGAAGAGACATTTCATTTAAATTAAATACAAATGTTTTCAAGAAACTTAATGAAAGTAATATTGGTGACCAACTTATATATGACAATTCTAATTATAAGAAATATAAAATGTTATGTCATGTTTTAGATAAAATAATAGAAAACAGAGGTGAAACTTATTTGGGTAATGTAATTGATATAGATACAGATACAAATTATAAAGGAATTTTTAATGATACGGATGGGCTTTATAAGATAGAATCTTTCGTATCTAAAGAAAATGATGATTGGAGAAATACTTCATCACTTGTTTTGACACCTTCATCCAGAGAAACTAAAACTTGGTTTGTAAACGCTAAGAGTGGAATGTCTTCTTTTCGATCATCATTTCCTTTATATACATTACCTAAAAATAATATGGATGATTTATTAGTAGATCTATTAAAAATGGATGGTGTATCTGGTATATTAAATGCAAATGTTTTCAAAAAACTTAATGAGCAAGCTACAGAACGACAGAAAATTAACGGATTAATTAATCCTCAGTTAAATCAAAAATTAGAAGAATATATAGATACTAAGTTAGGTACAAATGTATTTATAGACTTTAGTTTAGAAGGTGATATTGAAAATAACGAACATGTTACATTAGACCCATCAAGAGGATTTGGGAATGATATTAGAATAACTTATTTATATTATTTAGATAATGATAGATATACAGGATATTGTTTTGAAACCGATGCTGATTCAAGAGATGAGAAAAACTATGAAATTATTGATATATCTCCATCAGAATTAATAAAATCAGAAGCTAAGGGTATTATAAAATATTTATCTAAATGGGTTCCAGAATTCCAAGATATGGCTCAAGAATTAACTAATACTGCGTTCAAGAAACTTAATGAAAATAATATTTTCGATAACATAGGTGATGATAAATTATTTGATATGATAAAGTTTATCTTAGATAATTTATATTCTAAAATAGAAAGTGATGCTTCAATAGAACACGATTCTAATTTTTTGATTAATAAAAAATATCAAATATTTGAAATATATTTATTACATTATGAAGAAAGTGTGTCTATTGGAGAAAATCCATGGGTCTTCCAAGCAAAAAATATAAATGATGATTATGCAGATATGCCTGATTGGATGTCCGATTACGAAATTGAAGAACTTTCGTATGAAGATCAACGTCTTTTATTAAAAGAGTTATTAAATAGAGAAGATGTTAATTATTTATTAAATTCAGGTATTTTTAAAAAAATTAATGAATCTAAATCCAATAAATATATCAAAAGTTTTACACATTTTAAAATCTAATATATAGTATATGAAAAATTTCAATAAATTCAATGAAGATGTGGCTTCGGCTCCCGAAACAAGATTAAATACATTTAGTAATTTTAATAGTTTGAATCATGATAAGATGGGTGCTATGGAAATATTCGCACCAAGAGTTAATTCAGAAATTAATAGAATAGGTGATGAAATTTTCGATAAGGAAGATGGTGAGGAAGATTTTAGTTTTGGTGATATAGAAGGAGATCCTGAGACTGATAGAGACGAGAATGGGGATTTTGTAGAAACTGAATCAGGTTTTAATGATACAGACACAGGACTTATTGTTAATCAAGATGAAGATGATGTTATAACACCAGAAAGAAGTTTAGATTATCCATATGGAATGGGTAACAATCCAAGTCCTACATTTGGATTGGATAATGAAACCCAATCCAAATCAAATATAGTTTTTAGATTTGCTGATTATCGAGGTATAAATAATTTTAGATAATTATTTATTTATTTATTCTCTTCTATTAAATCAATAATATATTTTTCTAATTCATTAATAGAATTTACATCATCAAGATCAATTGTATTATCATTATCATAATCTACGATATTTATTAATTCAATTTCAACTTCAATATCTTCAAATGAATCATAGTTTTCATCATTGTATCCATCACCCCCAGAATTTACATTTTTCCATGAAATAAATGTATTAAATTCTACTGAAAAATGTTCATTTTCATTTATAGATATTACGATAAAATTATCTTTTTCTCCAAAAGTTTCTTCACAATTATTTAAGTAATCAGTTGGAATATTAGTCTCTTCAATATTTTTTATTGATAAAAATGGTATAAGTTCCTTTAAATTCATCATAGTTTTTGTTTTTATTATGTTTTACAAATATACAAAATAATATATAAACTATGGAGAAAAAACTACAATATCTTAAGGAATATCTAACATATAAAAATATGTTAGATGATATTAATTTAGATAAATTAGCGGTTGTACAAGATGAAGTTTATACTATGGAACTTTATGATATATCTTATATAAATTATTCAGAAACGGAAGTTATATTAAAGGTAAATTTTTATGAAACAAACAACCCCAAACATAAAGGTATGGGTAGTTTTAAACACTCTCACTCCGATATACCAGGAGTTAGTGATACCACTCCAATTAAATTAAATGGTGTTTTAGAAGACATATTTGAAGAAAATGCGGAAATTATTGTAGAATTTATTGAAAAAATATATGATAAAATAAAATTTTAACTTATCTTTGTGCCTATGGAATACATGAAACAAAATAATAATTTAATTAGTCGAGTAGTTGATAAGGCATTATCATCTAAAGTTCATATATGGTTTAATGTTAAAAATAAAACAGATGAAGAACTAATTAAAGGGTTGGTAGAAAAACAAGCTAAGAAAAATGGTACAATAGTTTTTGATATAGATGAAATTTCTGTAACTAAAAATAAAGAATTTAGGTTACATGGAGGGGTTTTGTTAGTCTGTGGTGGTGCGGAAAGAACGTATTTACACACATTAGAAAAAATTGAAAAAGTTAAAAAATCAATTAAAGTTGTTATAATAAGTAGCACAAATGAAATTGAAAAAATACAAGATAAAATTAAGGATAAAGGAAAATATATAAAACTTACGAATTTTGATAATTTTGAAAAGGAATTTAATTTATTAAAGAATCTTTAATATTAAAGATTCTTTAATAAATTAATTTACAATTTTAGGAATTGTTGTTACACTATTATTTTTACTTTTAATGATATTATTAAGTTCAGTTAAATCGTCTATTATATTATTCAGTTTATTATTCAGTTCTATTATATCACCACTCATTAATCTACTTTTCTTAAAATTATTAATATTCCTTTTTATAATATTCCATTCGTCACTATCTTCTCTGGAAACTTTACCATTTTTAATATTATAAAAAACTTTATAATATAAGCTACCTTTTTTATTTACTAATTCATTTTCTAATTGATCTATATTATCTTCACTTGATATAAATCTATCTCTTAATCTATTAGGTTCATTTAATTTAATTATAATATCACAATCAATTTTTTTAATATTTTCTATCTCACTTCTCAATATTCCAATATTTCCTGAATTGTATGATTTTTTACTAATGTTAATTAATTTAGTTAATTCATTAATTTCGTTTAATCTAAGATTAGAAAAATCAGAATTAAATGAAATCAAGTATTTTTGAACAAACTTATTATCATATTTTTTTTCTAATAAATTTAATATATTTAAAGATTTATTAAAAATCATTCTATATTTTCTTTTTCTATATGTGAATTTATCACTAAATTCTTTATATTCATCTAATACTGATATATCATGTTTCAGATCATTATATAAAATATCAATATTCATTAATGATGTATTGGTATCTTTAGAATTCTTAAATGTATTTATTTTACTTGTTATATCAGTATTTAATGAATTATAATAAGGGAGAGATTGCTTTGAATTTATAATATCAAATATTCTTTTAGATATATTATCAATTTTATCTAAATTATATTTCTTTATTAAGTTATTTTTTTTAAATTTAATATAATATTGAAAAGATCCAAATATTACCATAAATCCAAAAATAACAATCATTACTATTATAGTTGCGCCCATTATTGGTTATATAATTTTTTTGGATATTGTTTATTCACTCTATATATTCAAAATGTGTGTGTCTTATGGAAACATTTTGAGATTATTTTATATAAAAATTATGGAAAATACTATAATACAATATGACAGTATAATTGAGAGATGTCGGGAATTATTTATAAATAAAATGAAAGATTATGGAAGTTCGTGGAGAGTTTTAAGATTACCATCACTTACCGATCAGATATTTATAAAGGCAATGAGGATAAGAGGGCTTCAAGAGAATGATGTACATAAAGTTGATGAGGGAGAAGTAAATGAGTTTATCGGAATTATTAATTATTCTATAATGTCTTTAATTCAAATAGATAAAGGAGTATCTATTCGTCCTGATATGTTATTAGAAGAATCCATTAAACTATATGATGAGAAAGTTCTTTTAACAAAGGAGTTGATGATAAAGAAAAATCATGATTATGGTGAGGTATGGCGTGATATGAGAGTAAGCTCAATTACAGATCTAATATTACAAAAACTTTTCAGGGTAAAACAAATTGAAGACAATAAAGGAGAGTCACTTGTAAGTGAGGGAATTGATGCTAATTACCAAGATATGATTAATTATGCAATTTTCTCTATAATTTTATTGGAAAATTGATTATTATTTATTATTTAAGAATTTTTGGAATGTCATAACAGGACCAACTCCGAATTTATCTTTTATTTGTTTGACTGTTTGTGTAATTCCTTTACCCTTAACTGGTCCTTGTTTATTATATAGATTGGTAGATGCTAATTTCGCGTAAGCATTACCTGTGATTCCTGTGTTATTAGATTTGAAATTTCTATGTTTAGAAGTATATGTACTATCAGGTAAAACAAATCCCACATCTCCTGATCCTGGTGTTGATCCATTAGAATCACCTGGTGTTTCTGATACAGTTGCGTTCTGAACAGCACCTAATCCACCACCTTTTGTAGCATATGCAACTCCACCACTAGCATCTCCACTACCAGCAGCACCAGCACCACCACCATCACCATCTTCGGTAATTAAAGATTCTCCATCTCCCTCATTTATTTGTCCAAATTTCTTAATATGTTTCATAGTACTTTAAATCTTTTTCTATATATCTATATATAAAATTATGAATCAATTAAATCACCTAAAACTCAAATCACTCTTTAAGAAATTTGATTACATCAGTTCAGAAATAGAATGGAAAGAAGAGTATGTTAATGAGAATACAGAAGAATTCATATCTAATACTCAAAATATAATAGATAGTAATTCCGAATTAAAAGAACTTCAAAACGAAAAAATAAAATCAAAAAAAGTAAAGATTGTTTCTAATGATAATGATGATGATATTACTACTATTATTATTGAGAAAGATCCAGAATTAAAAAAGCTATATAGAAAGATAGTTAAGAAAACTCACCCTGATAAAATTGATAGTAAATATTTAAATAATCAATATTTAAAAGTTATAGAAATGTATGATAGAAATGATTTATTAAATGTTTATAGAATATGTAATGAATTAAATATTGAATTTGAAATAGAGATAGATGAAGATACTATTTTAGAAGAGATTGAAAAACTTGAAAGTCGTATTAAATTTATAGAAAATAGTTATATATACCGTTGGTCAAATAATAAGAATAAATATGTTAGGGATAAAATAATGTTAGAATATATTAAACAAGAAATTATTTAATATATTTAATCATTATTGGTTTAATTTTTTAAATATATTATCATTTAATATACCACTAATTTCTCCATTATTCATAAACACTTTTATTAACTCATATAAACTTTCAGATGGTAGATCACCCATTTCAATTTCAATTTCATTATCCCCACCTAACATAACAATCCAATCCTTTTTGGTATAATTACCATGATTAAAAATATAATAGATGTATCCATTTCGGCTATAATATTCATCATCCGTGTCGCTTAACTCTTGTTCTACATAAATATTATTAATTTCATCTGTTAAATCATTTGAAAGAAGATCTGTTAAATCACCATCATCAAATTCGTAATATTCAGATATTTTAGATAATATGTGATAAATTATACCCACTAAATTATGTTTCTCCAATACTTTAGTATCTAATTCCCAATATTTACCAGCAAATCCACTAAGCTCTTCCTCTTTTTTCCGATATTCTTTATACAATTTATCTACTGATTTATAATCCTCTTCGTATTTAGGTAGTTTGAACCCATTATCGTCATTATCGTCATTATTATCCTCATTTAACTTTTTAAATACATTATCGTTTAAAATAGAACTTACTAAATTATCATTCATTAAATATTTTAATATTAAATATAAATCAATAGAAGGTAAATCATTTACACCTATAAATTCATTCCATCTACTACCATCTCTAAAACTAAGTATAATTTCCCAACCTCCGTTTTGATTTGTAATTGCAGTAATATATCCGTTTTCCGTATCTCCAATCTGAGCTAAATCGTGACCATTAATTACATCATGTAATTCAACACTAAAATAAGATAATATATCATCTCCTCCATTATATCCTTCTGTATTACTATAATGAAGATCTAATTTATCTAGAATATGTGACACCATTTCACTTAATTTACTCTCACTTTTAATATCATAATCTAATTTATTTAATTCAATATTAATCTTTCTTAATTCAACTTTCTTATCATAGAATTCTTTTTCTAATTCATCAAATAATTTACGATCTTCTTCATATTTATCCAACTTAAATTTATTTAAGTTATTTAAAATATAATTTTCAAATGTTTTTACGTATCTCAATTTATTTAGTTATAATTTTTAATAATTCTTCTTTTCGTAAAAATCTTGGGAAGTTTTCAGTTTCCTTTTGGTTAGTTAATTCCCAACTATTTTTATCTGATGTCTGATACATATAATTTATACCTTCGTGATCAATTTCAATTGTTCTATTACTTAACTTATCATAGAAATTTTTGAAATCTCCATTTATTTTATAAATTTTAATTTTGTTCCAATCTTGTTCCGTGGAATTAAATGTTTGTATGGCAATAAAATCAGGATTATGTAAATCACTTTTTTCTTTACTTTTAATGAGAAGATATTTAAAGGGACTTAATAAAAAAGTTTCATAATCATCTGTATATTCAACATTACCTTTTGTTAATCCTTTTAATTTTAATAAATTATTAAATTCTGTATTACTTATTAAATTCTCTAATTCTTCTGTTGGTAATTCTCCATTAAAAAAAGCATCTGGGTTAATAGGTTCTGCCTTTATAGAATCTAAAATACTCTGCTCAACTACTGATAATTTTTCAAGTAGTTCCGACATTGTTTTTGGTTCTTCTAATTTAAAAGATTCAAATGTTTTTGTGAATTTCATATATTTAATATTTTGTGATTTTATAAACGCTATTATATTCTTCTTTTGACATAGTTTCTTTCATTTTAGTAGCAAGTTCTAATAAATCCGTTGCTGATATTCTTGCGGTCCAATCATCTCCTCTATTGTTTATGAAATCTATCTTCCATTTTGGGGTATATCCAATTGCGGCATGTCCAATCATATCATTAGTATTATTTATTTTTTCAGATTTAAAAGATTCAAACGTTTTAACATTATTCATTTTCCTAAGAGCATTACTATTTAATAAATTAGTAACTCTATTATCTTTCATGATGAAATCTAATATTTCACATATACCACCAATACTATAAAATTCACTGCTCATTGTTTTTTCAGTATCATAATAATCTACTTTAATACTATTAATATACCAAACATTTTCATCATCATTAAATGCAAAACTAATAAAATATTCACCATCACCTGTCCACCAATAATCGTCTTCTCTCCAATACATCTTTTTTTCAATATCTGCTAATAACTCAGGATCACTATCCGATAATTTAGTTAGGATAATATTAAACATTTTCCTAACCTTATCTTGATCTTTATGATTAACATTATATCCATTAGTTCTAAATTGGTCAGTAAAGTCTACGGAATCATCCCCACTTTCATTAATAGTGTCTATTAAATATTTCATATTGTATATATTATATTTAATTTATAAGATTACAATCTTAATATATACATAGTAAAATAATATTAAAATTATAAATCCATGAAATTAAATTATATTAAAAAATCAGATTCATTTATAAAGGAAGGATGGTTTAGTAAAGATAAACTTTCGGTTGATACTAAATTAGATAAAGAATCAATATGTGAATTTCTAGATAAAAATGGTATAGAATATAAGTTAAATAAACGTCCTTTGGATAGTTCTGATAATTGGAAACCAATACATTTAGATAAATATTTAATAACAATTAATGATCCAAATAGTGATGAACATATTATAATTGAGATTCGTAGCCTTGGGTCGTTAGTAACTATGCGATTCTATAAACCGTTTTCAGCTAATATATTTGCATTAATAGATAATGATGTTCATAGAGATGATAATACGGGTGGTAAAACACTGAAAGATTTAATAAATTTTATTTCTAAAAATATGCCACAACTAATGAGTTATAATGTAATGAAGAAAGTAAACGAAAGTACTAATAATAATAATAATAGTAAAGGTAATATGAGCTTAATCACAGATTTATGTACTGCGATGTGTTTAATAAACCCAACTTTTTTAGATAATATTTTAGATAAAGGAAGAAGAAGTAGATATACTCACAACACAACGGTATTTTTAAATGACCTAAAAAATTTAGTAACAGGTAATAATAGATTAAAACTAGGTAAAAGAGGAGATAAGAAATTTGTTGAAGATGAAGATTCAGGTAAAGTAAATAGTTATTTCAATGAATATTCACAAGATTTTGATATGGAAAAGCATTTTTCAAAATTAGGAAATGCTAGAGATATCGCAAGAAATATTCAACAAAATTTAATTACGGATTATCAATTATCTGATCAATCAATTAAGAATGTTTTTTGGATTGCTCCTAATAAAGAAAATAAAGAAAAAGAAGATATTGTAATTGAAACAAGTGATGGAAGACAATTTCCAATTGTTATTAATTCTAAAATGAATGTCTCTAAAACACAAAGCTTTAATAAACTTATGGATCTAATGCTTGGGCAACAAGCAGATAAATTATTCACTGACCAATACTTAGATAGTTGGGATAAATTAACACAAGAATGGTTTAAATTAGTATATGAAAATTGTAAACACGAATTAAAAATAGTAATTGATCAATATATTGATGCTACTCGTGGGGATAGTTTGGCTTATTTTGAATTTTTCGGTATTACAATATTAGATCCTAAATATAAACATTTAGGACTTTATGTTTCTCCTTTAAATAAAAATTACAAAGATTTATCTAAATTACTTACTGATATATGGAAAGGTGGTAGTGAATATATGGATAACTTTGAAAAAGTAGAAAAAGAGTGGAATGAACTTAAAAAGATAACATTAAATAGTAGAATAATCGAACATCTAATTGTAGATAGTCTTAATAATTTAATTAATGATAATGAGGAAGTAGAACTTGATGGTGATAATTATATTTTATCAAAAGATAGAGTTAAAATGAGATTGATGAAAGTATTAGTTAATTTATTAAGTGTAACTGATGTGTCAAATTATTATTGCACTAAAACAGATTTATATCATATACCAACACGTCAATGGTTTAGAGATAATTATGATGATATGTCTGTTGAATATGATTACCACCAAAGAGTATCTTCAGAAGATAATGATTCTCAATTTAGAATTAAGTTAAAACTTAATGATAAACTATTATTGACAATGGAATTATTCACAGGATTTAGCGGTGGTGAGATGAGTGGGAAATTAAATACAAAAATGAAAATTGAATATGTATCTGATTGGAACACAAAAATTGAAAACGGGGAAGATTAATTAACTATTAAAATGAGTATAGATAAAAAACATATTACTAAATTAATAAATGAAAATTGGGAGCTCCAAAAGAGATTTCTTGATAAAGATATGGTGCAACAATATGATGATAAGAGAAATGAATTAACTAGACTTAGAAGACAATATTATGATTTAGAGGATGAAATTCTAAGAAAAGGTAGAGAACTCAAATCTCATCTATTAAAAACTAAACGATCAACTGCTAATGTTAATGTAAAGGCAGGTCACATATTTTATATAGAAGATATGAAAGGATTTAGGTCAGCAACTGGTGGAATACGTGGAATGCGTATAAAAGAATTAAGTGGGCAAGGATGGAGTAATAAAGTGATGAGTAATATAAAAGTGATTAAGGTAAACCCGAAATCAGTTGTTTTAGAGTTTACATTAAGTAAAACTACATATGGTAGATATATTCGAAACGCAGATGGTCAAAGAGTTTATCAAGATGGTGGTACTGAAATAAGTGATGTTAGAAAGAGGATGAAAATAGAAATGTTCAAACAATTTTATGTAGAATTAATGACAAATAAGGAATATATGGATGTAATGTCAGAAAGATATATTAAAAAAATTAACGAATCTAATAATAATAACCACCTTAAATACATTAGGTTAATTAATGAAGGTAGATGGGATCATAATAGATTAGTTTTACATTGGAACGAATTAAAACCTTTTCTAAATAAAGATAGTGTTAAAAAGACCGATGATTATGGAGATGAAGTGAATATATTATATAATGACATTTCTAGATTAGAACAAGAATTAGAACAAACTAAACGTGAATTTAATAGAAAACAGGGTAAGTGGAAGACTCTAATAAAACAATCTAAAAGAAATATAGGAGCATCTGTAAAGGTAGGTCAAATATTACCTATATCTAAAATGAATAGTTTTAATTATCAGATATGGTCTCTTAGTAATAGTGCCTCTAACTGGCGTGAAAAAGATCCGAAATGGGTGGAAATAGAGGGTCTTGATGATTATAGAATACAAAGTGATATTGAAATTATAGAAATGAAAGGTAAAATGATTACTATTAGATTTAGCGCATCAAAACAATTGGATTGGAGTTGGGTAGATATGGGCATAATTACCAAAAAAATGAGACTTACTACATTTAAATTAATTTATTTTAATTTAATGACTGATAAATATTACAAAGAGGTAATGGAAAATCAATATTTAAAAAAGATAAACAAATAAACTTTAGATGGAATATAAATTCAAATATATTATTAAACTAGAGAATTCTTATGAACTAGATAGGGATAAGAAGTTATGGAAAGCAGATAAACTTTTTGTGAAAAAAGATATGGCAACTCCTATTGATAAGACATATAAAGATATGTCTAAATTATCTAAAGAAATTGAAGAATTAGAAAAAATTAGAAGAAGTGCAGAAAAATCCCTTAAAGATAAGAAAGAAAGATATAGAAAAAAAGAACATGCACAGAAATTAGCTGTTAAAAATGCTAAAAGAAATACTAATGTAAAACCCAAAGAAGGACAAATCTTACACATTTCCCAAATGAATGTTTTTAATTATAATTGGGATGGAACAGATAAAAGAACCAAATATAAATGGTTTAAAGAATTAGGAAATGTTTATTCTGATATAGTAATTGGTGAAGTTGGAGAAAAAACCCTATTAATAAAATATATGGGTAGAAATGGCAATGATTGGGACCAAAGTATAGAGTTAGAAGAAATTACCAAAAGAATGAGACTTACCACATTTAGATTATTTTATTTTAAATTAATAACAAGTGAAGAATATAAAGAGGTTATGGAAATGCAATTCCGTAAGAAAATAAATGAAAATTGGGAAGCGATCACCGATATTCAAAAAAGGTTTCTTGATAAAGATATGGTACAAGGAATTGAAGATAAGAAACAAGAAATTGAGGAATTAGAAAAAAATATAGTAGATTCTAAAGCTTTATTAATTAGAAAAAAAGGTGAACTTAAATCCCACATACTAAAAACTAAAAGATCTACTGGTAACATAAATATTAAAGTAGGTCAAATACTTTATATAGAAGAGATGGAAAGTTTTGATAAAAATAAAAGTTGGGGTAGTTTTTTTAATGGTATTAATGATCGTATTAATAGTAATCTTGAAATAATGAAAATAAATCCTAAATCAATAGTTGTTAGATATACAGGAAGGGAATATGATAGAGAACTTAGGGAGTATGTTGATATTGAAAAAACACGTAGAATAAAATTAGAAATGTTCAAACAATTTTATGTGGAATTAATGGTTGATCCTGAATATATGAATGTAATGTCAACGAAATATATTCAGAAAATAAATGAAAAGATTAATCATAAAATTATGGAAAGTCTTGATGATGATATAAAATACCATAAAACTAAATGGGATCAAGAGAAAGTTTTCCTTAAAAGAGATTTAGTTAATGATGTAGATAATATTGGAAATGAAATGTCTGGTATGTCAGATGAATCTGAAAAATCATATGCGGAAATTGAAAGATTAAAAAATAGGATAAAAGAATTAAATAAAAAATATAATCTTAGGTTTAAAGCTTGGCAAAAAGCAATAATAAAAGCTCAAAGAGGAATTTCTGTTTCATTCAAAGTAGGTCAAATTTTACACATATCTCAAATGTATAGTTTCAATTATAAAAAGGTGTGGAATTATGTACCAGGTGGATATGATGAAGTAGAAAAAAAGACTGGATTAAGAACAGGGTTGGGAATAGGAACATCCCAACAAAATGATTATAAAGGTGTGGGAATTCATAAACTTGGTTATGTTAGAAGTGATATTGAAATTGTAAAAGTAACTCCTAAGATGGTAGTTATTCGATACTTAGGGGATCATTTCACAAGCCACACAGAATATGTAACAAAAGTGGGTGATAAAAGAATGTTGGCTACAACATTTAAAGAAATTTATTTTAATTTAATGCTTAATAAAGAATATAAAGAAGTTATGGAAAATAATTATCTTAAAAAAATCAATAAATAATTAATAATTTCAATGAAGTATGTTAAAACATTTGAAATGTCACAATCGAATTTTAATAATTTTCTAAAAAAGGATTGGGAAATTCAAAAGAAATTTTTAGATCGATTTACAGTTAAAAATATAGATGATTATATAAAACATGTTGATGCAATAGGTCAAAGGATATCTGATGCAAAGGATAAAATATCAAGACAAATAGCAGCAAAAGATTTTAAATCTGCATATAATAAATTAAACACATTAATTAGACAAGCTAAAAGTGAATTGAATATAAGTTTCAAAGTAGGTCAGAAATTCGAAATATCAAAGATGTATAGTTTTAATTATAATGATTATCATAATACATTAAGACCCGAAAAAGATAGATGTTTAAGTATCGAAGAATATGGTATGCCAAATTATCTTGTTTATAGTGATATTGTAATTACAGATGTTTCTCCGACAGGAAAAACTATAACAATCAGTTTTAATGGAATAAACTTCAGTTCAGGATTTAATTTCAACAGAAAAGATTATTCATTGAAAGTAAGAATAGATAAGATGAAAGTATTTTATTTCAATTTAATGAATGATAAATATTATCAAGAAGTGATGAGTGATAACTATGCTAAAAAGATAAATGAAAGCACTAAATATAATAGAAATATACAATCTCAATTAGATGAAGTTTTAGATAAGATTAATTCAGGTGGATTATCTAGTTTATCTGATGATGAAAAGGTTTTTATTAAATCTTTTAAATCAGGTAAGGAAAAAGAAACTTATAAGAATTTTAATAAGAAAGTGTACGAAGATGGTATATTTAAATTTACATTAAATAAAATTGAACCTGGTCATAATAGTAAAAAATTTATAGGTGAATTAGAAGTTTCTGATATTAGTTTTGAAGGGTATATAACACAATTAAGTTCTGGTATGACAGATATCCAATTTAATGATAATGATGGAAAAACTATATGGGATCACGCTAATGGGTATGAATATTATTTAGATGATTTTATCAATAATATTATTATGGATAATGAATAATATTTATTATATTTGTGGTAATATAATCATAAACACACATATATACATGAAAAAATCATTTACACATTCAATAATTTTAGGATTAATTTTAGGATTTATTACTGCAATTATTCTTTCTTTCGCTAATGTTGAATCATTTTCAATGTTATGGTGGGTATTAGACATTTCTTTAATAGCATTTTTTATATTTTTATATAATATTATTTTAGGTGTAATTAGGAAAATAAAATCATCCACAAGATCCAGACGATACAGACGATGGAATGAAAGATCACATCCAGATTTTTATGTAACAACTGATGATAAATCTACATCATCTTCAACTGAGGATAAATTTAATATCTAAACATTTGATTTTCATTTGATATAATAAAAAAATGAATCTTATATCGAAATGAATATTTTAATATTAACAAGCTACACAAAAAATATTACTTGGGATGATTATGGGAATTGTGATTACGGGAACCTATCATCTATTAATCATTTAAAATACTCTCAAAAACATAATTACTCTTATTTATCTCAAATTGTTGATGAAAATGATTATACAGATAGGCATTTAACTTGGATAAAGATTGATATAATTAAGAAAAAATTACCATTTTATGACTATATAGTGTGGATAGATGCCGATGCCATATTTATGGATATGGATATCAAAATAGAAAATTTTCTTAAAGATGATCCAAATTTAGTATTACCAAAGATGGTAATAGATAAAAATACTGGTAATGTATGGACAAGTTGCTCTACTGGATTTATGGTATGGAAAAATTGCGAATGGTCATTAAATTTATTAAATGACCTGTGGGATAATCCAGGTAAATTTACCTTTGAATTTTTCCATGAACAAAGTTTATTGGATGAGAAATTAATAGATCACTATAATTTAAATGATAATATTTTATCTAAAAATCATTTAGATATAGAATCTCCTGTGATGTTGAATAAAGTTTTAGTATTACCATATAGCTATCAAGGATGTTATTATGAGGATGATTTTAAATTTATATACCACGCTGCGGGTGATACCCCAAGTAAATACCAAAGACTACAAGATATGATAAAGATACATGGATAATAATCTTCAAATATTTATAAGAAATATAATAATTGAAAAATTATTAGAAAATTCAGAATATGATATACTAACTGAAATAGATAATTTTTATAAAGAAATATTTGATGAAATAGAGTTAAAACAATATAATAATCTCTCCAGAAAATATTTCATGAAAGATAAGGAGTTTTATATGGAATATGATGTAATTCAAAATAGATTAATCTGTAAATATAGTGGGTTTTCTGAAATAATAGAAAAAGATTTAGGATTCACATATGACGAAACAATTTCAATATTAAAGAAGATGATTAAAGAAAGGTTCATAGAAGATCTTGGTATATCAGATGAAATTTATAATGAAATGTTGGTAATGTATATAAATAGATAGATAGATATATTATTTCCAGAATTGCCACCATTTTTTAGTGATACTATCAATAGTCTTATCTCTTTGTGATATCAGTTCCAATTCAGTAGATTTAATATATCTGAAAGATCTTCTCTTAAATATATATCGATCTTCTCCACATCCTGCCATTTTATTTAAATGAGTATGACCAAAAAATAATCTAGAAATTGAATATTTCCCCAATGGTTTCGTAGATGATTTTCTATAATGTTTATAATCACCTTTTATAAATTCAATGTGTTGAAACCCATGAAAATCATAATTTCTCCATAATCTATTTGAATAATCCCCATCGTTTTCTATTTCAATAAGATTAGATATACTACCAATAGTACCGATACCTAATTCTTTTTTAAGATTCCAATGTGGGTTTCTAAGTGCTACCCATTGGTATGATATAAGAAATTTCACAAACCAATTTTTCTTTTCGAACCCCTCGTAATCGTTGTTGCCTATTGTATTAACGCCATACCAATTATCCACATATAGGACTTCAGAAGTATTAGTTAACCAATAGAGACCTAGTGTGTACCATTTCTTCCATACATCGGGATGTTTAGCAATACTTTTTCTAAATATGTAAGCAATGGGCATTAAAAAAAGTCCAAATAAAAACACAATCGCTTCAATGGATTTTATTAAATTAAATCGAGTGTAAGGTTTATTTTTTAACATCTAAAGGGATTATATTTTCCTTATATATTAAATTATCTATAACGAAATAGATAATGATTTATTAGAAAAGTTTGTCATATCACTGACCTCTGTGATTAAATTTCGTTGTATAAATAATGGCATTTCTATATTAGATAGTTTATCTGTCATTTCATCTAATTTATCTTTTGTAGTGACTATTTCTAATTCACATAGAATAATATTTATATTAGTGAATAAATCCACTTCCCATTTATAATCACCATAATTAATTACATGCCTTTTCTTAATTACTTTCGATACAGCGGATTTTTTAATTTCTTCATATTCCTCTATTGTAATTTCAATTTCATCTTCTTCGTTAGCTAATCTACTTACTTTTAGTTTCCGTGTCCTTAGATAAATTATTCCATCCGATGAGGATATTTTACGTATCCTATCAGTCCAATCACCATCATCTTCTAAATAATATTGATATATTAAAAGTATCTTATCATATTTAACTTCGGGTAAATTTTTTAATAAAAATTTTCTTTCTATTTCGTATTCCATATTATTAATTAAAAATTATATTTATATTTTAAATTATTATTACCAGCGATGAATGATCGTAATTCTTCGTAACTTAAATTTCTAACAATTGTACCATCCTCCAATTCTACTTCATAGATAAACTCAACTACACCATCACCGTTTATATCCCCATTTCCGTTACCATTCCCATCTCCGTTACCATTTCCATCTCCGCTACCATTTCCATCTCCGTTACCATCTCCATTTCCGTTACCATCTCCGTTACCGTTACCATCATCACCACCACCACTTGTATCATTTTGTGCCAAAAAGTTGGCATCGTCTTGTTCTAATATTAAATCAATATCCTCTTTAGATAATGAGCCATCACCAAATTTAGATAAATTCATCTTAGGACAATTAATTATTTTATCAATATTGAAAATATTAAATAAGAAACATAATATTTTATTTATTATTTCTTGTATAAATTTAAATAAACCTGTTACTAATATTAATATCTTACTGCCACCATTTATTATTGAGGGTAATTCTTCTGAGCTATAGGTATCCAATTTACCCATAAATGGTGTGGATAAAACCTCAGAAGTATCGTAATCTGATGAACTGGTTGCTCCTGATGGGGTTGCTCCTATAATATCTACTTCAGATGACCATGTGGTTAATTTTGAAGGATCTATTTTAATACCTAATAATTCAAAAAGAGTAGTTGGTTTAAAGAAATCCATAATCCAACTAAAAGTTAAAAATTCTGGAATTTTAGTAACAAGTTTAGTTGGTGATAAACTCTTAAAGAAATCTAAGATATATTCTATAACTTTTAATACTATTTTAATAGGAAATGAAACAATTTCAACGATTGATTGGAATAACATATTTGTCTGAACTCCTGTTTCACTTTGTAAACTATCCATTCTTTCTTGTACTTCTGTATTATCTGGTTCTAAATTCTGAGCAATTTGTAATTTTTCCATAGCCTTTAAACGAAGATTTACTGCTTCCGCCTTTTCATCCTTACTTTCTCCTAAACTATCAGCATCACTTATATATCCATCAGCTTCCACAAGTAACGAATCGACATCTGGGTTCATGTCTACTGACAATTTAGGAGACATTCCCATTGTACCAATTCCAAACCCTACCCCTAAAAATGAAGTAAATCCTGTACCGTCACTTATTAATCTATAATTATCATCACTATCAAATGCTACCATCCTATTTAATAAAACATCATTTTCAACAAATTCCTTTTTTTCTTCTGTACTACCTTTACTTTGTAATTCCGATACTTTCCCTACTATTTCTGAACTAAACATATCAAAGTTATCACTTACTTTTTCTAATAATATTTCAAAAATGAAATTAAAAGGTTGTGTAAGAAGGGTGATTGCTTTTGTTATTAAGCTTATTATTTTCGCGATGTATGTGCCCACAAATGATATGAACCGTGATATAATATATGCAATTGATTTTCCCAATCGTATAAGTGGTTTTCCAAATTTATAAAATTTATCAGATTGTGTCAATGGATCAATACCACTACCACCACTGCCATTACCACCACTGCCATTACCACCACTGCCATTACCACCACCACCACTACCACTGCCACTACCATTACCACCATTAACCCCATTGGTATCTATTGATTCTTTATGATCTTTATATACACCTTCTATGATATAATAATATTTTCTATCTAATATAATATTTTCATTCTCATCTATATAAGATTCATCGTGTCGTTCTCTGTTAGTTTGATCTTCACCTTCATGGTTCATAAATACAAATTTTGATGTATCATAATCCGTTGGTATTAAAATATCTGAGATATTTGTTGAATCATATCTATTTGATAAAGGATTATTTGTTATATTATTATTGTTTGTGGGTTCATTATATGTTGGTGATACTTTTATAATTTGTAAATTATAATCTGTTTCTGGATCATACCAAACACCATCTATTTTTTTAGGTTTAATTCCAAATTTATTTAATGAATTATGACGAACCGATAATGGCCCTCCTTGATCTATTATTCTTTTATGAATACTTGAATTTCTATATTCATTATAAAAATTTATATTATTTTCAGTATCATTCCATGGAATAGAATTTATAACCATATCAATAACTTGTGATCTTATGGTAGGATCATCATCCGTAACATTATTTGAATCAAGGTCATCATTTAATTTTTCTGTAACATAATTAATATATTCTTGTTTAAATACTAATGGATCTTTACTCCAATTTCCCCAATTACCTACCCATTTATCCTGTATATCCCATGGTAATTCATTTATATCATCGTTTGTTATTTTTCTAAGATTCAAACCATCTCCATTATCATCCACCCATATATCAAATATTATTACGGGGTTTTTATCTTCTACAATAGTTCTTGGTGGGCTTATTGGATCTGCGTTAGGATCACCTGAACTACTATTATTGTTATCAGGATTATCAACTATATACCTATATGTGTATCTATAAGGGATTCCCTCAATATATGTACCAGTACTATAATATACTGAAACTGTTGCGAAAGTAATATCGATATCGTTACTACCATTACCACTACCATTGCCATTGCCATTGCCATTGCCATTGCCACTATCATTGCCATTAATATCTAAATCTACTTCTTCTAATTCATTAGGTTTATTTTGATATAATTCACTTAACCGATCAACAGGTATCCCATCCATACGATCTTCTTCTGAAACATCTGTGAAACTATTATAACTTGGTTTACTTAATTGATTTATTTCATTTAAATCTTCTATTTGTTTATTTAATTTAGTATAAAGACTTTCTGGGTTGGAGATAGGCTTAAGACTTTCCTCCGCTAATCCAGCAAGAGATGCTGCAATAATATCTTCTGCTACGGTTACAGCATCTAATACGGCTTTAGCAATTTCTATATAAGGCTTTTGGGTTTCAAATACAGATTGTATAATTGTTTTTTCAAATCCCTTTAAACCACCACTAATATCTTTGGTATTATCTGACATGTCGGTGAATGTTTCTAATGTATCTCCACTAACTCCTGCGGATGCCTTTTCCATAAAACTATCGTACATCCCATCCGATATCCCTAAATCACCATTTATAAATGATTTAAAAACTTCCAAATCGGGTATTCCCACAACATCTAAATTGGGACCTGGTACTAAACTAAATTCTACTGCCATAATTATATATAGTATATATTGTACAACTTTTAATACATATATAATATAATCTAAAACATTAATAATTAATAAGTTATGCCAAAATCAAAGAAAAGAAAGGGACACGATAAAAAGGTCAATAATAGAAATTCTCTTATCAAAAACAATAAGAGAAAACAAGAAAAATATCAAAGAGAGCAGTTTGACGCATTATTAGAACAATATGAAAAACAACAACAGACTGAAAAAGAGTTAAAAAATGATAATGTACCTGACATAGATCAGATTGAGGGGGTGGATGGACCAGCTTTATAAGTGTCTAAAGCTTTATTAACTTGTTTTAATAATTTATATTTATTAAATTTCATTTTAAAATAATTATTTGGATCATTAGATTTTGTCTTAATGATAGTATTGTTTATTTCTAAAATATCTTTAATTTGTTTATCTCTTTCCATTATTAATATATACTTATAGGGGGTTTCCATATATATAAAAAAATAATACTAAAAACTATGTCAAATAGCGAAAATACCGATGAAACTAGTGATAAAATTAAAAAAAAGTATCCTATTTCTAATCAATTAACAGATAACGTAGAATTGAATGATTTATCCTTTGTTTGGAACGTTTTTGATAACAAACCATCTAAGATATCACTCTATTCAATATTTGATGGTGGAGAGTTTTGGACATTATTACAGAAGAAAATTGGTGATATAGATAATGAAGATAAATACACAACATGTAATATATTAACTGAATCAAATAGTATTATTTATAATTATAAATATTTAATAAAAATTAATAATGATATTTATTTATCGTTATATGAATATCTTGATGATAATTCTCATACAATAAATAATTTATCATTTTATTATAATAATGAAGAAATAAATATTGAAGATATAAATGAATATATAAATGTTGTTTCTATGTCACTAATAGATCAAGATAAAGAAAGTAAACTTAACTATCTAATATATGAACAAGGTAAATTAGAATTAGAACCTGTTGAAAATAAATTTAAATTTAAAGTAAGTAAAGATGGTGATTTTTATGATTTATATCCAGATGATATTAGATTAGAAATGCACAAGATTATTAAAAATATTGATAAAAATAAAAATGGAATTTATTGTATATACGGAGAAAATAATCGAGATAAAAAACATTATATGGGATATATAATTGATCAAACAGAAAAAAATGTAGTGATAGTTCCATATAATATGGTAGAATCTTTTTTATCCTCTTTAGAATTAACAGAAATATTAAATAGACACCCAAATACACTATTTATAATAGATAGCGCAGATGGTCTTTTCCGCAATGGTAATGGTCTTAGTGGGTTATTACAAATAATAAAAGGATCTTTGAAACATTATATTTCTGCAAATTTCTTATTTATATATGATACTTCAAAAAAAAGTGATATTCCTACTAAAATAATTGAAAATTCATCAAATAATATGGATTTTATACATTTTGATAGTATTAAAGGTAATGATAATAGTTCATACTATTAAAAAAATAATATATAGAATTATGGATTTAAATAAATTAATGACTTCTGACTTTATTAGTGGACATACTCCTGATGAATTAAGAGATTTTTTACTAGAATTCAGAAAAAATTATAGACTTCTACATAATGATAATCGCCAATACCAAAGACATTTGGAGAGTAAAGAATCAATCATTAAAATATTAGAAGAAAATAACGAAAAATTAAAAAAAAGAAACGATATTTTGGCAGATCGATTGGGTAAAGTTTATAAAAAACTTTCTTGGGGTGAAAGGATATCGGGGAAAATAAATAGAGATTAATTATGGAACTTAACAATTTTAAAAATCTAGAAGGAAAGGTTAAAAAACCTGATTTCGGTGAAGATTTCAAAAGCTTAAATATGATATTACGGGGATTATCAATATTCGGAAATCTTGCGTCAATATTCTTAGCATCATTTTTTCTAACAGAACTATTGAGTATTGCAATTGACAATCCAATTGTTTATTGGATAGCGGCAATCATAGCACTTAGTGGGTTAGAATTAACAAAACGAGAAATCTTTTATAGATTTTCAAGAGATTTTATCAGAACAAAAACAATATTTAAATCAGCGGTTCTGCCAATGTTATTTTTTACAATGGTATTAATTTCTATGTCATTCTATAGTAGTCTTAGTGGAGCACAGAAATTTATCTCTAAAACAGATATTATAGAAACCCAAACAACTGAAATAGTAAGTACATTTAAAGATAGTACAAATTTATATTATCAAAATAAGATAGATGTTTTGGAAAATCAAAATAATGATTTATTTGAGGCTAATAAGAAAACTGATAAACAAATTGAAACATTATTAGATGAACATCCAACATGGGCAAATACTGCTAAGAAATTAAGAGATGGTAAGACTGAAAATAATACTCAGATCGAAAAGAATGATGATAAGATAAAGGAAATTAAGTCAGAACGAGATGAAGTAATTAAAACTAATACAGATGATGTTGAAGGAAAATCTGATGAAGAAAAAAATAAAAATAAAAGTGATGCGTATATTTTTATCGCATTATCTACTTTCATTGAATTTTTAATTCTTATAGGTATTTACTTTAATAATGTATATAATTTTAGAAGTTATAGAGACACTAAGAGAAGATTATTAAGTGATGATAACTTCAGAAGATATTATGAATATACTGAAATACTTAATGTAGTATTTTTAAATAGAAAAGAGAAAGATCCTCTACCAGATATAAATCTTATGGTCGATCTTTTAGTTATGAATAAAGTTTATTTAACTAAATCACAAGTGGAGAAAGCATTAAAATTATTTGATGCACTTAAAATCGTTGAGACAAATGATGTTCATACTTATTTATTGAAAGAAAAAGATGAAGCACATGAAGTAATTAAAGAACACTTTCATATAAAATAAAAAATAAAAATAATAATAAAAAAGATATGGATATATTTTTACAAGTAATTTTTGGAATCTTATTTCTTTACGTTGCTGTTTTAACAGTTATGGTATTAATGAAAAAAGGAATACCACAGATAATGTTTACTGTTGGTAAATATGGAATTGCCCTTTTAGCAATAGCAACCACAATTTATTATATTATAAGATGATATTAAAAATAGCAATATTAATTTATTTATCGGTTATGTTTATCATAGAATCTTTCCATGATTATAATGTATGGAAATCTTCTTCAAATAGTAATTACGAATATACAAAAAAATGGCATACCTATGATTTTATATTCCAAGCTCTAATGGGAATCTTAATAAGTTATTTAGTAGCAGGAATAACTTGGGAAGCATTACACCTATTGGTCAATATAGGAATACTAAGGTTCGTAATATTAAATACTACACTAAATAAATTAAGAGGGAAAAAATGGCATTACTTATCCAAAGATAGTAATTTCATTGATAAATTGTTGAAGAAGGAAGAGAAAGCTATTACTATATTAATAATATTGATTGGGATAACAAGCTGGGCTTTCTATATAATATAAAAATAAAGAAATTATATGAATTTTAATATAAAGAAAAATTGGAAAACTACTATATCAGTTATTTTAACAACCATAACATCGTTATACCAACTATTTGCAGATAATGCTGAATTTTTAGGGATAGATAATAAATATATTATGGGAGCATCCATTGTAATAACTGCAATAACGATTATAATTAATGGTATTAATAACGGAGAAGGTGAAACAAAAATAAAAAAGTTATTATCTTATATTAAAATTTAATATATACATTATGAGATATTTAGACACAAATTATGAATTATTTTTAGAAAACCACCAAGATAAAGATGGTGTGAATAAGTATGAAATAGTTCAATTCACTGAAAAATATACAATTGATGATGTGTTCGGAGTTGATCGAAGTCTTTCCATTACTATAAATAAAGGGGAGAAAGTTAAATTATATTTTAATTTATCCGAATCACAAGAGGATAATTACTGTATTACAGGAGTAAGACCTATTGAGGTTCTTCATAATGAATCCAATAAATCTAAAGCAAAGGAAGAAAAGAAAAAAACTAATTTCAATTTAAGTGAATTATGGGAAGGTAATTTTGTATTAAACACTCCTATTGTTATTAACAAAAATGAATCTCCTTTTACCATAGAAAAGTATCTTTAATTCTAAACTTTACCTATTCATATTATATAATTTTATATGAATAACAAACTGAAAACCAACGAGATATACTGCGAAGATAATAAAATAACCATGTCTAACATGGAAGACAATTCAATTGATGTTGTCTTAACATCTCCACCATATAATAGCACAGATTCTAAACATAGACAAAGTTCTATCAAAGATTTATATTGTAAAAGATATGATAGTTACAATGATTTTAAAGACATTGGGGAGTACATAGATTGGTCTGTGGAGATGTTTAAAGAATTTGATAGAGTTCTTAAAGAAAACCGAGTTGTTCTCTATAACTTCAGCTATGGAACTGAGAACCCACACCTACCTTATATCTTAATGAATGCTTTGATTGAAAATACTGATTGGACTGTTGCGGACACAATTATATGGAAAAAGAAATCAGCTCTTCCTAATAATGTAAGCCATAATAGACTAACACGAATCGTAGAGTTTGTTTGGGTTATATGTAGAAAGTCTGAGATTAAAACATTCCATATGAATAAAGAAGTTAAATCTACTTCAAAAACAGGACAGAAATATTATTGTAATTACTTTAACTTTATAGATGCTAAAAATAATGATGGATCTAATAAATTAAACAAGGCAGTTTATTCAACTGATTTATGTAATCAATTACTTAAATTATATTCTAAAGAAAATTGGGTAGTATATGATCCCTTCGTTGGTGTGGGTACAACAGCACATAGTTGTATAGAATTAGATAGGGAATATATTGGGAGTGAAATATCACAAGATCAAGTTAATTATTTCTATGAGAACACTAAACAATCTGATAAAATGGTTAATAAAGTAGTTGAGCCTGATCCTGAAATTATTGAATCAGTTGATGATGAGATAGATGATTTAGAATTTTAATTCTTTATTCATGTAATTTCTTAAATAGTTTATTTGTTTTATCTTGTGTTAAAATGGATAATTCTTTTGCTAAATCATCTAAGCCGAAAATTATATTATCGGATTTATAAGAATGTATATAATCATCACTACTTAGAAGAGCACTATTATAAAAAACCACCCTTTCTACTATACCATTTCTTTGTGTTATCTCAATAATTTGAGTTTTGTCATTGAATCCAAAATAGAAAATAATTCTAGGTTCTGAGAATATACCACCATTATCTACAATTTTTTCTTTATATTTTATATGATGTTTATCTAAAAATCTTCTTATACTTAATAGAGTAGGTAACTTCTTTTCAAATAATATTGAATTTATGTTTTCATTTGAAAAATCTATAACATCACTCTCATTTAATTGTTGAAATAATTTATCTGTTTTTTCTTGTGTTAAATCTGTTAAACAAGTAACCAAATCAGATATGTATCTAATATCTATATGTTTTACATTACGTACATTATCACCTGTATGGAATTTAACATAATTTATTAATGTTTTTTCGTAAGCTATTTCAATATTTTGAGAAACCCCACCATACATAAATTTTAAAAATATTTTATTACGAGTAGTAATTTTAAGTTCTTTGTATTTTATATGATGTTTATCTAAAAGACTTTTAATAACTTTTATTGTGTGATACCTGTATCTAAATTCACCTGGATTTCTACCTTCATTTATTTTTTTAAATAATTTATCTGTCTTTTCTTGTGTTATATCAATTAACCAATTAGTTAATTCTTGAAGGGATTTTACTTCTTTATTAGGCTTCCTTTGGCTCTCACTAACATGTACCATAGTAAAAAATCCACCGTTAATTAAATCAGGCTTATCTTTCATTATAATAATCATATGTGGTTTATCATTAAAATCAAACGTAATAACTCCTGAATCTCCTAATATATTGTAGTTTATATGACATTTATCTAATAATCCTTTTATTTCACTATCTACGGTAGTTTCAATCCATTCTCTACCACTAATATCTTCATTTATCTTTTTAAATAATTTATCTGTTTTTTCTTGTGTTAAATCAATAAGTTCTCTATTTAAATCATCTAAAGAATGTATTGGAACAGATTTCTCATAATATGTCTCATTTTCTACTTTATTTAAATAAAAATCCACTACTCTTAATTCATCACCATTGATAAGCATTGAGATAAGTTGAAGTTTGTTTTTATAAGTAAAGGATATCCATTTTGCGCCAAGCTTGCTTTTACCAGAAGAATCAAATGATTTATTTTCTATTTCATATTTAATATGAAGATTATCTAAAAAACCTTTAATTATATTTAATGCAATACCAGCATTCTCACCAATATTTAAACCACCCTCATTCATTTTTTTGAATAGTTTAATTGTTTTTTCTCTTGTTAAAGAAATTAACCAATCAATTAATTCTTGTATTGAATAGATTGGTTTTATTTCAGGTGAATGGTGGAAGTATTGTGGGTACAAATTTTCAAGATATTCTCCAACGAATACCATAGTAAAATATTCATCAGTTGCCACATCATATTTATTCTTTTTAATCTTTATTATAAATTTCCTACCTTTAAAATCAAAATTATAATCATCTTGTATACCCCATAGCGATCCCGCTACAGGATCTTCTAAGAAACCATGTTTTATATGATAGCGATTTAAAACATCTTCTATTTCTTTATTCACAGTTTCTTTATACCAATGATCTTTAATTTCTTCTAGTTGTTGTGGTGTTTTTGTGAAAAAATTCTTTATATTATCTATAACACCCTCATTCATTTTTTTAAATCCTGTTTGTACATTATAAAAATTATCAATTAATTTCTTAGAAAAATCATTACAAGCTTCCATAAATTCTTCTTCTAATTCATAATAAGGAGTATCTAAATGAAAAACTTCTAAACTATTATATCCACCATCACAATACTCACAATCATCACTTGTGTATCCTTGTCCATCGCAGTCATAACAATCTTCTTCAGTCGTTCCATTACCCCCACATTCTTCACATTCATCTCCATCACACATATTACAAGGCTCTTCTATTTTCCCATCTTCGCAGTTATAGCAATCATTTTCAAAATATCCTTGTCCCTCACACTCTTCACAACGTTCATCATATTCTTCTAATATAGATTCAAATTCAGTCATTATTTTAAGTACTTTATTAACAATGGGATATTTCTTTGATAATAACGATCCTTCAATTGATTCTATCATTTCAGAAAGAATTCCACATTCTTGATGACTATTCATAGCACCACCAGATTCCTTAGAAGCGTATCCATTGCTCCAATATTGAGAATGCCCACCATTACCTACTTGTTGATTATAATTACCTATTTGAATCATCATTTTAAATTCTCCACCAAAATGAGTTTCCATATAATCAAACATCTCATCTCCATTGTGAACATCACCAGATTTCTGCCATGCATTATACCCAACATCCATTATGGCTTGGTGGTAATCTCCCGATACATAACTACCAGTGTTTTTAAATTCTATGTAGTTGAATTCTTCAAATAATTTCATGGACTTCATTAAGTTTTAATTATAGGTTTTTAATATATATTAAACATGAGATATCTTAAAACTTTTGAAAATAATAAAAATAATCCTGATCAATGGTGGGAATGTTCCAGTGATGCTATTAGAATTATTTCTAGTATTTTGGATATGATGAAGATTGAATATGAAGTAAGTATAGATGTGGATAAAGATGAGAATGGACATTTATATTCAAATGAAGTGGCTCGTTATAAATTTAATATAAATGAATTTGAATATTCTATTATATTAGATGCAATGCCTGTTGATTATGATAATGAAGAAGAATATATGTTTGATGATTGTAATGTTAGTGCCTTATTTTATACACTTAGTAGACTTGATCCACATTATTCAATGGATTCATTGTGTATGGATAATGGTAAAGAACTTTTAGAATTTTTAATAGATTTAAAAGGCAATCCATGGATTACGAAACTTAATGAATCTGATGATGTTCAGAAAATGAAATATAGAGAGAAAATTCTTAAAAAAACTAAAGAAGTATTAAATTTTTTACAAGAGAGTATAACACAGGAAGAAATTGATGATGAGAATTTTGAATTAGAAGACTATTATATACATGCGTCTTATTATAGAAAGAGAAATATAGATGTTAATTTTAGGGTTCAGCTTTACAACCCTTTCTCGGGATCTCTTATAGAGTTTCCATTTGATGCATTTAATTCTGATAATGAAGTCCATTGTGATCATACTTTAAAGAGTTATGAAATTGATAGTCTCACAACTAAATCTTTATTAGATATTTTAAAAACTTTAGTAAAAATTCCTATTGTATCTGTATGGTTAAATAGTGATATCTTCAAAAAGATAAATGAAGCTGAAAAAGGATACCCCAATAAATACGATGAGAAAAGTGAGAAATTTGAATGGGAATGTGCAACTGAGGCAATTAAAGTTATGTCAGATATATTAGATAAGAAAAATATAAAATACAAATACGTACCAAATGATCCACATGGAAAAGGTAATATTGATTATGATGGGATGTTAAAGAATAGTAAAGTAGGTAATTTTAAATTTTATATAAATAGTCAAAGATATGATTTATCTATTTTCGCAAAAAGATTGCAATTTAATTATTACGGAGGTATAGTTGATGTTAAAATTATGTGTTATGATGGAACTGATTTTGAGCAAAAAATGATTAAAGATGGTAAAGAACTTTATCATCATTTATCTGAGATAGATGGAAGTTCTTTGAAATGGATGAAAAATATTAACGAGAGTAATACCTCTAAATTTGAATGGACATGTATGACAGAAACTATTGGATTAGTACATAAAATATTAGAATCGTTAAATATTAAATATAGAGTTGTTTATTCACAAAATATTAATGCGTTGGACAGAGTATCAAATGAACGTTTAGTACATAGTATTCAATTTAGATGGGGCGATTCTACTTATAATATTGATATACAACCTGAAGTAGTGTATGATAAAGATCTGAAGGGGGGTGAACATATCTGGGATGGTATAAATGGAGATATACAAGTTAGTATGTATGGCACTAGTGATGTTCTGGGGGTTAATGAATTAGGACACAATAATTGGACAACTTTGAAGAATGGAATAGAATTAAATAATATTTTGACAGAAATAAATGGATCGTCTGTTAAATGGATGAAAAAAATAAATGGAATACAAGAAAGTAACACTATTAGTGAATATTTAAATTTTGAATTTTCTGATGATGCCCAAACAACTAAATTATGTATTAAAAATCTTTTAGATATAACGAATGTAGAATACGAGCAATTTAATTATATTAAAGGGATTTCACCACTTATGCAAAAAAAATGGAAAGGTCATTTTATTTTAAATATAAATAACGAAAAATATCAAATTACAATATTTCAAGGAACTGCTGGTTATAGTGAGTCTGAGAGATTAGAGGTAGAAGTTTTCTTAGATCCAGGATATGGTGTAAATGTGAGGGGTGAAAAACAAATAAAAAATATTAAAGAACTTCATCATGAATTATCCATTTTAAATGGGGATTCATTGAAATGGGTTAAAAAATTAAATGAAAATAATAATATGAAACATATACAAGATTATCGATTATTCGAAAAGAAAAACAATTTTGTAAATACCAAATCATTTGATTTAGAAAAATGGTATACTAAATTGAATAATCATTTCTTCGGTGGTAAACTAAAGAAAGTTCCATTGAAATGGAATCAAGCCAAAAAAGAATTAGGTGTAGTTAAGTGGGATAAGAAATCTAAAAAGGTTGATCATTTAGGACTATCCGATAAATTTAAACTAACTGAAGCAGAATTACTTTCTGTATTAGCTCATGAAATGATTCATATATGGCAAATTCAAAATGATAAAACAGATGGTCATGGAACTCATTTCAAAAAAGAAATGGCTCGCCTTAATGATAAAACAAAATGGGGAATTAAAGTAATGACCCAACAACCATTAGGACATTTAAAAATGACTAACCCTGATTTAGATAAAGATTACGGATTCATAGTTATTAAGAATAGTAAGACTGATTTTAATGTTGCGGTATTTAATCCTGATAAAACAGATTATAAAAAAGTATTAACAATAATTTCTCAAAATATTAAAGGTTCTAAGAAAGTTGATGTGGAAGTTAGATCTACTCAAAACGGAACAATTAAACAATACAAAACAGAAAGTACTAATAAAACTTTATTTACATTTAAATTAGATGAAGATACTTTTGATACATTAATGAATGATAGTAAAAAATTATATGGTGGATCTTTAAAGAAACAGAAATAATATGAAGTATATTAAGCGTATATTTGAAAATAATGAATTCGAAAAAGATATAGAGGTCGTGGAATCTTTACATCTATTCACTAAGAATACTCTTATTAAATATTTAGGAGATTTGGATATAGTTATTAATGCGTCTTATCTATACGACACACGGGATGGTAGAATAACTAATAATTTAACCACAGAAATATATGATGAATTAAAAGAATATATTAAAGGTATGGGTGTAAAAATTGAAGATTGTTATATTGGAACACATTTAGTTATTTTAATTAGAGATAATGATGAAAGAAAGTTATTTTATGATACAATGGATAAATTTAAAAATAAAGATTATTCAGTAGAAATACAAGATAATATGAATTATAATAGAAATGGTTTCCCTTACCCTTATCGTATAGAATCAAATCTTAAATATAATCTAAAAAGTGTTTTTAGTAGAATGATAAAGGCAGTGAAAAAAATTAACAAATAAATTCAGAAATGAAATATATAAAGCGTATATTTGAGAATGATAAAGATAGTCTTAAAATTTCTATTAAAAAGGATTTGAAGATTGTTGAATCTACTTATATTTTTGTAGAAAATAAATTAAAAAATTATTTTAAAGACGTTTGTACAATAAATAGGACAGTTTCTTATTTACTTGATAAAGATGGTGGAGAAATATGTACAGAAAATGCAAGTAAACTATTCGAACTATTCAAAAAAGAAGATGTAGATCATTGGACAGATGAAATAATTGAATATAATGACGATTTACACACATCATATATAGTAACATATATTCACTTAGATAATTTAGATGATTCTAATAAATGGGTATTAGATGTACTAAGGAAAGATTTTAATCGAGATGGAAGAGAGCCCAACGTAATTATTATTTGGGATGGTTCTACATTTTCTAGGGAAGAAACTACTATAAAAATAATAACAGATATGTCAGATATTTTTGGAAATCTTAACAACCTATTTAAGAAACTTAATAAATAACTTTAATATATATAGTACAGAAAGAAATAAATTAATTAATTAACAATATGAAACAATTTAGATATTTAAGAACTTTTGAAAGTTTTGGAGCAGGTCCAAGTCCAGCGCCAGCTAGACCCCAAAGGAGACCCGCACCTGGTACCAAACCAGGTCAACCAAATACTGATCCAGGAAAAAGACCGAGTAGGAAAAGTCCTATAATAAAACCATCGGTTGCGCCTAAACCAAAAGCAGAAATAGCAGAAGTTGAAGATGTGATAACACATTTTTATTCAATTGCTAGTGAAGAAATGAAAAACCAAATAAACAATCATTATGCCAAGAGAGATAAATAATTTTGAAAGCTTCAATGAAGCAAACATTAGAAATAATAGAGGATTAAGTCAAGAATACATTGATGGTATTAAAAGAGATGAGCAAAGAGAAGCACATCGTAAATTACAATCAAGAGAAGTAGAACACCCATCAAGGATAATGCCTATGGTTGAGGAAATCATGCGTATTCAAGGAGGTAGATTAGTTATGACACAAGAGGGATTTTATCCTGAGTGGAATGACATGGATAAGAAAGAAAATATTGAACAATTAGCAGTATCAATCATTGAAGATAGATATGGTAGATTATTAGATGTATTGAATATTGAAATGGATATTAAATTAGTTGATCCTAATGAACTTGAAGAAATGAAACAAGGTGATGATATGGAAGATGGTGATGGTGGAGAACCACCAGTACCACCAGAGTATGAAGAAACTAATGATAGTTCTTTTAGAGACGATGTTGATAAAAGAAAAATTGCTAATATTATAACACAAGGTTCTGCAAAGAATGTACATAGATTAATACATTTATATAAAGATACAATTGAAGATTTTGATGTAAGACTTTTTGAACTGATGGATAAACTTATCAAATCAAATGAAGTAATGGAGTGGATGGTTCCAGAGGAACAGCCAGGAAATGGTGCTATGATTCGTCAAATGATGAACGGATTTAGTCAAACAGAATTTGATCCACCAGAAGCTGAACAAGAAGCTCAAGAAAGAGCAGAAAATATTGATGCAGAAGAAGTTTTAGAAGAAGGAAATTACGATGAAGTAGAACAAGAGTTCGAAGATTGGGATAGTAAAATTACAGTTAAGGCTCGTGCCATTGATTTAGTAGTACTTCTTCATGAATGTGTTAAAGGTATTTTTGAAGTATTAGGTTATGGGTCACTTCCTCAACACGATGAACAAAGAGCAACAGATATAATGGCTAATACTGACACTCTTAACGACGAATTTGAAGATTTAAGATATGGTCCAAGAATTAGACAAGATCTTTTAAATTGGTTTAATAGTAATGAAAAATCTAACGAATTAGAAGATGGGTTTGAATATTTTTGGGCAGATATGATGAACATTAATTCTAATGATTTCTTAAATTTATTCTATGATATTGTAGTTGGGAAAACAGGAAGTTCAGATAGATGGTTAAATACTTATTTAGATGGTAAAATCGAAGAAGTTAGAAAACTTCAACAAGATCAATATGAGTATGACCAAAAGAAAAATAGTTGGGAAAATCAACAAAAAGAAAGAGAACAATCTAAACCTCAATCTCAATCTAAACCTCAACAAGATGTTAGTAGTGATGGAGAACCAGATTACTCTAAAATGAACCAAAAAGAATTAGGTGAAATTAGAGATAATGCACTTGATAGTGGGGATTTTGATATCTTAAAAGTAATATCTAAATATTTAGATTAATATTATGAAAAATAAATATATCAAAACTTTTAATAATATTACCAATGAATCTGTTATGGATTTAAATAATGACTATGATATAAATGTTGATAATATGTTAGATATATCAACTGATAAAGAAGATGATAAATTTAAAATTGAATCTTCTGAATTTTATTCAGAATCAACAGAAGATTATATATCTAAAAATATTTTGGTATGGGAAAATGACGAACCTTGGCATATCTATCAAATTTTTTCTATGACTGATGGTAAATTTGTTCTTGAAATTGAAGATGCTGAAGGTGATATTAATTATTACTATTCTAACGATTTAGAAGAACTTAAAAATAAATAAATATAAACTTGGGTTATAGTTTAGTAAAAAAAGGAGATAGGGTTATTTGTATAGATATGGAAGGTGATCCCGATCCTGTTCCCTCTGGAACTGAGGGAACTGTAAAACACGTTGATGATGCTGGACAAATTCATATGAATTGGGATAATGGTAGAACATTGGCTCTAATACCTGGTGTAGATAAATATAAAATTATCACTGAAGGTAAAGTTTCGAAAAATAAAGTACAAAAATATGATGATTTTTCTAAAAAATTTAAATAAATATTAGTATATTTGTATGTATACATAGATATGTCGCGCCAGGACAAGTTCAAAACTGGATGGATCAATCGACACACACATTATTGTGGGAGATGTCGGGACATAAAAAAACCCTATCACTGATAGGGTTTTTAAATTTTATTTTAATTATTCATTATTCTTCAAATAATTCTTGTAGATATAAATAAATATATTTTCTTAATCTTTTAATTACTTTTGGATCTTTAACTTCCCTTTCATACCATCCTAATATCCAACTTCCTCCTCTTTTTGGGTCAGTATTATTAGACTTTACTATATTAGATATTTCTTCTTTAGATGCACCAAATCTTTTCAATTCATCAACAATACTAAAAGCGTATGCCATTATTTCAGTTTTACTACTTAAATATTTATCAGCATCTGTTGTTGGACTTCCTTCTAAGTCATATCTATCAACGATATTACCCATTTTTCTAAACTGTTGTAAATGTATAGTTTCATGACCTAGCATAGATTTGATAATTTGTAATAATGGTGGTGGGCAACCTCCTGTGATAAATCTTATAAATGGTGCGTATTCAACAACTAAATTTATTCTTCTTGTGAATTTATTTAAAGCTGCGAAGTGAATACCACTATTTGGCATAAATAAGAATTTACCATTCTTGGGCGGAACATCTCTTAACATATCCTCATCTTCTTTTATAGATTCTGTGAATTCATCATGAGTTATGATATCTACCCCATATTCATTGGAAATTTCATTTGCCGCTTCTTGTGTTCTTGGTCTTTGATTAATTAACTCATCGATTAGACTATCGATCTCATATGGTTTAATAATTGCCATCTCAAATATTTTATAGTTCTTTAAGTATATCATATTATATTATATAAGTTTTATTCTTCTCCGAATAGTTCTTCAACATATTGGTATAAATATTTGTTTAATTTCTTAATCGTTCTATCACCACTACCAAATGTATTATAATAATCATCTAATATTCTATGTCCTTGATCTCTTCTACCACCTTTTCCTCCTGATTGAATTATCTGAAGTATTTCTTCTTTGCTTTTATTTTCCACACTTTTTAACTCATCTATAATACTAAATGCGTGAGCCATTACTTCTGTATGATGTCCTAAGTATCCTTTTTTGTTGGTTACTGGACTATCTACCACATACTTATCAGGGTCGTTACCCATCTTAGCAAACTGTTGGTAGTGTATCGATTCATGTCCTAATATAGACTTAATAACTGCCTGTAATTGTGGTGGAGCCATTCTTGTAAGAAACATCATAAATGGATTATAATCAACTACAAGATTCATTTTACCTGTGTGTTTATTCATTAAGGCGAAATGCATTCCACTTGGTGGTGGGGGTGGGAATCCTGGTGGTGGTCTCATACCAGGTGGTGGTCCAAACATAAATTGATCTCTTGATGGTGCTCCCGCTCTCATCTCATCATCAATTGATTCCATAAATTGATTATATGTTACAATATCAATATTATATCTATTTGATAATTGATTTGCTTGTTCAATAGTTCTAGGATTTAATTCTATTAACTCCTCTATTAATTCACTAACATCTAGAGGTTTGATAACAGCTTCAAATATTTTATAAGTTTTTAAATGTTTCATATTTATTATTTTGTTAATTTATTCATTAATTCTTTTTCAACTTCATTCATATCGATACCACCAATATAATCTATAGCATCTGATACCATTCTAAGAATTTTATCTATTTCACTATTTTCTAAACTAATATATCTTTCTTTCCAAGCTTGTATTCTATCCCCACCATTATGGATAGATAATGATACTAATTCTCCGTACCTACTATTTGAGAATTCAGTAGTTTCAACTCTGAAACTTAAATTATATGAAAGTTCTTCATTTAAATTATTATGACCACTCCAAACCCTAACAGAAGGTGTTAATGTCATAGTTTGATCATATCTATTAACATTAATTTCTACTGCCTTATCATTTAAAATTTGATTATACTTATCTTCCATTTCTCTGGATTCCTGTTTTGTGTGTTCGAAATTTTCGAATAATTTTATATGTTTCATATTAATACATTTTTTTTAATTTATTAAGTTATTAAGTTATATATTAAATTAATAAAAGCATTATTTAATATATAGTTCATGTTTATCCGTAATAGAAATAATTATTTACTTTTAGAAAATTTAAAGCAAGCAAGAGAGTATCTAACTAAGAAAAATATTCCGTTAGATCTTCCTGAATTTTTACACATAACAAAATCTTTAGAGAAACTTCCCAATTTAATTGACCCATTTACACGGATGATTTTTAAAGATGATGATGGTCGGATAGGAACAGACGCTTCAATGGATGAATTTGATCGTATTATTGATTGGGTGAAAACTAATAAAAACATAGTATCTCAATTACCCAGAAATTTAAATCAATATAAAGAATTAGAAGATATCGCGGATGATATAATGTTTTTAAAACATAGGAGAAAAGTATATTTATTCACTAAATCTCTATATAGTTCAATGAGGGATCAAGTCAAAAAATTGGAAGGTGATGATTTAGACACATATTCAGATTTAGCTACTGGATTTATGGATTTAACAAGTGAAGAAAAATCTTCATTCACTCCACTTAAATATTTTAAGGCTAATAATGTATCTATTGAAGAATTTATGGATAGTATAGATAGATTCATACATAGTCAAGATGTGAATGAAAATAGGAATAAAGTATTAAAATATATTGAGGATAATCAAGATAAATTAAAAGTAGTTTATAATGAGAATAATGTTATCGCAATTCAGAGTAATGATAAAGAAGCAGTTTGTGAATTAGGATCTCAACAATGGTGTATAGTATATAGTCCTGATACTTACCAAAGACAATATTTTGGTCCAAGTACTATGAATACTCAGTATATAATCCACAATTTTAATTTACCAGCATCTAATTCTAATTCAATGTTTGGTATTACAATAGACATAGAAGGTAAAGCAAGAAATGGATCTCAAGATAAAATGAATAGGAATATTGGACTACCTAAAATATTAGAATTGACAGGAATTCCCGAAGGAACATTAGTTAGTATTCATAAAAGTAGGTATGAAGAACTTGAAAAAGAGTATAATAATATTACTAATGAAACTCCACAAGAAGAAATAAAATTATTCAGAAAAATAACAATGGATTTAGGAGTTCATAATGGATTCAATGAGAAATTAGAAGAATGGGTAGCGAATTATGCTAATATTGAGTTAATAAATCCACTTAATCAATCTTTGAAAGGAGAATTAATGGGAATTAGGGAATATCTGGAAAGAAGAAGGAAAGTTGTTGTTCTATGTGATGATTTAAGAATTACATTTGATTTATCTTCAGTAAACACAGAATATGCTAATAACACAATAAAAGAGATAGATTTAGTAGATTCATCTATGGATCAGTTTTTAATTAAGATAACAGAATTAAAATTATTATTAGATACATTAGGGTTTGTTACCCTTAGTCGGGAAGATTTCAACGATAGGATCAATTCTTTAACGCCAAAAATAACTTTACAATATTCTTCTGTTCATGATCAAAAAGACAATATAATATTAACAGAAACATTGAAATGGGTTGCTAATAATATTAGCGATACTTCTTATGAACATAACAGGGATATTATTACTAAAATATTAAAAAATAAATCTATTAACTCTAAAATAGTTGGAACATATTTATTGTTGATTCACCCAAAAGAATTAGAATCAATTAAAAAGGAAATTACAAAAAATAAAGAATCATTAGAATATTATTTTATAAATCATAATGAACTTGTGAAATTATTTCAATTAAATTTTAATATATGTATTTTAAAGGCAGAAGGTATTTCATTAGATACTTTACATGAAAATAGCTATAGCTTAACAGAGTTGGTATATCTTTTATTTATATACGCATTTCATGTTAATAATTTATATGGTGATAATATTAATGCAACTCTAATAGATGATAAATACATAACTTTAGATTCTATAATTCATTTAAATGAAAATATAAATGAATTAGGAAAAAAATTATCTGAGATACCTATTACACAAAGGGGAGAAGAAGTTCATGAAAATGATTTAGCTCTTCAAGTAGAGGGTGTTGTATATGAATTATCTGAGAATTTTATGAATGTTTCTTTAAATTCAGAAATAAATTCAGTAACCGAATTTATTAATATCTACAATAAATTAGAAACATCCATAGATGATTTTCCAGAATTTATAGAAAATAATATATCAGAAATTTACGATAATTATGGGGAAACTGATGAATTGGCCGATTTTTTAATAGATAATGTCACCGATATACAGAGTCTATTAGATTTTGATTCTTATAGTAGTCCTGAGGAAGAATATGTAGAATATGTAGGGTCGTTATTAATAAAATCTATTGAAAAGAAGAGTGTAGTACTAAATCGCCCTATTACCGAATTACAATCGGAAATCGAAAATGATGTGGTTAGATATGCTATGTATTTGGCAGAGAAAGAGGGAACTGAATATAAAGAAATATTTTTTAATTCAATTGGACTTGAAAAGAAAATAGAAACTTACACACCCAGATTCCATAACCCAAATAACGAAGAAAAGGAAGTGGAGATATGGTTTTATAGAACAGATTATGGAACTTTAGGATCATTGTTTTACGAAGAATTTGATTTTGAAAACCACGATTGGTGGGATCATTATTATTATGATAATAGTAGTTATACTGAGTATTATGATGAACTAGATATATCTAATATAATATTATTAGCTAACTATTTTAAAAGTAAAGGGTTTAATATTGATCTTACTTCATTAGATAAATATTTAATACCTGAAAATTTTGGTAATAATGGTAATTATTTTAATATTAAATACCAAAAATCAAATGAATATTATAGAGATGATAAGGAATTAAAAGAATTAAAAATTAAAGTAATATCAATTTTAGAAGAACAATATGATTATCGAGAAGAGAGTATAGGTGAAAATAATGATGATAATCCTTATGATGAAATAAATATTGATGAAATAAAACAAATAATTGACCATGCTTATCAAGATAGTGATAATGAGGCTAGAGGTAATGAATATTGGCATGATCAAATATCTATTATAGGTGAAACATTTCTTGAAACATGGCCAGATAATAAGCAAAATTTCGGTAGAGATTATTTAAGGTGGTCAAATAATAATGAATTAATGGTCATTCCAAATTTAGATAATTTATTAGGTTATGATGATTTCCTTATGACTATTACTGATTATGGATCAGATTTTAGTGTCGATGATTTATTTCGCGCATTCATAGAATATAATGGATCTATTTCTTCGGCAACAGATTCGGGATATACTTCATGGGAAGATGCCAATTATGAATATTTTAATGAGAGAACAAGAGAAAGATTAGAAGATGAAAATATTGATTATGATTTTAAAAGTACTTTAAAAGAAAGTTTAAAGATACTTTCTTTTAAAGATTATTTTATATCTTAAAATAAAAAAATCCGAAACAAATAAATTGTTTCGGATTTTTCTTTTTGATGATTAGGTAAAATTATAATAACTCACTTAAGATAACATCTACGTCTGTAACATTAAAGTCACATCCCTCTAAACCATATGTAATTTCAGCCTCACTGCGATTTTCAACCATCGTAGCGTTTGAACCGAACATATTGTACGATATTAAATCATACATATTTGGTCTATTATCAATCATCTTAACTAATTCCTTAGTGATAGTTGATACATCTGTTATAGAAGTTTCATTAGAATTATAATTATCCGAACCTTTCATATACATGTCTATGAAAATGATTTCTTTTGATTTTAAATCAACAATTAACGGAATAGAATAATTACCAATACCAGTTACATTAAATTTGTTCTTCACAGTTTTAATATCAAATGATTTTATATCAGAATTTACCTCATCTCTGAACATCCATCCTGCGTAACTTTTTTCAAGGTCAGCGAAAAATTCACCTGAATATTTGTAAATTTGAATACCTACGTATCTCACATCATCTTTAACCTTAGTCAAATCAATGTCAATGAATTCAGCTGCTCCGTGAGGAGAAGATGTGATATCACCACTATGAATAATTCCTTGTTCAGATAAGTTAGTGTAACTTACTTGTCCTTTGAAATTCATATTTTCATCGAATTGAATTAAAGATAAATCTAAGTCAGTTCTAAAAGAACTTTCTTTCCAATATGTAAACATCCTTAAAACTTTACTATCATCAAATTTGATTTTAGAACCTCTACCAAGAGAAAGCAATCCATCGGACATCTTTCTTTGTTGTAAAGGAACTGTATAGTTTGATAATTCACTATCAATCCATACTTTAACATCAACCAAATCATTGTTAGATAATTTGGATTTAATCGATAACTGTATAATAGCTAATAAAGTTGTGATAACAGATTGTTCCAATTTGTTAAGTTTATTATTAGGTAGTACAATTATCTTACCTTTCTTGTTAATAACGGTACGGAATTCCGAGTCGTTAATTGTTTTGAAATACGATTCCATAACTAAAAGGTTTTTTAGTTCAATTTGAGCAGAAACCTCACTGAAACGTGATAATATGATTCCAGAGTTATCTGAAAAATTAACAAGTATTTCGTGAAGTTTTCTACCAAATATCCCAGGTCTTTGAGTTAAAAGATCTAAAAGTACATTCAGTTCTCCCTTCTCAATGGCACTTTCAACTTTAGAGTTAAAAGTAAGGAATTTACCATTTCTTAAAATGTCAAATGATGTAAAGGTATTAGAATATTTTTTACGATATTCCCCAGGGTGTATGTATCTACCTAATTGTAACCAAAGACCTTTATAACGATTAAGATCTTCTGTTAAATCGGTTAAACCATTAAGACATTCTAAAATGAATCTACGTTGAATTCTATTCATTTTAGGGAATTTAATTTTAGTTGATAACGAAATATCGGTAGTAGTTAAAGAAGCAAACATTCTAAGGATATCTGTGGAAGTGCTTACGAACTTTTTAAGGGTTACGTAATCATCATTATTCCACAGTTTAGTCATAATGTAAGACTTAGTTTCTTTAAAAACTACTTTATTAGGGTCAACCATATTAACACCATAGTTGTTAATCAATGTTTCCATATCATCCTTTAAAGTTTCCTTTATAGATGATTTAGAATAAAGATTATTCATCATGAATTTTTGGACGTTATTATTTACTTCTGTTTCAGTAGCAAATTCTAAAGTAACCCATTCAGTGTGGGTATCAGAAATTCTTGATTTTTGTTTTTCAACACCTTTTTCGAATAATTCTGAAGTTTGTCTCCCCAAAAGAGGATCTGCTCCAAAATCATCTAAATCAAATAACCATTCAGGTATGATAAGTCCGTTAACTACACGACCTTCACTGAACAACCCAAGTTTATTACCAACGAGACCTAATATTCTCATAGAGAACATTTCATCATTATCAGGAACATTTTCAGGGAAACCACTGAATAAAGGTACGTAATTCACATCACCACCTTTCATTTCAATTAAAGTTTCAATAATATCATCGAAATTCGTTAAAACAGCGTCGGTGAATGCGTCAGGATTAGAAACTAAGTACCCTAAGTTAGTCAATTCCGTAAGGAATGTCAACTTCAGTTTTTTAGTAACATTACCCGTACCATCACCATTAGAGATAACTCTAACTCTGTTAAGTCCGATCTTTGATATGTCTTTGTTCAATTTCATAGTTAAATATGTTATTTATATTATTAAAAAATAAATAGGTAATTAAAAATACTAATTTACATCCGAGTTTAAGTTTAGAAGGAAGTATTTTATAGTCCTATTTATATTATATTCAAAAATACAACGGGAATTAAAAAAGCTAATTTTCATGTTAAGTATAGTTTTTAGAAGGAAGCTTTTTATAGTCCGTTGTGAATATTATATATTTTAGAAGTGGAAAGTTTAATTATTTTAATAATATTTTTAATTTTTTTTCTCGGTATAAATAAATTAAAGGTTCGGTAACATAGTGTAGTTTATTTGGATCAATTGTTTTTAAATTTCCTATTAAATTTTCGGTATCTAATAAATAACACCAATTAGGATTTTCAAAATCTGGAATGAAACTAGTTCCAAGAGAAGGTTTAATTATGTTCTTTAAAAAAAGATTAACTATATAATCAAAATCAAAATTTATTGAATTAAACTCAGCAGTTTTTTCTCCCCAATTAATATATATGAAGTAATCATCAAATACTTCAGTTAAGATTTCAATTTCTTTTTCATAGTTATCCATAAAACAAATATAATTAAAAAACTCGAATAATATAAATTATTCGAGTTTTTTAATTATATCTATCACCACCACCTTTTACTTATTCTATGATTTCTGTATTATCGATAGAGTTCTTTGCTACATTTAAACGATATGATATAACTCTATTTTTGACACTTTCTTTCCATTCAGCATCAAAAGTTTCAGCAGCATATTGTGCTTTTGTTTGTGTGTTGGGAATTAAAGCTACACCATCACCATTTGGATCTATTATATTCTCGGGCCAAAACTCTCCGTAAATCTCTGTTAATTCTGGAATGAACTCTGTTTTAATTGTTATACTTCTTACCAATGCCATAATTTATTTATTTATTTATTTATTTATTTTATTTACCACCCGTGTTCACTACCATCGTAATCATCTTCATGTGGTTCACCGTGTGCTTCGTTGTATATATACTTCAAGAAAGCTTTTGTATATTCTTCAAGATTTACAAAATCATCTCTATAAAATCGAGATCTCTCGAATAATTCAATAGACATTAGTGATATATCACCAAACCCATCATCTCTAGCCGCTTGGAATAAATCATCCTCATCGACTTCAAAGTTAAATGATTCGTTAATGATGTTAAATTTATTGTATGTCTTTAAGTGTTTCATATATCTATTCAAATTCATTTTTATTTTCATCTAATAATTTTCTGAATACTTCTTGCACTCCTATTTTAGTAGATTCGATAACATATTCATATACTGAACTAACAGAACCTAAACTTTCTGGAGATTTTGAAAAATGATCTAAATCTAATAATAATTTATCAAATTGATTTTTATGTTTTAAATATAAATCAAAAACATCACTATCATTTACGAGACCTATAACAGTAGTTGAACTATCTTCAGTATAACTTTTCATAGTTTCTGTTTTTAAATTAGTGTCTTCTGAATTTATAGAATCATCGATCATTTGAATTAACTCATTTTCTAATTCAATTAAATCCTCTTCCACATTTAACTGATCAGTTAAATTTTCTAATATTTGTGTAAATTTTCTCATATGTTATATATAAATTTATTAAAATTCATTATTTTTCTATTAATGTTATTGATAGTTTCATTTAATTTTACCATCGCCTTCTCAGTCCTATTGCGATTTTTTTTCCAATCTGTATAATCTAAACTACATAGATCTTCTTGTTCCCCAAGATAAATTTCATCATCTAATCCTCTTAAATAAGAATCTTCAAAATTAGTCGCTTCTCTGAATTCACCATCTTCATATACATGAAAATCTCTTTCAGTCGTATTATCATCCCAATAAAGCCCCATACAAAAATATTTTATATCTTCATCCATAGTTAAATTACCACCAGGATAATAATCATTTTCTTTTAATTCTGTATTCCATGAAGAAAATAATGTATATGAATGTGTAATATCATCTGTGAATTCTTCACCTTCTTCTGAAGCCATTTCATTATCAAATCTCTTTTCATCTATATACAAAAACTTATTTGTCTCATTCCAAGCGTCTAGCTCATTAATATATTTTAAAAATGATCTAATAACTATTTTATCTTCCTCTGTTTTTTCTGGTTGTTTTGGATTACTCCAATAATCTTTACTATACTCTTCATTTTCATTCAATTTTCTGAATATATTATTATTTATTAATGTAGACATATTTTTTGATATGAATAAAATAATATCTTTGGGAGTTTTCATATGTGATGTTTCTTGAACTTTATTACCACCACCACCTTTTCTACCCTCTCTTTGACCTAAATATCCACCCATCTCCGCTTTAATATTAAGATAATAAGCATTCACACTCAATCCTCCACCAGTTCCTACTTGTATAACAATAGCATCATCAAATTCAGTATCAGTTATTTCAAATGAAACATAGTGGCTCCTTGAAATCATGTTATCCCTAGGTTTTTGCTCAAATGGAACTTTAAGTTTTGTTAAAAATTCATTAACATGTATATGACATTGCTCATAGTCCATAGTATCAAATTCAGTATCCAATGTTAATTTTCCTGTATGTCTTGGTTTGGGTGTTATATTATCTATATCTCTTCTATCCGTATAGTAACCACCATACGCATTATTATCATTATCACTTTTCTTACCAAAAAGATTACTAAACCAACTCTCATTAAATTTCTTTATATTATTACCCATATATCTATTATATATTAAATTATTTGTTCAATTTTTTAAATACATCGTTATTTACTAATTCAGGCATATGTTTAGATATAAATTTTATTATGTCCATTGAATTTTTCACTTTAATAGTATCATCACAATTTAGTACCCAAAATTTATAATCGCCTGATCCGTTCTTTAAATAAAATGCTCTAATTTTTGTTTTACCTAATATAGCTTGTTTAAAAGTAAATGATGAAGGCCATGGATTGTCTTTACCTTCTCCTAACTCTTCTGCTTCTATTAAAATTTTAGAACCATTAGGGTTTTCAATAGCGAAAATTGACCTATCCGAAAGAATACTTCTACTGAATAATTGTTTATGTTTAGTTCTATAAGATTTAATTTTAATTTTATTCAAGAATTTTTTAATATATCGAGTACTTTGTCCATATGTCATTTTATCGAAATCAGCAAATTCTAATTTCTTATCTTTACTAAATAAACCTTCATTTAATTTCTCATTATAATTATTAATCTTTTTAAATACTTTATCATTAGCTAGATTGGGTAAATACTTAGATATAAATTCAATTAATTCTTTTGGGCTATCCACTTCTTTGTAGTCAATTTCTGTTTTTTCATACCCTTCATAATATGTTGCTACTGTATTGTGTCCAAACACTGAGTCATAGGTTACTTCTGGAGGGTTAAACATATCTCTTTCAACTTTTGGTTCATCTGGTTTCCATGCAGGAGTTTGTGTGTGTATCCAAATATGACTACCTAACCTATTTCCTATAAAAACATCTTGTCTCCCACCAGTATGATATGGTATTTTTAATTTCCCTATAAATGACACTATTACATCCATCGCATCATAATAATTCATATCACTGAATTTATTATTTAATGAAAATTCATACCCATCTTCCAAATCTTGGATTTTTTTAATAGGTCTTTTGAATCCTAATTTCTTACGAAGATCTTTAGTAGATTTAATTCCCTTGAATTTATTTTTAATATCGTCTACCCAACCTTCATTTAATTTCTTGAATACTTTATTGTTTATTAGATATGGATAATTTGTAGATATATAATCTATTATATCTTTTGGTGTTTTTATTGCACTTGTATTAGTTTTCCCATTTTTATCAGGAAAAATTCCACATATTCTCATGCCAAATTCTGGATGGTTGATTATATTTATCATTCTATCTATCCCAGTTCCATCTTCATCTCCAATTGTGATGAGTTTTTGGGTAGGATTTATGGGACATGATCTATTACTAATTTTAATTTTATTAAGAAACGATGTAATAGTGGGTATTAACTCTTTAAATGGTATAAGTGTTAAATCGGTATCAAGTCTCAACATTTTATCATTATCACTAGATTCAAAAATTTCATATGTTTTTAGATAATTCACTCCTTATATATTAAAATTAGTACCCGAAATTCCCTGACTTAAATGCTCCCTTTTCCCATATACCATCCTCAAAATATTTACCATCGAAGATACCATTTTTGAATTGACCATTAGACCACTCTGTATTAGAAAAATGAGAAACAATTGTAGTTATTTTATCTGAGAAGATTGTATCATCAGTAGGGATATCATTATTTAAATATCCTTCTGCATATACACCACCACTGTTAATGAGTGTTAATACATCGGTAGGAACTTTATTCACAAGAACCTTAGTATATTCACCATCATTAATAGAAATATAATCTTTATCTACTTTATAATTACCAGCATTACTATCTGTTCCATAAATTGAAGAGTATTTATTATTATTAATTATCCATAATGTATCTCCTTTTTTAAATTTCCAATCTCCTCTTAATGTGAAGAAATAAGTACCACTAGTATTTCCAAAGAAAGCCACAACATCAATATCTTTAACAACTCCATCTACCCATTTACCATTATTGAACACTATTTGATGAGCCGTTCCGTTATGCCATATTCCATTATTCCAATACCCTGTTTTCCATATAGATAAATCATGTCTTGTGTTACCTATACCAAATTCACCATTTATGAACTGACCGTTTTCCCAAATCGAAGGGCGAGATAGTGAAGATCCACTACCAAATTCTGATAATACATTTGTGCTATCAAACCTTCCATCATACCAATGACCACATTCAAAGAATCCATCATTCCAAGTTCCATCAAACCAAGAAGACATACCAAGATCACAATTAAATTTTCCGTTATTCCAAGTACCATCAATCCAAGTACCTCTCTTAAATTCACCTGTATTCCAAGTTCCATTATGCCATGTACCATCATTCCAATCTCCTTTATTCCAAGTTCCATCATAGAAATTACCATCCCTGTGTTCTCCACCATTCCAAGTTCCATTTCTAAAACTACCGTTATGCCATATAGATTTTAACATTTCCGAGTCTAATACTTCTACTTCTGCTCTTATTATATTATCTTTAACTTCTGAATTATTCCAAGTTCCGTCATACCAAATACCATTTCTCCAATCACCACTATACCAAGTACCACCAAACCAACGACCACAATCCCATATACCTTCATACCAAACAATACCATTTTCATCTTTACCAATGATTGCTTTTCTTATTTCGGATTCTAATACCCATGGGTATTTATCGTTTAGATCTACAATAGACAATTCATCAATTAATCTAAATCTATAATTATTCATGTCAATTGTATTTGATATACTAACAGTATTATCACTATTTTCTGTCCAATCATTAGGTTTAATTTCAATTGCTTGTTTAATCTTATCATCTTTACCTAATTCATAGATATCAATCGGTGAGTAATTTAAATATGGATCAAATATACATTTTTTAATAGATCCTAAATTACTTATCAATTTACTTGATGTTATTGTATCTCCACATAGATTAACATAACTATATGTTGAGGATAATTCTTCAATAGTACCGTTATACGCAGTATTAATAACTATTTCAGTATCATTTATAATATTTTGTACAACTCTATATCCATCATAATATTCTCCAACATCTTCAATTTTATCTATTAATATAGAACTTAATTTAATATTAGAATTTGGTACCAAGTTAAACCCAATATAAATATTACTACTTGTTGGGATGAAATTACTTATCACATGAGTAAAATTAGAAGTCCAAGTTAAATTCTCAAAATTATTATTTAAATTAGATGATTGTGTCCCAAAGGATGGGCTCAAACTTGGAGTACCACTTACATAAGTCATATCATAGTCAAATGTTATTCTATAAGTATCTCCAATAGATACTGTAAAACTATCTGGTAAATATAGACTTGTAGACGCACTTATAGTCTCATCAATAATATTATTTACTAAAACTACTGAACTCGTAGAGCCTCCTATGTTTTTAATCCAACCACTAACAGGATTTTCATTAAATTTCGAATCATATAAATTTTCTAAATTGAAAATTGATTCTGTTAAATCTATAACAATTCCATCCCCAACTTCTAAATCATGATCCTCTACATGTAATTTAGTTAAATAACAATTATCTATACATTCTTCAATACCTACTCTAATGTTCGTAAGATCTACTCTATTCTGATCAGGTGTGTAATTTATTCTAATTATTAAATCATCCACTCCGTTATCTGTAAATAATGTTTTTGTTCTCTCAGTTTCACTGGGTTTGTATAATATAGTAGAAACAACTGTAGTATCTTTAACTATCTGTATCGATGCATCAACTAAATCTCCTATGGTAAATTCAAGAACCCTATTCGTACCACTTTGAGTTATAAAATCAATTGGCACATCTACTGATGTACCACCAGTTGCCCCAATTATTAAAATGTTATTTGAGAAACCATATTCAAGTACTGGTACTCTATTTGTATAATATGTATTACTCGATAAAATGGAAAACTGATTATAATCAATATTATTACCAGGATTGGTGAATAATGTATAATCGCTATAACTACAACTAGCACAGTCTATATCATATGATGAAATACCTGTTATAACATAACTATCGCATCTCGGAAGATTGATCATATTAATTGCTAATTCATTCTTATAATCTGTATATACTATTCCACTAAGGTATTCTTTGATTTCCTTTTGATTTAATAATGCTTTTACATAACTATCTGTATCTGGTTTAAAATTAAGTTCAGATTTTAACGTTTCGTAACTTGTGTATATGTTATTACTTAAATCAGTTATATGATAAGATGTAGAAGTAGATCTTTGAATGTTATTCATTTTCTCTAAATCTTCTGAAATTTCTCCTAGTCTATTTCTAACTCTTAAAGTCCAATTAGAACTACCAAGATCTGATTGATCGTAGATGTATCCATAATAATTATATGTTTCGATAATATACCGATCATCAGTAGAGTCATAATACTTATTCATTGTTAGAATGGGTGATAAAACATTAGCACCAAACGTAAGGTCTAAGAATACATACTTAGGTATAGATTCCCACTCAGCTTTAAGACTTGAATTGAATGATATTAATCCATCAGATACCGTATAAAGAACACCAGCATTATCATTTGAGAAATTATATGAAGGTAAAATACTTAAACGATAATTAGAATTGAATACAGGATTCTTAGATAAATAGTCTAATATATTATATCGTGCAGAATATCCGAAACTTAATACCTTACTAAGATATTCCATCTTTTGTGAAGTTACATCTAATACAGCATTCGTTGTAGATACTCTACATTGTAAATTATAATAAGCTGTTTTAAAATTAAATTGTGGTTCTACTAATAATGTACTCGCACTATTCTCAGATAATTTATATCCAACCGATATTGGATGTACATTAAAATTAGGGATTAACTCACCTAAGTTTTGGAAATTATTTAAATTCGTAATTGTTGTCGTTTTTACCCATGAAATTAATCTATTGGTTATACTTTGATTAAACGTTGTCTTCAAATAAACATAAGTATCACCACTATCTTCCAATATATAAATTACCATTAAATTATCCGTAACTAACCCATTTTCTATTCTTATTATATCTCCAAGAGATGTAACAAAACTAGGATTCTTTATGATCATATAATTTTGGTAGAAATAATAACTATGTGTTGCAGATGGTGGAGATGATTGAGCTATACTAATGGTTCCACTATCAAAGTTTGGTAACAATCCCTGTGTTGCTCCATTAATATCTGATATATCATTTGTAGAAATATTATTTAATATTATATCATATGATGATGATATTGATCCTGTTTTGGTAAATATACTACTATACTTTATTGTATTACTATCATTTTTAACTCCACCATATCCAAAATCCTTAGTACTATCTTTACTATAATCTATCCATGATTTTTGACCAGATATAGAATTAAAACTCAACACAGATATATTTGAAACAATAATAGACTCTGGTAATTGATATTCACCACTATTAACATCAAAGAAATAAAGTTTTGATGCAATATCATAGTTAAGAAATAACATCTTTGATTTAAATTTACCCAAATATTCTTCGTTTACTATCCCTTCAATATTATCTGAATTATCACATGTTAATACAACTTCACATGAAGGTAAATATTCACCTGCTCCACTACTTTGTAAGAATCCTACATTTTCTTCTGGCACACCACTCATTTTATATGTTGATGTGCATGTATCGGGATCCCAAGTAATTACACTTTTCGTAGGGAATCTATCTGTTATAACAAAATTATTAATATTTGCCGTGATACTATCATTTGATATTACCGCTTCATCAGCAGTAGTACTAAAAGTAGCACTCATTTTAATAGTTTCTTGTATTAAACTCCCTGTTCCACTGAATGTAAAAGTTTCTGCTGTACTTCCGATTTTTATTGAAATATCCCCATCGAGTTCCATCTCTACATAATATTGCTGACCAGGATTAAATTGTTTAACTTTCATATCCCATTCAAGTCCTGTTGATCCCGTGAATCCAATCTGATTAAAATATGTAGAATCTGCCGTACCAACACTATAAGTACCAACAGCTATTTCTATTTTATGAGATGCCGTTGATCCTGTTACACCTGTTAAATCATAAAACATTTGATCATCATTATTAAGTATCATTGAATCTACTTCAAATCTAAATGATTTAGTATAATCAATTCCTACATGATAAGGACTGTCTATTGTAGAGATATTATTCGCGATATTTGCTTTATCAATACCAAATAATTGAGATGTATTAACTGTCATTCCTTCTAATAATCCATAACTATTCCCAACATATGTATAATTACTTATATTAACATCTAACCCAAATCCATATCTAATTCTATCTGTGACTGGGTTTGGAAGATATGATATGTAATCACATAAACCACCTATTCCACATTTAACTGATGCTTGTGTTGCGAATTGACCAGGGTATAAATACTTAGGGAAACCCTCTGCACTATATGTTCCAAGATCAATCTGTTCAACGCCATCGATTGTTAATGATTTTAAATCTATATAACTATATAGTTCATCGTTATTTAATTTCGCTAATTGTGATTGTGTATCGAATTGACTGAAATATAATTTTTGAACATTTGATCCTCCTGTATATATACTGGCAGGTTCTAAATTAACACATTCTGCTTCATATAAAAGAATATTTTCAATCAATCCTTTCACACGATTACCCTTGGGATCTGAAATATCTAAGATAGCTCTAACAGTTAGTACTGATGATCCTACAGTCATAGGTATTAAATAATCCCCATCACTTGTAATTGGAGTAAAGTTGATATCATCTAAACTAAATTCAAAATATCCATTTATTATATCTGAAATAGTAAATGAACAATATAATTCTTTGTACATTGGTAAAGGAGATCCTAATAACGTAATAGGAATTTGCACAACTGATTGATTCGATTCTACATATCCTTCTGTTTTAATATAATTAATACTATTTATATTATCTGTGTCTGTAATATCATTTCTATAATCATTTTCAACTACTAACCCATTGGTACTATCTATTGTTGAAACAGTAACATACGCCCCACCACAATTTGATAATGGATCATGTATATCTAATGTACATATATTGGATATATCAATTGAATCTATTTGATTTATTGGACCACTAATTAAGTATAATTTTTGGTTGATTTTATCTAAAGATAAATTATTATAACTTACACCTAATATTATTTCTTCAGTTATATCTAATAGGTTAATTTGATTGAATAAATCTACATCTATATTATCTGTGTCAATTCTAAATAAACTATCACCCATTCCATAAAAATAGTTATCACTATTGTTATAAACTATATTTTTAATATTTAATGTATCAGTACTAATATAAAATTGATTGTTAGTTGCTTGTTTTGAATAGTTTGTTGGAACGTCTAATACAATAGCAATTGTGTTATTTCCTGATACTACAATACCTGTGTGAACCTCTGTATCAATACCATCGGTAAGATTATTATCACTATTATAATCAGTTAAATTAGATAAAAGTGGTAAAATAAGTGGCGTATTTAATATTAAATCGGTTATTCTTATCTTTTTCGTATTCGTATCTATATCTTTATAAGTATTAAATTTATACCAAGTAATTAACGCATCTATATTAGTTAAATAGTTATTACTATTTTTAACTTCATTTTCATCTAATGGTTTATCAAATAATCTAACTTGATCTATAACTCCAATGAAATGATTAAAACTTGTTGCACTATATACAAATGTTCCATCACTATATGTTAATTCTGCACCTAATCTAATTCGTGTATTGAAATTATCAAAATTACCCTGAAATCCAAGAGTAGTTGAATCGCTCAATGTTTGATTAACGAAAAATTTATATTCCCCTTTATCTCTTGTAACCAATACATTATACCAAACATCATCTTCAATATTTATATTACCATTTAATGTAATATATTGTGAATTATCTATATCTGAGTTAACATACATATTCAATCGTTGAATTCCATTTGTATCTGGTTCTACGATTATTTTAATACCTTTATCTATTGTTGTTCCTGTTGTAGTAGGGTATTTTTCAGTTAAGAATGAAAATAGTGTACTACTTGCTGTTGTTCCTATTGTAGTTGGTTTAAATATAAAATCAAAAGTGAAATCAGAACCTCCAATATTTTTATTTAAATCAACCCAATCAGTTCCATCATAAAGAAATGTTTCCTTATTTAAACTTATATTATCTATATCAACTATATCTTCTAAAACTCTTCTTTCATTAAATAAAGTAGATTTAACTTTTAATTCAATATCTTCTAATTTATTGTTATTTCTATTCATAGTTAACTGCTTAACTATTCCATTATCACCAACTATGATAGCTTTTGATAAATCTTTGAAATTAACTTTATTTAAATTATTTTTTATATCAGAATCCATTAATTCCCATGTAAATTGATTACGAGTTAATAATATAGTTCCGTTATCACCCACGATAACTCCTCTATAATTATCCACAAAATCAATAGAATTAAAATTTTCAAATGTTTCTTGTTCTAAATATGATGGCTCTAAAGATAATTTATCTAATGATAATAATGTACCATTATCACCAACAACTAAATATTTATCAGATAAACTTACCATATCTTTTAAATCTTCTTTAAATTTATTTTTAAGTAAATTTGAATAATCGTCTTGAAAATTTATCATAAAACCAAAATCCCCAACACTTATAAATCTTTCGGGTATTTGATATACCTTCCCTAATATTGTAACACTTTCAGAATTTTGAACAGTCCCACAATGGAATTCATTATCTAATGTATTTCTATATTCAAGGCTATTTCTTACAATATCCATTTTCTTTATATCGAATTCAATAGGATCATTGTTAGAAACCAATGGGAAATTCCCATTTTTTAATCGGGATAAATGATATTGGACATGACTATTTGTTCCTAATTTTATATGAACTAAATATCTTATATTACTTAGATATGTATCTAAGTCTGTTTCTCTAACTAAATTACCATCGGTAAATCGGTAAATACCATTTTCACTATTAAAATAGAAATAAGTTTTAGTATCTCCTATTTCTTTTACGAAATAATAATTATGTCCAAAATATTCTTCTGGATCTACACTTGTGTCTATTGTAATATTAGTAATATTATTTTTAACTAATATTCTATGTCCTTCTTTTAAGACTATACCATCTATTTTAGTATATTTCTTACTCATATTAATTGATTCAACAGTTGCTATATCAACTGTTAAGTAATTAGTAGAATCATCTATTAATCGCTTAGGTGTGAAAAGATTTTTAATAGTATATCCATATTCTTCATTATATCTAAAATGAGAACCAACACTTGATAAATCTCCAGCAGTTATTGGATTACCTCCAGTAATATCAGTATCATCAAAATTACTTGAATATGCACTATTTATCTTAAATGTATCATTAACTTTATAGTTAAGGACATCATATAAATTATCTAATTCTGGAACAGGTATATAACTTGATCCATCTAAACATTTAGAATAGAAACGAACATCCTCTATTTCTTGGCGTAGATAATTATAAATCCTTTTATCAAGTTTCTCAACCCTCTTTTCCCAATTATCACTTACTGAAGAATACTCCCACATAGCTTTATATTATTATTTTCTTTTAACTTTTAATTTCCAATGAACTGTTTGATTATTATCAACAATAATAGTATCTTTAACAACTTCAACCTTTCCTTTATTTACCTTATTTATAATAGATTCTACTAAATCAGGACAATCTTCTATATTATCAGTCATTCCTGTTATATCAAATTTCATTATATCTTCTTCACTATAAAGTAAATCATATATTATCTGTTGGGTTCTATTCATTATTATGTATATATTAATCTAATGCATTTCTATACATATAAACTATTTAAAATATATTTCTATAATAGTATGGAATTAATAATAACATCTGATACAACTACAACGGTAAAAAATATTGAATTTAATATAATTCTAACTTATATTAATGATGATCTTAACTGTAAGAAATTTCAAATTGAAACTTTCGTTGTAATATCTGATATTGATTTCATAAAAAAAGGTGATTATTATATTATTAATGGGCAGCAATATAAAAAACTCGTAGAAAGAATAGCAGATATGTATGGATATAATGTTTGGATACATAACGCCAATACTACTAAAATGTTTAAATTGGATGGTTGTTTATTTAGGTGTGCAAACTCAATAGAAATTACTTTAAATGAGGATAATTTTAATATTTGGCAGACAAGGCAAAGAAATAAAACTATAGATAAAATCTTAATATAATAAACCTACATGGATATAATATGTATAAATAACCATCTACAAGAAAAATATTTAACTATTGATAAGATTTATCATGATGTTACAAAATATGGTCAATATTATATAATAGTAGATGATTATAATCACACTGGTCAATTCTATACCGCAGATAGATTCACAACTGTACAACAATATAGAGATGAAAAGATTAATGGAATTTTAAATAATTAATTTATTTATTTATTTATTTATTAATATCTTTTATATCATCAAAATTAACTCTACCATCATTTTTATCAAATAAATTTTTAAGATCTAGTATTTTATCCATTTGGTCAGGTGACAATCCACTCATTATAGATTTTTCTAATTCATCCAATTCTTCTTGTGAGAATTGATTAACCACACCCATATTAGATATCATATTTTGAACTTCATCAAAATCTTCCTGAGTTAAAACATTTTCACCACATTGAGGACATGGGTAATTAATATATTGTGCGTAATTACCAATACTAATAGATTGATCTTCCCAATTACACTCTGTGTTATCACATTTAAGACCCCCACCTTCCATTTCAACATGATTATGGTCTTGTTCCTCATTAAATTTCTTAAGATATTTCATAATTAGATATAGGGTAGTTTTTATTTGTAATATATATTAAAGATATATTACACAAAAAATTAAACTATATATGATTCTAAACAATAGTAGTAACAACAGTAATAATAACAACAACACTCAACCTAAGAGTAGAAAGAAAAAGAATAACCTATTCAATACTACTCATCTAAACAAACTGAAAACATCAGTTGAACTAAACACTAAACAAAAAACACTAAACGATATAATAAGAAACAACAGTTTAACAGTTGTATCGGGCCCTGCTGGAACATCTAAGACATTTTCCACATGTTATACCGCATTAGAACTATTAGCTAATAAAAAGATAGAAGAAATTATATTAACAAAACCTCTATTAGAAAGTAGTTTCTCTATGGGATTCCTACCTGGATCCATAGAAGAAAAGATAGAACCATATATGAAATCATATATCAGTACGTTTAAGAAACTAATAGGAGTAGAGAAGTTTCAAGAACTAATGATTAATGATGTAATAAAGATAGAAACACTTAACTTTATGAGAGGAGAAACATATGATAATTCTATATTATTATTGGATGAAGGACAGAATCTTGAAATGAAAGATTTAATGTTATGGATTACTCGTTTAGGAAAAGATTCTAAGGCGGTCTTAATGGGAGATATGTCGCAATACGATGTAAGAGAAAATCAAAGTGATTTCGGTAAGTTCAGGGATATATTAAATGGTATGAATGACTTCTCTATCTTTGAATTTAGTAGAGAAGATATAGTAAGAAATCCTTTCTTAATTGAAGTAACAGATCGTTATGAAAAATGGAAGTATAATATAGAATAGTATTTATTTATTTATTTATTTATTTATTAATTTGAAAATATCTTTATTTAAGTGTGAAGATACTTCAGGGACTTGAACTAATATTTTAAGAATATCTAATAATTTTTTATTTCCCATATTTTTAAATTCAAGTCGTTCATTTTTACGGCGGATTTCAGTATTATAATTATTAGTTTTGATTTCCATATACCAATGATCCTCGTCGCCATCAAATCCATCAAATCCTTTTAAATCACTCAAATCTATTCCTAGATTGGTATAAAATTTAGGGTATAGAAAAGATTTTAAATTATCCGCGCCCCTTGTTGTATCTATTTTATCTAAATAATCTAAAATATCAATAATTTTATCAATAATTTTATCTTTTTTAATATAATCAAAATTATTATTTTCATTAATTTTTTTAAATATATCTTTATTTAAAAATTCTGATGTGTATTTATCTTTTGATAATAATTCAAGTATTTCCCATAGCGATTCCGATGATACATTTCCAAGCCTATGGTGCATATCATCTTGATCTTCCCATAACACCCATTTTTCTATATTATTTACCCAAACACTATCAAATCCATCAAAATCATATGAACAACCATTTTTCATATGTATTACAAAATCTGTATTAATATTTTGTTTTTCATAGTAGGTTTTGAATAGAAAATTATTTTCCGCTGTTTCCACATCACATAAATTAACATTAGGATCATATCCTATATTCTTCTTTTCTCTTAAGTCTTTCCCTAAATAATTAAAGATATTTTCAATCATTTCAATCATTTTATATTCTTTCCAGTTACTACTATTATCTTCATTAATTTTTTTAAATATATCCATATTTAAATATGATGATATTGTTGGAGTATCTGATAATAATTTTAATATTTTCCACAATGATTCTTTGTCTAAATCGGAGAATTCTGCTATAGTATCTCCTCCTGTAACTTCTATACTCCATGGTGACTCCCCTTTATAATTAAAATCATAAGTTTTATACTCTTTCATAAATCTTGTATTATCGAAAGTAATACCACTTCCTAAAAAACCTACGAATTTCTTTTCTTCTAAATTCTCTCCAGAAAGAAGTAAGGTAGTGTCTATGTTTCTATCTTCATAGTATTCTGAATAAAGATAGCTAAATTCTTCAGAGGCATCAAATTTAGGATCATCTCCTATTGATGTTAAATGTAATAATATTAAAAACTCTATAATTTTATCAGCTAATTGTCCTTCAGTTACTTCAGATGGTTCAGATGATTCATTTAATTTCTTCATTACATTATTAGTAACAGCTTGTGGAAGATGAGTAGATATAAATTTTATAAAATCTCCTAATGTTTTTCCTCTCGATATAATCATATCTTCATCATTATTCGGGTAATAATAGAACCTAATATAATCATTATATAATACAGTGCTAAGTGGGTTTGCTTCACCAAATTTATATTCTCTTTCGAAAACTAGTGAAATAAAAGAATATAATTTACCACGAGTACTAGCAGGATCAGGTATGTTAATGGTAAAATGTTTATTTTTTCGAATGTGTTCTTTTCCTGTGGAATCATGATGATGTGATTCTAAATATTTTATATTATTTTTCTTTAAAAATCCAATGATACTATCATATGATATTTTAGATTTGATAGATAGATCTTTTTTGAAAATCTTTTTCTCATTAATTTTCCTGAATATATCCCCATTTAAAAATTCTGAAACATTTGGTACACTAATTAATAGGTTTAATATATTCCAAAGAGATGTAATTTCTATATCCTCAATATTATTACTATCGATATTCTCCTCACCTTTTATATAAATTGCATATTTTTTTTCAATATCACCATACGGAATCGGTTGTACCCTAAGATCATTTGATTCGTCAAATGAATCAAATTTAATTTTGTTTTTAGTTCTATTATTTAAATATAAATCGAATTTATAATCTAATTTTAATTTTTTATAAAATTCAATATAAATAAAATTATTTTCAAGATCCTCATTAAACATAGAATCATTAGAAGAAAGATTAAAATCAGATCTATATTTTTTTTCTAAAAATATTATAATTGAATGGATTTGGTTGAATATCTTAATTTTATCTTCTTTACTTACATTAAGTGAAGTATTTAGATTTTTAATATCACCTTTTATATTAGAAATCTGTTTTTTTAGATTTCTAATCTCATCTTCTTTTTTCTTGATTATCTTTTGGGTATTTAAAATATTTGAAATAGTACTTTTATTATTATTTTCAAATACTTTATAATCTAAAACTCCATTATTTTCATTCAATTTTTTGAAAATATCTTTATTTAAAAAAGAAGATACACCAGGAACTTTTGTTAATAATTTTAATACACTCCATAACGATATAGATTTAATATTACTCATAGTAGTATCTACGCCTGATGATATATTAACTTCATCATCTTCAGTATATAATGACCATCCATTAGTCGCATTATTCAAATCAAATCCATCAAATTTATATCTTTTATTATCTTTTGTGTGTATTTCAAAATCAATATCTATTTTACGCTCTGTGTAAAATTCAATATACATAAAATTACCCGACTCCCATCCATTTAAATCCTCCTCCGACTCACCTAAACTAGAAACCTCAGAATCGAAATTATCATATTTAATTCTTAATTCTGATTCTAAATGATATAATATATTACTTATAAGTTTGATAAGTTTATCTTGGTTATGGTCTATCGAAGTTTCTAATTTTGAGATATGATCATATATTTCCTGCTTAGCTTTTCGATATTTATTATCTAACGCTATTAATTCTGTTCTTTTTTTGTCTATTTCAAATGATATTCTATCAAGATCTTTCATATATTTGTATATATTAATAACTAAATATAATAATGAAAAAGAAAAAACAATAATTAAAAAAAGATATAATTAATATAATATATACTATGTGTGTCTTAGGAGGTATATAAAAAAGTATATAAAAAATTATGTTAAAGAAATTCAATAAATTTATTACTATTAATGAAGAATTTGAGGGAATTTCTGATGTTGATACTGATATATCAATCTTGTTTGTTAAAAATGGAGATAATAAAATATTTGATGATAGAATTTATGTGTCGATGTATCCTAATCCAGTAAATGTGGCTAAATATAATAGTAGTATAAATTCCTTAGTGTTAATAGATAATTTTAATGAAAGAGATGTTGAGGGGATATTCTTATTAGTAATTAGTGGGACTCAACTAGATAAAATTAGAGAAGATACGGGATTGCCCTTTATAGAAGAATCATCTGAGATTTTAGATCCTAATACCAAACTTTACACATCTTTGTTATTAAAGGCACAGTTGCGTTTTAATGCACAGATGGATAGGGATAATCATGTATACCCTTCGTTCCCACCAATAAATATGTAAACCACATGAATTGTTACGATAGTAGTGAAGTTATGATAAGAAGTATATCAACTAAAACACATACCTACATATAAGAATTAAATAATAAAATTATGCCAACACAAGGAGAAAGACAAAATTACCAATGGAGACCGAATGATAATTCGTCTACCACACGATTGAGATATGACTTAGAAGCTGAACATTGGTTAACCTCATTGAAATCCGCTTCAAGAAGCGGTTCAGTAGGTTCAGGTGGAAGTGGAAGCTTTGCGTTTTTATTTACGTTCTTCGCTTTAGTGTTCAATCTTTTGAACATACTAATACTTGCATTAATAATGCTAATCAAGTGGATAATCGGACTTAACAAAAAAGCTTCAAGGGTTGTTACCCATGAAGAAGTTAGTGAAAGATGGTTAACACCTGAAGAGGTTGACGAAATAAGTAGAAACCAAACACCAACAAGTATATATGAGGATTAATAAGAAAAAAATTTAGAGAAGGTCTTTCTTTGAGATAACAATAATATAAAGACTTATATTTTTTAGATAGATAACAAATTGTCAGTATTGAAATCTATATTTCCATTTGATGAGTATTTGTCTCTCCATTCACTCCTCGCAGATAATAGGTTTTTTCTTCTAATTTTATCGAACCTTAACTTTAGATCAGCGTTAATGATGATAGATTCTTCACCATTCACGAGGCATGTATAATTTTTTTGGTAATCTTTTACCAGTACTGTTTCTTGTTTAAATTCTTTCGCAATATTCTCAGCAATTTTTAATAATACTTCAGAACTAATCCCTATAACCTCAATAGTTATGGATTTTTCATCAAAAATTTCTCCATTTTCTGCTATATATCTCCCTTTAACAAATTTTCCAATGGTAAAGCCCGATCCTTTCGCATAGGTTTTCATTATACCATTAAGTTTTCTATCGAAAAATATTTTATTAGTCAGAGATTTCATTACTTGATCCAGTTTATTAAAAATTACATTATCTGATCCATTAACCGCATTTACCTCTGTTGAAAATATAATACTACCACCACTATCACTAAATTTATGGGTAATATCTTCTAGTATAAATGTATTAAAATTCTTAATTTTTGTTCTCATTATAATATATGTTTGTTAATCTATTAAATTCTTCTTATAAATTATCATATAAAAAGTAAATTAATTTAAGTTTTTCACCCACCTTTCCATGTCACCATTTAATATAGATATTTGATGGAAAAATTCTTCTCCATTTTTAATATCAGAAGATATTATTTCTTCTTCTTCATTTTTATATTCACGTATTAATTCTACGAATACATTTTTAGAAGCGTTTATATCAATAATATTTTCTTCCCTTTGGAACGTTCCATCTTCTTTAAATGAACAACTGAATGTGTGATTATTTAATTCAAATTGTAAGGTTATAGTATATTTGTCTTCAAAAACTTCATTTTGTAGATCCATACTATTTAGTATCCTAATCATTATTTCTTTTGCTTCTTCTTTGTTTCCCCAATGAAACTCTCCGATATTTGAATAAGATTCAAATATCTTTTTTATGTTAAGTCTTTTAATATATTTCATACTCTATATATTAAAAAATTATATGAAAATCTACCCATATATAAAATCTTTGTATATTTTCGTATATTATTCAATAAACAATTACAATCGTGAAAAATTCATCGACAAACTCAGTGTTTATAGGACAGACAGAGGATTTGAAAAAATTCTTGGTTTGGTAGAACAATAAATTTTTCGTATCTTTGCTTTGTATATCTTTATATAACAACTAATTGAGATAAAAATATATCATATATACAATATAAAAAATACAAATATTTAGATATTTAATGAAGAAAGACAATAAATACGTAAAACTTACACAACGAGAACACATCTTAAGGCGTTCCGAGACTTATGTAGGTTCTAAAAATACTGAAAAAACCAAAATGTATGTAATAAAAGATAATAATTTATCTAATATACAAGTTGAGAAAAGAGAAGTAAATAACAACCCAGCCTTTATAAAATTATTTGATGAAATTCTAACAAATGCAAGTGACCATGCAATTAGAACTAGTAAAGTTAAAATCATTAAAGTACTAATTGACTATAAGAAAATATCTGTTGAAAATGATGGATTGACTATACCTATTAAAATGCACCCAAAAGAAAAAGTATATAATGCAGAATTAATATTCTCTCACCTATTAACAGGAGAAAACTATGACGATGATGAAGAAAGAGTAGTTGGTGGTCGTAATGGACTTGGGGCAAAATTGGTTAATGTATTCTCTAAGAAATTCAAAGTAGAGTGTTGTGATGGAAAACAATTATATAGACAATGGACAAAAGATAATATGAAAACCATTGAAACTCCTGAAATTACAAAAGTTGAAAAGGGAACGAAGCCTTTCACAAGAATTACGTATTATCCAGATTATAGTAGATTTGATTTTAAAGAATTAACAGAAGATTTAAAAAGTATTATGTATAAACGATGTTTAGATGTCGCTGCATATATTCCAAATGTTCGTTTGAGTGTTGATGGAAAAACAATTCCTATTAAAAGAATATCGGATTGGATGAAAATGCATTTACCAAAAGATGCTGAGTTTTTTCACGAACAATTAAGTAACGATTGGGAAATAGGAATTGCTCAAACAACTGAACATGGATTTGAATCTGTATCTATTGTTAATGGTATCTCTACCCACAAGGGAGGGACACACGTAAACCATGTGGCTCTTAATATCGCAAAAGATGTTTCTGCTAAAGTTAAAAAAGTAAATTGGGTTGATGTTAAGAATAAAATATTTTTATTCCTTATAAGTAAAGTTCCGAATCCTACATTCGACACACAGACTAAGGAAAATCTCACCAATAGAATGACTACTGAGATTCATAAAAATGCTGAAATGAGCCAAGCAACGTTAAGGAAAATTATGAAATCTGATATTGTACAGTCTATATTAGATGAGCAAGAATTAAGAGAGAAGTTACAACTTAAAAGAATGGGTGGTGGTAAAAAAGCAAATGTTAATTTACCTAAACTACAAGATGCAAACAAAGCAGGTACTCGTGAATCAGATAAGTGCCATTTGTTTCTTTGTGAGGGAGATAGTGCGGTTACAATGGCAGTTACAGGAATGTCAGTAAAATCAGTAGGACACGATTACTACGGAGCTTTCCCACTTAAAGGAAAGGTAATGAATGTAAGAGATGCGTCTGCTCAGAAAATTAAAGCTAATGCTGAAATTCAAAGTATATTAAATATCACAGGACTTGAATTTGGTAAAACATATACCGATACATCTGAATTGAGATATGGTAAGATAGTTATTATGACTGATGCCGATGTTGATGGGATACACATTAAAGGATTATTAATGAATTTCTTTGAATCAAATTGGCCTGAACTTATGAAGATGAATTTTTTATATGAGTTCATTACTCCTGTATTAAAAGCAAAGAAAGGAAATCAGGTAAGAAGTTTCTATACTCAAAAAGAATACGAAACATGGTTGGCTCGCGATCCAAAAGGTTGGGATGTTAAATACTACAAAGGATTAGGTACATCTACCCCTAAAGAAAGTAAAGAGTATTTCGAGAATTTACAACAACATTTACTTCCATTTGAATGGGATACTGATAAAAATCATGATAAAATTGATTTAGTATTTAGAACTAAACGTAGTGATGAAAGAAAAAATTGGATGTTAAAAACTATTCCTCAGGATGTTGAGAAATATGAAACACCTACTCCTATATCTTCCTTTTTAGATAACGAAATGATTACATTTAGTTTATCAGATAATATTAGAAGTATTCCTGATATCTATGATGGGTTCAAACCAAGTCAACGTAAGATACTTTATACTGCACTTAAAAGAAATATCGTAAAAGATTATGGTGTTGCTAGCCTTGCTGGTATTATTAAAAGTGAAACGAAATACCATCACGGTGAGAAATCATTGGAACAAGGTATTGTAAATCTAGCACAAGATTTTGTCGGTAGTAATAACATATCTCTTTTAGAACCAGTTGGTGCGTTTGGTACAAGAATACACGGTGGTAGTGATGCTGCGAGTAGTAGGTATATCAATACACACTTGACAGAAGTATCAAAAATTATATTTGACAGAAAAGATAATCCTATATTAGAAATATTACTTGATGATGGATTTAAGATAGAACCAAGAACGTTTATGCCAATCATACCTATGATTCTTATTAATGGAACAGAAGGTATTGGAACAGGGTGGTCAACGACTATTCCTAAATATAACCCAAAGGATATTGTTCGTATTATTGAGAATAAAATAAATGGTAAACGATCTAATAAGATACAACCTTGGTACAAAGGATTTGAGGGCACAATTACTGAAACGGATAATGGTTATATAACAAGAGGTAAATATGAAATATTAAATACAACTACTATTAAAATAACTGAATTACCAATTGGAATGTGGACTCAAAAATTCTCTGACCTTTTATATGTCTTATTAGATCCACCAGATATAAAAGGTAAGAAACAACCTAAATTTATAAAAAGTTTTGAAAATCATAGTGGAGATACTGAAGTGAATTTTACTATAAATTTATCAAGAGAGTCAATGATTAAACTTTCTGATCCTGATAAATTAATATCAAAATTTAAATTAGAATCAAAACTTTATACATCAAATATGCATCTTTATGTAGATAGTACTATTGTTAAATTTAAAAATATTGAAGATATAATTGATGTCTTTTATAAAAAGAGATTAAAAGATTATGATGAAAGAAAGAAATCTATGTTGGATATTCTAAATAAAGAAAAAACCAAATTAGATAATCAGGTTCGTTTTATCAAAGCCGTAATCAAAGGTGATGTTAAAGTTAATAATCGTAAGAAAGATTTAATTATAAAAGATTTAGCGAAAGATAAATATGATTTATACGATGGAAGTTATAATTACTTATTAGGGATGCCAATATATAATTTAACAAAAGAAAAAATTGATGAATTAACAAATATTGTTAAAGAGAAAGGAGTTGAGATAAGAGAGTTGAAGAAAACTAAGACTAAACAACTTTGGTTAACAGATTTATCGGAGTTAAAACCACATATAAAATAATAATATATAGAATATAAAAAATAACTAAATACATGGAACATATAAAATTATTCGGAGATTTTGTTAAAATTAACGAAAGATACGAAGATCATGAATTAGAAGAAACAACACCAGTTAGTAATTCCGCGATTAGAAAAATAGAACAAGAATTACCAAGTAAGTTAAAAAGACAACTTGATTCTGCGTCCGATGAAGATAGAAAAAGATTTATAAAAATAGCCCAACACTTCTCTCAAGTTGGTAGTAATATTCATTGGGGTAGAGTTAATCCTGATGGGTATAAGGAAAATGTAAAAAACTTTTTCAGTAAATCTGCTAAATATGGTACAATAGGTGAGTTAATGGATGCTGCTGAAAATTATTTAGGGATGAATAGAGATGAAGAACAGGATAGAGGAAACCCTTGGCATGTGAGTTAAAAAATGAAATAATACTATGAAACATTTAAGAAAATTTAACGAATCTGATGATAATATTGATGATATTAATGATATTAATGATGGTGATATTATTGATATTGATGATATTGATGATAATGATGAAAAACCTCCTTATGTGAATAAGAATCTTGGTATACATAGATTTATTAAGGATAACGCAAAAAGGAATAGAGAGTATTATAATAATGAATTTTATAAAAAATTAAATCTATTTAACGAATCGTATCCTGGTGATGAACCATTAAGTGATGATACACAATTCTTATTAAAATACGCTAAACATTATGGGAAAAATATATCGGATATAACTAAAATAAACACTTCAGAGGGAGAAAGATTGGGATTTATTTTAGTTCAAATGAAATCAATTTTAGAAGATGAATTAAGTAAAGTTTTTTGGGATGAAGGTTCTCAAACTGTTTGTATAGAAAAAGATGGGGAGATTAGTGAAGCTCCTTATATAGATTAAATAAAAAAACCGAAACAAAATTAATTGTTTCGGTTTTTTAGTTTTAATATTAAATTAGTTCTGATTTTAGTTTATCAAATTCTAATTGGTCTATAATACCTTGTTTCAATAGGTCTCCAAGTTTTATAAGTCCATCTAATTTATCAGAAGTTGTATGATTAACTTTCTTCTTAGCTTTTCTAAATTCTTTTTTACTAATAGGCTTTTGGCTGATAGGTAAAATTTGGAAATTATATCCACAACAAGAGTAGCTTTCAAATGACATATCTACTGTTGTGAATTCTTGTTCTGATTGTTCTCCTCCATCTACTTGTCCTGTTTCAATGGACTTAGTATCAGATAATGACGTTCCTCTTAAAACATCACCAGGATCGAAATCATTAACATTAAGAGCACTTATGTCCATAGCACCACTTGCACTTGTACAAGATCCTGCTATATTACTCGTAGTAGTAAAAGTACTTCCGAAATCATAAGTACCACCAGTGTTTGTATAATAAACATTATTATGATGTGGCCAATTCCAGCAATCATTTGTCCATGTGTTACAATAAATGGTTTTTACTTTTTCTTTATAGAATTTAATTTCCACTCTACCATTATTACTAATAGCAACTTTTGATTCATTAGAATCATCTACTTCGTAAGTTTTGAAAGTGAATTTTTTCCTACTATCTGGAAAACATTCCAAGTAGATTCTTTCCCCACTTCTAAGTACAAGACCACCACTACAGATAGGTTTCCCATCTATTTTGATTACTGCTTTTACATTTAAAGTTGTTGGATTGTGAAGTTCTATTTCAAATTCATCTTCGTCTTGAAGATATATTTTAGAACCTGGTTTGTGAATTTTTAATCGTCCTCTGTTTTGACGACCATCTTCGTTTGCGCATACCCATGCGCCTGGGTTTTTAGTGTTTACACTATACATAATTGATATTTTATTTTTTATTCTAATATCTCAAGACACCACATATTTGGGTATATTTCTGACGTTACTATTATTTAACGTGACATTAGATAATCAATGTACTTTATATATGAAATAAATATCTCCTTGTTGTAAATTAAATTAAATATATACAATATATTATTAAAATTTAATTTATCTTTGTAGATTATGGAAAGAGTACAAACATTTGCAGACTTTCACAGAATATCCAATGAGTGGAATCCTGTATTAACAACCGTTGATACAATAGAAGAAGCTGCGGATAATATTAATTTCTCTCATGAAGATTATCCTGATTTCGTTGAATCTACAAAAACCACTATTGAAAATGTTATTACATGGTTAGAAGATGGTGTGACATTGAACGAGGGATATATTAAACAAATTCATAAAATGTGTATGAAAGGTAAAGAATATCTTAGACTGGGTGATTATCGTATGGGTACTGTTATCGTAAATGATCAATTAGAACCACCTCAGGCACATATGATTCCCCAAATGATGATGTCTATTTTTCCCGTTGGAACAGAATATCAAACTAATAGTGAAGAAATAATTGAATGGTATAAAAAGTTTGAAACCATTCATCCATTTGAAGATGGTAATGGTCGTGTAGGTGGTGTCGTATTAGCGGCAATAAGTTATATGAATAGTGGGAAATATATTGTTCCTAAAAAATAATAATATTAATTAATCTTCAAAATTATTAATTCTATTCATAATTTTTTTTGTATTAAGAATTTCAGTATGTATTACATTAAGAATTTTCTCAACTGCTCGATACCATATTTTATCTATATCATAATAAAATGTCTTTTCTGAACTTTTTCTAACTTTAATCATCCATACATCATTTCCCATTTTACCTGGTGCGATGAATCTAAGAAAATTAAAATTGTTGTCCAATAAAGGTTTTTCAAATAAATAATCTACTAATTTTCTGAAACTTTCAGGCTTTCTTGATAATAGATCTAATATTTTAATTAATTCTTGTGCTCCTCTATGTTCTTCATCCCAATCAATTGGACTCCCATCTTCATTCTCCATATTCCAAACTCCCATATTAACCATATATTTCATTTCAAGTGCGGTTAATCCTAGAGGACCATCGTCTCTAAATCTATTCATTATATCAACCTCATCAAATGCCTCAAATATTCGTTTTATATACTTCATAGGTTATATATTATAATTTTTTCATATCAAATTTTGTATTAATAATTTCATGAATTATACTTTTTATAGATTGTGAAATTTCTGCGTATATTTTATCCAATTCATAATAACTTGGTTTCATATCCCCAATTACACTATTATCTTCTTTGTTTCTAATTTTAATTACCCAACCATCATTATCCATCGTTCCAGGTTCTATAAATCTAATAAAGAAAAAATCATCACCATCCGTACTCCATTCGTATCTCCTGGTATCCTTCAAAGGTTTATTAAATAATGCATCTTCTAATTTTTGAAAAATTTCAGGTCTTTTAATAAGAACATTTAACATTTCTATAGTTTCTTCTATAATTTCGTGTTCTTTCTTGAAATTCCTATTTGGCTCCCATTCAAGATGCCTGTGTGTGAATATACCATTATCTACTAATATTTCTTCTTCTAATATAGTTACCGCACATCTACCACCATTTATAAATCTATTATATAATTCTTTTAGTTCTGGTTTATTTTTTATATATTCTTTTTTACGTTCTTCTTTACGTTCTTCCGAATCCATCATTCTTGCGATTCTTACCATAGCGGCCTGTCCCTCTGGTGTAAGTGATTCAAATGTTTTTATATACTTCATAGGTTATATATATTATTTTAAAAAGTAAAATGGAGCTGATATATCTGTTTGTGATCTACCATAGTTAACCATTTGATCCACTACCCAATCTGGTCCTTCTTCATGAGTTTCAACTGCATTTACAATTAATAGTCCTTGTAATTTAGATTTTTCTTTATAATCTAATTCAATATTATTATCTAATACTTCCATAAAATCCTCTTCAATATTATCTAATAAATTAAAATTATCTAAACTCATCTTTAATATTGATTTATTAGAAGAATTCACTATTTCGTCTTGTAAATAAAGTAAATTAGTATCTTCAAATATATAATTCAAAGAACTTGTTAATTTACCAGCCGTATGATCTGGAAACTTCAATTCAAGACCTACTCTATCACTACCAGATCCTCCATTAAAATTTCTAATATCTATTTTACCGTGAGTTGATGAATTACTTTCTTTTCCAGTTATAATATTTACCCATTGGTATATAATTTTCACACACATCGTACTTGGTTTATAAACATATCCAATATATTTATGATCATATGGTTCTTTAATACCATCTAAATTAATTATATCTAACCTTGGGTTTTTTGTATATGTAAGTTTTAAACTAACTCCAATTATACCATCGTTCATTTTAATACACCACCCTAACCAGTTATTTAAGTCTTCTATTTTTTCAAAACTATTTACTAATTTTTCATATTTATTTATATTACCTTTAATTAACCATATATCTGATGGATTCCATTTATCGGGCATAAATTTAAAATTTCTATACTCTTTATTAAATAATTCTCTGGCTTTTTTATTTATAAAAAAATCAGAATAATCTTTTTTAATAATATCAAAATCAACACCCACTTCATTAATTAATAAATCTGTTTGTTCATTCAATATTTTTTTATTATCAGAAAAATTTTCATTATAATAATCCATTTCTTCTCTCCATTCTTCATTATATTCTTCAGTTGTAATACCATTATTTATATTACATCCTATTTCTTCTGCGATAAGTTTAACCATTACTCTTTCATGAAAAGCATTTCCTCTAGAAATATTTCTTAGATTAAGTACATTATATTCATGATTTTCCCTAAATGCTAAACTTGATATAATTGCGTATTTAGATGGAAAATCATTAGGAAGTCCAAATATTTTATAAACTCTATAATGATCAAATTCTAATACATCTTTAACTTTTTTTAAATTAAAAGTAGTTTTTTTAACTTCTATTACATACTCATCTGGAGATAAATCATATTCGTTTTTATCTAATTGAGATATGTAAACACCCGATTTAACTAGTTCCATAAAAGAAATACTTTTTTCTTTTTGCCATTTAGTTAAATCTTTCAAATCATTCTCATAAGATTTGGTTAATTTATTCAAACCTCTTTCTGATTGCATTGACTTAGATATTTTAAATTCTCTTCTTCCATCTCTTAAAGTGGACTCAAATATTGGAAATTTTTTAATCATTATGTACTATATATTAAAATTTATTAGATTAATATCAAATTTTATTGTATATTTGTAAAATAAATAATGATAACCTAAACACCTATATAATATGAGAGCATTTGATTATAATGAATTAGTTGAAAAGATAAACGGAATAGAAATAGTTCTACAAGGAGACGAAGTTGTTACTTTTTATAACGATAAAGAGAAAGCAAGAAAAAGTGTAAGTACAAAATATGAAATCTTTGATTTCAAACCATTCGTCATTAGTTCTATTGACGAAATTCTTAAAAGTTACGAAATAGAAAAATATACACTATCTCTTGTGGGTGGTCGTCAAGAAATTAGATTATTCTCTTACCCTGAGGTAATTAATGGAGAATCTTTTACAAGAGCATTCTACCTTTTGAACAGTAGTGATAAATCAAGAGCACTTAGTTTTAGTTACGGACTAAGACACAACAACTTCCATTACATATCTACAAAAGGATCTGTTTACAAAAAACATTTTACTGGAATTACAAAATTTGTAGAAGAAAGGATTGATCTTGACGATACTATATTCCAAGAACAATTGGAGGTTATGGAAAAAGTAATTGGAGATACAATCCTTATGTCTAACGTACAAAAAATTATAACTGATAGTGAGATATTAAAAGATTCTAAAGTGAGTTTAAAGAACAACTTTGATACCTTTAGAAACCACTTATACCTTGCCACTGCTGGGTCTAACCTTGATGAATCAGACAGACGAAAATTGAAAGTATCTTACGTGAATAGAAACAGAACTAATGTTGATTTCACTGAAGATAAAAACAACTTTACGGTAGATAGTTTCTTAGTATTCAAAACATACCTAAAAATGTTCGGTAGAAGAGATGCATCTGTAATCAAAAGAGAATCAGAAAGAATAAGTGGGTTATCTGTACTTACTAATAGAAACAATGTATTGGATAGTCTTTTAGAAGAAATAGGATTGTAATGGAAAAGAAAGGACCAAGAAAGAAAACCTTAAATGGTGTAGAGTATATAATACTTTACGAAGAACTAAAAGTGGGGGATAACTATTATTCCCCATTTATGGGTGGAGTAAATGAATATTTAGATTCTGATTATGGTGAGTTTGATCCTGTTTCAATGGGGTTTCCAAAAATAATCACAATGGGTGAATATAGAGAAAGAGAATTGAAAAAACTTGGAGTGTGATGAAAATTAAAGAAATAGAAGAACAGTTAATTGAAAATAGGACTAAGATGGGAGAGTATGCCAAGAAATATTTTGAGCATAAAAATATCATCAAAGACTTAAAAGAACAACTAAGTCAAAAAAGAGAATCTATAATAAATGTTAAAGAGGGTGATATAATTGAAATATCTGGATATTATATGTGTGGTATATTTGAATTTAATGGAAATTTCACTACCATTAAAGTTAAAATAACAAATGTATCAAATAAATTTATCTACGCTGACGTAACACAAGGTACAGTAAGAAAAAATAACACTAATACTTATTATACCGATGTATCAAATTTTAAAATAAGTAAAAAGAATTTCTATAATATGTTATATAAAATATCAAATTACAGAGATATGGTAAATAGAGATACTATTATAGAAGATCTATTAGACGAATAATAATAATTAAATAATTAAATAATTAAGATGGGAAGAAATAAAAAAAAATTAAACGAACACAGAAAATTCAGAAATCAATGTATAGTAATGACAATAGTACTTCTTGGAATGGGTGTATTTATGTTTATACCATTTGAATTTTTGAGTAATGATTCCCCTGAGGTTGGTGGTATATTAATCACATTTGGTGTTATAATGGGAGCAATATCTATATTCAATATTTTCACATATATGGAAAATAAAATAGACTACGACGAATTAAATAATAAATAAAAAATAAATCTAAGTGAGTCAGATAGATAATATATGTAAAAAATATAATAAAGAACCTGAGGAGGTTGTTTTACTTAAAGATATGCTCAAAGGACACATGGGATATTTTGTTAAAATGTCTGAATGGGTTTATCGTAACGGAACTAAATTAGAAGAAATAAAAGATATATTAGATCTTCTTCAAGTAGTTAAGATAAACAGACCTATAAATAGTTTTGATAGTTCTGAGCAATTATATGATTATATATGTGAAACTCAAAATAAAAGAAAATTAAATCAAATTGTAAAATCTATCCCATCAAGGAGTAGAAAAAATGTATCTGAACGAATTAAAAAACTCATATACAATAATATAGAGAGTGAAACATTATTTAAAGATTTTCTATCTAAAAAAGGTGGTACGTGTAAAACAGAAGATGATTTATACCAAAGAATATTAGAGATTATCAACTTATCAGGTGGTGATTCTTCTTATAAAGGTATTTTGTGGAAAATAAAAAGAAAATTATTCTTCCTTAGAATTAAAAGTATATTATGGAGTATTCTCCTTTTAATACCACGACTTATATTGCTGCTGGTAGAGCGCATCTTTGAAGAAAGTTTTAAGTGGATATATGATTGGAAAAAATTAATATCAACTTCGAATCCTGGTAAAATAGTCTATAAAGATGGTAAGACAATTATTGTTAAGATAAATACATTCTCTGCGAGTTTTTTACTAGGATCAAGGCATTGGTGTATATCAAGAACACCATCTTATTGGGATAATTATATAGATAATGAAAATGTTCAGTATTTTATTTATCAAACAGAATATAATAGTAGTGACAAAGAATCAATGGTAGGAGCTACTATCCGCCCTTATAATAATATAGTAAAAGCATCACATTTTAGAAATGATAATTCTTGCCCATCAGAATATGTTAAAAAATATTCTAAATATTTGAAAGGTGAAAATAAAAAAATAACATCTTTAGATCAAATATACAGATATGGAATATGTGATATAAATACTATAATGAAAATTAAAGGATGGGAAGAAATTTTTAGAAGTAATTGGGATGAATCAGGAACATACGTGGAGACAGGAGCCCATCATTGGGATCGATTTTATAGAAAACCAAACATCATGATGGAAATATCATATGATATTTTAAATAATAAAGATAAATACTCACACCACGATATATGTAAATATATAAGAAAATCTATTGATAATTATAATTATAGTAATAGAAATAGTATTAACCTTTCATCAGTATTTTTAAGTGAGTTAGTTAAATATGGTGATCCATTTTTTGAAGATGAAAATTCAAAAAACCTTTTAACTATGTTAAAAGTTGCCAAAGTATATTTAAGAATAGATTTTAGAGATTATTGGAAAAGATCTCAATATAGATGGATTTACGAAGAATATTTTTCTAATGAAAATGGGGTGTGTGATATAATAAATGAAAATATTAGTTATTGCCCTAATTGGGAAAGTCTGAGTAAATATCAAAGAGTGCAAATGGTAAGTAAATTTAAACATACAATAAAAAATAAATAAATAAATAAATATAAATATGAGTAAATATAAAATATTCGAAAAAGAAAAGTTTATTGTAATTGGTTTTATTATATTACTTGTATTGTTTATGTGTGGTGTAAAATTCATGCATGGTAAACATATGGAAAAAGTGGAAGCAAGACCTAATTACGAGGTTAGTCAATCTATTAAAAGTGTGGATGGTAAAATGGAACTGACAACGAAATTATTCTTCTACCCAAATGCTAAAAAAGATGTTATGTTCAGTGTGGGTGAAATGATTTATATCAATAAAGTTGATATTCCTTCAGCAAATGCATTAGTGAAGATAAAAGAATTTGAATATAATAAAACCGAACCTTTTGAATCAACTCACAGAGAAATGAATAATAATAAAAATAGTAATAAACTTAGAGTGGTAATTGAAATAGATGTTCCATTAATGAATTTAAGTAGATAAATCTAAATAAATGAATAGCTCGGTAGAAAATGATCAAATAATCAGAGATATTATATTATGTAATACTCTCGGTGATCCATTAGACGAAAAGGCACAAAAAATAGTGGACGCATTCAATAATATATTTGATAAATTTGATATACTAACAGTTCAAGATCATCACAAATGGTATTTTATGGGTAATATGAAATATATGGAAATATATGATGAAACATGTATGGTTTATTCTACTTTTTTAAGAGAAATAGCTGGTATGCTTAACGAACCAAAAGGATATTTCACAATTTATGTGGATTATACATCCTTGGGGAAATTATTTCAATATTTCATTAATATAAGATATAGTGGTAATTTTGAAATTACACTTATAAATTATCAGCATAATTTTACTAATGGTTCTATTTCCTTAAATACTAAACATTAAGTATTATAATTATATAATTATAATACTATGATATTTGAAAAATCTACCCCTTTATTAATATTCCCAAATAGATTCAATGACTTTGATTCTTATTTTAAATCCCTTAGTCGTTCTGCTAAAAAGGGATTAACATCTACGATTAAGAAAAATACAGATATAACATATAAAGATATACCTTTAGATATAGACGTTTTATCTCGTTTTATGACTCTATGGGGGTATCAACCACTTAGTGATGGTAAGTATCCTTTGTGGGGATATTGGACACCAGAATGGATTATATCATTAGATATAGACGTTTTAATGTTCGGTTCTTATCTAAATAAAGAACTAATCTCTATTCAATTTGTATTTAAATGGGATAATTACATTCTTTGTAATACTCCTCTTTATGATAAATCATTATATAAAGATAGAGAGATCTCTAAATATATGTGGTTAAAGCTCATTGAGTGGTCAATCGATAATGATATGGAATATTTGGATCTAATGGGAGAAGGAGAAAATTCTTGGATATCTTCAATTAAAAATAGAGTAAGTTCAAATAGTCCAGGTGATTTTGGATATAAATGGAAATTTGTTCCTGACAATATTAAAAACAATTTAAATATTAAAGATCTTAGAACTAATTCCTGTGTAGATTGTAATTATAGATGGATTGAAGAAATAGATAATCCAATTGAATGTAAATGTAAGAAATTATTAATAATTGCTCATGCAGATGATGAAATTGCATTTTTTGGAAATTGGTTAGAACTTAATAAACACAATGTTTGTGTAGTTTGTGTTTGTTCTGATAGGAAAAATGAATTCATTAAATCAATGAAACATTATGGAATAGATAATTATGAAATATGGGACCATAAAGCAGAATTAGATTTATTTGAGTATAGCGATAAATTAAAAGAACAAATAACATTTTTAAAAGAAAAACACAATTGGAATCAAGTTGTAACACATTCTCAATATGGAGAATATGGACATCTTCAACATATTGAATTACATGATATAGTAACTCAGGTATTTAATGAGAATATATATGTTTATAATCTATCAGAAGAAAAAACAGATAATAATAAAATGGATATTGTTTCTGAAGTATATACATCAGAAATAAAAGGATTAAGTGAAATAAAAAATTCAGAATGCACAGGATCAGATTGGTACAAACATTCTGTTCATCATAATTTAATGGATTATGAGAGTGTGGTAAATTATGTTCCAACAAAATTAAATATATCATTACAACTTCCGAATAATTCATATGATTCTTACATTAAAGATATAGGAAATGAATTAGAAAAAAGAGGACATAAAATAACATATAATAATACAGGAAATATTAAAATAGGATTTTCTATTAATAATAATAAATCAGATATATTATTTCTATTAGAAGATATTTCTGAATATGATAGATCAATTTTAAATAAATTTTCAAATACTAAACGTATAATTGTTGGAAGTAAAAATATTAGAAATTCTTTGGGTAATTCATTAAATATTACATACATTAATTTCTTTGATAAATGGGATAGATTAATAAGAAACATAGAATCTAATATTCTACTATCTATTAAATGGTCAACTCTAAATAAAATAAATAATTTATTCACTGATATTAATTTTAATAATAATAATAATAATCAATTAAATATGAATTATATTGGAGAAGATATAATTGATTCTAATATAAAATTTTTTGATAAAAGTGGAATAGAAATAATATTTTATAAAAATGATCTTTATAAAAATAATAAATATTATTTTTTGTTAGAAAATAAATGGAAAGAAGAATATCCTATATTTATTAAAGTGTATAAAGAAAATAAACTTATCTTCTCCCAAATAGTATATTTATAGTATGCTAATAAATAACCACATAATACGCGATATAGTTCTCAGTGAATTAACTAACGAACCCTTAGATAAAGAAAGTCAAAGAATAATTGACGTTTTTGATAATGGGATTAACCCACTGAAAAAAGAACATGTTAGTAGTGATCATATTGTATGGGTTGATATCGAAGGAAGGTGGTCAATGGATTATTGTACACCATCTAATTTACTTAGAATACATTGGTTATTTTATAAAGAATTAACTGATGTTTTATACGAAACTGCTCAATTTGTTAATGATGACACTACACTTAAATTTTTACTTGAGAGGTATTTAGATGTCGATTGTATTAAAGATATATCCACCGAACTTCGTGTTGACCGAATGCCAATGATGAAAAAATCATTAGTATATTAAATAAATAAACAAACAATACCTAAAATATGGCCATAACCATCATCAATAGTTTTAAAATAGAGATAAATAATATTAGCGAAGGTGTAGATATTATAGAATTCTTAGAAAATAATAATATTCCCGAATATTATGGTTCCTCTCGTCCATATAAATTTATAATTTTTGATAATATTCGCCCTTTAGAATATTTTACTACAGATAAAATAGGTAACTATAACTATCATGGAAATATACCAACAATAACTTATCCTGAATTCACTTCATTATATCTAAGAGAAAAAATAATTGATAGTATTTTAAAATAAATTTGGCAGAACGATAAACTTTCGTATCTTTGTCAATATAATAAACTAATATAGAATTAAAGGAACAAAAAAACTTTATATATACAAATAAGAAAATAACATTAAAATGAAAAACTTAAATTTAAATACAAACCCTCAGCCTCAACCGTGGCAACAACCGACAAAATCGGGAGGGGATACTAATATCTAAATTTAAATTTATATAACAATATATTTAAACAAACCCTCTTGATATTTTCAAGAGGGTTTTTTAATTTATACAAAAAACCGAAACCCTCTTGGACATGATCTAAGAGGGTTTTTTGTGTTTAATATAAAATTTAAGTAAAGTATAGAAATAATGAATAGAAATACAGACGATGGTAATAGATTTGGAAATAAGTGTAGAACATGTGGAACATGGAGCGTAGATAATAGTAAAGGAGAAATGAATATAGGTGGATTTGAAAAATGTATGGATGGGAAAGAAAGATGGTTTACATATTATTGGTGTGTAAACTGTGGTAACGAAATATCAATATCAGAAGAAGATGAATTTAATGGTGATGGAATTGAAGATGGAGAAATAGTAAGTTTTGAATAAATTAAAAAAGAAAGAAATGAAATATTTAATAGGAATACAACCAACTGGGAAGATCCATATCGGAAATTACTCTTGGGATGTATAAAAAAAGGAATAGAATTACATAAACAGGGAAATGACGTTACGTTTCTAATTGCTAACTATCATAGTTTAACAACAGATAATTATAGTGATGTGACAGAAAAGGAATTAATTAAAATAGGAGAATTACATAATTGTAATCTAAATATTAAAAGACAAACTCCTGAATATACAGAAATGTTCTTTGAATTATGTTGTAAATTAAACTTAGGAACTTTACTGAAGATGCCACAGTTTAAAGATAAAAAAGAAAATGTAGAATATGATTTAGGATTACTATTATATCCCGTTTTAATGACAGTAGATATTATAATTAATGATCCTGATGTAGTAATAGTAGGGAGAGATCAAGTTCCTCATTTAGAACTTTGTAATGATATATCTAAGAGGATTGGAATTAAAAAAAGATTTGAATATGAATTCGGAGATATAGATAAGATTATGGCATTGAAAGATCCTGAAAAGAAAATGTCTAAATCATTAAATGAAAAAGAAATATTATATTGTTTTGAAACTGATTATTTCGGTAAGATTAAAAAATCAAATACCAATGAAAAAGGTGTTGAGAATTTGAAGAGAATTGGAATGTGTATAGGAATGGAAGTTGAATATGATAGTAATTTGGAACTAAAGAAAAATATATCTAATAGAATGGTAGAAATATTTGGATAGTAAATATCGGGAAGTAGAGGAGCCAGGTTTATCTCGTCTGCTTTGGGAGCAGAAGTACGGGGGTTCGAATCCCCCCTTCCCGACTGAACAGACTGTTATTAATTCATAGAGGGTCGTAGAACCGCAGCGTAGAATTAAATATATCGTAGTTTAATATGGTATTCAGGAGTACGTATAATTAGTAGTTGACTTAGTACTATCAATGAAAAATATATTGAAAAAAATACAGTTTTAGTAACGTCAGCCGTGGGGGCTCGAAAGTGCAAGGTGCAAAACTTGTCGATATAATATTGGGATATGGTGTAATTGGTAACACACAAAATTTTGGATTTTGAGAGTGGGGGTTCGATCCCCTCTATCCCAACAAAGAATAGATAATATATTGTCTATTTAAGGTTATAATGACCGAAATAGACAATATATTATCTATTTAAATATTGGAGTATGGTATAGGGATTATTACGTGCGGATTTGGCCCGCAAGATCGGGGGTTTGAATCCCTCTACTCCAACAAATTACATCATACGTCTGTAGCTCAGGGGCAGAGCAGCGGTCTCCAAAACCGAAGGTCGGGATTTCAATATTCCCCAGACGTGCTATAATAGTCTAAATATACTATTTTCATATTAAATCTTCTATCACTTGTTCTCTATATTCTTGTAATGGGATGAATTTTGTAATTGAGTGGTTAGTGCGAGATCCCATATCATCCATTAAAATTGTATAATAATGAAATGCTCCACGTATTCCACAATGTATCGCATTATATGTTTTACCAATAGTTAATGTATTAAAATTTTTAGGGTGTTTATTTACACACACTACATTTATATCTATTTTACCAAATCCTATTATACCCATCTATATTTCCATTTATTTACTCATACATTCTAAGTCTAATAAGATGTATATTAATTCGAGCACCATCCACTCGACAAGGGTTTCCTAATGTATCTCCCATTTGATCGACTATATCTAATTTATCACCTATACCGTGTGAACCCCAAGTAACTTCATCATATCCTGTATCATTAATACATTCGACGACTGCCCATTTTATATTTTTATTTTCTTTGACAATACCAATGGGTTGGTCATTCATCATAACTAATACTACTTCACCATCCACTGGAATTTCACTGTTGTAATTTTCAAATTTTTTTAATATTCCTGACATAATTAATTTATCGTATTTTTTCTATATTTATATATAAATATAGATTTACCATTTTTTCATACGACTTTTTACTTCATCAGAAGTATAATACCACTCCATTTTATATTGAGCATCACCTATTAATAAAGAATATATTAATTTTTTATTAGTTATGCCCATTTTAATATAACAGATGTAGAACCATTCAAATGGAATTGTTAAATACCATCTATATCTCCATATCTGTACTATTTTAGAACATTCTTGAAATCTTTTTTTATTTTTCATAGTATTACAAATATACTTAAATAATTAATAGTAATTACTAAATTTTATATATAAATTAATTATGAAATATATTAGGAAAATTAATGAATCAGATGAAACAAATAAAATTTTTTTAAATATCGAATATTGTGATAACAGGAAGAATTTAATTAAATTTCTAAAAGAATCTATTGAAGTATTAGAAGATGATTCTAATTATGATAAATGGAGTATCGAATATCATAAATATAACGATAATGGTACTATCTTAATAAATACAATACAATCATAATAATTCAGTTAATATCTTTTCTCTATATTCGCTAAGGGGGATAAATAATTCCATAAGATATACAAAGAATTCTCCGCTATCATCCAAAACATTATATATCTTTGTTTCTCTGTAATTATATATTTCAGAGTTATAGTATACTTTATTTAAGGTTAGTTCATCTTCTCGACCGCTATTATTTACACACACTATATCTATTAATTCCATATACTTTTATAGAATAAAAATGGCTATTTGTTTAAATATCGAATATTGTGATAACAGGGAGAATTTAATTAAATTTCTAAAAGAATATATTGAAGTATTGAAGTATTGGAAGATGATTCTAATTATGATAAATGGAGTATCGAATATCATATTTTGTTTTACTCATATCATTTATATTATTTACTTAACTCACAATCATCACAATCTTTCACTTCACCGTAATAAGTCTCTCTGTACTTGTGTATTAATTTAAAGGGGATGCCAAGGAAAGATTTATATATTCTAGTCACTTTACATTTAACTCTACCCATATTACGGTGATATCTATTTTCGTATTTTGTTTTTCTTTTAATTCTAATCATATTGTTTATTTATTATTAATCAATTGTATATATATGTTATATATTGTAATATAATTTTGTTTTAAATTTAACAATGTTATCTAAATGTTAAGTAAATGTAAACTTTCGGTTTTTGTCTTTATATATATAATATATGAGAAAATTATTAATTTTAAGTACGTTTTTTTTATTTTCGGTTTTTACGTATTCACAAAAAAGTGAAAAGTCAAATAAAACAGATTCAGATATCCAAGAAGTCTATGCGGATGGATCTATAAGACAAGAAGGTAATTATAAGAACAATAAGCCTGATGGTAGGTGGGTATTTTATAATCAGGATGGATCAATATCTATGATTGGTTTTTATAATAAGGGAGTGAAAAATGGTACGTTTATATTTAAAAATGAAAAATCAATTAAAGAGGTTCTTTATATTGATAATGAATTGATAGAAGTTAAATTATGGAATGAGTATAGAATTGTTAGTAATTTAAAATAAATATATAATAAAAAAACCCTATCAGTGATAGGGTTTTTTATTACTTGTATCTTCGTCTATTGTTCCATTTAGATCCATTTGTTTTAGAAATGATTGATGAAACGGTAAGTCTTCTAAATCTTGATATTCTCATAACTTCGTTTGTTTATTTTTTATTTATATTTTTATATAATAGTAAGGCTATATGTTATTACAATTAATACTGCTGACAATACATAGATACCTAATGCGTAATTTGGTTTATTGTTTTTCTTAGTTTTCATGTTTAATTTTTATGTTTTTTGTATCAACATTCATTTGATTTATAAGTTTTGATATTTTAGTTAGATCGATATCTCCTGTTATCGATATTACAACTGACTCAGGATTTCTACCTCCTTTATTTTCTGTGTTAATTTCATTTACGAATAATAATAGTTCTGTAACATGATCATCATCTTTACCTTCTTTGATATAGATTTTCACTTTAGCATCTTTATCATTCACTCTAAGTAATTCAGATAAATTAGAATCCTTAACGTATGATTTTATCGTACTATTCATTTCGTTAGCTACTTCAGAATTTTCAGTCGTGTATATCTTCAATTCATTGAGTCCTTGTATTAATTCTACCATTTCTTTAGCTTCTTGATCCATATCATCTGAGGATACTTTAGCCATTAATTCGAAGGTTTTTTTAGTTATTACAACAGTTGTCACATGATCTTCATCTTCGAATTGAGATAATTGTGTTGTTTGTGCATACATTCCAAAAGAGAATATTGCAATTACTAGGGTTAAGATTAGTTTTTTCATAATTATTTAAATATTTGTTTTTTTGTTTTGTCAAACTCACCTAAGTAAGATATAGCGGATGTTCCTTTATTCAAATTAGTACTCAATAGGTTTAATGCATATTGAGTATTTTCATATGCTACTTGTGTATCATATTGTTGTTTGTAATCATATCCAAAATAAGACACACCAACTATTATTACAATGGATGCTGCGATACGTAACCAACTATAATCTCGTTTTTTGATTGTTGTTACTGTAATTGTTTTTTCCGTTGGGAATTCAATTATCATATCAGTTTTTTCTTCTTTGGAAATATTGAAGTAAGTGAACATTGCCTTATACCCTTTAAGGTGGGGTTCGACATCGTTAGTATTAAAGTAATCACGTAAAACATCCTCTTCTTGCAAAGTTGTTTCTGCGTCCAGATATTTTTTTAATAATGATTCTATTTCTTGTATATTACTCATAGTTTATAAAGCCTTTTTATTTACGGCTCTTACTATAATGACGAACCAGCTCGACTTTTGTAACACGAAAACACAACTATTTTAAAGTTTTTTTAGATGTATCAATTAAATAAGATTATTAATTAATATTGTGGGTATGAATAATAGATTATCAGAATTTTACACCCCTCCACCATCAATTATTGATCCTCCTGTTTTAGATATTAAGCTTGTTCTGGCTGTCTCTGCTGCCCCACCTAATGTATAGACACTACCCCCAAAATCTAAGATATCAGAAGTGGCAAATGCGCCCTGTGCATCCCAAGCTATTAATGTAGCATCATACTGAGGTGTTGTCATTCCAGCGCAATTCCTCATAAATCCACCAAAATTTGTAATTTGTGATACTTGCCAACTCGCTATATCTAAACTTGCCAGACCTAATCTACCATCAAACATATCACCCACACTAAGTAAACTAGATGTATCCCAATTAGATAGGTCTAAGGATACCATATCTGATGAGTCTCTATAAGAAAACATCTCTAGCATTGTAGTTACATTACTAACATCTAAATCATTTATTCCTATAACTGTAGTTAATCGTTGCATTTGACCAAACATAAAATCCATATTAGTCACATTACTTGTATCCCACCCTGTTAAATTTAACGTTACTGCATCTCTATTATACCAAACTCCATCCATATCAGTAACAGAACTCACATTCCAATTAGTCAAATCCATATCACCAACTGCAAAATTTCCATTAAACAAACCACCTATATCTGTAGTCGTTATTCTAGGTTTATCAATAGCTGAATAAATAAGATTTGTACAACCATTAAAAGCACCACGCACAGAGTCCATCTCAAAAATTCCCCAATTAAGAAGTTCAATAGCTTTTTCTGGGTCTACTTGTCGTGGAAGCCCACTTTTTCCAAATGAAAAACCATTTAAAGTGCCACTAATACTAATAGTATACGTACCTAAAACACTATATGTATGTAAAATTTCTGTTTGATCATAAGCTGTAATAAAATCACTACTCCCATCTCCCCAATCTACTGTAGCACGAACAGTGCTACCTATTTGTAAAGGCAATTGAAATTGAGTATCTAATGTAGTATATGTACCTAAATTATCTGTCTTAACTTTGAAGATAAACTTCGTCTTCGCGAAATTTCTTTTACCACCCATAATACACCATAGTTTTATTTTTTAATTAATTAATATATTCATATTAAACTTAATAACATTCTTTCTATATAGTATATATTAACTATTTTTAATAAATAATAATAAACAGTAAAGAAGTATATGAAAGAATTAGACGAAAATAAATCAAACACTTTAGAGCACATATTAGACCTCACTAAAAGAAAAGAAATCTCGTGGAGTTTATATTCAAATAGATATAATAAATGTGAATTTAAAAGTAAATTAGATAATTATAGTTTAGAAGCCAATCTATCTAAAAGTGAAAAAATTCAAATAGTTACATTGTATTTATATATTAGATATGAAGGAGATGATATTAAGGATTTGGAATCTAATAGTGATAGTATTTATATCTACGATATTTCGTTGAATAAAATGTCAAAAGAATTGATTGATATTATTTTCACAGAACATAATTATGTTTGGGGATCTAAAAAAGATTCAGTATTTGATTCTTTTTTAAATGATACTGCTAAACCTATGATGAGGGATAAAAAAATAGACACAATATTAGAAGACGAGCGATAATATATTAGTATATCTTAAAAATTATTAATATATTTGTAAATATAAATAAATAAGAAGTAGATGGAGTTAAATGATATTTTAAAGGTTTGTCTGAACTATGGGTTTCTAAAATTCGAAGTACATGGGGAGATTGTGTATCCTAAAGATTACTACATTCATGGTGATCAAGTAGTGTTAAATGGTGAACATTTCTATAAAAAAGATGTAAAAATATTATCTATTGATATAGATAAATTAAGAGAAGCTAATGAACTTTTTTCTTTCATATTAGAATTCAATGATGATAGTGGTGTTGATGGTATAGACTTATCAGACTTATCAAAAATATCTTCTTTATTTATCTTAAAAAAATTAAAAAATGCTAGTAACGATATAGAAAAATTAGATATTTTATCTAAATATTTAGATACCAAATATTCTTTAGTAGATGAACTTGTTGAAAAAGAAGAAATCGATAAAATCGATAGTAGCATTGGATATAGAAATGTAAGGGAAGTTGATTTGCATGATGATTTGGATGATTTGGCTGATTTTGGATATGATGAATGTGAAGATGAATGTGTTGAAGAATGTGTTGAAGCCGAGCTTGAGATTAATGAAGAAGATGAATTGGATTTTAATCCAATTAGACCTGATCAAAATATTTTTAATAATTTGGTTAACAGAGATTATTATACTAATTCAAATTTTCAAGAAAAAATAGAAGAATTATGTCTTAATTTTCATGGTATAGAAAATAATATAGAGACACAAAGAGAATTATACGAAACTATACGAAAATATATGAATGATAATAATATATAAGATAAGATAATAGATGATTATTATGACAGAAAAAAATATTAAAGATATAAGAGAAGTTATTAAACCACATTTTGGTCATTTAAGTATGTACAAAAAATGGTTCAGTAATGGTGGTATAAATCTCAAAGATATAGAAGAATTCCACAACTATACTAAATCTCATAAAAATATAATAAAACAATTAGGACATCCTTTAAATAAATATAACAGTTATTATAAGGTAATGTTAGATATACATAAAATTGAAAGAGATGCTGAAGTTCAAAGAATATTCAAGAATGGATTGAATGGTGCTTCACGTAAATTTTTCAAAGATACTTATACTGAACATAAAAAGTCTTATATGAGATTAATGAAGAATGATTTTAGAATGGAAGTATTCTTTAGAAATTCATCTAAGCCACATAATTTAGAAGATTATCTAACCCACTTAAAACAATCACTACACTTCTCTAATGATATGGCTAAACTAGTCCAAACCATTGAAGATAATTATGATCATTTAAGGACTAATAGTGGTGCATATTTATTTAAATTAAATAGTGATATGCTAAATATAGTTCCCACTTCATGGTGTATTTATCAAAACAACAGCGAATATGAGAGAGAAATTAGAGATAGAGATTTAAATTCCATTTGGTTAATAGTAGATCCTTGTGAGAAAAGAAACGAAAGAACAATAGTAGGAATTGATATATCAAATAGTAATAATGATTTATTATATATGAATACTCTTAATAATAGATTTACTGATAATGTTCCTATTAAATCAGAAGAATTTTTTAGAATAACAAGAAGTAGATTAAATTCTAAACCAAATTCTAATGATGTTGATAATGCTATTGCGGAATACGTTAAACAAAGAGAAATTGAAAGATTAAAAGAATTAGAAACTAAAGAAGAAAAAGGAACTTTAACTTTTTTAGAAAAATTAATGAACTCTAAATATAATTTATAAATAAACTTTTTATTATTTTCAGATAAGAATTGAAAATAATAAAATTAATTATAAACAAATATGTTAGAATTTAAAAGTGAGCAATTAAGAATACAAAAAAATAACACTGTTTTTTTTGTAAAGAACAATAAGGATAGAAAATTATCAAATGATAAATTTGAAGATTTATATCCTTCCGTTAAAGTTGATGGTAAAGTATATAAAACAAAGAAAATAGAACATTTATCTATAAGTTACGTACCAAAAAATACCATCATAGGAATAATAACAAAATAATAAATAATTATTTATGCCATCAAGAGAAATAGAAGAATTTGAAGTTAAATGCATAGAGCCTGGAAAATCAATACAACTCTTTAAGGGTCAAATATACACTTGTTTTGCGACATATGAAGTAAAAAATTGGAGGACATCAAATGCAAATGCACGAACAGGAACGGGTATTTATAAAATAAGATTAAAAAATATATCAAATGATTTCCCTATTGAAAATTTTACATTACCACATGGTGGGAATATCCCTAGAGAAGATAATAGAGTAAATTTATATAAAAACAGATTACATAACCAAGAAAATATTATTGAAAATAAAGTAATTTGTGTTACTAACAAATTAAAAACTTTAATGAAAGGTAAATTATATCATATCAGTGATGTTGTATATCGTGGTCATGCAGGAGTTTCCAATAGATATATTGAGAAAATAAAACTTAAAGAGAATGATAGATGGTATTCTAATTGGCATTTTGAATTAGTGCCCGTTGATGTAAATAGAAATTTAGAAATTGAGGATTTATTAGGAGAAGGTGATAGTTTAAAAGAATTAACAACATATGAAAATAATCTTTCTAATGAAGAGAAAATACATTTGGTGTTAGAGTCCATAGTAGATGCTACAAATTATCGAAATAAAACAAATATCTCTCTTTCTCTGATGGAAATAATTAAAAAAAGGTCTTTAAATAAAAAAGGACTTGAAATATCAGATTTTGACATCCTTAAAAAATTAGAATTGAGTAAATATATTAATTGATATATATTCCAATAAGCTTGATAAATACTTTCTGAAAATAATATATACATAAAAGTTATATTTATACCAGAAGGTATTTTTTTATGGATATTATTAATTATTTTATTGAAATGTCACCTAGATCTGTGGCGTTATTAGGGTTCTTGTTTGTCGGTTTAGGAGCAATAATAATCTCATTTGTTAAATCTAAACTTTTCCAAGAATTTTTAACAGGAACATTTGATTGGGTGTCAGAAAAGAGGGGAAAAAATAAATTATTAGAATCATCAACAACAGATTTATCAAATTTATCAAATTCATCAGAATCACTTGTAGTATCACCATCTATTAGTATAAAAGAAGATGATATTATAAATCATGATTTATTTAATTATATAGATTTTTGGGTATATACTCAAATACCATCTATGACATTTAAAACTCAGTATAAAACTGCAGTTTTCAGAAAATATCTAAATATTTATTTTAAAACTTATAGAAATTTAATATATGAATTTGCTCGCAATGGATATTATAGAGACATGAGTGATTCTCAATTAAAAAAAGCATTACTTCATTTAATAACAGATATAGTACGTAATATGGAAATGGAAATGAGGAAAATTGGTATTCCTGAAATAATAATTGATAAGATGAATAACGTTTTAAATAATCAAACATTATTAACTGTTGATTTAATAAATAATATATGTGATAATTTATTTTATGTTACAGACGAAAATTCTTTAAAAATGTATTCATTTTTAAACATTGTACACCCAATATTAAATAATACAATAGATAATGTCGCAGAGGTTTGTAATAATCTAAATGGTGATTTATCTGGATTATCCATGGATGGATTTACTGAACCCGATGGGCATGACGATGAATAATATATAAAGAAATAGTAAAAAATTAATAATAACACTAAAATGTCATACACTACTAACATAAACCAAATAGACAATGAACTTAAAAAAGTATTTTCTGATGTAATAATTGATAACTCAGATTTTAGACAATTAAACATTAAATTATCTAACCCGATAAATGAAAATACTAATAACTCATTAGAAATGAGATTATTTGTTTCACAAACAAATTTAAATGATGTAGATCCTATATTAGAATGGGGATATTACACAGACCCAACCGAATTAGATAATTTAATTAAATTTAAAAGTAAAGCATATAGTTTACCTATTACTATAAAAAGTGTTATTGAAAATAATAGATTAAATGAAAGATATCTAAGTAGTATAGAAAAGGTAGAACTTATTAACGAAGATACTGATACTATTGATATTACTATTGATCATATTAATCAAACATATGAATTATCTGAAAATCGATTAAATTTAAATGTTTCTAAATTCAAGAAATATTTAGAAAACGTACATGGTTTAATAATAGATAATGGTGATATTATATTAGAACATAGAGATGTTAATAGTGGTCGAGTAAGAAAGCCATCATTTACTGGTAGTAATGAGGCTATGATTGGAGATGAAAGTGAAGTGACATTAGCTGGTGTTTCATCATTAAATCTTAATGGTAATATCACACCAACGGATTGGTTAACGTTGGAAACTGCAATAAGAAAAATACCATTTGTAGAAGATATTAACAGTTCAACATATAACTATAGTTGTACCTTTAATTTCTCAACAAAAGTATTTGTTGAATTAGTATAATATAATATAAAAATATAGTTCAATTACATGGCATTAAAACTTACAGAAATAACATTTAGTAAAATACAAGATGAGATAAATTTTTATTTACAAACTGTTTATAATAAAGCATCTCAACTTTTTTCTGTTGCTTCTCCTTTCGGTCAATTATTAACTATTATAGAAGAACTTCACCAATTATCAATATTATATCTTAAAAATTCGATGAATCAATTTGATTTGTCAGATCCGAATAGTAATAATTATAATATAGTTAGATCAGCGGCAGTGGTTGCTGGACATAACCCTACACGATCAATATCTGCTAGCGGAACTTTAAGTTGTAAGGTTGCCGTAACAACTGATATTGCACAAAGTATTCCAGGTGGTAAAGTTAAAATAATTAATAAAACTACTATTAAAAATAATACCAATGGTTTGTTATATCATATAGATTTAGGTGGTAGTGACGAACAAGTATATGATGTAAATAATGGGAAAGCATTTCTATTAAATATAGCACAAGGAGAATGGAAAGATGCTACTTACACAGGAACAGGTCAAATAAATCAAACATATGAAATAGAATCCGAGGGTAAGGAAATAGAAAACCATAAAATAGAAGTAACTGTTAATGGTGAATACTGGCAATTAAAAAACCATTTATATGAAATGTCACCTACTGAAAAAGCAGTTGTTGTTAGAACAAGTTTTAATGGCGGATTAACTGTAATATTTGGTAATGGGAGTTATGGATTTGTTCCTCCAATTAATAGTGTAATTAAAGTGGATTACGTGGAATCTGATGGTGATGATGGTAACATATATAGAAGAACTTCAAATGATTGGAAATTTATTGATGATGTTTTAACACAAGATGGAGCGTCATTAGAATTTGAAAGAAATTTTAATATTTTTATAAGAACTGATATTAATTTTGGTGCTAATGGAGAATCAATTAAATTGATGAAGAATTTATTACCACTTAATATGAATAATTTCGTATTAGCTCTTCCAGAACAATATAGCTATTCAATAAAAAAATTAGGTGTATTTTCTCATGTAAATGCATGGGATGATAACGGAACTATAAAAATAGTAGCAACTCCTAATATTAGAATATTTAAAAACAGAAATGCGGATTATTTTACAGTTGATAAAAAGGCATTTAAACTTGATAGTTATGAAAAATCTAAACTAGATTCTTATTTAAGAATAGGAGGATATATTCAATTAACTAAAAAATATAAAATTGACACTCCTGTATTATCTTATTACGTAATGTATATTAATTTAAGATTATTTGATGATGCAATTGAGGAAAATGTTAATTCACAAATAATTAATGTGGTATCTGAGTATTTCTTAGATTTAAATCGCTTAGATAGGATACCAAGAAAGGATATGATTAATATTATATCAGAAGTAGATGGTGTTGATTCGGTTGATGTTAGATTTGTATCTAAGAAAAATGAAGATTATCATAGACGATTTAAAACTACTAATGAAGATAGCTTAACTGTACAAAATAATTCATTGATTTCTAGTAATCCAAGTACTCCTACTTTAACAGCCAATAATAATAGAACTAATAGTTTATCTTTAAAAACTAACATTTCAATACCAGATTTAAATAATCCTGGAACTAGCTTTGATGTTATCAATACAAGTGAAGATTCTAATACAACTACAACAACAACAACAAGTAGTTATGAAGATTCTAATACAAATACAACAAGTAGTTATGAAGATTCTATTACAAATATATCATCACCATCATATTTAGATTTTAAACCTAAATATGATCCTAAAAAAGTATTAGGTGTTGATAAGACTTTAGGAGATATAATATTTGAACCAAATGAATATCCTATAATAAGAGGTGGTTGGATTGATAGAAATGAAATATATTATAGTGAAGTACCTTTAGATGGATTTTCTTCCATAAACATCAGTGTTAAAGGACTCACTCCACGAAAACAAGTTGCTAATCGCTAATTAATTAATATTTATTAGATATATCACTAATAATTTTCTCATCTTCGTTACTTAGACGTAATCTAAGTTCAGATAGTTTATTACATATATTATTCCATTCACCATCTAATATGTTCTGATTCTTTATAATATTCATTGGTGATATGCGTTCTTCATTAACTAATAATTCAATAAATTCATCTATTTCTTTTGTACTCATAGCACAAAAGAAATCTTCAACTGATACATCTACATATGATTCGAAATCTGGCATAATATTTATTATTTCTTATTTATATACTGTTATAAGAGAAAGTTTAAATATAATATATACTTTAATTATGGCATTAAAAGATCAAAAAGAAATAACAGAATTATATATCTTGAAACATCAACACGATAGATATCCAAGGGGGTTTAATTATTTTAATCAAATTTTAAAAAAATCTCTATCCCCGTTTATGTATCAGAATAATAACATGAATGGATTTTTACTAAGACTCGAACCTTTGATCGCTCAATTCTTTGATAGAATGAATATAATAAGAAATTGGAGAAACTGGTCAGTAGATAAATATAAGAACGATCACGTAAAATAAAACACAACACATACTAAATTTCTAATATAAATACATATGGAAATACCAATAGGAGCAGATATAATGTATACAGATGGGATTGATTTACCCAATAGATTAGCTAAGATGGTCAAATTACTACCACGCATGTCAGATGATGAAACTTTTAATAAAATCTTTAAAAACCATTTAATTACAATGTTAAATACAAAAACTTTATCAAAACTCATTAAATATGAAGATAATAACATTGTCGAAATAGAAACTGTTTGGGGAGAAACTTTAAAAGTTGGCGTAAGAAGTATTGAAATGACAGAAGAATATAAAAATATGTTAAATAGAGAGATAAATATCAATAAAATACTAAAATAGAGGAATAAATATTAATATATAGAATAGAAAAAAAATTGTATTATATAAATAAATGGGTATACAAAAATGGGGGGACTTTCAAAATAATAAGAAAGATAAAACAACCAATGAAAAAATGAAAACGTTTTCAAAAAAAGTAAGTAAAAAAGATCCTGAGGAATCAGAAAAAACCCAAAGAGGACAAGTTTCGGCATCCTCTGAATATGCTGATGAAGTAAATCAAAATATAATCAAACAAAATCCTAGAATAGATACTAAGAGAAAAGAAAGAAAATATAATACAAAAAAAGTGGCTCAAACAATTAAAGATAAAAAATTATATCCTGAAGATACAGAGGACAGAGGAGTTGCTAATATCAGTGAAGATGTTGAAATATATGGTAAGTTAGCTAAATTCCCTGAGGGAGTTAAAGCATCTAAAGCTTTCAATTGGGTATATAATTTAAAAGACCCAAAACTTTCTAAGAAAGATATATGGTACTTAATGATAGAGAAACAAGATACTGAATTACAAATGATTAAGTATCAACAAAAACAAGGTGTTAACTTAACAACATTCATCTCAGATCTTAAAGGTTATTACATAGAGAAATATAAAGATAACAAATCACTTGTTGAGAAAATATCTAAGATTAAATTAGGTGGTGATAAAGATGGTAATATATCTGCAATTACACATATACCTAATGTGGTTGTAGAAGACAATAAGAAATTAATCCATAAGTTAATGGAGGATCTAGTAAGATTACTAGGATAAAAAAAATAAAATAATTAATGGCACATATTAAAAAATTTAACGAAAATATTGATATACCAAATATACCAGAAAGAAATAATGTATCTGATAAATTAAGAGACCTAGGTGACATGATCAGCTCATTCGCTGATGATTTCGACGAAAAAAGACCTAATGACTCTGGGGCAGAGGAGAGAGAATTTAAAATGTTTAACGAAATAAAATCAAAGTTCTCGGATGTCTCATCAGAGTTAAATAAATACGCGCACTTAAAGATGATCGAAAAGGATACTCCACATCCAGGTACATATCGCAGATATTGGAACCGCCAAGCAGGACTCTCGCATTACGAATAATAATAATAATAATAATAAATGAGATTCATCTGAACCCCGTTTAAAAAGTGGGAAAACCTATCAAAATTATTTTGATAGGTTTTTTTTAATATATAACCTATATGAAATACCTTAAAGCTTTTAATGAAAACCTTCCTGCATATGATGAGGACTATCTTAAAGATAGTCGGAAAAAGCTGAATATTATAAATGGTATATCTAAATTAATATTGGATAATACTAACCCAAATGAAAATATATACTTCTCAAATGCGAGTAGTGCGGTTTTTATTAATGCAGGACATGGGGAGAGAAAATGTAGAGTATTTTCCATAGAATATAAAGATGAGGGATTCAGAATTAATTATAATGAACCAGATTATCGTGTAGGCAAAAAATATTATATAGGTAAAGTATCTTGGGTTTCTATTTTAGAATTGAGTTATACTGAATTAACAGAAATATTAACATACTTAACTATTAATTCTCGTGAAATTGGTCTGTACTCACAATCAATTACAGATAAAGTATTCAAAAAGATTAACGAAGAAAGAAAATCTTCTAAACGAAAAGACTATGATTTTCTTATTAAATCTATGGATTATTTAGAAAAAGAAATTAAAAAATCTGCGAGTAAATATAATCAATATTATTTTGATTTTTTTAATAAAGGTTTTTATGATAGTGATTATGAATATGATTTACATGATGATATATTAGAAGATACTTTAGAAAGTGGTGAAATTGATATGAATGATTTGACCATTTATACCGAAGTTAGAATTGCTCAAAAAAATGGAGACCAATTCGCAGACCATAATACATTAAATTCAATAGATAAAATTACAAAGGCATTAGACATTTTAAAAAAATTTATAGAAAGTAATGAGAAATTTGATGTAAGAAGTATGGAAATAGAAAAAGATCATATAAGTGTTTGGGTAGATTTTAGTCTAAAAGGATATTTTGATAATATTAACCAATTATATAAAAATATTAATAAATAGAAGTGGATTATTTAAAACGATATAAAATATTTGAGAATGTACAGAAAGCAAAATCTTTTTTAAATAAAGATTTTGTTAAAGAAGAAGATAAGAATTATATTAAAAATCTTTTAGAAAAAAATCCCAATGGATACATAGGTAAATTGGTTGAACTTTATGTCCGAGATAATAACGATCCTACTCAGTCAAGATATAACATTGATAAAATATTGAAAGATTTAAAATCAATCAAATTATCTAAACCAATAGAACAATTCAAGGCGTTATCCAATATATTAGATGATATAGAAATATCAAAAATATCTTTGAAAATAAATAAATTAAAAAAAGCTAATAACATTAAGATAAAAACTGATAGATGGGTTTCAGAAAATATTTACTCAAAGGATGTGAAATCAGAAAACATTGACATCAATAGATTCCCATCATCTAATATTAAAATTAATACTATAACTGAACTAATTAAATACATATGTAATCAAGGTGGTGAATTTAATATGGATTATCATAAAGATTGGGATATTTTATATGATGATGAGAAATATTTAATTTATGAGATATTATCATATGAAGGAGCAAATCATTGTATAAGTAAATCACAATGTTTAACTCATATTACTATGTATGATACTTATAAAAAAGGTGGATCTAGATTTTTTAATCTAATAGATAAAGAAAAATTAGGACTTTCTTTATTTTTTGATTTTAATGACATATATAAAAAATTTCAAATATTAAGATGGAATGATACTGCTTTATTCAGTTTAGAACAAAAGGATATATTAGAAATTAAAGAAGGTACATATAATTTAGATGATAAATTCTCATGGAAAGTAGCTAAGTCTATTGCCATACATCCCATAGAAGAATACATACCTAAAATACAAAAAATTATAGATATAATTCCTAAAATAGATTTGAATCTATAATATATACTATAATGGAATGGATAGATAATATTTTGGATCACGTTTCCCAATATAAATTAGAGAATATAACCAAGGTTGAAAGGAAATATCTACAAGAATACGGAACTCAGAATGAAAAAAATATAGAAGATGTCTTAAATGAAAGAGTTAACTACTATGAACAAGCTTGTTTATATGATATAGAAAAATCATCGTTCTATGACCCAGATGTATGGGAAGAATTAAAGAAATCAGATATAAAAGAAACTAGATTAAATATCCTTTGGGATATAGTGTTAGATGATGATTTTGAAACTTTTATGAAAATATATGAAATTCCTATTATGGTATTAGGATCTGAATGGACTGATCTTCCTAAGAAATACCAAGAGAGATTTGAGGACTTCTGGAAATCCTATTATAAGTTTAATATATAAGGTAATGATTTTATTATACGAAAAATTTAATGGAGATGAGAAGAAAGGTTTATCCTATGAGGAGATGAGCGATAAAACTAAACATTTTTATGATACATATTGTAGAGATGGGAAGTTAATTCCCATAGATCAGGTCATAAATAATAAAATAATTAAAGCATGGTCTACTGAATTAGATTGTGAGGTGTTAGTTAACATTAATAGTATTGTAAAAGGTGGGTGGGTAAGAACCCAATCAGTTATCAATAAAAGTGAATATTTTATTAAGAGATTTAAAAAAGTACACGGAGATTTATATGATTATTCAAAAGTTGATTATAAAAGTAAATCTAATGTTATTATAAGATGTTCAATACATGGGTATTTTAAACAAATGCCAGAAACTCATTTAAAAGGGAGTGGGTGCCCTAAATGTGCATCAAAGAAAAGTGCCGCTAACAATACGTTAAATACAGATGAATATATTAAAAGGGCTAAAAAAGTACACGGAGACACATATAATTATTCAAAAGTTAATTATAAAGGTCAAGTTAATATTACCATAGGGTGTCCAGTACATGGATATTTTAAACAAATGCCAGCCACTCATTTAAAAGGAAGTGGGTGCCCTAAATGTGGACTAATTAAAATAGGGAATAGTAATAGATCAAATACAGATGAATATATTGAAAAGGCCAAAAAAGTACACGGAGATTTATATGATTATTCAAAACTTGATTATAAAAATAAACGTACCAAAATTACCATAGGGTGTTCAGTACATGGATATTTCACACAACGACCAAGTGATCATTTAAATGGGAGTAAGTGCTCTAAATGCGCACATGGGGATGCTAATAAAAAAAAGAGAATAAGTACGGAAGATTTTATTAAAAAATCTAAGGAAATTCATAGAGGTTTATATGATTATTCAAAAACTAATTATGAGAGTGGGAAAAAAGTTATTATAAAATGTAAAATACATGGTGATTTTAGACAAGAAGTAGGTGCTCATTTAAGAGGATCTGGATGTCCTAAATGTAGAAGATCAAAAGGTGAAATATTAATAAGTAATTATTTAAAGAAAAATAAAATATTATTTAGTATTGAAAGAAAATTCCGAGATTGTAAGAGTACCAGACCACTTCCATTTGATTTTTATTTAAAAAAATATAATTTATGTATAGAATATGATGGTAGACAACATTTTGAACCAATTAAATATTTTGGTGGAGATAAGCAACTTAAAAACACACAGAATAATGATAAAATCAAAAACGATTATTGTAAAAAAGAAGGTATAAAATTAATTAGAATCCCATATTTTAAAAGAAATAATATAACCGAAATTTTAGATGAGTTCTTTAATATATAACTTGTGAATTACGTAAAAACATTTGAAGATATTAGAGATATTAATAGAGTTTCTTGGGAGAATAGCCGAGATACTAATTATGATAATAATAAATTATTGAATAATATTCATATAATATCCGATAAGATACTTAATTGGATAGAAAAAGAATATAAAGTAGTATCTGATTATTATGGATCTAAATTTATATTTGAATTTACATTTTGGGTAAATGTAGAAGGAGGGAATACTATTTATTTTAAATTCAATAGAAAAGATAAAGAGAATTTATTAGAAGTATTAAATAGAAGTGAACCATATCCAGGGTTTTGGAAAGATGAGGAAAATACTTTCATTGAAGATATACATTTTACCATTGAAGTTAATGGATTGCCAATGGAAAATGGGTATAAAGATAATAAGAGATTAGATATTTATTATAAATTAAATAAGATATCAAAAGATAAAAGAATAAAATCTTCTATAATTCATATATCAACAACCTTTAAAATAAATTATGATTTCACATTAGATTATAAAAAAGCATCATCTGATGTTATTAAAAAAATAAATAATATCACATAGTAATGAAATATATTAAAGATAGATATATTAATGAAAATAATTTAGATGCTAAAAAGAAGAGCATCGAGAATGATATTAAAATTATTGAAACTATTTGGAATGTTATTACAAATAAAATTAGTAAGGATATTGAAGAATATAATACATCACTTGATACTTTTGAGATAGAAGATTTTTCTGTTAATGAATTTAAAGGATTATTAGTATCTAAAGATTATAATAGGGGACTTTTAGGAGGGCAAATTAATAAGATTTTTGGCGACGAAAAAAGGATGAAATACTCAATTAATGATGTTTTGGAATATGGTGATGATTTATCAACTTCTATGATTCAAGTACATGTCTATTTTAATACCAATCAATTAAAAAGAGTAAAAGAGTTTTTAATTGAAAAAGGATGGGAGACTAGATTCACATCAGATAGAGATGTACTGACGATTTATTATAGTGTCGAAGATACTTTTGATGGATTAACTAAAGCATTTAAGAATATTAATAAATAAATCACTATATTTGTAGATAGATATGACAGAACAACAAGATTATGATATTAAAATGAATTTTACCAAATATTTCCAAAAAATATTTGGTGGTAACTACGCTATCTCAGTTGAGAGTTATACAAACTCATATCAAATTGAAGTATCTCGTAATTTAGAGGATAAAATGCCCCATAATAGGAGACGTTCCCACGAGCAATGGGAAAAATATTTACAAGCAGAACTTGAATTTGAAAAACAGAAAGTAGATTTTCTAAGTAAAACTGCTAATACATTGAAAAATAATAGAAATATGACTATTCTATCATACCATAAACCAAATACTTTCAATCAAGACAATAGAAGATTTTTAGTTAATTTCTACGTTAGTAAAGAACTTAATATTAAATATGTCAAAAGAATAAACGATTTTAAAGATTAATATAATTAAACTAATTCATATTTATTTAGTATATTTGCGATATGAATTTAAAAACACCTTACTTAAAACCAATTGATTATTTAGACACAACAGATGTATTCTTTACATCTGATTTTCATATTGGTCACAAAAACGTAATAAAATTTGACAACCGACCCTTTGATGGAGTTGATGAAATGTCAAAAACGATTATTGAAAAATGGAATTCCGTTGTTTCAAAAAACTCCATAGTTTACTTCTTAGGAGACCTATCATATAAAGTGAAAACAGATATTGTTAAAAAGTTTGTCCATCAACTGAATGGAGATATAAGGGTAATAATGGGTAATCACGATTGGTTAAACGACTTACTTAAGATGGATAGGTTCTCAGATATCCAAACTGCTAAACGAGTTGTGATTACAGATAAAGATGGGAATAGAACATTTTTCGAATTATCCCACTATCCTCACTTAGTTTGGAATAAACATTCAAGGGGAGCAATTCATTTACATGGACACTCACATCAGAACTTAGTTGAATCAGATTATGGTAAAAACTTTTATTATAAAAGAAAAGTAATTGATGTTGGTTGTATGGGACATGATTATACACCATTATCATTTGATGATATAATGGAAATAATGAAAAATAAAGAGATAGAAGAAATAGATCACCATAAAGTATAAATAAAATAATTATATGACTCGTATAAATTGTGGGATTCCACCAGCAGAACTAACGGATAAACATTTATTAGCCGAACATCGTGAAATAAAACGTATTCCTAATATGGTTAAATCAGGTAAAGCTAAGATAGAAAACATACCAAATGAATTTACATTGGGCAAAGGTCATGTTAAATTTTTTTATGATAAACTATTATATCTTCAGAATCGTTATGAAAAGATATATTTAGAATGTGTAAAAAGGGGATTTAATATAACTAATTTTAATGAATCTTTTATTATACCAGATAATTTAAATCATTTAGTTAATGATTATGAACCAACAGAAAGGGATAGATTAATAATAAGAGAGCGAATTGAAGAAAGATTAAATAAATGACTAAAATGACTAAAGACCAACTTTACACACAACTTTCTTATTTGAAAGTAATATTGAATTCGGATTATAACGTAGATCCAATTATCATATATAAGAGAATGTGTGAATGTAGGGAACAAATAAAGGACTTAGAATCTATAGAAATTAGAAATGATATTATAGAAGAAATAATTAAATAAATAAAATATGTTATGATAGATAAAGAAAGATTAAAAGAAATACAACATAATAGTGGGAAAGTACTTGCGGGAGTATCAATAAGTTTAATAACAATAATAATGATACTTGGGTATTTTATACCCTTTTATATGTTTGTGAGTGATGGTAATTGGTTTACTGGTATAATATCAGATGAGTGGAAATTTTATTTCTATTTTGTATTATTAATTGCAGTATTTTCTATGATATGGCCTGGTTTAAAATTAACAACTTATTTCTATAATAAGATATATAATAAAAAATAATAAATAAAATGAATTTTTTTGATAAAAATACAATTGGATCTTTTAAGGAAGAATATTTCTTCCTTTCTAACTTTTATATACATCCTATAACTTACGAAGGATTAGTATATCCAAGTACTGAGCACGCTTATGTTGCCGCTAAATCGAATGATATTAATTTTAAAATTGAGGTTTCACAAGTAAGTACTGCTGGTAAAGTTAAAAGACTTGGTAGGAAAGTTGATCTTATTAAGGATTGGGATACTAAAAAACTAATCGTTATGGAAGATATTCTTCGTTTAAAATTTTCTGACCCTGAACTTTCCGCAAAACTTTTAGAAACAGGAGATGCTCCTTTATATGAAGGTAACTGGTGGAATGACACCATGTGGGGAGTTAATGATAAAACAGGAGTTGGTCAAAATAACTTAGGTAAATTACTTATGAAAATAAGAAACGAAAAGAAATATAAATCAATTCTTTAAATTCATTATGTTAGTGAAGTAGGTGAGTAATGATGTCACATAACTACCAGGTGAAGTAAAGTGGTCAAAATAACCAAGAATTTCTTCATTAATTTTATAATGTTTATTTAATTCTTTAAGAATATTAACCATATTACTATTATCTCTAGCCGCCCAAAAATTAGAGATAATTTGTTTATAAATTTGTTTAACTATTTTATAGTCAATTAAATGCCTTCTTCTATTATACATAACAGATTGTAGAACAGATTTAAATTTCTGAATATCACCATCAATTGCCCCAATGTGTTCAATAAGAAATTTGTTTTGTGTTGGAGTGTCCATATTAGAAACTGCTTTACAATTCATTATATGAGATAATATTGTTGAAAAATCATCAAAATTTACTTTCTTAGATTTATATAACGAAACTAGCATATCTCTCGCAGTACTATCATATCCCTCTAATATCATATCAGTGTAATTTTTTATATTATCCATATTATCTTCTATCAAAATACTATTACCAGTAGATATAAGTTGATAAATTGTGTCTCTGTACCAATAGGCTTTATTAAAAAATTCTTTTAATGAATCTATATGATTATTTATTTGTTTAGGAGTGGATATAGTAAATGTAACATGCGTAAAATGAGGTCTATCATTGAAAATATCAAAATCTCTTAATATTTTATATCCTAATTCACTTTTAATATAAAGTTGAGTAGTCTTGGAATCATCTCCATATTCTTCATGACATTTTTTAAATAATTCAGACGCAGTTATAATAGATTCTTTAATAGATGTATCTATCAAATCATATATTTCATATATTTTCTTACCGATATAAATAAAATCAAATCTACCATTTAATATAACTTTGTTTAATTGTACGGCATCTAACCTACTCATATACGCAATAATATTATTTATAAATTCTGATTTATCACCCGCCCTTGGTTTATGTTGGAAAATACCAAATAAAACACTTTCTTGTCCAGCAACGTTCGCTAAATGTTTAGATGCCTCAAATCCTTTTTTATCTATCTTTAATGCTTCCACACTATTTACATGATTTAAATCAGATACGTTATATCTACATATATCTAATAACATTTTTCTAGCGGCTACTGGGAAGCTAAGTTTATTTTTCCAATAAAATAAATGTGTGAATCTATCATCATTACTATCTAGATCTGTTATTTTTCTAACTATAAGATTAGAAATGTTCTTTTTAGCAATTGTCGTACCATCTTTATTTTCAATTAATATATCAATTACTTTATCTATATCTAATCTTTCAAGAGCCAAAGTATAATACCTTAGAATTATTGCTATTTGTGGTGCATTACTACCATATGAATTAATCTCTGATGATTTATATAAATCGGTTAGATACTCTGGATTTTTTTCTAAAATATGATCAAGATGTTGTATTAACGTCTCATCAGTAAAATAATCATTCTTTATCTTACTTGAAAGAACTTGTATGTTTATAACTGCTAATTTTTGAATTTGTAAATTATCCACAAAATATTTAAATAATCTATTTTTTAATGATATATTGTTATTTAATTTTAAAAATCTTACTGCTGATTTTGAATCGTTTTTTAAGTAATTAAAAATATCTTCTTCTTTCCCCTTCATATCAAAAAAGATTTTATTCAATGGAATTTTTTTATCTCTTATTATATCTTCAATACTTTTTGATCCCCAGTTTAAAGAACCATCGTTCCTATCGTGAGCGGCATTTACTTGATCAGATAATTTTCTAGCACTTAAAATATCCCCAAAAGAATTCATAGTTATCCCTATCAATGATAATGGGTCAGTTTGTTTTAAATTATAATCCCATATAAAATATTGAGATCTACCATTACTTGTATAACTACTGAAGTAAGATGCCGAGGTTGCTATACACCAAGAAGAAGAACCAAATTTACAAGATCCTTTATAATCATTTATCTTTGCCACAATAACATTATTATTGAAGTAAGTAACATCTGTAAATGGATCTGCTTGTAGTGATAGTACGGTTTCTCTGTAACCATCCGAGCTGGATGATAGGAAGTTATACATAGTCTTAGATAACTCATCTAACGTCTTATAACGAGATATTTTATTAATTAATTGACCTTTTGTGTCTTGTTTACTAAGTTCTCTAAACAATCTATCAATTTCTGTTGTATCTTTTAAAGCTTTGTATTGTCTTTTTAAATTAGATGGAAGTTCTTGTACAATTTTATTTGACCTATATTGTTGTTCTATGAGTTGTAATGCATCATAAAGATCCTCTGATTTTTCGAATTGATTTATATCGGGAACTTTTAAATTTTTATTTCTTAAATCTAAATAATATTCATATGGTACAGTTAATTCAGATGGTTCTTCTCCCTCTAATGCCCATTTAACTAAACGAGGTAAATTATTTGGTAAATCTTTAGTTATCTTTTTAAAATATTCTAAATCAGAATCATCAATAGTTTTACCATACTTCTTATACTTAGTAATCAGTTGATCTACTGCTCTGTTTTCAAAAACTTTATATTTTAAAAGGTATTTCACGTTGTATATATTAATATATAGATTATGAAATACCTGAAGCTATATGAAGATATAAGTCAAATAGATAAAAAAAATGAAATATTTAATAAAGTTAATTCACAGTTAGAAACTTTATTAAAATCATATAAAATATTATCTTCTAATATTAATAAAATAATAAGTAAACATATGGAGCATGGTAAGTATATAGGAGAAATTTCTTTATATGATGGTGGTGAAGATGATCTTATATTAGAATTCGATGATTTAGAAGCAGAAGGCACTGAAGGTCATGTAGAAGTAATACTTTATTGGGGGGATGATCAAATGTTATTATTAAAAGAAGATATTTATATTAAATTTGATGTACAATTAGATATGCCAATTATTAACAATCCAAGTGAAGTTGAAAGTGAAGTTGAGGAGATTAAAGGTTTTTTTGATAAACAAAAGAATATAATAACAGAGTTAAATAAGAATTTTTTAATAAAAAATATGTGGGTCAATTCAGCAAGATACGAGACGGGATATTTTCATTTCTCTGTATTCTACCCCACAAAAGATATTTTTGATATGTCATCAAATGTTATTAAGAAGATTAATTTATAAATTAAAGGTTGTTTATAAATTTATAAACCTTCTTAAGATATTCTCTTCTTTTGTACTTTTCTTCTGTCATTAAATATACAATATAAGCAAAATAATATACTTTATTAATCAAAATATCCTTTGGTATTTTACCACCTGGATATCTAAATTCAACATAGTTATGCTTCTTTATTCTTGTTAAGTTAAATCCATAGTTCTTATATCCATGTTTTTCCAAACTATCTAATATATATTTACCAAAAAAATCTTCCAATTTTTTAATATCTCGGAATTGAGAATGTTTCATTACCCTTTCCCTCTCACTTTCTATATCCTTTTTTAATATAGGTAAAAATGTTTGTGAGTATAATGATTTCTTTCTCCATCCCATATCTTTGAAGGTGAATGATTGATCACCTTCATCTGATATCATCAAAAATCCTTTTAGGATATTCCAATTAGTTTGTTTTTTTAATCCAATATTTATATGTATTCCTGTTCTTTCTGACATATACCAATAATCCTGTTTATCAAAATCATCATAAAAATCATTTATTAGTTCTATTGATTCATCAATACCACTCATATATGTTAGTGGTGAAAATTCTATACCTCTATTTAGTGTAGCATCAATTTCAAACTTCAATAAATCACTCCATTTGTTATAGAATTTTGGCATATGTTCTTTAACCTTATCGGTTAAAAAGTCTATATTATCGTATGTGAAATATGTTAAGTAGTCAGCGTGTAGAACTTTTATAAGATTTTTCTCAAATCCATTAGTTATATCTAAATATTCATCAAAAATTGTTAGATTAAAATCATCGTCATTTTCTTCCCCAATTAGTTCTAATTGGTCTAATATTTCATCTATTAATGTGTATAATTTTTCTTGCTCATCTCCAGTATATTCATCTTTTATATACTTCATAGCATTCTCCCTTGATATATCTAAATAACTATCTGTGTTGGTGGTATTATTATTATTATTATTATTATTATTATCATCAACTTCTTCATGTGATGATCCTTCTGTGTCGTCAGTCTCTAATTCAAATTCTAGCGATACTGTAAATATATCACTAGCATAGTTTATGACCTCTTTATCTTTTTTATTGAACTCTAAAATTAACATGAAATATATATTAAGTTACTGAATCATAAACTTAATAGTCTTTTAAGAAGATTAATTTATAAATTAGATTGAATTTTCTTAACACTATATTCAAGTGTCTTCTCATCCATTGTTATAATTGATTTGTAATCTTTCTTTAATCCACTTTCATACTCAACTCCATGAGATACTTCAGCAGTAATAACACCTTTTTCTTTAACAACTGTACCTGGTACAATTGATCCGAATGGTTTACCTAAACCTTGTAGTTTACGTGATCCTCTATCATAAAAAGGGTTTCTTGCTTTACCTCTTGGGTTAGCAACTTCACTATTACCATTAACTTTTTCCATAGAGTTATCAGTAATTTCGTCTACAATTGTTTGTAATTTTATTTTCTGTTCATCATTAAGAGATGAGAAAGATTCATATGTTTTAATAAATTTCATAACTGTTGTTAATTAATTTTTCTATATAGGGTATATATTTAAAAAATAATACCCTTTTATTGATTTATTTTCTTAAAAACATTATCATTTCTTTTAAATAAATCTTCCAATCTATAACAAATAAAAAATCTTACATTACTTCTATTCTTATTCTTTCGGAATTCCGGGGGAATTAAAAACGACTTTTTAAGTTCTTGTTCACTTAGATATGTGAAATCATGATCTGTAATAAATCCGTTTTTTTCTAAATCATTTCCAAGAGTTTTTACTCTTGATTGGAGAGCTTTTTTATGTGATTGACCAAAGGGGGTTTTATTATCATCATCTATAATTCTAATATCCGAATATAAAGCTAGATCCTCTTGTTTTATATTTAATTCATTAAAATATTCTGTTTTATACACACTTTTGAATTTCCAATTACCGTCACCATCATCTTTGAAATATCCATACTCACTAGTCGCATCAGATAATTTAAAAGTTTGGAATTGATATTGAACAAATCTGTTTTTATTCAATAATTTTATTATGTTCTTAACAATTACAGGAATAGCCCCCTGTACAATATCAATAATTTCTTTATTATTTCCTTCTATTTTATATTCATTATTATTTTCATTAATTTTTTTCATTACATTAGGACTTATGTTTATAATATCAGATACTTTATATCTTACAGATATAACATAAGAATATCCATTTTCAGTAATCATTGTGTCAAATCCTTTCTTTTTAAGAATATTTATATACTCATCAACTTCAGTTTTATTAGAAGTATCTTCATCTTTATGAATTTTTTTAAATAGTTTATCTCTAGAGAATAAAGGTATTTCTATTGCAGTAGCCAGTGTTCCGTTAGCTATTTTTTCTTCCCCACCTGAATCACTTTCCACCGATTCATATTTATATGTATTATACGCAGTAGTTTGAGTGTCTATTGAAAAAACTCCAATAGTATTATTATCGGTATATAATATCATTTGATCAGGGAAACGGAAATTACCTTCTCCTGGAATTCCTATTTTAATTTGATCCATTAAGATAGGAATTGCGTTTTTAATAACTGTTAGTATTCTATGTTCAGCGTAGATCTTTTCATCTTCCCATCTATCATTCTCAAATATGTGTTTAATATATTTCAACTTACTATAAATTAATTTTTCTCATTGTTTCATCATTCATATTAAATATCTTTGATGTTTCATATACAATAACTAAATTAGATCTACTCTCCCCTATATTAACAATAAAACCATTATTAATAAGATCTTGTATAAATGGTTTTAATTTATCATCCATTTCTTCACTCGTATTAAAATATTTATCTATATTACTCGTATTATCAAAAACTTCACCGAAAGGATAATGGACAATTAATAATAAACTAAGTGTCAATGCCCCTTTTCTATATCTACCATTCAAAACATCTGGATATGTGTAAAAAGAATCATTTTTATAATCTATTAATAATTCCACTGAAATCGGATCTTCTACAAATCCTCCATCAAAATTAAATAGACCGAATACTTGGTATGGATCAAAATTAAAATGTTCGTTTTGAATTAATCCGTGCTTCTCAATTAATTTTTTAATAGTAGATTCAATTACAACAGAAGCATCCACAAGAATTTTCATGTCCTTTTTGATAAAATCAATATCAACTCTATTATTTTCGAATATGTGTTTAATATGCTTCATATATCTATTTATTTATCTTTTTAAATACATCATCTACTGTATTAATTATATTCTTTAATTCAAATTTAAGAACCACCTCAGCACTATAATTTTTTTGATCAATTTGAAATTGATAAATAGTATATTTTTGTTTATCAAATAATTCCAATAACTTAGTTAATTTTGAAGTGAAATCAATAATAGATTCATTACTTGTATCATATTCATCTAAATCAAAGCCGACTCTAAATAATATGTCACATTCTTTAAGCCCTCCGTTGTATATAATATATTTGTAGAAATTATTTGTTTTTCCCCAATGTATTGAGTCTGGAATATGTTCGGATAGTATTTCATTACCTGACCATAATTCTGATTCATAAAAATTATATTCAACATTTTTACCTAAGATTTTTTCACAAGATTTTCCAGTAGTTCTCCTTAGTGTATCACAGTAAGAAGAAATCATAGAAAAAACCCTTCTCTGGTCTAAATCATCATTATCTTCAAAAATTTTAAGGTATTTCATAGAGTATATATAAAATATACTAAATTAAATCATCAATAATTTGGTTTCTTCTGTTTGCTATATCTAAGTTGTAGCAATATTTATTCCAATTATCTCGTAGTTGTAGTCGTGGGAAATCTAAAGCAGATCCATTATTATTTCTAACATATTCCATAATTGGAATCGCACTGGCAGCATTCTTACCATATCTTGTATTACATTTACAACAAGCAAACCGACCATTATTAAATTCCCACACCTTTGGTTTTGCCTCACATATAGGACAAGTATTCCATTTATCACTATGCCATTCTCCCATAATAGGATATGGAATATCATAAGCTTCTTCTAAAGTTTTATAACTATCTATAAGATCGTACTCTTTATTAATAGACATATCGACTTTTTATTATTTTTAAATCCCCAACATCATCATAAGATAAAACTAAATCACTTGCGTATATAGGAGCAGACCCACCTCTAATAGAAAATCTATCTTCAATAACACTTTTATAAGTAGAGGCTAATAAGATAATTTTAATATCCATATCACAAACATCTCTTTGTAGATTTTGAATAAATGTATTTAAAGAAACAACGTGTGCGGAAATTCTTCGTCGTGGTGTAATAATATTATTTAAATTAATTATATAATATATCTCTTCTTCTTCTATATCTGAAATATTATCACCAATAACATTATCAATAATTTTATTTCTTTTAAGAGATTTAATATCAGTTATTATATTATCAAACTTGTTAGTAATATCTGAATCCTGGATCAAGTTCGGATTATTATTATTATCATTGATATAAATTGTATTATAATCTTTTAAAAATTCGTATAATTTTCTTTCACATCTATATGTATATCCAATTGTGATAAATTTAGCTCTATCCATTGAATATTTTATTTTATCTATTCCACCCATATATTAAATATATGAAAAAATAAATAAAGTTTAATTAATTATTTAATTATATTAGATATAGTTAAATCCCTGTAATTACTTTTAATATTATTAATATCATTATCATTAAATCCGATGGTATAGTCTTTACCTTGATTTGAAGTTAATCTGAGGTTTTTTATTCCTATGTTAGTTGGGTTGATCTTTTTAGAAATATAATAATGATGAACTTTACCTTCATTAACTAGATCCATCATAATATCATTTAATAAATTAAAATCGTTTTCAAATTTCAACCTAAAAAATATTTCCCTTTTAATCTCTTCTATATACATCATGATATTTATAATTCCCCATTTTGACTTTATATATTCAATAAAAAAACTACCTTTTAGTATTTTTAAACTTTTTAATAAAAAATAATATAATAAGGACAAAAAAATTAAAATTAACAAATTATGAAAAATTTATTATTCGCATTTATTTTAGCTTTTACATTCGTTTCTTGTGTTGAAAAGAAAGAAGTAAAAGAAGAAGTAGCAGAACCAGTTAAAACAGAAATAGAAGCTGAAACGGCAGAAAATACTATCATCGAAGGTGAAGTAGAAGAAGTTGTAGAGGTAGAGGTAGAAGTTGAAAACTAATTAACCAATTAGATTTATTTAAAAGGGATTAATATTTATTTATTAATCCCTTTTTTTATATATACTCTATGAAGTATGTAAAATCATTTAACGAAACCATAGAAAATAGACACCCTGATGTATTCCCAAATAATATGTTAGCTTGTGCGGAAGTGATGAAAGAGAAATTAGATAAGGTTGGGATGCGTTATAAGTTATTAGGTACAAATGAATATGTTATTAATTATACTTTATATAATAAGAATAATGAAGAAGTGATTATTTCAATTGAAAGTGATAAGGATGATAATACTATAATAATTGGAACATACCCAAATTCATATCAAGAAAAACATAAACATAATTATCGTGAAGATCATACATTTTTATCAAACAGTAAAAATTGGAAAGAATTTTTCCACTATTTAACAGAAATTAATAATTTAGATCAAGGGAAGGTTACTAAAAGAATGAATGAACATATTTGGAATGATGAATTAGATGAAGAAGAAAAACAACTTCAACATTCTATTATTAAAGTTTCAAATCTATTAGATAAATTATACAATGCTGATAATAATGGCATCTCACTTAGGAGAATGACCAAAAAAATATTAGATAATTTTCACAAAAAAGGTATGAACACTAATATTGAAGAATTTCAATATACAAAAGATAGTGAGGGATGGAAACAAACTCTTTTTTATAAAGATGATAGAAGGAATCCACGTACTAAACATTTATCAAAATTTTCTAGTGACCTTTTAGAAAGTTTCTATGACCATTTAATTGATCTAGTAGATATTGGTAATATAATGAAAAAGATTAATAAATAAATAAATAAATAATTTATTTAGATAATTTCTCGAAATTTAAATTATGTGGAGTCGGTTTCCCATCTTTCATAGTAACGAATACCATATTAGCAGAACAAACCTGTTCTATAAGACCTTTTAAACTTTCTCTGGTAACAATAACTCTAATGGAAATAGAACTTTTACCAAGAGATTTTATAGTAGCCACCATTGATACTATATCACCCACGAATGAAGGTCTTTCGAAATTTAATCTTTCTAATGATGCTGTTACAATCATATCCATATCTACATCGTATGTAGCTCTTCTCGCAGCTTTCGCACCCGCATAATCAATTTCATATAACAATTTCCCACCAAAAAGAATGTCATTTATACCATCATTTATATTGAAATTACAATCCTTTGGCATTACTGTAAAAGAATGTGTTTGTGTTATTTTACTTTTCATATATGTATATATGTATTTATTATTGATCTAATACTTCATTAATCGTTTTTTCTCTTCTTCGTGCGTACGATTTATTTATCTATCTATTTATTATTTATTTAAATAATGAGGAAATAAAATACCAAACTATAGTAGCTCCAAATAAAAATCCAAAGTCATACCACGCACCACTGTTATTCACCGCATATATTGCGATATTATCACTGAATAGACTACCTATAAAGCTAAATGTTGTGATAGAACCATGCCATGTTCCTCCCCAAAATCCATAAGGATCAGTGGTAACGCATACCGCAAGATTTGCATCTGCGCAACTCGTGAATAAAATAGCTATTAATAATATACTTAAAATGTACCCTAATTTTGTTTTTGAAATTTTCATGTATATGTATGTGTGTTTTATATGTTAATTAATAATTACAATATACGAAAAATTACTGAATAAACTATACTATTTGATAATTTTTAATCCATGTTTAATCATCATCAACCAATATTGTATAAGGTATATCATTTAATTCAGATAATCCATCAATGAGTGTTGACGAAACTATATGTCCTTGTGTATCAACATAAACATCATTTAATTTAAGTTCGAAAGTAACGATACCCTTTTTATTTGTTTTTCCTGTTATTTCTTTCGTGTTTTTATATTTAAAGTAACTAAAAATTCTCTTATAAATATTCTTAGTTACTTCATTTATTATAAATGGTGAATCATCACACAATGTAAGAGTAACTTCTGTACCTGGTACTAAACGCCCTTTAGAATTTTTTATAATAAATCGTAGATAAGCAATTTCTACTCTATCCATATTAATAGAAGATGGTGTGAATGCAACCTTTTCATTGATATCTCTCATATATAGGGATATATATTAAAAAAGAAG
>TARA_R110000772_G_scaffold267933_2_pt1 | contig 177038 bp, 171 predicted proteins | sample TARA_R110000772 | Tara Oceans TARA_R110000772 (sample SAMEA4397948) | marine metagenome | biome: Polar Biome; feature: [SRF] surface water layer (ENVO:00010504); material: water (ENVO:00002006), including particulate matter (ENVO:01000060) such as... | depth 5 m | reverse complement strand
TCGGCCCCATGATAACCCCCAAACCGAGTTATCTGGGACAGCCCCTACATATTTTATGTGTCAGTCACAGGAGGAGCACATGATGCCCGTAGTCAGGATCAACGACGCCACTTTTGCAGACCTAAGCACACTCAAGACTTGGCTTGGGACAAAGACACCCAGTGAGACTATCGACCAAATTGTACGGGATGCGATGGACCAGCTTGGTATTGAGCGCGACGACGAGCCGGAAGAAGTGATGTTAACAGCCAAAAATGAAGCAATGCGCTTCGACACGGCACCGGGGCTTTCTTTTACGAAACCGTTGGCAGCGTCGATCAACGGCAAAGCGGTTCCTAACCCGCGCTGGTCTACTGTTCTGCTCACGATAATCGCGCAGGTAAAAGCCAAGGGGATCGAGGGTGAGAAGTTGGTCCGCGAGTTAGGCGTCCCGGCCAAGGCTGAACATTATGAGGAAGAAGGGTTTAGATATCACTCTGACCTTGGCATCTCGGTGCAGGGGCAGTCAGCGTCGGATTGTTGGAAGGAGGTGGACCGACTTGCTAAAAAGTGGCGCATTCCAGTCGTGGTCGAGTTCCAGTGGCGTCAAAACCCAAAGGCGCAATACCCGGGCAAGACGGGCGTGTTAAGCTCGGGAATATCGTGATGCCATCGACTGAGGCCGACCCGGGATTTAATACTTTCTTCGCGCAAAACCACTTTCGGAGGTCTCTTGGTGCCACCTCAGGTTTTACGACCTACGGCACCACCTTCCCCGGATTCATGATGCCCTTGGGGTCGAGCGCGGCCTTGATGCTGCGCAGCAGGTGTTTCTCCACGTCCGTCTTGTAGCGTTCCATCTCATGCACCTTGAGCAGCCCGATGCCGTGTTCGGCGGAGAACGAGCCGCCGAGGCTGTCCGCGATGTCGTGGACGCCGGGAGGCACTTCGTTGCGCAGGCGTTCGGCGTCTTCCGGCGTCGTGTCCTTGGGCATCACCAGGTTGTAGTGCAGGTTGCCGTCGCCCATGTGGCCGAAGGCCATGATGGTGACGCCGGGGATGACCTTTTCCGCATGCGGGTCGGCCTTGGCGAGGAATTCCGGAATCTTGGAGACGGGCACGGAAATGTCGTGCTTGGCCGAGGGGCCGCAGTGCTTCAGCGCTTCCGGAATGCTTTCCCGGATGTTCCAGAGCTTGGCCGCCTGTTCGCCGCTTTCGGCCAGCACGGCGTCGATGATCTCACCGGCCTCGAAGGCCTCGCCCAGCGCCGTTTCGGCGAGGTCGCGGATCACGCCTTTCTGGCCCGAGGCCATTTCGATCAGGGCGTGGTGCTCGTAGCGTTCCGTGAACGGGTCCTGGGAGCCCGGGATGTGTTCGAACACGGCGTCCATGGGGGCGCGGCAGATGTATTCGAAACTGGTCACCTGATCGCCCGTCGCGGCCTTTAAGCGCGTGAGCAGTGACGCGAGGTGCGACGGCGTTTCGGCGGCGACCATGGCGGTCGTCGTTTCGGCCGGGCGGGGGAACAGTTTGAGGACGGCGGCGGTGATGATGCCCAGCGTGCCTTCGGCGCCCATGAAGATGTGCTTCAGGTCATAGCCCGTGTTGTTCTTGCGCAGGCCGCGCAGGCCGTTCCACACCCGGCCGTCGGCCGTCACGACCTCCAGCCCCAGCACCAGATCCCGCGCATTGCCGTAGCGCAGCACCTGAATGCCGCCGGCGTTGGTCGAGAGGTTGCCGCCGATCTGGCAGGTGCCCTCGGCGGCGAGCGACAGCGGGAACAACAGCCCGGCGCCCTCGGCCTTGTCCTGGATATCCTTCAGGATGCATCCGGCCTCAACCGTCATTGTCGCGTTGACGGGGTCGATCTCGCGCACGGTATTCATGCGGCCAAGGTTGATCAGCACGCCGCCCTGGGCGACCGCCCCGCCGCACAGGCCCGTGTTGCCGCCCTGGGGGGTGATGGTCACGCCGTGTTCGGCGCAGATGGTGACGATTTTGGAGACCTCTTCCGTATTGGCGGGGCGCAGCACCAGGGGGCTTTCGCCGTGGTAGTAATTGCGCTCCTCCGCCAGATAGGGGGCCATGTCGGCCTCGGACTCGTACCAGCCCTTGTCGCCCACGGCGGCTTTCAGCGCCTGGCGCGCGGTTTCGGGAAGGGGGGGCATATGGGCGCCGTCGGCCATGATCGTATTCCTTGAAGGCGATGGTCAGTGGGGATATTTCCGGTCATATTTGCCACGATGGCCGCCCAACGACAAGCCGGAGCCCTGCCCATGCCCGCGACAAATTCTCAACCCAGCCTTGAGAAATCCCCCGATCAAACAAACGTCTGCGTCATCGGCGCCGGCATCGTCGGCGTCAACTGCGCCCTGGCGGCGGTGAAGGAGGGCTTCAAGGTCACCCTGATCGACCGGATTGAGCCCGGCGAGGCGTGCTCCTTCGGCAACGCGGGCATCCTGGCCGAATGGTCGTTCGTGCCGACCTTCGGGCCGGACGTGTTGAAAAGCGTGCCGGGCTATCTGCTCGACCCCAAGGGCCCCCTGACCATCCGCTGGACGCGCCTGCCGCATATCCTGCCCTGGCTGCTGCGCATGCTTCGCTTCGCCAGTACAGGCCATCAGCGCCGCGCCGCCGACGCCCTGCGCCATCTGACCATCGGCTGCTCCGAGGCCTACGCCGCCCTGGCGGCGGAGGCGGGGGCGCCCGAACTGGTGCGCCGCGACCCGGTGCTGCAGGTCTACGACGTCGAGGCCGATTTCAGGAAGGCGGACGCGGACCTGGCGTACCGCGCGCAATATGGCATCAAGTACCAGGCGCTGGACCGCAAGGAACTGACGGATTTGGAGCCGGCGCTCGGCCCCGATTTCAAATGGGCCCATGCGTTGCTCGGCGGCGGCACCACGACCAACCCGGGCCGCCTGACCAAGGTCCTGGCCGAGGCCTTCGTGAAACGCGGCGGCACGTTGAAACAGGGCGAGGTGCGGGGGCTTGCGGGGCTGCCCGGCGGCGGTTTCCGCATCGAGACGTCGGAAGGGGTGATCAAGGCCGGTCGCATCGTGCTGGCCGCCGGCGCCTTTTCCCACAAGCTGGCGGCCCTGCTGGGCGAGAAAATCCCGCTCGGGACCGAGCGCGGTTACCACGCCATTCTGGCCGACCCGGGGGTGCAGGTGAACCACGCCGTCGGCTGGAAGGCGCGGGCGTTCTATGCCTCGCCCATGGAGATGGGCCTGCGCCTGGCCGGCACGGTCGAGCTGGCGGGGCTGGAGCCGCCGCCCGATTACGCCCGCGTGCGGGTTATGACCGATTTGGTGCCGAAACTGCTGCCCGGCGTGAAGACGGAGGTATCGACGCAGTGGATGGGCTTCCGCCCGACCCTGCCGGACAGCCTGCCGGTGGTCGGCCCGTCATCGGTGGCGCCCGGCCTGTTCCATGCCTTCGGCCATCAGCACGTGGGCCTGACCTGCGGCCCGGCGACGGGGCGCGTCATCGCGCGCCTGCTCAAGGGCGAGGCGCCGAACGTGGATTTGGCGCCGTTCCGCCCGGATAGATTCTAAGCCGCGCGGGCGCTTTCCAGATAGGGCCGGAAGTGGTCGATGTCCGGCGTGTCCAGGCCGGCGATCTTGGCCCGGTCGTCCCATTCGCGGACCTTCACCGCGTCCTGGTAATAAGGCAGGGCCTCGAAGGCCTTGACCTCGTCGGCGCTCATGGGCCCGCCCTGCAGTTCCAGGGATTTGACCGAGGCCGGGGACAGGGTCTCGAAATAACCCGGTTGCGTGGCGCAGAGATAGCGTTTGGCCGCCACATGCAGGCCGACGGCCTGGGTCACGCGGGCGTTGAAATGGCGGGCCGCCCAGCCGCGGGCGATGTCCTCGTGCTTGTCGTCGATGCCGCGGTCGGCGGCGCCCTGGCCGTGTTTCTGCATCATATGGCCGATGTCGTGCAGGAAGGCGGCGGCGACCAGATCCCCGTCGCCGGATTCCCGTTCCGCCAGCCAGGCGCATTGCAGGGCGTGCTCCAACTGCGACACCACCTCGGTGTGCGGACGGCGGCCCAAATCAAGATAAGTTTCAAGGGCTTCGGCGAGGGGATTTTTCGTCATGGTCAGGTTCCTGTATACTGAATCAGGTCCGCTGGACGGGCCCTGGGGCGATGCTGTTCCGGAAATCTATCAATTTTATCATATTGGTCTGATGACTATCAGGTGAACTTTTATTGAGCCATGTGGTACTTGAACTCCCTGCATGGCCCGGTGTATGCAACGCGCCTGAAGGAGACGATTCCAATGCTAAGGCGTCATATATTCACTGCTTTCCTGGTCACCGCCCTGATGGCGTTCGCGCCGCGGGCCGTGTGCGCCGAAGTGACGACGGAAGATGTCAAAACCTTCGTCAACACCATGGCCTCGTCGGCGATCAACTCGCTGACCGCACAGGACATTGCCCGCGAGGTGCGCAAGGAACGCTTCCGCACGCTGGTGAACGACTTCTTCGCCGTGAAATCCATCGGCAAATGGGTGCTGGGCCGCCATTGGCGCCGCGCCACCCCGGAACAGCGTGATGAATATCTGAAGCTGTTCGAAAACATGCTGCTGGAACGCTATGTCGACGGCTTCAAGGACTACTCCGGGGAATCCCTGGAAATCAGCCGCGCCGAAAAGCGCCAGGAAAACGATTTCATCGTCCATACCATGCTGAAGCGCCCCGGCGGTCAGCCGGTCGAGGTCAGCTGGCGCGTCGGCGTGGGCGAACGCGACGGCCAGCATATCTTCAAGATCGTCGACATCATCGTGAACGGCCTGTCCATGGCCCTGACCCAGCAGAAGGAATTCAATTCCGTGATCTCGAATAACGGAAATTCCGTCGACAGCCTGCTGGAGAAAATGCGGGAAATGGCCAAACCCGCCGGCTGATCCTGGCGCCGGCCCGATCCTAGTGCCGGCTGATCCTAGTGAAGGTATTTTCCGGTCATGGGGCAGCCCGCCGATTCTCCTGAACCGATGCCGGGCTCCGGCGTGGAAACGCCATCAGGCAAAGACGCTGCTTATGAAAATTTCCCCGTCGGCTCGTTCCTGTTGCCGGCCCGCCTGCGCCCGCATGTGGCGCGGTTCTACCGTTTCGCCCGCGCCATCGACGACATCGCCGACAATACGGCCCTGGACGCGGACACCAAGGTCCGCCGTTTGGCCGGGTTCGAGGCGGCGCTTTTGGGCCAGCATCCGGGCGATCCCGAATTCGCCACCGCCCATGCCATGCGCGACAGTTTGGCGGAAACCGACATCACGCCGCGCCATTGCCAAGACCTGATCGACGTGTTCAAGCAGGACGCGGTCAAGGGCCGCTATCAGGATTGGGACGACCTGATGCATTACTGCATCCGTTCGGCCGCCCCCGTGGGCCGCTATCTGATCGACCTGCACGGCGGGGCGTCTCTGGGGTATGGCCCGTCGGATGCGCTGTGCAACGCGTTGCAGGTCATCAATCATTTGCAGGATTGTCAGGACGACTACCGCAGTCTGGACCGGGTTTACCTGCCGGGCGACTGGATGGCCGCGGAAGGGGCAGTGGTCGAGGATCTGGACCGCTCCGCCTGCACCCCGGCCCTGCGCCGCGTGATCGACCGTTGCCTGGACGCGACCGAGATTTTGTTGGACGAAGCCCGCCCCATATCCTCCGGCATGCACAGCCGCCGCCTGGGCATGGAGGCCGCCGCCATCTGGGAAATCGCCCGCCGGCTCACGGACTTGCTGCGCCGCCGGGACCCGCTGGCCGGGCGGGTGGCGCTGACCAAGGGCGGCTATGCCTGGTGCTGTGCCAAGGGTGCCTTGGCCGCACTGGTCGGCCTGCACGGGCGATGAGACCGGAACGATGACGGGGGCGGCCCTGCTGGCGCTCACCGTCTGGGCGGGGATCCTGTTCTGCCGCGGGCGGTTCTGGTTCGCCGACCAACATTTGAGTCTAGCTGCCAAGACGCCGCCCAAGGGTGGCTGGCCCGATATCGCCGCCGTCATTCCCGCCCGCGACGAGGCCGACAGCATCGCCCGCACCGTGGCGTCTCTGTTTGCCCAGGATTATCCCGGTCGCCTTGACGTCGTGGTGGTCGACGACAATTCGACGGACGGCACGGGGACGCTGGCCTGGGACGCCGCCCATGCGGCGGGGGCGGCGGACCGTTTCCATCTGGTCACCGGCCGGCCGTTGGCCGAGGGCTGGTCGGGCAAGCTCTGGGCCGTTCATCAGGGGCTCGACGCGGCGCGGGCGGCGGCACCCGGGGCGCGCTATGTCCTGTTGACCGACGCCGACATTTCTCACGACCCCGCCAACCTGCGCCGTTTGGTCGAAAAGGCGGAGATGGAGAACCGGGATCTGGTCTCCCTCATGGTGCGGCTCAACTGCGAGACGCCGTGGGAACGTCTGCTGATCCCGGCCTTCGTGTTCTTCTTCCAGAAACTGTTTCCCTTTCCCTGGGTCAACGACCCGGTCAAGCGCACGGCGGCGGCGGCGGGCGGCTGCATGCTGGTGCGGCGGGCCGCCCTGGACGCGGCCGGCGGGATCGGCGCGATCAAGGACCGGCTGATCGACGATTGCGCCCTGGCGGCGCTGCTGAAGGCCAGGGGATCGATCTGGCTCGGCCTTAGCCGTGAGACGGTGAGCCTGCGCCGCTACGACGGGCTGGGGGAACTGTGGCGCATGGTCGCGCGCACGGCCTATGAACAGTTGGGGCATTCGCCCCTGATGCTGCTGGGCACCGTTGCCGGGATGGTGTTGCTGTACCTGGTACCGCCGGTGGCGGCGCTGTGGGGCCTAGTCGCCGGGGATTGGCCGATGTTGGCCGCCGGCGCGGGGGGATGGCTCGCCATGGCTGTCGCCTATTTCCCGACCCTGCGCCTTTACGGACGTCCGCCCTGGGCGGCGCTGGGGCTGCCTGCGGCCGGGTTGCTCTATACCCTGATGACCATCGATTCCGCCCGCCGTCACGGCCAGGGGCGGGGCGGCGGCTGGAAAGGGCGGACCTATGCTGGCGGGTCGGGCGCGCCCGATCCCCGGGGTTGACGGTCGCCCCGCCATTGGGGGCTGGCCTTGATTGCACCCCCCAGTGTATCCATTGCACCCATGGACAACCTGGTGACCCTTCCCGAAGCCGAAGTCGGCCGCGCCCGTGAACACGTGGATCAGGTCGTGCGCGCCTCGGGCACGACCTTCTATTGGGCCATGCGGCTCCTGCCCGGCGAAAAGCGGCGCGCCATGTTTGCGGTCTATGCCTTTTGCCGCATCGTTGACGACATTGCCGACGATCCTAATCCGCTCGACGTGAAAAAGCGCGAACTGGCCCGCTGGCGGGACGAAATCCGCGCTCTGTATTCGGGCCGGCCAAAGGATCCGGTCGCTGTCGCCCTGGCTGAGCCGATTGCCCATTTCGGCCTGGCCGAGACGGACTTTCAGGCCGTCATCGACGGCATGGAAACGGACGCGGCGGAGACCCTACGCCTCGTCACCCGCGACGATCTGCTGCAGTACTGCGACCGGGTCGCCTGCGCCGTGGGGCGGTTGAGCTGCCGCATCTTCGGCCTGGGGCCTGAGATCGGGGACCGGCTGGCGGCCGCGCTCGGCCTTGCTCTGCAACTGACCAACATCCTGCGCGATCTGGACGAGGACGCGGCGCGGGACCGGCTGTATCTGCCCGATGATCTGCTGGCAGATCACGGTGTTGTCGCCCGCGACCCGCAAGGCGTCCTGGCCGATGCCAATCTGACCGCCGCCGTGGCCGAGATCGGCGCGCTGGCCGGAGAAAAGTTCGCCGAGGCCCGGGCCCTGCTCGGCCAATGCGAGGCCGACCAAGTCAAACCCGCGACCATGATGATGGAAGCCTACGGGCGCATCTTCCGCCGCATGCAGGCACGCGGCTGGCACCGGGTGCTGGAGCCGGCGGGACTGACCAAGGCGGAAAAGCTTTGGGTCGCCTTCCGCTACGGCCTGCTGTAGCCCGGCGGATGGCAACCGGACGTATCCATGTGATCGGCGCCGGGGTGGCAGGGCTTGCCGCCGCCGTGCGCCTAGCCCAGGGCGGCCGCAAGGTCGCCCTGCATGACAGCGCCGGGCATGCAGGTGGGCGCTGCCGGTCCTATTTCGACGCCCATCTGGACCGTCGGATCGACAACGGCAATCACTTGATGCTGTCCGGCAACTGGGCGATCCGCCATTACCTGGAAACGGTGGGGGCGGCGGACAGCCTGACGGGGCCGGAGGACGCGTCCTTTCCCTTCCGCGATCTCAGGACCGGCGAGACCTGGACCGTCACGCCCGACGCGGGGCGCATCCCCTGGTTCATCCTGTTCGGACCGGGGCGGGTGCCGGGGGCGCGTTTGGGCGAATACCTGCGGGTGCGCCATCTTGCCTGCGCGGGCGCGGACGATACGGTCGCGGATTGTCTGGCCGGGCCGGGCACGTTGTTCGAGAAATTCTGGGAGCCGCTCGCCGTCGGCGTTCTCAACACGCCGGCCGATACGGCGTCGGCGCGCCTGTTGTGGCCGGTCGTGAAGGAAACCTTCGGGCGTGGCCGCGCCGCCTGCCGGCCGCTGATGGCGCGGGCGGGGCTGAGCGAAAGCTTCGTCGATCCGGCACTCGACTATCTGGCGGGGCAGGGGGCGGAGGTTTGCTTCAACAACCGCCTGCGGGCCTTGGACCTTGGCGATGGGCAGGTCCGCGCCCTTGATTTCGCCGGCGCCACGAAGGTCCTCGATCCCGGGGACCAGGTCATCCTGGCCGTACCCGCCTGGGCGGCGGCCGATCTGTTGCCCGGCCTGAACGGGCCGCAAGCCAGCCATGCCATCGTCAACGCTCATTTCCGGCTGACACCGCCGGTGCCGACAGCCCCCCCCTTGGTCGGGCTGGTCGGCGGCACGGCGCAATGGGTGTTTCTCAGGGACGACGTGGCCTCGGTCACGGTCAGCGCCGCCGACGCCCTGGCGGCGGAGGCCAACGAGGCGATCGCAATGCGCCTTTGGCCCGAGGTGCGGGCCGCCCTGGGATTGGCTGATGGCCCGCTGCCGCCCTGGCGCATCGTCAAGGAAAAGCGGGCGACCATCAGCCAGACCCCGGCCGAGGATCGCCGCCGCCCCGCGCCGCGGACAGCCTGGCGTAATCTGGTCCTGGCCGGCGATTGGACGGCCACGGGCCTGCCGGCGACCATCGAAGGTTCCATCCGCTCCGGTTTCCGGGCGGCGGACCTGATTGTCACATCCTTGTCATCTTCTTGATTTCAAGGGCCCTTTCTGTAAGAAGGGGCGGGATGTCCGCGGGCATTGAATTTTGCGCCTGCGAAGAGTACATCTGGGCGATTAATTGCCTGATAACAAAAGATTCAAGCGGTGACGTGATGGATATCTCCGTGCAGCCAGAGGACGATACGCCGAATTCCGGTTCCGGCGAGACGGCCCTTGACGGCCGCGCCCACGCGAACCTGGACGCCACCATCGACGAAGCCCGTACCTGGCTGGCCGGCCAACAGGCCAAGGACGGCAGTTGGGCGTTCGAGTTGGAAGCGGACGCCACGATCCCCGCCGAATACGTGCTTCTCAATCATTACCTGGGCGAACCCCGCGACGCCATCGAAGCCAAGATGGGCAACTATCTGCGCCGCATTCAGGGCACGCACGGCGGTTGGCCGCTGTTCCATGACGGCGACTTCGACATGAGCGCCACGGTCAAGGCGTACTATGCCTTGAAGCTGATCGGCGACGACCCGGACGCGCCCCACATGGCCAAGGCGCGGGCGGCGGTGCTGGCGCGCGGCGGGGCGGCGCGCTCGAACGTGTTCACGCGCATCGCACTCGCCCTGTTCGAACAGGTTCCCTGGCGCGCGGCGCCGGTGATTCGCCCGGAAGCCATGCTGCTGCCGGCGTGGTCGCCGTTCCACATCGACAAGGTCGCCTATTGGTCGCGCACGGTGATGATTCCGCTGTTCGTGCTGGCCGCGACCCGGCCCAAGGCGCGCAATCCGCGCGGCGTCGGCATCCGCGAACTGTTCCCCGAAGACCCCTTCGAGCAGACCCATTTCCTGCACAATCCCACGGGTCATGTTCTGGGCAACGTGTTCCTGGCCATCGATAAGGCGGCGCGTCTGGTTCAGCCGATGATCCCCGGGTGGCTGGAAAAGAAGGCCATCACCAAGTGCATGGACTTCGTGAAGACGCGCCTGAACGGCGAGGACGGCTTGGGCGGCATCTTCCCCGCCATGGCCAACGCGGTCATGGCCTATGACGTGCTGGGCTATCCGCGCGATCATCCCGATTATCTGACGGCGCGCGGCGCCATCGAAAAGCTGGTCGTGGAACGCGACGACGAGGCCTATTGCCAGCCTTGCCTGTCACCCGTGTGGGACACGGGTCTGGCGCTGCACGCCATGCAGGAAAGCGGCTTGGTCAAAGGCGATGAGGTTCTCGACAAGGCCGCCGAATGGCTGGTCGACCGTCAGATCACCGACGTCAAGGGCGATTGGGCCAAGAAGCGCCCGAACCTGCGCCCCGGCGGCTGGGCCTTTCAATACTGGAATGACCATTACCCCGACGTGGACGATACGGCGGTCGTGGTCATGGCGCTGCATCGCGCCGACCCGGTCCGCTACAAGGACGCCATCGACCGCGGTATCGAATGGATCATCGGCATGCAGAGCGAGAACGGCGGCTGGGGCGCCTTCGATGCCGAGAACGATGCCGACCATCTGAATCATATTCCCTTCGCCGACCATGGCGCGCTGCTCGACCCGCCGACGTCCGACGTCAGCGCACGCTGCCTGGGCACGCTGGCGCAGTTGGGGTACGGCGCCGACGACGCGGTCGTTGCCCGTGCGATCCGGTTCCTGAAGAACGAACAGGAAGAAGACGGCTCCTGGTTCGGTCGCTGGGGCACCAATTACGTTTACGGCACCTGGTCGGTGCTGAGCGCCCTCAACGCCGTGGGCGAGGACATGTCCCAGCCCTACATCCGCCGCGCCGTCGACTGGCTGAAAAGCCGCCAGATGGCCGACGGCGGCTGGGGCGAGGACTGTGCGACCTATTGGGCCGACAAGAAGGGCCTGGCAAAGGAAAGCACGCCGTCGCAGACGGCCTGGGCCCTGATGGGCCTGATGGCGGCGGGCGAGTTGGACAGCGCCGAGGTCGAAACCGGCGTCACCTATCTGCTGAACCATCCGCGCGAAGGCGGCAAGTGGCAGGAAACGATGTTCAACGCCGTCGGCTTTCCCAAGGTGTTCTACATCACCTATCACGGCTACAGCGCCTATTTCCCGCTGTGGACCCTGTCCCGCTACCGCAACCTGAAGCGCAGCAACACCAAACGCCCCGCCTACGGCATTTGACCGGCCCGGCGTGATGGCCCGTATCGGCATCATCACCGGGGTTTTACGCGAGGTTGCCTGCCTGTCCGACATTTCCGGCGATGTCGACCTGGACGTGCGCGCGTCCGGCGCGGATCCAAGGCGCGCGGGCGAACTGGCGGACGAAATGTTCGCCCAAGGGGCGGTCGCGATGCTCAGCTTCGGTTTGTGCGGCGGCCTGGACCCGGCCCTCAAGGCCGGGGATTTGATACTGCCGACCCGTGTCATCGCCGCCCAAAGCAAGAGACTGACCTGCGATCCCGATTGGACCGGACGGCTGGAAGACGCCTTGGGCGACATGGTGGCGCGCAAGGGAACCACTCTGGCCCATTCGCCGACCATCGTCGCCGGGCCCCGGCGCAAATCCGTGCTGCGCGCCACGACCGAGGCCGACGCGGTCGATATGGAAAGCTATGCCGTGGGCCGGGCGGCGCGCAAGGCGGGGCGGCCCTTCGCCATTATCCGCGCGGTGTCGGACACGGCGGACACGCGGTTGCCGGAATGGACGGACGAAATCGTCTCGACCTCGGGCGGCACGGACGGGGTGCGCCTGTTGAAGAATCTGGCGGCCCATCCGGGCGATATCGGGAAACTGCTGGCGTTGGGGCGCGGCAGCACGCGGGCGTTGAAGGTGCTGCGCGGCGCGGCGGGGCGTCTTGGCCCCGGCCTCGCCTTCGGCTGATTAGGTGGCGGCTGATTAGGCGGCTTTCTCGCCCCGGGCTTTTTCGGCCGCGGCCTTTTCTTCCATCTTCTGGCTCAGCGTCTTGACCAGGCCTTCGAACACGAATTCGGCCGGGCGCTGGTTGTCCAGATCGATTTCCGGGGCCATCTCGCCCTCCGTGTTGACGCCCTTCAGGAACACCTTGAGCGCCTTCAGAGGGTGCGACACGGTGTCGGTGACGGCGGTCGGCTCATAGCCGCAATGGACCATGCAGTCGGCGCATTTTTCGTAGTTGCCGGTGCCGTACTTGTCCCATTCGACGCTGTCCATCAACTCCTGGAAGGTGTCGGCATAGCCTTCATTCAAAAGATAGCAGGGCTTCTGCCAGCCGAAGATGTTGCGCGTCGGGTTGCCCCAGGGCGTGCACTTGTAGCTCTGGTTGCCGGCCAGGAAGTCGAGGAACAGGGTCGACTGGCTGAACCGCCATTTCTTGGCGCCTTCGTGCTTGAACACGTCGCGGAACAGCTGCTTGGTCTTCTTGCGCGACAGGAAATGTTCCTGATCGGGTGCCCGCTCGTAGGCATAGCCCGGTGACACGGTGATGCCCTCGACGCCCAGGTCGTGGGTGCAGAAATCGAAGAACTCGGCCGCTTCGGCCGCCGTCATCTGGTCGAACAGGGTGCAGTTGACGTTGACCCGGAAGCCCATGGCCTTCGCCTTGCGGATGGCGGAGACGGCGCGTTTGAAGGTGCCCGGCTGGGCCACGGCCTTGTCGTGGTGGGCTTCCATGCCGTCCAGGTGGACCGAGAAGGTCAGGTAGGGCGTGGGCGTGAACTTGCTCAGGTTCTTTTCCAGCAGCAAGGCGTTGGTGCACAGGTAGACGAACTTCTTGCGTGCCACGATGCCTTCGACGACCTGCACGATCTCCTTGTGGATCAGGGGCTCGCCGCCGGGGATCGAGACGATGGGCGCACCGCAGTCGTCGACCGCCTTCAGGCACTCCTCCACCGACAGGCGTTTGTTCAGAATGTCGTCTTCGTAATCGATCTTGCCGCAGCCGGGGCAGGCCAGGTTGCAGCGGAACAGGGGTTCCAGCATCAGGACGAGGGGGTATTTCTCCACGCCGCGCAATTTCTTGCCCATGATATAGGCGCCGACGCGGACCTGCTGGATGACGGGGACTGCCATGTAACTCTCCGGTATCTCAGGTCCCGGCGCGGGGACCTGTGCCGTCGTTCAATTCGCGCGGCAGTTTGAAGACGATGTTTTCCTGCACGCCCTTCAGCTCTTCGACCTGGGTCTCGCCGAATTCGCCGAGGCGGCGGATCAATTCCTGCACCAATTCCTCGGGCGCCGAGGCACCGGCGGTGATGCCGACCGTCGACACGCCGTCGAGCCACTTGGGGGCGAGCATGCTGGCGTCGTCGATCAGATAGGCGGGCACGCCGATCTCGCCGCCGATTTCGCGCAGGCGGTTGGAGTTCGACGAATTCTTGGCCCCGACCACGAGCAGCAGATCGACCCGGGTGCACAGGTCGCGCACCGCCTGTTGGCGGTTCTGGGTGGCGTAGCAGATGTCCTTCACGTCCGGGCCGACGATGGCCGGGAAGCGCTTTTTCAGCGCGTTGATGGTGTCGCGGGTTTCGTCGACGCTGAGGGTCGTCTGCGTTACGTAAGACAGCGCCTTCGGGTCCTTGACCTGGAGATGCGCCACGTCGTCGGGGGTCTGCACCAGATGAACGCCGCCGGGAATACGGCCCTGGGTGCCTTCGACCTCGGGATGGCCGGCGTGGCCGATCAGGATGACCTCGCGGCCCTTCTCGGCATGGTTCTGGCCTTCCTTGTGGACCTTGGAGACCAGCGGGCAGGTCGCGTCGATCACCGGCAGACCGCGGTCGTTGGCTTCGATCTCGACCTTTTCGGCGACGCCGTGGGCGGAAAAGATGGTCACCGCGCCGTCGGGCACGTCGGACACTTCCTCGACGAACACGGCACCCTTGGCGCGCAGGGATTCGACGACGTGCTTGTTGTGCACGATCTCGTGGCGCACGTAGACGGGCGGGCCGTGGATTTCCAGGGCCCGTTCGACGATTTCGATGGCGCGTTCCACCCCGGCGCAGAAACCGCGCGGGCTGGCGAGCAGGATCTTCAGGTTCTTGGTCATCGTGATCACTTAATCCTCAGGAGGGCCCTTGTAAACCTTGGGATATTGCAGTGCAAACGGGCATTTTAAGCAACATGGGGCCGCCCGCCCCCATTGTTAAGGGGCGGCGGGCGGAATGTCAGCCAATTACCACTGGAAATCGCGACTTTTATGAGGCCTAAATCCCCGCCATGACAAAAGGTTCCGCCAATCTGGTGACGGGCGCCAGCGGCTTCGTCGGCGCCGCCGTGGTGCGCAAGCTGCTCGATGCGGGCGAGGCCGTGCGCGTCCTCATGCGGCCTGGCAGCGACCGCCGCAACATCGCCGGCCTGGATGTCGAGGTGGTGGAGGGCGACCTGCTGGCGCCGGAAACCCTGGCCCCTGCCGTCAAGGGGTGCCGCGCGCTTTATCACGTCGCCGCCGACTACCGCATCTGGACCCGTGACCCCGCCGCCATGTTCCGCGCCAATGTCGACGGCTCGGCGGCCATTGTGCGGGCGGCGGCCGAGGCCGGGGCGGAACGCATCGTCTACACGTCCTCCGTCGCCGTGCTGGGTATTCCGCCGGGCGGTGTCGGCGACGAGGATACCCCGGTCACCTACCGCGACATGATCGGCCCCTACAAGCAGTCCAAGTTCAAGGCCGAGGAGCGCATCCGCGACCTGACGGCCAAGGAAGGCTGGCCCGTGGTCATTGTCAATCCGTCGACCCCCATCGGGCCGCGCGACGTGAAGCCGACGCCGACCGGGCGCATCGTTGTCGATGCGGCAAACGGCAAGATGCCGGTCTATGTCGATACGGGCCTGAACGTCGCCCATGTCGATGACGTGGCAGCGGGGCATCTACTGGCCTTCGCCAAGGGGCGGATCGGCGAACGGTATGTGCTGGGCGGCGAGAACATGGGACTGAGCGATATTCTCGGCGTGATTGCCGACCTGACCGGCGGCCGGCCGCCCCTGTTCCGGGTGCCGACGGGGCTGATCATGCCGATCGCTCATATCTCCGAAGCCTGGTGCCGGATGACCGGCGGGGCGGAGCCGATGGTCGCACCCGATTCGGTGCGCATGGCGAAAAAGAAGATGTTTTTCCGCTGGGACAAGGCGGCCCGGGAACTGGGCTATGCCCCGCGTCCGGCGCGGGACGCCCTGGCCGACGCCGTCGCCTGGTTCCGCGCCAACGGCTACATTTCCTGACGCTGCGACGGTGGCGAGGCCGCGGCCATGCGTTCGGCGCATGTTTCGCCGCGATTTCATGATATTGACAAGGCCATGTCACATGCGCACCTATTTGCGCAACGAAACGGTAACCGGGAAGTTACGAGCAAATGAAAGCAGTCATGCTTGCCGCCGGCGTCGGCCGGCGTCTTTTCGGCGACGGTAACGACGATCCCCCCAAGGCGCTTCTGCAATTCGGTGACCGGACCCTCCTGGCTCGGCATATCGAGGTTCTGACGCAGCTTGGCGTCGAGGAACTGATCGTCGTCGTCGGCCACAAGAAGGAAATGATTGAGGACGAGTTGGTCCGCGTGGCGCCCAAGGGTTTCGCGCGCACCCTGTTCAATCCCCGGTTCAAGGAAAGCCCGATCCTGTCCCTGGCGCGGGCGGGCGAAATTCTGCGCTCGGGCGAGCGCATTCTGTTCATGGACGCCGACGTCTATTACCACGACGATCTGTTGAAGGCCCTGATCGGCAGCCGCCATCAGACCTGCATCATCCTGGATCAGGATTTCGTGCCGGGGGCCGAGCCCGTGAAGACCTGCGTGCGCGACGGCGTTCTGGTCGATTTCGGCAAGAAGGTGTTCGAACCCCATGACACCGTCGGCGAATGGCCGGGGTTTCTCACCATGGCGCCGGATATCGCGCATCGGGTCGCCGACCGGGCGGACGAACTGTCCCAGGGCGACATGCCGGGCTTCGTCTACGAAGACGCGTTCTGCGACGTCATGAAGGCGTCGGAGCCGGGCACCTTCGGCTTCGAGGACGTCACGGGCATTCCGTGGATCGAGATCGATTTCCCCGAGGACCGGGAGCGCGCGGCGACGGAAATCCGCGCCAAGATCGCGGCCTACAAACCCATGGCCGAGCGGGTCGGCGACGCGGCCGAATAATCCAGGCTAGACTCTGAACACGTATTGCTTCGCCGGGTCGCGGTCGATGTCCGGCGGGTAGTTCTTGTGCTTGTCCGCGTAGTAGCGGTCCATGAAATCGCCCGCCGACGCCCGGTTGTAGGTGGCGTAATAGATGCGGCGGATCTTGTCGCTCAGGTTCGCCTCCGACGCATGGGGCGCGAAGGAATCGAAGAACACCACGTCGCCCGGATCGGTCGGCACGGGCAGAAAGTCCATATCGGCCATGTCGGCGTCGGACATCGGCTCCCACGAGGCGAACATGCCCTTCTTGTGGTGGCCGCGGACCAACTTCAGGCAGCCGTTTTCCTCGGTCGCCGCGTCGATCGACACCAGGGCCGAGATGAAGAAATCCGTATAGGCGTCCCAACCGGCCTGGGAATCCTGGTGCGGCTTGAAGCCGTCGCCGCCCGGCATCTTGAAATTGATCTTTTCCTTGAACAGGGCCGCGTTCTCGCCCAGCAGCTGGCCGACCGGGCCGCGCAGGGCCTCGGCCAGGGCGCCGAACCCGGCGTGGAAAGGGGAAATGCGCTCGATCCGGCTGACCAGGCGTTCTTCCGCGTTCTTCTGGCTTTTCTCGTGGAACACCCAATGACGGCCCGACACTTCGGGCAGGGCCAGGACCTCGTCGGTCCAGGTGCCGATGCGGGTCATTGCCTCGGCAGAAAAGCCGCCGCGCAGGACCAGGTAGCCGTCGTCGGCGAATTGTTGGATCTGGTCGTCGGTGAGAACGGGTGTGTTCAGCATGATTTCTTCAACGGCGGTGCCGATGCCGGTTGCCTTTTGCCGCAATTTTCATGATGTTCCGGGCTATCCTTATCGCCCCATGTAGACCCGCCCGCAGCCGGAGGCAAGACCATTAGTCACAATACCTGGATCCACAAGGTCGCGCGCCTGGCCGTGACCAAACCCCTGATGGGAACCAAAGTCACGCCGAGCCAGGTGACCGTCGTGCGCCTGGCCACGGGCATCGCCGCCGCCGCTGGCTTCGCCCTGGGGGTGTCCCCCTGGCTGAACTTGCCGTGGTGGGAGATCGGCGCGGGGCTGTTCATCCTGTCCATGGTGCTCGACCGGGGCGACGGTGACTATGCCCGCCAATCCGGCCAGACCAGCGCCGCCGGCCACAAGTTCGACCTGATCGCCGACGCCGTGTGCAACGCCGTCATCTTTGTCGGTCTGGGCATCGGCCTGCGGGAGGGCGAATGGGGGATGATGGCGATCCCCATGGGTGTCCTCGCGGGGGCATCGGTGACCTTCATCCTGTGGCTGGTCATGCGCATGGAAAACCTGGCCGGCGCGCGCAGCGCCGAGCTGGGATCGTTCATGGGCTTTGATCCCGACGACGCCATTCTGGCCGTGCCGATCTTGGTGTTCCTGGGGTATCAGGAACCGCTGCTGGTCGCGGCGGCCATTGGCGCGCCCGGCTTCGCCTTGCTGTTCGCCGTGCAATGGGGGATCAAGTACCGGGCCCGCCGCCGCGCCCTGGCCGAGGGCGGAAAGCAGGAGGGATGACGGAAGCGGCCGCGTTTCCGGGAAACCTGTTCCGGGCCTGGGTCGGCCTGGTCCGGCGCGGCGCCTGGGCGGTCGTGCTGCTGTCCATTGTGGGGGCAGGGCTGACGCTTACCTATCTTCAACGCAACCTGGCGATCCATACCGACACCACGGACATGCTGTCCGCCGACCTGCCGTTCCGCAAGAACAACCGCGAGGTCGGCCGCCTGTTCCCGCAATTGAGCGACAATATCCTGCTGGTCCTGGACGGCGCCGTGCCGGAACAGGTCGCGCGCGCGGGGCGGGACCTGACGGCGCGGCTCAAGGCGCAGCCGGAAACCTTCGGCGCCCTGTTCGACCCTGAAGGCGACCCGTTCCTGCAACAGAACGGCCTGCTGTTCCTCGACGTGAAGGAACTGGAAGACCTGACCGGCAGGCTTGCCGAAGCGCAACCCTTCCTCGCCAGCCTGTGGGGCGACGCCAGCCTGGCGACCCTGTTCGACCTGCTGCGTCAGGGCATCGAACAGCAACTTGACGGCAAGGCGCCGCCCGTGGCCCTGGCCCGGGTGCTCGATCTGTTGGCCGAGGTCGGCGAGAAACGCGCCAAGGGCGAGGACGCGATCCTGTCCTGGCAACGCCTGCTCTCCGGCGAAGAAGAGGCGGCGGCGCGGCGGTTCATCGTGCTCAAGCCGCCGTTGGATTTCGCCTCGCTGCAGCCGGCGGGCAAGCCGATCGCGGCGCTGAAGGACTTGCGCCGGGAACTGAAGCTGGATGGGGTAGGGCCCGTGAGCCTGCGCATCTCCGGCACCGCCGCCCTGCAGCAGGACGAGTTGAAAAGCGTCGAGCAGGGCATGGGGTTGGCCGGGATGCTGTCGTTTACCTTGGTCCTGGTGCTGCTGGTCCTCGGCCTGCGTTCGCTGCGCATGGTCGTCGCCGTGCTGGCGACCTTGATCCTGGGGCTGATCTGGACCGCCGGGTTCGCGATCTGGGCGCTTGGCTCCCTCAATCTGATTTCCGTCGCCTTCGCCGTGCTGTTTATCGGGCTTAGCGTCGATTTCGGCATTCACTTCGCCCTGCGCTACCGGGAACACCGCGCCCGGGGATATGACAACGGAGCGGCGCTGGACGCCACGGCGGCGGCGGGCGGCGGTGGCCTGACACTCTGCGCCGTGGCGGCGGCCATCGCCTTCTATTCCTTTCTGCCGACGGATTACGTGGGCCTTGCCGAGCTGGGCCTGATCGCGGGATCGGGCATGTTCATCGCGCTCGCCGCCAACCTGACGGTGCTGCCCGCCCTGTTGACCCTGATGCCCGCCGGGGCGTCGCAGCCGGCCGCGGACAGCGGGTGGGGCACCAAGACCCGCCGCGCCCTGCAAGGCCATCCCCGCCGGGTGCTGATCGGTGCGGCCGTGGCGGCGGGGGTCGGTCTGGCTGCCGTGCCCCAGGCGCGGTTCGATTTCGACCCCCTGAACTTGCAGGACCGACAGTTGGAATCGGTCGCCGTGGTCCACGAACTGGCGGCGGGGAAGGGGGCCTCGACCTACAGTGCCACGGTGCTGGCCCACGACGTGGACGCGGCGCGCGGATTGGACGACAGGCTGGCGGCCCTGCCCGAGGTCAAGGGCGTCGCCTCAATCCTCAGCTTCGTGCCGGGCGACCAGGAGGAAAAGGCCGAGATCGTCCGCGATCTGGCCCTATTCATGCTGCCGTCGCTGGCCCCCGATGGCGGCACGGGCGACCGGGACCCCGTACGCCGCCGGACGGCTGCCGCGGATCTGGGGTCGGCCTTGGAAAGCCTGGACGCAACCAACGCGGGGCCAGACCTTGCCCGCGCGGCCAGGCGGCTGGCGGCGCTGCTGAGGGTTCTCGACGATGCGGGCCTGGCGGGACTGGAGCAGGGCCTTCTCGCCGTGTTTCCCGACGCCGTCGAACGTCTGCGGGGCAGTTTGAACCCTGAGCCGTTCACATTGGTCGACCTGCCCGCCGGCATCCGTGCGCGCTATGTCGCCCCGGGTGGGCAGGCGCGGCTTGAGGTCATTCCCGCCGACGATCTACGCGATCCCGAGGCGGTCGCACGTTTCGTCGCGGCGCTGCGCAAGGTCGCCCCCGATGCGTCGGGCGCGCCCGTCACGATCTATGAGGCCGGGCGGGCGGTGCTGTCGGCCTTCGTCCAGGCCGGGACCATCGCGGTGACGTCGATCCTGATCCTGCTCGGCCTGCTGCTGCGCCGGGTCAGCGACGTCGCCTTCGTGTTCGTCCCCCTGGGCTTGGCGGCGGTGTTGACGGTGCTGTGCTCGGTCGTGTTCCAAGTACCCTTCAACTTCGCCAACATCATCGTTCTGCCGCTGCTGTTCGGGCTTGGCGTCGCCAGCGGCATCCATCTGATCCTGCGCGACCGCCAGGAACGTTCTGGCGGTGGTGCGGCGGCGGGTGATGCGTTCGAGACCTCGACCCCCCGGGCCGTGCTGTTCAGCGCGCTGACCACCATCGGTTCGTTCGGGTCCATCGCGCTGTCCGGCCATCCCGGCACGGCCAGCATGGGGGTGCTGCTGACCATCGCCATCACCCTGACCTTGGTCTGTACCCTGGTCCTGCTGCCGGCGCTGCTCGCGGTCCGTGGCCGGGGGCGGGCATGACCGGCGGGGACCGGCCCGTGACGCGGGTTCTGACTTGGTTCTATGTCGGACTGGGCGTGGCGTTGTTGGCCTGGGTGGTTGCCGAGGTCGATTTCAAAGCCGCCCTCGCCAGCATTCTCGGCATGGGCTGGCAGGGGTTGGCGGCGGCCTTCGCGGTCTATCTCGCGGCCTTCTACATCGACAGCCTGTCCTGGCATCTGGCCATCCTGCGCCTGCCCTTGACGCTCCGCTGGTCCTATATCGTGTGGCGCATCCGCATGGTCGGCGAGGCCTTCAACACCGTGCTGCCGGCGGGCGGATTCGGTGGTGAGCCGATCAAGGCGGTGCTTCTGAAGCGCCATCACGCGGTTAGTTACCGCGAGGGCATCGCTTCGATCATCCTGGCGCGCACGGTGAACTTGATCGGCCTGGTCATCTTCATGCTGATCGGTCTGGTCCTGCTGGCCGGGCACGAGGCCGGCGGACGATACGCCTCTTTCGCGCTGGGCGGGTTCCTGTTCCTGACCTTCGGGATCGGGGTTCTGTTCGCGGTCCAGAAATTCCGCGCAACCTCGCGCACGGGCTCGCGCCTGGGCCGCACGCGGCTGGGCGCGCGCATCACCGCCGCCCTTGGCCATATCCACGACGTCGAGGACCGCCTGCACCATTTCTATGCGGAACGCCCATGGCGATTCGTGCCGGCTGTTCTGCTCGCGCTCACCAACTGGGTGGTCGGGGCGGCGGAAACCTACGCGATTCTCTATTTTCTGGGATATCCGGTGACGCCGGGCGAAGCCCTCATCATCGAATCCGTGAACCAGATGGTGCGCGCCGCGACCTTTTTCGTACCGGCCAATCTGGGGACCCAGGACAGCGCCCTGATCGTCCTGGCCGGCGCGGTCACGGGATCGCCCGAGGCCGGCGTGGCCTTGGCGGCGGTCAAGCGCATCCGTGAAATCGTGTTCGTGGTCTGGGGGTTTGCCCTGGGGTCGATCTATTCCCTGCGCGGTTTGCTGAAATCGGCCGAACGCGGCGGCGAGGACGGGGCCGGTGAAGGTGACGGCCAGCCGTCGGGCTGAGTCTATCCGCCGAGCAGAGCCTGGGTCTTTTCCCGCAGGGCGTCGGTCAAGGCGGGCAGACCGTTCTTCACGATGCTCTTGAACTCGGAAATATGCTTGGCGAGTTGGCTGATCGACGTCGTCCCGCGGCGCACCAGCACGTCATAGACACCCCAGCGCCCGTCCTTGAAGACCATCAGGTAGGTCAGCGTGACCGGCTCCTTGCCGGTCAGCTCCGTCTCCACCAGAACGGTGCCTTTCTGCGGGCCCGGCTTTTGGCCGTGATCGACGAAGGCCTGACCGGACCAGCCGTCGAACTGATTGGCGTAGGTGCCGATGGTCCAGCGGCGAAAGACGTCGAGCAGGGCCGCTTGTTCCGCCGGCGTGGCGTCCTTCCAGGGCCGCCGTCCGGCCGACTGGCGCGCCGTCAGGTTAAGGTGGAAGGCCTTGTCCACGGCCGGCGCCAGGGTCTCGAAGCGGCCCTTCACGCCGAGTGCGTCCGCGCGCTTCATGACGTCGAGCAGGGTGTCATGGAAAGTGGTGACCACCTCACCGGCCTGAGTGGTCCGTGGCGTCTGAGCGGCAGCAGGAATGGTGCCCGCGATCAGCAACATGATCGCGATGATGAGGGCGGCGACGGGCAAGGGCGTTGAATAATTGCGCATAGGCGAACACTTAAGCCGGGTTTCGCGGCCATGCCAGGGGCGATTCCCGGGCGATGGAATTTTACTTGCCGGCCTTGGCCGTGCGGCCGGACGCGAGAATCTCGTCCACCTTGGCGTTCAGCAGGTTGGTCAGGCCGGCAATTCCGCTGTCTTCAAGAGTCCGGCGGTATTCGTCGCGGCGTTTGATGAGCTGCGAAATGGTGCCGTCCAGAAGGACATCGATGATTCGCCATTTTTCGCCGAACTTGCGCAGGCGATAGGTCACTTTTACGTTCGAATCCGACTGCCGTTCCAATTCCGTTTCAACCAGGACGGAGCCGTCCTTGATGGGCCGTGTGCCGACCGTTTTGAAGGTTTCGCCGCCGTATCCGGAAAACAGCACGGCAAGTTCGCCGGCGCTCAAGCGCCGTGCCGCGTCGTTCAATTTTCGGCGTGCGTCCTGGTCGGCCTTGGCCCAATGCGTGCCGGATACGAAGCTGACCATCAGAGGCATGTGGAAATAGCGGTCGAGATGCTCGAGAAATTTCTCATAACGCCCTGAAACACCAAGATTCTCGCTGTCTTTCATAACAGCGAGAAGATCACTGTGGAATGCGTCCACCACGGTCTTAGGCGTGTCGGCGCGGACGGTCGAAGGTGCGGCGGCAAAGGCGACGAACACCCATGCCAGCATGAGCTTGAGAGCCTGTCGGCGAAGTGGGATCATGATTACGAGTGCCTCCCTTGTGCGCCAGGATATGCATTTTTCCATGCGGTTCAAGCACCCTGGCGTTGGACCTGGGCACACGCCGAAATCACGATTTAGTTAGCGGTCAACGGTAAATAAATTACTTTGAATCGGTTGCGGGGGGTGGCAACTTCACTTATTACTTCACGGCTACGGATGACGCGCCTGGGTACGTCGCATTGCCGTGCAGATTCAACCGGCCTCCGAAAAGGGTGGTCGTGACGAGGAAATGGGGCTGGGTTTTGACCGGTAGGTTTCGAAATTTCGCTGTCGGCGTGATTTTTGTGGCTGGCATGTCCCTGGGGACTGCGCAGGCGGACGATCAAACGCGGGTTCTATCGTTCCAGGGTGGATTGGTCGCGCAGGCGGATGTCCAATTGTCCCAGGCGGACGATAACGGCAACGATCCGCTGGAAAGCGTGAACCGGGTTATCTTCTCCTTCAACGAAGGGGTGCAGGAAGGCCTTCTGCGGCCGATCGCCAACACCTACAATTCGACGGTCCCGGCGACCGGCCGGCTGGCGCTCAAGAACATGTTCGACAACCTGTCGTCGCCGATCACTTTCGTCAACGATGTGCTGCAGTTCGAGTTCGAGCGCGCGCTGGTGACTTTCATGCGCACGTTCCTCAACACCACCGTCGGCATGGCCGGTATGGTCGATATGGCGTCCGAGATGGGCTTCCAGAAGCATAGTGAAGACTTCGGTCAGACCCTGGGCGTTTGGGGCGTGGGCGAAGGCTTCTATGTCGTGCTGCCGATCCTCGGCCCGTCCAATCCGCGCGATGCGATCGGGCGCCTGTTGATTGACAGCTATTTCGATCCGCTGGGCTACTACCTGGACAACATCGACGCGGACGAGGTCGATCTGGCTCTCGATGTTGTCGACGGCCTTTTGGAATACGCCGATGTGGTCGAGGAACTGGACCAGATCAAGAAGACCTCGGTCGATTACTATGCGGCGATCCGCTCGCTCTATCGTCAGAAGCGCAATGCGGAAATCTCCAATGGCCAGAACCTGGACCTGCCGCCGATCCCCGATCTCGCGCCGGAAATCCGCAGCGAACTGCCCGCTGGTGGTGGGCTGGATACCTCGTTCGCGAAACTGGACCAGACCGTTCAGTAACGGGCCATTGCCCGGGGATCTTCCCCAAAATCTTGAAATTTCAGACGTTATTCGTTATAGTAATGGGGTTGGTGCCCGGATGGGGCCAGCCGTGAATTGCCCGGCTTAACGGCGGGCGGAGTGGGTGTTGCGGCCGACAGGTCGTTAACGCCCGAAGACGCCATATTGCTTCATAAGGAGGATAAGGCATGAACGCTTACCTGCGCTTTGACCGCACGAATTCATCCTTCCCTGTATCTGGCCCTGTATCTGGATATGTGTCCGCTTCCGCGGAACGCAGTGCTTGCCGCGCGCTATTCGGCGCCGGGAAATGCCTTTGGCGTGCCCCCGACCTGCCATAGAGCCGCCGTATTCGAAATCTAGAACTCAAATCATGTCCGTGGGCGGTTCCACACCGCCCCAACAGGGGAAGAAGAGAAAATGACAACGATGACAGTACCTGCCGTTCCGACCGAAGGAGGCCTGAGCCAGTACTTCCGCGAGATCTGGAAGTTCCCCCTTTTGGAGAAGGAGGAGGAACAGAGGCTGGCGTTGCGCTGGACCGAGCATGGCGACGTTGATGCCGCCCACATGCTGGTCACCTCGCATCTGCGTCTGGTCGCCAAGATCGCCATGGGATACCGGGGCTACGGCCTGCCGGTCGCGGACCTGATTTCCGAAGGCAATATCGGCCTGATGAAGGCCGTGAAAAAGTTCGAGCCGGAACGCGGTTTCCGTCTGTCCACCTACGCCATGTGGTGGATCAAGGCGGCGATCACCGAATACATCCTGAAGTCCTGGTCCCTGGTCAAGATGGGCACCGTTGCCTCTCAGAAGAAGCTGTTTTTCAGTCTGCGCGGCCTGAAGGGCCGCCTGAAGATCATGGATTCGGGTGAACTGAACCCGGAAGACGCCCTGCGCATCTCCGAGGAAGTCGGCGTGTCGACCGACGACATCAACTACATGAACCGGCGTCTCGCGGCCCGCGACATGTCCCTGAACGCCCCGGTGACCCAGGAAGAGGGCGCCGTCGAATTCCAGGACACCCTGGTTGACGACCGCCCCAGCCCGGAAGCCATGTTCGGCGACACGGAGGAAGGCAACTTCCGCCGCACCCTGGTTCAGGAAGCCATGGCGGCCCTGCCCAAGCGCGAGCGAGAGATCTTCGTCGAACGCCGCCTGACGGACGAGCCCGCGACCCTCGAGGATCTGGGGGCTCAGTACGGCATCAGCCGGGAACGGGTGCGTCAGCTGGAAAACCGGGCCTTCGAAAAGGTCCAGAAGCACGTCGCCCGGGCCATCGCCGATACGGCTGCCGCCGTCTAGACGCCGCTACCTTCGGCGCACTCCCGCCCCGACACCGATAGCGCACCCGGCGCCGCTTTTTGCGGCGCCGGGTGATTGCGTTCGGGGGATCTGCTAGGCTCCGAACAGATTGTCCGAATGCGTTTGAGGGCGACCGTGCCATGCTTGTCCTGTTCACCGATTTCGGCTTCCAAGGTCCTTATGTGGGGCAGATGAAGGCGGTCCTGCACGCGGGCGCGCCGGGTGTCCCGGTGGTCGATCTGATGCACGATGCGCCGCCCTTCGATCCGCAGTCTTCCGCCTATCTGTTGGCGGCGTTGGCGGGCGAGCTTGCGCCCGGCGCCGTGGTCCTGGCCATCGTCGACCCGGGTGTGGGAACGGATCGCCGCGCGCTGGTCGTGGAAGCGGACGGGCGCTGGTTCATCGGGCCCGACAACGGTCTTTTCGCGCTGACGGTTCGACGGGCGTCTACGGCGCGGGTATGGGAAATTACCTGGCGTCCGGACAAGCTTTCGGTCAGCTTTCACGGTCGCGACCTGTTCGCGCCGGTGGCGGCGGCGATCGCTGCTGGCGGGACGTTTGTCGATGCCTTCCAGGGGCGGGAAACCACCGTTCAGGAGGTCGATCGGAGCACCTGGCCGGATGAATTAGAGCGAATTGTATACATCGACGGATTCGGCAACGCGATTTCCGGCATGCGTGCAGAAAACCTCTCGCCAAACCACTGGATTCTAGTACACAATGTTGAAATCAAAGGCGAAAAGACCTTCGCCTCGGTTCCGCCGGACAGCTTGTTCTGGTACGCGAATTCGAACGGTCTGGTCGAAATTGCCTGTAATCGAGGGCGGGCGGACCGGCGCATGGGATTGTCGGTCGGAACGGAGGTCCGTGTCGTTGGAAATCAATCTGTGACAGTAGTTACTTGATGGCCTATACAGGGAACTAACTGTACTGCAAATGTACAGATAAAGACGTGTGCTATCGAGGGCCTGTCCGCAAGGGAGTTTAGCCGCTGCGTTCGTTCACGCGCGTGAACAGACCGCGAAAGTCTGCATGAGATCATGGCCATCCGTCTGAAATTTTGGGGAGTTAGAGGAAGCATTGCCTGCGCCACGCCGCAGCATATGAAGTATGGCGGCAACACCAGTTGCATCGAGGTCGAGGCGGGCGACTATCGGTTCGTCATGGACGCGGGCACCGGCATTCGATCTTACGGCAACGCTTTTCTTCAGTCCGGCGCGAAATGCTCCCACTTGCTGCTGACCCACACCCATTGGGACCATATCAACGGATTCCCGTTCTTTGTGCCTGCCTATAATCCTGAGTACGCCATCCATATCATGGCCGGCCATCTGAAAAGCCGCGGGGACGAGGGCATTCAGGACATCCTGTCGACCCAGATGCATAACCCCATGTTTCCGGTACCGCTTGAGGCCATGCAGGCCAAGCTGCGGTTCGAGGACTTTGACGCGGGCGACAGTTTTTCCCTGCCGTCGGACATCACGGTGAAGACGGCGCCCCTGAACCACCCCAACGGCGCCACCGGATACCGGATCGAACACGAGAGGGCGTCGATCTGCTATATCACCGATACGGAACACACGCCGGGCAAGTTGGATGAAAACATCCTGGGCCTGATCGAGGGCGCCGATCTGGTGATCTATGACAGTACCTATACCGAGGAAGAGTTTCCCGCCAAGGTCGGCTGGGGCCATTCGACCTGGAACGAGGGCATGCGTCTGTGCCGGGCGGCCAACGTCAAACGCATGGCGATCTTCCACCATGATCCGGAACACGACGACGCCTTCATGGACAAATTGGCGATCGAAGCCGAGGCGGCCTGGGAAGGCAACTTCGTCAGCCGCGAAGGCATGGAACTGATCATCGAGTGATCCGGCCCGCGGCCGCCGCGTAAGCGCCGTGTTCTAACTTCATGAAATTGATTCAGATCGGATCGTTCGCACCGGCCCGTTGCGAAGCCGAAGCCCTATTGCTGCGCGGGGGCCGGTTGGCCCTCGATGGCGGGTGGCGGGGCGTCCTGGGGTGTTTGACCTTCCTGCGGGGCCTGGCTTTCCTGCGGCGGCTGTCCTTCGCCCTGCTGTTCCTTGGCGCGCTTTTCCGCCTCGGCCTTGGCGCGAATAACGGCAAGGTGCTGGTACCAGACCTCACGTTCCTTCAGGGACATGGCGGTCACGCGGATCGACGTGCGCCGGTTGGTCATCTGGTTTTCCGGGATCGGCACGCCTTCTTCCGTGCGGTTGGGAACCTTCGGCTTCTGGTCGGCGAAACCAGTGGCGCTCATTTTCAGGGGATCGACAAACTGCCGATCCGCGAAGAACCGCACGACCGTCGCCGCCCGCGACGTCGACAGCTCCCAGTTCGACGGGAAGCGTTCCGTCGAAATGGGCTCGTCGTCGGTGTGGCCTTCGATCTGAACGTTGTAGGTGGCGTAGCGCGGCGCGCTGATCGTCTGGGCGATCTTTTCCAGGTAGGGAACGGCTTCCTCGCGCAATTCGGCCGAGCCGGGCTTGTAGAAGGCGCCGGACGACAACTCGATGACCACGCCCTTGGAGTCCTTGGTTACCTGCACGGCGCGGTCGGCCTGCATCTGGAACACCACGTCCTCCAGATCGATCTTCAGCTTTTCCGTGGGCGAGGCGTTGTCGTCGGACGACCCGATCTTTTCCTTGATCGCGGCGGCCGCTTCTTCGAAGGCGGGAATGTCGAATTCGGCGAAGGTCAGCATCATCACGAAGAAGCACATCAGCAGCGTGATGGCGTCGGCATAGGTGACCAGCCAATCTTCCTTGTCTTCTTGCGGGGTTGGTTTGACCGGAACTCCCATGGCGTCAGCCTGCGTCGGCGGGCAATGGCACGAAAACCCGCCGTGGCATGGCTACCTCTTCATCTTGTCGATATTGAAGTGGATGGCCGGGTCGAGAAAGCTGTTCATGCGGTCCGCGATGTAGCGGGGGTTCTTCTTGTCGGCCAGAAGCGACAGTCCCTCGGCAATCAGATAGTTGCGGAAGCGCACGATTTCCTCGCGCTGCTGGATCTTGGTCGCGGCGGGAATGAAAATCATGCGGGCGAACATGACGCCGTACAGGGTTGTCAAAAGGGCGACCGCAAGACCGGCGCCCAACTGCGTCGGATCGCCGCCCAGGTTGTCGAGCATGATGATCAGGCCGACCAGGGTCCCGATCATGCCGAACGCGGGGGCGGCGCCCCCCATGCTGCGCAGGATGTCGACCTGCACGGTGTTGCGCCCGAAGGTCGATTCGATGGCGTTGGTCAGGATTTCGCGGACTTCCTCGCCGGTGTAGCCGGAAATCACCATATCGACGCCGAATTTCAGGAACTTGTCGCCGCGCACCGCTTTCTTAGCCTCGGCCTCAAGCGCCGGCGGACCGCTTTTCTGCACGGTGTAGGCCCAGCGGATGATTCGCCCAACTTCGGACTTCAGCACATTGCGCCCGACCTTGGGCGAAAACAGAATGCGCCAGATCAGCCGCAGCGACAGCATGACGTAGCGCGGCTCGTAAGAAATGAATGTTGCCGACAGGGTGCCGCCGACGACCATCAGAAGGCTCGAAAGGCTGAGAAAAATCAGGAAGTTGTCGGTGCTCATCATGACTGAGCCGATGAACAGACCGAACGCGGCCAGCAACCCGACAAGTGTGGTAAACGACATGTGTTCCCCGGACCCCTACCAACGCGCGACGCACCTCACCAACAACGGATCGGACGGCACGCGGTAAACTCCCCTAACGACCATCGTTTATAATAGATTGGCATAAAATAACAAATGGTTAGCGTTTCCCCCGTTGCCCGGGGCCGGGAAACGGGGCACGCCACGGGGCCGGGGGCAGGATCGGCATCAACGCTCGCGGAAGGCTTCGTCCTTGAGCTTGAGGACGGGTTTGATGAGATAATCCATGACCGATTTGCGGCCCGTGTGGATATCCACAGTGGCTTCCATGCCCGGCGTGATCGGCAGCAATCCCTTCGATTGGCCGAGATAGGTTTTGTCCGTCTGCACTACGACACGGAAATAGGGAGCGCCGTTTTCGTCCGTGGAGGCGTCGGGGGCAACGGCGATCACCCGGCCGTCCAGGCCGCCGTAACGCACGAAATCATAGGTGGAAATCTTGACCACGGCCGGTTGGCCTTCGACGATGAAGCCGCGTTCCGTGGGGTTCAGGCGCGCCTCGATGACCAGTTTGTCGCCCGTGGGCACGATCTCCATGATCGGTTCGCCGGGTTTGACGACGCCGCCGACTGTGTTGACCACCATCTTTTGCACGATCCCGTTGATCGGGCTTTTGATCGCCGACCGGGCACCCTGCCTTTCAGCTTCCTGGATGAGTTCCTGGATGCGGGCGATCGACTGTTCGACCTTGTTCAGTTCCTCGCGCGCTTCGCGGCGGAACCCTTCCTCCGATTCCGACACGCGCTTCCTGGCTTCCTCGACCGCCGCCTGGGCGCGGGGTATGGCCGGTACCAGCCCCTTCAACTGGCCGTCCAGGTCTTCGACCTCGGCCTCCAGCTTCAGGTGTTCGATGCGTGCCGTCAGGCCTTCGGCCAGCAGCGACGCCGACATCGCCAGGCGTTCGCGGGCGAGGGAGTAATTGCGTTCCGTCGCCTTCCTCTTGGCCTGCATTTCCTTGACGTCCAGTTCGCGCTGCTTGATCTGCTCCTTCAGCACGCTGATCGACGCCTTCAATTCGCGCTGGCGGGCGTCATGGGCCTGACGCTGGGCTTCGACCAGGGCGGGCTGCCGGGTTTCCAGGGTGCGCGGGAACTTGAGCTTGCGGCCCTCGGCCTCGGCCTCCAGGCGCGCGCGCGCGGCCAGTTCGCTGTCGAGGCGCACCTGCAGTTCCTCGCGGTTGGTGCCGCCCGACGCCAGGTCGAGCAGCAGCAGGTCCTGGTCGACCGACACCGTGTCCCCTTCGGAGACGTAGATTTCCTGGACGATGCCGCCTTCCAGGTGCTGGACAACCTTGGTCTTGCCCAGCGGCACGACCTTGCCCAGGGCGACGGAAACCTCGTCCAGCTTGGCGAAGTTGGCCCAGGTCAGCAACGCCGTGATCAGAATCATGATCGGCCAAGCGGCGACCCGCAGGGACGGCATCGGCCGTTTGACCAGCAGCTCGTCCAACGGAGAGGCAATGGGCGGGTTCGCTTGGTGTTGCATGTCTCGGCTCCAGCGCCGGCACGGTTATCCGGGAAGATTCCCGGCCTACCGCGGGCCGCGCTCGTGCTCCATGGCTTTCAGTATATCAGCGTACGGGTCGTTACTTGAAGCGGTAGATGCCTTGGCCGCCGGTTTGGCCGGGGCCGGCGCGGGCGTTTGAGGTCGCGGTTTGGCCGCCGCCGGTTGGGCTGACGTGGGGCCGGCTGGGCGTGGTGCGGCTTGAGGTCCTGCCTGGGACGGAGCGGGCTTCGCCACCGCTTGAGCGGGGGCGGGACGCGGGGCCGGGGTTGGTGCCGCCGGTGCCGGACGTTGCGCCGCCTGGGGCGCCGGAGTCGGCCGTGCAGGGGCCGGCTGCGGTGCGGGATTTGGCGCAGGCGACGGCGCCATGGCGGGGGCCGGACGCTTGGGCGGCACGGGGTCGACGCGCCCACCGGGCACAGGCGGTTTCCCGCTCTGGGCGGCCTGACGGGCGGCATTGGCCAAGGCGGCGGCCATGTCGGGCATGGGCGGTTTCGCGGCCGGTGCGCCCGCAGGCTTGGCGGGGGCGGGCTTGACGGGAGCGGCCGGCGCCGCACTTGAAGCGGTGGGCTTGGCCGGGGTGGCGGCGGGTGCCTCGGGCGCCTTGCCGGCATTGGGCTTGGGCGCGTCGCCTTTCACGGCGTCTTCGGGTAGACGTTCCATGGGCTGCTGGCCGAACAGGCGCGGCAGGATTTCCGCCGACGGCCCGGCCAGCGCCACGCGACCCTGGTCCAGAGCGATCAGATCGTCGCAGGCGGCCAGCAGGATCGGGCTGTGTGTCACCAGGATGACGGAACGGGTCTTGGAGATTTCACGCAAGGTATCCCGCAGGGCCTGTTCCGCCTGACGGTCCAGGCTGGCCGAGGGTTCGTCCATCATCAATACGGACGGATCGCCGAGAAGGGCCCGCGCGATGGCGATGCGCTGACGCTGACCGCCGGACAGGCGCGAGCCGGCCTCGCCGATGTCGGTGGCGTAACCGTCGGGCATGTCGATGATGAAGTGGTGGACGCCGGCGTGGGTCGCCGCCTTGATGACCTGCTCGTCCGAGGCGTCGGCATGGCGGTGGGCGATGTTGTCGCGAATGGTGCCGGCGAACAGCACGCATTCCTGCGGCACGTAGCCCATCCAGTCGGCCAGTTCGTGGCGTGTGAACTGGGCAATGTCGGCGCCGTCCAACAGCACGCGGCCGCTGGTCGGCCGGTAAAGCCCCTGCAGCACCTTCAGCAGCGTCGTCTTGCCGGATCCGTTGCGCCCGACAAGGGCGTGGATGCCGCCCGCGGGCAGGCTGACGGTGACGTTGTTGAGGATCGGCTTAGTACCTTCGACGTAGTTGAAGACGACGTTCTCCGTGCGCAGCTCGCCCTTGGGGGCTTCCAGTTCGATCTCGGACTCCGCTCGCTCGCTGGTCGTCTCAAAGGTCTGACCCAGGCGGTCTGCCGCCTGCTTGAACGAATTGAAGGTCCGCCACTGGTTGACCAGCTGGTTGAGCGGCCCGAGCAGTCGGCCCGACAGCATGTTGGCGGCGATCAGGGACCCCATGGTCATCTCCTGATTGACGATGGCGATCGCGCCGACGGTCGTCATCAGCAGCGTCGTGCACATGGTCAGCGAGCCGCCCAGGTTCGAATAGAAATCGGTCTTGGCGCCGCGCACCGCCGACTTCTCGATGTTGTCGGCATGGCTCTGCTCCCAATGGGGGCGCATGGCCTGATCGAGGGCAAGGGCCTTGATGGTGGTCCGCCCCTGGATCATTTCGGCGATCAACTGGTCGCGCGAGATCGAGGATTGGCGTTCCTCCTGGTTGGCGGACGCCATCACGTTGCCCGATTTCCAGGCGACGAACATGAACAACGGCAGGATGACCAGCAGCACCGGCGCCACGGGCGGCGCGATGACGATGATGAGGAACAGGAACATGAGGACGAAGGGCAGATCGGTGATCAGCACGGCCGAGCCGCCGGACAGCGTGTTGCGCACCGTGTCGACGTCGCGGAACAGGCCCTGCCAGTGGCCGGCGGGCTTGGATTCCAATTCGGCGAGCGGCAGCGACATCAGCTTGTCGAACAACTGGCGGCCGACCAGCACATCGACGCGCAGCGCCACGGTCTGCATGACGCGCGCGCGCGCCATTTTCAGCACCAGGTCGAAGATGATCACGGCGATCATGCCGATGACCAGCCCCCACAGGGTCGAAATGCCCTTGTGGAACACGACGCGGTCAAACACCTGCATGGAAAACACAGGCGTCGCCAAGGCCACCAGATTGATGAAGGCCGACATCAGCACGACCTCGCGAAAGGTCGGCATGAGCGATTTGACGAAGGGCTTCAGCCACGCCGTATTGTTGGGTTCCGCCATGGAATTCCCGCTGCTCCTAATATCCCAGCGTCAGGTTAATGTATGATGGTAAACACGGGATGAACAGGGGATGCGCGCATGGCGCAGCCCGAACGGCCCGGTTTTACGGCGTTTCGGCGCTCCGAATTTCCGCATATGCGGGCTTTCGGGCTGGCGGCATGGGGGGGAACCTGTGATAATGTGGCGGTAACTCCCACATTGCAGGTGGAATGCCGGGCAAAACCGAGTGCCGGCGTTGCCAGGGGACGGGGGTGGCCTGCCCCGGAATCGTCCAAGACGAAGCCGGGAAGGCCGAGAAAGGGGAGCTCAGAATTGCCTGACGAAGGCCGCGCGGACGTTATCCCGCCGAGGGTGCCGAAAGGGCCGAACAAGCCCGGCATGGCGATGCGCGTGTTGCGTGCCGTCGGCCGTGGGTTCTATCGGTTCTTCCGCGGTGCCGTGCGGCTGGAACGCATCGTCGGTTACGTCCTGCTGTTCGGGTTCATTGCGCTTTACATCGCCGATCCCAAGCCTGTTCAGTTCATGCGCCTGAAGGGCTTCGACTTCTATCAGCAGATGAAGCCGCGCGAAATTCCGCCGCCCGAACGCAAGCCCGTCACCATCATCGATCTCGACGAAAAAAGCCTGGGCGAGGTCGGCCAATGGCCGTGGCCGCGCAATATCCTGGCACAACTGGTCGAAAACCTGATGAAGATGGGCGCCGTGGTGGTGGCCTTCGACATTGTCTTCGCCGAACCCGACAGAATGAATCCGGCTGCCATCGCGGATGCGCTGAAGGGCCTGGACGAGGACACCAAGAACAAGATCCGCCAGTTCAAATCCAACGACGAGATCTTCGCCGAAACCATCAAGCGGTCGCGCGTTGTACTGGGCCAGTCGACCGTGGAAAACGAGCTTGAGGGGGTCAAGCTGCCGCCGGTGAAGAAATCCATCGCCGTGCGCAAATACGGACCCAACGTGCCCGATCCCCTCGATCTGCTGCCCAGCTTCCCGGCCCTGGTGCGCAACGTGCCGATCATCGAACAGGCGGCCGGCGGGCGGTTCGGCGGACACGGCATCTTCTCGATCATTCCCGAACAGGACGGCATCATCCGCCGCATTCCGTCGCTGTTTGTTCAGGGCAAGGACATGTTCCCGGCGCTCAGCGTCGAGATGCTGCGCCTCGCCACCGGGCGGCCGACGATCTTGGTCAAGGTCGATCAGGCGGGCATCAAATCGCTGGGCATCGCCAAGGGCCTGGAAATTCCCACGGACCAGAACGGCCGGATGTGGCCCTATTTCTCCAAATCGGACAAGGCCAAGTACGTGTCGGCCGTGGATGTGCTGAACGGCACCGCCGACCCGGCGATGATCAAGGGCAAGCTGACCATCCTGGGTACCAGCGCCATCGGCCTTAAGGATATTCGTTCCATCCCGACGGAAAGCAACATTCCGGGGGTCGAGGTCCACGTACAGATCATCGAAACCGTACTGAACAAGGCCTATCTGACCCGCCCCAACTTCGCCCGGGGCGTGGAACTGTCGGTCATCCTGTTCGGCGGATTGGCGATGATCGTCCTGGTGCCCTGGGTCGGCGCCCTTTGGACTTTCATGGTGTTCGGCGTGACCACGGCCGGCGTCGGGTTCGGAAGCTGGCATGCCTTCGCCGAATACCGGATGCTGATCGACGCGGTTTTCACCCTGGTCGCCATCTTCCTTCTGTATTCCACGCTGACCTACCTCAACTACGTCCGCGAAGAGGCGTCGAAGAAACAGGTGCGCGGCGCCTTCGCCCACTACCTGTCGCCGGACATGGTCGAGCGACTGGCGGAGAATCCGGAAAGCCTGAAGCTGGGCGGTGAAATGCGCGACATGACGCTGCTGTTCTGCGACGTGCGCGGCTTCACGACGATTTCCGAACAGTTCGATCCCGTCGGCCTGACGTCGCTGATCAACAAGCTGCTGACGCCGCTGACCAATGCGATCCTGAAGCGCAAGGGTACCATCGACAAGTACATGGGCGACTGCATCATGGCGTTCTGGAATGCGCCGCTCGATAACCCCAACCACGCCATGGACGGCTGTCGTTCGGCCCTGGCCATGCTGGCGGAAATGGAGCCCCTGAACACGCGCCTGGAGCAGGAAGCCAAGGAAGAGGGCCGCAAGCACGTGCCGCTCAAGGTCGGTCTCGGCCTCAACTCGGGCCCCGCCGTCGTCGGCAACATGGGATCGGACATGCGGTTCGACTATTCCGTGCTCGGCGACACGGTAAACCTTGCTGCGCGCCTGGAAGGACAGTCGAAATCCTACGGCATGAACGTGGTGCTCGGCGCCCATACCCATGACGCGGTGAAGGACGAACTGGCCTGCATCGATCTGGATTTCATCCGGGTCAAGGGCAAGCTGGAAGGGGTCATGATCTACGGCCTGCTGGGCGACGAGACCGTGGCCCAGAAACCCGAGTTCCAGGACCTCCGCAAACTGATCTTCGATGCCCAGGAAGCCTACCGCGCCCAGAAATGGGACGAGGCGGAAGCCATGTTCAAGACCATCCGGGAGCGCGGTAACGACGCCAACAAGTGCTGGGACCTGGAAGCCAACCTGGACGTGCTGTGCGACGTCTACGAGGAACGCATCGCCGAATATCGGGTGGCCCCGCCGCCGGCCGATTGGGATGGCGTGTTCGTGGCGACCAGCAAGTAATCAGGCCAGATCCAGCGTCGTCTCCATCACCGGCTCGTCGTCCAGCCTGTGGACCCGGAACCCCAGGTTGCGCACCATGTCCAGCATGGGATGGTTTTCCGCCATGACCTGGCCGGTCATGGTCTTCGTACCGCGGGCCCGGCAATAGCCGATCATCTTTTCCAACAGCTTGTATCCCAGGCCCTGACCCTTGAGGTCCGAGCGCACGATGATCGCGAATTCGCAGGTGTCGTTGTCGGGGTCGGTCACCGTGCGCACGACGCCCAAGGTCTCGCGGCCCGTACCGTCGGCTTTGGACGCCGAGGCGATGAAGGCCATTTCGCGGTCGTAGTCGATCTGCGTCAGGCGGGCGATTTCCGAATGGGGGAATTCGCGGACCAAGCCGAAGAAGCGGAAGCGGATGTCCTCGGGCGTGAGCCGGTCGAGGAATTCTCGGTGTTCCGGTTCGTCCTCGGGCCGGATCGGGCGCAGCAGCACCTTGAGGCCGTTGTGCAACGTGAACGGTTCTTCCAGCTCGGCCGGGTAGGGGCGGATCGCCAGGGCGCGTGATCGGTCGCCCGTGGGGCGGGCGACGCGGATGCGGGCGTCCAGCGCCAGCACGCCGTTCTCGTCGGCGAGCAGCGGGTTGATATCCAGTTCGAGGATTTCAGGAATGTCGACGACCATCTGCGATATCTGGACCAGGGTCAGGCAGAGCGCGTCCATGTTCACGGGTGGGCGGTCGCGGTAGCCTTGCAGCAGGCGCCAGATGCGGGTTCGGGTCACCAAGTCGCGGGCCAAGTGCATGTTGAGCGGCGGCAGCGATACCGCCCGGTCGGCGATCACCTCGACCGCCGTGCCGCCCTCGCCGAACAGGATGACCGGCCCGAATATGGGATCGCAGGTGACGCCGACGATCAGTTCGTGGGCGTTCGCCCGATCGGCCATGCGCTGCACGGTGAAGCCTTCGATGTTGGCGTCGGGAAACTTCTCGCCGATGATCTTCAACATGCGTTCCGCCGAGGCGGCGACGGCCTCGGCCGTGTCGAGAAACAGGTCGACGCCGCCGACGTCCGACTTGTGGCTGATGTCCGGCGACAGAATTTTCAAGGCCACGGGAAAGCCCATGGCCTGGGCCTTGACGGCGGCCTCCGCAGGCGTGGCGACGATATGGGTTTCCACCGTCGGAATGCCGTAGGCCGCGAGCATCGATTTGGCTTCCGGTTCGCTCATCATGGCGTCGCCGCCTGCGAGGTGTCCCTCGATCATCACCCGTGCGACGGCCGTTGCGGGGTTGAACTGCGCGGGCAGGGACATCGGCGTTTCCGTCAACATCTCCTGGTTCCGCTTGTAGGTAATCAGGTGCATGAAGGCGCCGACGGCTTCGCCCGGGGTGTCATAGGTCGGCACCCCCGCATCGCGCAGCATCTTGCGGGCGGGTGCCACCGCCTGCTCGCCGACCCAATTGGCCAATATAGGGGCCTTGGTTTCGCGCGCGACATCGATGACCGCCTGCGCCGCCGCCGTGCTGGACGCCGTCGCCGTCGGTGCGTGCATGACCAGGACGGCGTCGGCTTCCTTGGCCGCCAGTATGGTCTGCATGGCGGCAGCGTAGCGTTCCGGCGGTGCGTCGCCGATGATGTCGGCGGGATTGCCATGCGACCAAGCGGCGGGCAGGATCTTGTCCAGGGCGGTCAGGGTGGCGTCGGAAAACGCGGCCAGTCGCCCGCCCGACTGGACCAGCCGATCGACCGCCATGACCCCGATGCCGCCGCCGTTGGTCACGATGGCCAGCCGGTCGCCGGGAAATTTCGGCGCCCGGGCCAGGGTTTCGACGGCGGCGAAAATTTCCTCGATGGTATCGACGCGCAGCATGCCGGCGCGGCGGAAGGCGGCATCGTAGACCGCGTCCGTACCGGCCAGCGCGCCGGTATGAGAACGGGCGGCCTGCGCGCCGGCGTCGCTGCGCCCCGCCTTGATGACCAGAATGGGCTTGTTGCGCGATGCCGCGCGGCCGGCCGACATGAAGGCCCGCCGTTCGTGGATGGATTCCACATACAGCAGGATCGCCCGCGTGCTCGGGTCGCTGCCCAGATAGTCGAGCACGTCGCCGAAATCCGTATCCAGCGCATCACCCATGGAGATGAAATGGGAAAAGCCGATGCCGCGCGCCCGCGCCCAATCCAGCACGGCGGTGCACATGGCGCCCGACTGGCTGGCGAAGGCGATGTTGCCGGGCAGGGCCGGCAGGTGGGCGAAGCTGGCGTTGAGCCCGATCCCCGGCACCAGAAGGCCGAGACAGTTGGGACCCAAGAGCCGCATGCCGTACCCGCGCGCGATGGCCAGAACCTCGGCCTGGGCCGAGGCGTCGCCGTTGGACGCGGCGGCGGCGGCAAGGCCCGCCGTCAGCACGATGGCGGCGCGGGTGCCGCGCCGGCCCAGGTCGTCGATGATTTTCGCCACCGTGGCGGGCGGTGTGCAGACAATGGCCATGTCCGGCGTTTCCGGCAGGTCGGCGACATCGTCATAGGTCAGCACCCCGGCGACGGCCCGATAGTGCGGATTGACCGGCATGATGGGGCCGGAAAAGCCGCCTTCGAGCAGGTTGTGCATGACCAGATTGCCGACGGACCCCTTGCGGTCCGACGCACCGATCACGGCGACCGAAGTGGGGCGGAACAGCTTGTTGAGGTTTCTGACGGTCATGGGGGCGCCTAACTATTCGCGGCCCAGGTTAGGCCGATAATGTTTCAGAGCCATCACAAACTTTGCATTGCAGCATGCGCGGGCTGACGGGTGCGGCCGGTTTATTTCGAGGTCATGACCCAGACGCCGTTCCAGTCCTTGGGCGGTTCCGCCTTGAGCATTTCGCAGCGCCCGATATAGGTTTCCGCGAGCTTGTCGTTGGGGTTGAGCGCGATGGCTTCCTTGAAGGCCTTGGTGGCTTTGTCCCAATCGCCCTTGTCGTAATGGCCGCGCCCGGATTTGAAGTGGTTCACCGCTTCCATCAGGTTGGGGAAGGTGTCGTCCGTGTGGAAGTCGAGAACTTCGTAAACGCCGACCGGCTCGGTCTTGCCCTTGACGATCACCTTGTCGATGTCGCGGATGCGGTAGGTGCCCTTGAGCTTGCGGTAGGTGAATTCCGAGATCAGCAGCCGCGCCGAATACTGCTTACACGCACTTTCCAGGCGCGCGGCCAGGTTCACGCCGTCGCCGATCATGGTGAAGTCCATGCGCTTGGGCGACCCGATGTTGCCCGACACGATGTTGCCCGTGTTCAGGCCGATGCCCATGTCGATGGGCATGTCGCCCTTCTTCACGCGGGTCACATTCCATTCGTCCAGTTCGCGGAGCATGGAGATGGCGGCGCGGAGTGCCCGGTCCTCGCAATCTTCAAGCGGCAGCGGCACGCCGAACCCGGCCATGATCGCGTCGCCGATGAACTTGTCGAGCATGCCGTTCTCGCGCGAGATGCAGTCCACCATGATGGTGAAATATTCGTTCAGCATCTGCACCGTGCCCTGCGGGCCTAAGCTTTCGGTCAGGGTGGTGAAGCTGCGCACGTCGGAGAACAGGATGGTCGCTTCCAGGCTTTTGCCGCCCAGGATGTCCTCGCCGCCCTTCATCAACTGATCGGCCAGGCCCGGGTCCATGTAGCGCGACATGGTCGACTTCATGCGCTTCTCGGAGGAAATGTCCTCGAGCATCAGCATGGAGCCGAGCTTCTTGCCTTCCTCCGTGGTCAGCGGCAGGAAGTGCACGTTGACGGACTTGGTTTCAGCGCCTTGTTTGAGTTCCTGATCCATGGTGATGTCCGGCTCCTGGGTTTCCTCCAGAAGGTCCAGGCGGTCGTTGATCCAGGGGTTCTCGATGGCGAAGAACTCCTTCGCCTCCTTGCCGATGATGTCGTCCTCGTCCTCGCAGTGCAGGATGCGCAGGCCCGCGGCGTTGCAGGTCACGACCTTGCCGTCCTCGTCGATGGTGACCACGCCGTTGGACATGCTTTCCAGCATGCTTTCGTTGTAGTTCTTCATGTTCTGGACGTCTTCGAACAGCTTGGCGTTTTCCAGGGCGATGGACACCTGCGCCGTGAACGCCTTCAGCCGCGTTTCGTCCTCTTCCGTGAACGGCCCGCCGCGCTTGTTCAAAACCTGGGTCACGCCGATCATCTTGCCCGCCTTGTTGACCACGGGAACGCAGAGGATCGAGCGCGTGAAATACCCGGTCTTCTTGTCGAAGGCAGGGTTGAAGCGCAGGTCCGCGTAGGCGTAGGGGATGTTGATGGTGTCGCCGGAGCAGAACACGGCGCCGGCGATCCCCAGATGATTGGGCAGGCGGATTTCGCCCAGGGAATCTCCCATCGCCACGCGGGAAAACAGCTCGTTGGTCTTTTCGTCGTTGAGGAACAGGGTCGAACGGTCGGCGTTGAGCATACGGGTTGCTTCCGACATTACGCGCGACAGCAGCGAACCCAGTTCCAGGTTCGATGTCACGTCCGAGACCATGTCCAGGAACTTCATTTCCTGTTCCCGGCTTTTCTTCATGCTTTCGACGAACTGGGTGCTTTGCAACGCAACGGCGGCCTGAGTGGTGATGGCCTCGAGCAAGGCCAGATCGTCGTCGTCGAAAGCCTCGCCGTTCTTCTTGTTCAGGCATTGGACGACGCCGATGATTTCGTCCTTCACGGTCTTCACCGGGGCGGCGCAGATGGTGTTGGTCTTGAACCCGGTCTGCTCGTCGACGGAGCGGTTGAAGCGTTTGTCCTGATAGGCGTCGTCGATGGTCTCGCCGGTGCCGGACGTGAACACCGCGCCGGCGATGCCGGTGTTGTTGAGGATGCGGATTTCGCGCTGGAAATTGCCTTGGGCGACGCGGGAATACAGCTCGCCCGTGGCCGGGTCGTTGAGGAACAGGGTGCCGCGTTCGGCGTTCAGTTCGAACACGATGACCTCGACCAGGGTTTCCAGAACTTCGTCCAGGGATTCGATGCCGGCGACCCGGCGCGACACGTTCAGCAGCATCTCCGCCTGTTTCAGGCGGCGGTCGGCCTCGTGCAGCTTGCGGTGGATTTCCTCGTCCGTCACCGGCGGCTTGGCGGCGCTTGCGGTCGGGCGGGCAGGGGCACCGCCCGCGCCGTCGCGCTCGATGGTGCCGGGCGAGGGAAGGTTGCTGCTCATTGCCGCGCTTCGGAACCTCGCTGGGACTTGACCTCAAGGGTACGCCGCAGGGTGACGATGGCCTGCTGCAGTTCGCCGACTTCGTCCCGGCGGGTCCGGTTCAGTTCCTGCACCGTCTCCTGATGGCGGAAGTTCAGGTCTTCCATTTCCTGCCGCAGACGGGCGGCGGTCGCCTTGAGCTGCTGAATTTCGTCGCGCCCGGCGGAAACGGCCTCGTTCAGCTCTTTTTCCTTTTCCAGCTTGAGCGTCTCCATCTCGTCGCGCAGCGCCTGAATGGTGTTTTTCAACTGAGTGATCTCGTCGTTGCCGGCGGCGCGTTCTTCCTGAACTTCCTTCTGGCGGGCGAAGTTCAATTGTTCCATTTCCTCGCGGAGCGCCGCGGCCGTGTCCTTCAGTTGCTTGATCTCGTCGATGCCCTCGGCGCGCGCTTCCTGTTCGACGCGCTGCATGTCGAAGACCTTGTTTTCAAGTTCCTCGCGGAGCGCGGCGACGGTTTCTTTCAGTTGCCGAATCTCAAGCTGTGCATCCCGCAGGTCATTCGACTCTGTGGCGGGTGAGACCGGATCACTCATCCTCGAACACCTTTCCGCCCGTGGCGGTCGTTTTGAGCATCTTTCGACCGCCATCTTAGCATGCGGATGGAACATCGTCGTGACTGCTCGTAACATAGTCGCGCCCTTCAGGGGCGGGCGTCAAGATTGCTTGTCGTTCAATTGCTTATGCCGGGATGCCGTCGGATGATGACTGCCGTGTGCCGGGATTGCGCGACCCTGTGGGAGGCCCCGCCGGGGGCTTCGGCCGGGCGTTGTCCGCAATGCGGCGGCCGGCGCATCTTCGGCCATCCCGAACTGGCGTCCCTGACCCTGGCCCATATCGATTGCGACGCCTTCTACGCCAGCGTGGAAAAGCGCGACAATCCGGCCATCGCCGGGCGCCCGGTGATCGTCGGCGGCGGTCGGCGGGGGGTGGTCGCGGCGTGTTGCTATATCGCGCGAATCTCGGGCGTGCGCTCGGCCATGCCCATGTTTCAGGCGCTCAAGCGCTGTCCCAAGGCCGTGGTCATCCGCCCGGACATGGAAAAGTACCGGCAGGCCGGCCATCAGATCCGCGCCATGATGCAGGACCTGACCCCGCTGGTCGAGCCGATCAGCATCGACGAGGCGTTTCTCGACCTTGCCGGGACTCAGGCCCTGCACAAGGGGCCGCCGGCGGTGACCCTGGTGCGCCTGGTGAAGCGGATCGAGGACGAGGTCGGTGTCACGGCCTCCATCGGCCTCAGCTACAACAAGTTCCTGGCCAAGGTCGCGTCGGACCTGGACAAGCCGCGCGGATTCGCCGCCATCGGCCGCGCCGATGCGGCGGATTTCCTGAGGGACAGGCCCGTGAGCTTGATCTGGGGGGTGGGCGGCAGCCTGCGCGGGCGCCTGGAAAAGGACGGCGTGACGCGCATCGGCGACCTGCTGCGTTTCGACGAACGGGACTTGACGGCGCGCTACGGCGCCATGGGCAGCCGGCTTTACAATTTCGCGCGGGGCCAGGACGACCGCCGCGTGACCCCAGGCGGCGACGCCAAGAGCGTCTCGGCGGAAACCACCTTCGATGAGGATATCGGCGATCTGGAAAGCCTCAAGGCCGTGCTGTGGCGACTTTCAGAAAAGGTCTCGTCCCGCCTGAAACGCAAGGGGATCGCGGGTGGCACGGTGGTTCTCAAGCTGAAGACCGACAAGTTCCGGCAGCTGACGCGCTCGCGCCGGCTGGACCGCCCAACCCAACTGGCCGAAGCCATCTACCGCGCGGCCCTGCCGATGCTGGTGAAAGAGACCGACGGAACGCGGTTCCGCCTGATCGGGACGGGCGTGCAGACCATCGCACCTTTGGGCGCCGGTGCGCCGGAAACGGGTGATCTTCTGGCCGGGGCGGGCGACCGCCCGCGCAAGGTCGAGGAAGCCATGGACCGCGTGCGCGGCAAGTTCGGGGCGGATGCGATCAAGAAGGGCCGGTCCCTCTGACCTTGTCGCCGCGTCACCAACCGTCGCAGCGGGCCTGGGTCGCGCGGTAGCTGTCGGCGGTGTCGAGCCGGGCGTCGGCGGCGGCCATGTCCTGCTGCATGCGTTCGATCAGGGGCGTCAGGCGGTCGCGCAGCAGATTGACGAAATACCGGGCCCCCGTGCTCATCGACCCCGCGGCCTGCGGTACGGCGGCGGCGGCTTCGTCGGCCAGGCGGGCGCGGATGTCGGGCAGGTAGCGGGCCAGAGTGTCCTGAAAATTGCGCACGTGCTGGTTCTCGTGCTCCAGAATCACGTCGTACTGGCAGCTTCCGGGGCGGTAGCGGCGGTCGACATAGACGTCGATGCGGTCGTAGCCGATGGTCAGTTCCGCGTCCTTCAGCCCGACGCAGAACCCTTTCGCCAGACGCTGGCCCTGAACCTGGACGCGGAATTCCCATTTCAGGTCGCGGCCCATCAGTCCCACCGGATGCCAGTCGGCCTGGACCGCGGCACCGCCCGCGCGGCGGCGCTTGGCTTCCAACTGCTTGCCGGAAAAACCGTTGGAAAATCGGACGGTGCCGCGCTTTTCCGTCAGCCGGGTAGTCGTCTCGACCCCCGGCAGGCGGCAGTCGGCAGCCCGTGCGGGCGTCCACGGCACGGTTCCCAGAAGCATCAGGGCAAAGGGCAGAAGCGCCAGACAGGGCCGCAAGCGGCGAATCCTCCAAACAATGCGGCGCCGACCGGCACCGCCCTGTTTGAGATAATACCGCAAGACGTGCCCGTCCAGGTTTCCGGGCCGGGTGAATTGACGCGGGCCCCGGTCCGGGGCTACCAACAATCCCAAGGGGGGCTTGGCAGCGCAGGGAACATCCAGGCCATGACGTTTCAATCCACCGTGCCGGGCTTCGGCAAAAAGGTGATCATCGAGGTTCGCGTCAACGAATACATGGCGCGCGACGTCAATCCGAACGTGCCGTTCACGCCCGACGAAATCGCCGAGGCGGCCGCCGCCTGCCGCGCGGCGGGGGCGTCGATCTGCCACTATCACGCGCGCAACGCCGACGGCTCACCCAACCACGACCCCGACGCCTATTTCGAGACGATCCGCAAAATCCGCGCGGCCAGCGACATCATGATCCATCCGACCCTGGGTCAGGTGACGCTGAAGTCCTCGGATGAGGCCCGCTTGCAGCACATCGTCAGGGCGTCGCAGGACCCGGCCTTGAAGCCCGATTTCGCGCCTATCGATATCGGCTCGACCAACGTCGATGTCTACGACCGGGCCGCGAAGAAGATGAAGACGGACGAACTGGCCTATGTGAACACGCCCAAGACCTGCGCCTATTTCGCCGAGCGCATGCGCGAAATCGGGGTCAAGCCGGTGATCGTGTCCTGGACCGTGCCGTTCACCCGCATGTTCGAGGCGTTTTCGGAAATGGGGCTGGTCGATCAGCCGGCTTACCTGTTGTTCGCGTTGTCGGATTCGGGCTATCTCGGTGGCCATCCGGGGACCATCAAGGGCCTGATGGCGCATCTGGAATTCCTGCCCCAGGGCGCCCGGTTCGAATGGTCGGTCAACAACAAGGTCGGCAACCTGTTCGGCCCGGCGGCGCTGGCGCTGGAAATGGACGGGCATGTGGCCATCGGGCTTGGCGACTATCCCTATCCGGAACTGGGCACGCCGACCAACGCGGATTTGGTCAAGCGCGTCGCCCAGATGGCCGAGGCATTCGGCCGCGAACCCGCCACCCCGGCCGAGACGCGGGCGATGCTGGGCATGGCCTGAGGCCGCGCGGCCCGCGCAAGCGCATCAGCCAAGGAAAAAGGGCCAGCCCTGGTCTCAGGACTGGCCCTTTTAATTGGCTCCGGCGGCAAGACTCGAACTTGCGACAAGTCGGTTAACAGCCGATTGCTATACTAACAGCCATTGCGTATAATTGCCTACAGTTGATAAGGCTGGAAGCGGGGTTATTGCCCTGATACAAGCCATTTCGACGTTCAAGGATTGGCAATGACGCGCAACGCTGCACAAGCCCAGATGGCACCTATTTGGCACCTAAAAACCGGAAGGCGGGGTTAGGTGCCATGGCAAAGCGTGTCCGCAATCTCTCCAATACCCGAACGGTCGGAGCCGCCGACTTAATCCCGAAGGCGGGACAGGTGGATTATTGGGACCGCGATCTAAAGGGCTGGGGTCTTCGCGTGTCCACGTCGGGACGTCGAACTTGGTTTGTGATGTATCGGGCGGACGGCAGGCGCGAGCGGTTCACCCTGGGGACTTACCCCGCGATGGGTGCGGCAGATGCCCGCGAGAAAGCGTTAGGCGTTCTGCGTTCCCTCGCTAACGGCGACAACCCCGCCCAGGCCAAGCGCACCGGCAAACTTGTCGATACGTTCGCGGAACTGGCAGAGGGCTATATCCGCTATTATGCCAAGGGCGAAAAGCTGGCGACCTGGGAAGATGGCCGGAAAATCTGCGAAGCAAACCCCGGTTTTAAGCTGGTGGGCCGTAAGCTGGTCACGCCCGCCGGGTATTCCCCCGATGACCTGAAAGAGAATGACCGCGCCATCCGCGCTTTCCTGGCCGCGCCAGAGACGCCACCGGCTCCTAACAAGCGGTCATGGCGCAAGGATCAGGACGTAATCGACCGGGACTTGTTGCCGGAGTGGCGCTATCGCAAAGCGGACAGCATTACCCGCCTGGACGTGAACAGGGTCTTAGACAAGATTGTAGGTCGCGGTTCGTCCGTCCAGGCAAACAGGGTCTTAGAAATCATCCGGGTCATGTATTCATGGGCCATCGGAACAAGCCGCGTCGAAATCCACGTTAACCCGTGCCATGAAGTCAAAAAGCGCCACAAGGAAAAGAGCAAGGAACGGCACCTATCGACGGATGAAATTCCCCTGTTCTGGCCGATGGCGGGCAACGCCGAACACCCGGCCAAGATAACCGAAGCGTCCAAGCTGGCGTTGCGATTGATCTTGGCGACGGCGCAGCGCCCCGGCGAAGTCCTGGGGATGCGGAAGGCCGAACTAGACGCCAATTGGGAAACGTCAAACGATCCTGGCTGGACCATACCGGGCGAGCGCGTCAAGAACGGGCGGACGCACCGCATACCCCTGTCACCCCTGGCCCTGGACCTCTTACGGGAAGCCGTGGCGCTATCCGGGGAGTCGCCTTTTGTGTTCCCGTCCCCGAGGGGCAATGGGCCTATGTTGGTTTCTTCCCTATCTCACGCCATCGCCCGCAGTCAGTTTTTCGGGCTGGAACCCTTCACTCCCCACGACCTCCGGCGGACGGCCTCAACACTGATGGGCCGAAAAGAATGCGGGGTTCGACCGCATATCGTTTCTCGCGTCCTCAATCACATAGACCAGACGGTTAGAGCAAAGCACTACGACCCTTACGATTACGACGACGAAAAGCGTGAAGCCATGAATGCGTGGAGCCGTCGCCTTGCCGAATTGATCGAGGGCGGGGCAAGCGTTGTTAGCCTGGAACGGGGGGCGTGATGGTCGAGTTTATCCGAGTCTCCGAAGTGTTCGGGCGGATGATGGTGGCTTGCTCAAGGGCTTCACTTGGCGCGGCAGCACCGACCCTGACAGACAAACAAATAGACGAGATAGCTGAGTACAACGCGGCGAAACAGGAATACCAAACCATTACTGCTCGCTATGCCGAACGCGATAGAGAGGCGGCAAACGGTATGTTGAAATTTAGGGAATCAAAGGGGGAAACAATAACGCCGCTACCCAAACTGCCACCAAAGCCAAAGCCTTCAAAGCACGTCTTAGAATTTTTGAACTTAGTCGAGGCCCTTGCCGGAACCAGCATATCTAAGGCGGCTAAAGTTATTGAGGCATATGCGGCGCAAGGTGATCTGCGGACGTTTAGCGAACAATCGGATGGAACATACAAGCGGTATCCGCCCGACCGATACGGGAGCATTCAAGAAACGCGGGAATACCCAAGCGGTCAACTCGTATGGACCGGCTGGAACTGGGGGGGCGATAGTTTCCCCATCGCCATCCTGAAAGATGACTACGAATATTTCATGCAGCACGGGGAGCCGAGGCCGTTAGAGCAATCAAGCGAAACGCCCCAGAAATCTAGGGGCCTAGACTATTCAATCGTAATCGAAAAGATGCGGAGAGCGATTAAGAGTGATGCTTCCATCTCAATCCCCTCCGCCGCCGCATTGTTTATAGATGACATTCCAAGCCGGGGCGGGAGCGATGAAAGCCGTATCAAGGCCGCAGAGCGGAAGTACTTAAAGAAATATCCAAACGATTAGATACGGGGAGCGAATGCCGCTCCCTAACCGCTCCCTTGAAATCCCCAAAACTCCCAGGAATCTCAACGCGCTAAGTGGCACGTTAGCCTTTGAACGTGAATGGGCCTTATTGCCCGAAACTGACAAAGGAGCCGCGCCCATGAATCTACTTACCGTGAAAGAGACGTTGGCGAAAACCGGGTATCGCTCCCGGAATACGCTGGCGGCAAAGGTCCGCAACGAGGGATTCCCGCCCCCTGTCCAAGTAGGCAGTAACAGGCTTGGGTTTGATGCAGACGAGGTGGACGCATGGCTGGCGTCACGTCCGCGCGGCTTCCTTTGTCCTGTTGGCTGCAACGCCCCCGAACACCAAGCCGCCTAACCCCAGACGACCGCCAGAACGGCGGGCGACACTTCGCGCCTTGATGGGAGAACCCCGGAAAAGGATTGGCCCCGAACGTGTGCAACCACGCCGGGGCCGGAAACTTAATCAGCAATCCGAACACGAAAGGTTCAGACACCATGTTTTTACACGAAACATCCCCCAATCTCAATGACGATGAAACAGCTATGTCCCTAGGCCGCGTCATTCATCGTATGCGCCAGCGCCGCGCCGATCCCGCGCAAGTCGCACACTTGCAAGACCGGCTGGCCCGGTTGACGGCCTCTCACCCGATCATCGCCCGGCATTTCGGTTTTGGGGAGGGTTAAGCCATGAAACAGGATCAGATTACGGCCTTTGTGTTCTGTGACGGGGAAGCCCCCCGGCGAATTGTCGTCACCGGCAACCGGGTTTGCCGCACCCTTCGGGAACTGGTCAAGGTAGGCCCGAGGGGAACCACGGCGGCGGAAATGTCGTCATGGGCGTTGCGTTTAAGTGAGTACGTCCGAGTCCTACGCCATGACCACGGCTTGCGGATCGACATGCAGCGCGAGCCAAACTCTGATGGGATTGGCAAGCACGGTCGCTATTTCCTTCGGGACCGGGTGCAGCTTATCGACCCGGAACGGGAGGCCGCATGATGGACGGCGGGAACTTCACCACGGCGGGGGCTTCAGCCCCCGTCACCCCGTCAGGCGAAGGCGTTGCCCTTCGTTTGTCGGAAGACTGGCAAATCCGCTTTGACCCCTGCCAATGGATGCTCTGTAAGGCCCGAAATTTGCGTTCAGGGCGCAAGTGGCAACCCGTGGCATACATAGGGGGCAAGAAAGCCTCTCTCTTGCGTATCCTTGCGGAAATGGACGCGGAAATTACCCCAGAGGCCGAAGCGACCTTAGCAGCTTGGCCCGACACCTTCCGCCAGTGGCGAGCGCAGCGGGAGGGGCGTTAGATGTTCGGCGCTCACGCCCCGGATTACATCGCGCACCGGCTGGCCGTCTTTCCGACAGGTGGCGATGATGGCAAGAAACCGCTTGTTAGCAATTACAGCAGAATGGGCTTGCCGGCAGCCCGACGCCTTGTCGAAGGCGGCAGATTCGAGGGCGCGAATTTGGCGTTCTGCACCGGACCCCGAACCCGCCTGACCGTGGTGGACGTTGACAGCCCCAAGGATAAGGACCTGGCCGACGCGCTGGCGATCTACGGCACCACGCCCGTCATTGTCAAAAGCCCCAGCGGATTTCATTTATATTTCCGACACAACGGGGAGCGGCGGAAAGTCCGCGCCCGTGACAAGATCGACATTCTAGGCGGCGGTATCTGCATCGCCCCGCCGTCTGTTCGCCCGGATCGAGAGAACGGCGCTTATCGGTTCTTAAAAGGTTTCCTTGACGACCTCGACCGCCTACCCACCCTAAAATCCCCCGTAGCACTCTCCCAGGCTCGCACGTTGCACGTTTCGACCAGAGGCGTAGAACAGGGCCAACGGAACAGCTACCTATTCAGGCAGTGCTTAAAAGACCTGGCCGAAGGATGGCCCGCCGATGAACTGCCCGCCCGTGCTTGCGCCTGGAATGAACAGTGTGACCCGCCGCTACCGGGGGCCGAAGTGATGGCCGTTGCAGCAAAGGCGACTCGCTACCATGACCGGGGCGAGAACTGGATAGGCCGGGAAGCCCGCGCCCATATCACGGTCAGCGAACTAAGCGACCTTGGCGGCAATGGTGATGCCGTGTTGCTCTTGATGAAAGTCCGGGCCGCGCATGGCTGGCGTTGTGGCGAGCCGTTCCCCTTGGCGATGGCGTTGGGGGCGGCGCTTGGATGGCACCCCAAGAAATTCCGACAAGTGCGCGGGTTTCTGTGTGAGCGCGATTATCTGCAATGTACCTACCCAGGCGGCGCTGGCCCCGGCGACCCGGCCCTATATCGGTTGTTGAAATGACCGCGCGAGCGAAATGGCAAAAGGGGGCACGGTTTTACCCCCAATATAACTATAACCCCTCCCCCCCTAAATAGGGGCGAGGATCAAAAACAGCCAGAAACCAAATTTGCGCGACTTTCATTTTCAGGACGCCCGAGGCGGGAACTTAATAAAACTTAACATCCCAAGGCCCGAGCCGACTTGTCAAAACTTGACATTGGCGCGGCCTGGATAGGGAGCCGCCTGTTAGCAAATGTTAGTATTTCCGACGTCACCGCAGGCGGATCGAGAACCTTAAAAAACCTGAAATCCAAACCCGACCGGCGCGAATAAAAAAACTGAAAATAACAACCGGGCGGCTTCGCGGGTGTTGAAAAAAATTGAAATTTCGTAGCCCCGGCGAGCGGCCCGGATATGCAGTTTTATTAAGGTTGCGCAGGCCATGACGGACGCCTGCACAGCAGCGGGATATTCGCCCGAGGCTTACCACTTCATTTAGGAGGCCTATGTTCAGACCCACTTTTGAGCAACCAACTTTTAGAGTAGGGTTGGAAACAGGGGCTCGCATGATGGTTGTTCGTCTAGTATCCATCCTATTTATATTTATCTTCGTCCGGACTGCGTGTGCGGGGGATGTCTTGAATGTTCTTACGTCCGATATGAAGCCTTTACTTCAATCGGATCGCGGAAAAATTCAAATGTGCGGGGTCCATTTTTCGGCCGCCCTGTCAGGCTCAAACGAACTGCTCGCTCTGCAAGGTTCAGCAAACCTGTCATTCTATAAAGGGCGGCTACCAGCTGTTGCGGTCAAGTTTCTGGTTGTCCGAGGCGCTCATGGGCAACTTATTCCCCAGCGCCTTACGCATGCATTTCTAATGAAGGGTGGCCTTTCGACGGCTGCGTTTCCAGGGCTTCACGGTGAAGATGGAAACTCATGGCTTGCGTTCAACCAGCCCCCACACATCACTCCTGAGCAAATGATTAAGTTCATCGAGGCAGTGTTTGATAACCCATTTATCGGATTCAATTTTGGAGTAGGGCGCGACTACACATTCCAGCTGCCGGCGCCTGAATCATCCAAAATCTACGAAGATGTGATGGCCTGCGTTGGCGCTGGACTCGATCAATTGATTCGAGAAAACCAGTAGGGCCATGACCTCACCCCGCAACACATATGCAACAGCCAAGCTGCTTCTGCTCTGCACTGTTTTGTGTCTAGTGCCGGCCGTACTGAGGGCCGAGCCACCGACCAACTTTGATAATGCCAAGGATGCGGCTGTATCGCTTTGGTGGGAAATTGGCCCCGCCACCTTCTATTGCGGTTGCCCATATCGGGAGGCAACGCCAGAGGAAAAGAAAATCCGTTCCGGCAACCTCTGGGTTATCGGTTCAGTCTGCGGCTATCAGGCCAAGGATGCGACCACTTCTAAGGGAAAGCCCAACGCCAGATCTATGCGGATCGAGTGGGAACACATCGTTCCTGCCGACTGGATTGCGACCGGCTTCGGGTGCCGCGACCAGACCCGTTCCGAATGCCGGGCCATCCCAGGCTACGACCAAGCCGAGGGGGACTTGTTCAACCTCGTTCCCTCTGTGGGAGAGTTGAACGGGGACCGCAGTAGCAAGCTCTATGGGATCATCGACGGCGAGCCCCGCGAGTACGGGGCCTGTGACTTTGAGGTTGCGGACGTGGCCGAGCCCAAGGAGGCCGTCAGGGGCGACGTGGCGCGCGTGTGGCTCTATATGGCTGATAAGTATGGCGTGACGCTTTCCGCCGATTACAGGGCCATGTTGGAGGGGTGGAGCGCCGCCGATCCGGTTTCAGAGGCCGAGCGGCGCAGGCACGATGTTATTGCGAATGAGATGGGATGGGGTAATCGGTTCATCACAGAGCAATGACTTCGAACGCCATCGTGACATTGGGGAAATAGTATGCCGGCCCGTTTTTCGATTTTGTTTGGAAGCATGTTGGTTGCAGCTTTTTTACCTTTGACAGAAGCAAAGGCAGAGGCGCCAAAATCCGTTCAAGATTTTGTCGAAGCCTGCAAAAATGGTCACCCGTCGTTTTTATACTGCATCGGAGTTGCGAACGGGGTGCTCGCTACCATGGGCCTAGTTGGTACATTGCAAGGTAAAAACGCTGATTCACGTTTACCTGCCCATTGTGCTCCAAATTTCGTTTCAAATGGTCAGGCGATACAAGCATTTCAAAATTGGGCGCAGGCTAACCCTAAAGCTTGGCAACTTGATGGACAGTACGGTCTCATGATTGCAATTGAACAAACTTGGCCCTGTAAACAGTGAATCTCATTGCTATTACGTATCATCGCTGAGATGCCTTCCCAGCGCGACATATACGCCACGGCCAAACTGCTGGTGGACCGCCACGGCCTGGACGGAGCCAGGGACCATTGCCGCGACCGTGTAGAGGCGTTGACGGCGGAAGGCGACAAGATGGGCGCTCACGTCTGGGACCAGGTGCGCCTGGCCCTGCTGGACCTGTCACCCGCCCCAGGTGGCCCGATCAATTAGCGAGACGATCCCACGGGTATTTCTGGACCCGTAAAAAGGCCGGTCGATTCGTCGCGGGATCGACGCTGGCGAGACGTGGGGAATCAGGGCCGGGGAGGGGGCGGAAATAGCCTGAAACCGTGTCGCCGTGGCACCTATATGGCACCTAAATCAACAAGGGGCCAGCCCATTACAGGCTAACCCCTTGTTTTAATTGGCTCCGGCGGCAAGACTCGAACTTGCGACAAGTCGGTTAACAGCCGACTGCTCTACCAACTGAGCTACGCCGGATCAGGCGTGGAGGCGCGGACCGGAATCGAACCGGTGTACACGGCTTTGCAGGCCGCTGCGTAGCCACTCCGCCACCGCGCCCCAGATGGCACCAAAGTGCCGGGGCTTAATCCCCCAGGAAACGACTCCGTTGCGGAGGTCCCTTCCAAGGGCCAGGCTGACCGGCTTCGGCCCACAGAGGGCGGGACATTACATACTGGCCCCCCGGTGGTCAAGCAACTGTTCCGGCGAATTTTCAGGCACCGGAAATGGCCTGGAAAAGGGCGCTGCAACGCGCGCCGCCATTGTGTTCGCCGACGGCTGGGACTATACAGAATTCAGCCAAATCGGGCCCCGGCCGGCCCGTTCCAACGCGAAGGAGAACCGGCGACATGGATTTCGCAGCCGCGCGCCGAAACATGATCGATTGTCAGGTCCTGCCCAACCGGGTCACGGACGAGCGTGTCATTGCCGCCATGGCGGAAACGCCGCGCGAGGCCTTCGTGCCCGAAGCCAAGCGGTCCATCGCCTATGTCGATGAGGCCCTTGCCGTGGGGAGCGGGCGTTATCTGATGGAGCCCATGATCACCGCGCGTCTGTTGCAGACCGCGCGCATCGGTGCCGACGACGTGGTGTTGTGCATCGGCTGCGGCACCGGCTATTCGCCGGCCTTGTTGTCCAAGTTGGCGAACACGGTGGTGGTCGTCGAAAGCGACAAGGCGATGGCCAAGCAGGCCCAGGAAACCCTGGCGGGGCTTGGCATCGACACGGTTGCGGTGATCGACGGCAAGATGGCCAACGGCTATCCCAAGCAGGCGCCCTACGATGTCATTTTCTTCGACGGCGCCGTGCCCATGGTGCCGGAAAAGATTGAAAAGCAGTTGGCCGAAGGCGGCCGTCTCGTGGCGGTCTGCTCCAAGCGCGGCTCCGCCGTCGGCAGCGCCGTTCTGGCGGCGCGTTTCGGAGGTCATATCTCTCACCGCGATCTGTTCGACGCGGGCACGCCAGACCTTCCCGGGTTCGCGCTGGAGGAAGCCTTCACCTTCTGACGCAGCCGAATCCGATGCGGGTTGGCGCCGTGAGGCGGTCAGGGGCTGTATATGCAAGTTTTTGAATTATCTGTATTTTTGCACGTATTTTGTTGAAATCTGGACGCGGCGAATGCAGGTAGTATGCTAAACCAACACAACCACAGGCGAGTAACGGCCTTGATCACGCGAATTCTTTCCCCTTTTCAATATGTTCCTGGAATTTCCCGCGCCGCCGTCGGGGCTGCGGCACTTGCGGGCGCGCTTGCTTTCGCGCCGGCGCCGGTCCAGGCGCAGACCCTGGCCGAAGCGCTGATTGCCGCCTATTCCAATAACCCGACCCTGGCGGCACGCCGGGCGCGCCTGCGCGCCACGGACGAACAGGTGCCCCAAGCGCTGTCCAACTGGCGGCCATCGGTCGCCATCACCGGCGATGCCGGGTACGAACGCAACCGTTCCACCCTGCGTACCACGGACCGCACGCAGAACCGCAATCCTGCAACCGTTGGCCTGTCGATCACCCAGCCGTTGTACCGTGGCGGGCGGACGCTGGCGGCGACGGAAGGGGCGGAAAATTCCGTCCGCGCCGAACGCGCGCGCCTGATCGACACGGAACAGGACATCCTGCTGGCCGCGGCGACGGCCTATCTGAACGTGTTCCGCGATGAGGCCGTGCTGGCGCTCAACATCAACAACGAAAAGGTCCTCAAGCGTCAGCTTGAGGCGACCAAGGACCGCTTCGAGGTCGGCGAAATCACGCGCACCGACGTGCACCAGGCCGAAGCCCGCCTGGCCGGCGCCACGGCCGACCGCATCCGGGCCGAGGCTAATCTGGAAAACTCGCGCGCCACCTATGAAAACGTGGTCGGCCTGCCGGCGCCGAAAAATCTGGAGCTTCCGGGCGATCCCGGGGGGCTGCCGAAGGAGCGGCACGACGCCATCAAGATGGCGGCGACGACCAACCCCAACGTCATCGCGGCCGAATTCGACCGCAAGGCGGGTATGAACACGGTGCGCGAGGTCAAGGGTGAATTGCTGCCCGAGGTCGATGTCACCGCCAGCGCGGACCGGGCCTACGAATCCTCAAGCGATACGGGGCGTATCGATTCGGCCGAGGTTCGGGTCAACCTGACCATTCCGATCTATCAGCAGGGCAGCGTCTATTCGCGCCTGCGCGAAGCCAAGCAAAGCCTCGCCGAGCTGACCCGGAACATCGATCAGGCCCGCCGCGATGCGATCGAGGACGCGACCAGCGCCTGGGAGAACCTGCAGACGGCGCGCGCCCGCGTGGTGTCGTTCAGTGCCCAGATCGAAGCCAACGTGGTCGCCCTGGACGGGGTCGAGCGTGAGGCCGCCGTGGGCTCGCGCACGGTTCTGGACGTTTTGGATGCGGAACAGGAACTTCTCGATTCCCGCGTCGGTCATACGGAGGCTCAGCGCGACGAGCGGGTCGCCGCGTTCGAACTGTCGGCCGCCATCGGCCGGATGACCGCCACGGATCTGAAACTGGCCGTCGACGTTTATGATCCGCGCATGCATTACGACGAAGTGCGCGGCAAGTGGGTCGGCGGATCAAGCAGCGAAGAAGGCAAGTAGGGCGGTTTTCGCCCCTTGCCGTCGCTGAATGACGGTGGCGCCCATGACGGCGCCCGGCAATTAATTCCTGTGATATACCAAATATTAACGATCAACGTGAGTTAATGGCTGGTGTATCTTGGGAAAAGTGGCGTGACTCGGACCTGCGTGGGAGTGGGGAGCCGGGAACCGCGACAAGAATTGATGGGCATGCGGGATTATGAGCGAAGAAGCCGAAGCTGCTGAAGGCGGCGAACCTTCGATGGAAGACATCCTTTCTTCCATCCGCAAGATTTTGGCGGAGGAAGAGGATGAAGAGGGAGGCGATGCGCCGGCTGAGCAGGCCGCCGCGCCGGAACCCGAGCCGGCACCGGCACCGGCACCGGCGCCTGAACCGGAGCCCGAGCCGGAGCCTGAACCTGACATCGAAATGACCGACATGGACGAGCCGGAACCCGAACCGGAGCCCATGCCTGAGCCGGAAAACCTGTTTGAACCGGAGCCGGAGCCCGTGGCCGCCGCCGCCCCGCCGCCCCCACCGCCGCCGCCTCCCATGCCGGAGCCGGAACCGATGGCGGACATCATGGAATTGACCCCCGACATGGTCGCCCCCGACGCCATCATGTCGCGGCCGACCTCGCTGCACGGCTCGGACGTGCTGGCCGAACTGGCCCGGGCGATCCTCGACCGCCGCGATCTGCCGGTCATGTCGTCGGGCGATGCCTCGCTGGAAGGCATCGTGCGCGAGATGCTGAAACCGATCCTGCGCGAATGGCTGGACCGCAACCTGCCCTACCTGATCGAGCGCCTGGTGAAGAAGGAAATCGACACCATGGTGAACCGGGCGGAAGGGCTCGACAACTGGGGCTGATCCTGCCCCGGCGGTAAGCCTGAAAAAGAATCACGATGATGACCCCGGGGGCTTTGTTCCCCGGGGTTTTTCGTTGTATACCCCCCAATCCCCACCGATTGACACAAGCCGTTCCGAGGATCTGTTCCCATGGCCGAACTGGACAAGACCTACCACCCCGAAGAGGTGGAAACCCGCCGTTACCAGGAATGGGAAGACAGCGGCGCCTTCGCGCCCGGCCAGGGACAGGTCGAGGGCGCCAACGGCCAGCCCTATACCATCGTCATTCCGCCGCCCAACGTCACGGGCTCGCTCCACATGGGCCATGCCCTCAACAACACGCTGCAGGACATCCTGATCCGCTACCGCCGCATGAAGGGCGACCGGGCCCTGTGGCAGCCGGGCACGGACCATGCCGGCATCGCGACGCAGATGGTGGTCGAGCGCATGTTGGAGGCCGAGGGCGTGAAGCGCACGGACCTGGGCCGCGACAAGTTCGTCGAGCGGGTGTGGGACTGGAAGGCGGAATCCGGCGGCACCATCACCAAGCAGCTGCGCCGGCTGGGTGCCTCCTGCGACTGGTCGCGCGAACGCTTCACCATGGACGAGGGCCTGTCCAAGGCCGTGGTCAAGGTGTTCGTCGAACTGCACAAGCAGGGCCTGATTTATCGGGATAAAAGGCTGGTCAACTGGGACCCCAAGCTGCACACGGCGATCTCGGACCTGGAGGTCGAACAGCGCGAGACCAAGGGCAGGATGTGGTACTTCAAGTATCCCATCGAGGGCCAGGACGGGCAGTTCATCACCGTCGGCACGACCCGCCCGGAAACCATGCTGGGTGACACCGGCGTCGCCGTGCACCCCGAGGACGAACGCTATACGGCCCTGGTCGGCAAGAACGTCGTGCTGCCGATCACCGGCCGCCTGATCCCCATCGTCGCCGATCATTACGCTGACCCGGAAAAGGGCTCGGGCGCGGTGAAGATCACCCCGGGCCACGATTTCAACGACTTCGAGGTCGGCAAGCGGGCCGGGCTCGACATCATCAATATCTTGGACGCCGACGCCCATCTGAACGAGAACGTGCCCGCCAAGTACCGGAACATGGAACGTTTCAAGGCGCGCGACGCGATCCTTGCCGAGATGGAGGAATTGGGCCTGCTGGATCGGGTCGAGGACAACGACATGACCGTGCCCCACGGCGACCGGTCCGGCGTGGTGGTCGAACCCTGGCTGATGGACCAATGGTTCGTCGACGCCAAGACGCTGGCCAAGCCGGCGATCGAGGCCGTGGAGAGCGGCAAGACCCAGTTCGTGCCCAAGACCTGGGAAAACACCTATTTCGAATGGATGCGCAACATCCAGCCCTGGTGCGTGTCGCGCCAGCTGTGGTGGGGGCATCAGATCCCGGCCTGGTTCGGCCCCGACGGCCAGGTCTTCGTGGAGATGAGCGAAGAGGCCGCCCAGGCCGCCGCCGACGCGCACTACGGTAAGACGGTGGGGTTGACCCGCGACCCCGACGTGCTCGACACCTGGTTTTCCTCGGCGCTGTGGCCGTTTTCGACCCTGGGGTGGCCGGACGAGACGCCGGAACTGGCGCGCCACTATCCCACGGACGTGCTGGTCACCGGCTTCGATATCATCTTCTTCTGGGTCGCCCGCATGATGATGATGGGCATCCACTTCATGGGCGAGGTGCCGTTCCACACGGTCTATATCCACGCCCTGGTGCGCGACGAGAAGGGCCAGAAGATGTCCAAGTCCAAGGGCAACGTCATCGACCCCTTGGATTTGATCGAGAAGTTCGGCGCCGACGCCCTGCGCTTCACCCTGACCGCGTTCGCCGCCCAGGGCCGCGACGTGAAAATGTCGGAAAGCCGGGTCGAGGGGTACCGCAACTTCTGCACCAAGATCTGGAACGCGGCGCGGTTCTGCGACATGAACGAATGCCGGGTCGACCAGAATTTTAATCCGAAATCGGTTAATTCAACCCTGAACCGCTGGATCGTCGGCAAGGTCGCGGAGGCCGAGGCGGCGATGACGGGGGCGCTCGACGCCTACCGCTTCAACGACGCGGCGGCAGCGCTTTACGCCTTCACCTGGAACACCTTCTGCGACTGGTATCTGGAATTCGCCAAGCCGATTTTTATCCTTGGCCGAACTGGTCAGGATTTGATCGACAAGGTGAAACAAATTTCGGATCAACGTGACCACGTTGAAAGAGCGAAGATTGTAACTTTTGTCGATGATTTTTTGAAGAACGAGCCAATAAAGCGGGATGCATTCAGGCAGGCAGGAATACCGCTCGGATCGGAAAATCTGGAAGATACGTTTAGAGACTACATTATTGCCTGTGATGAAACTCAAAAGACCACGGCCTGGGTGCTCGACCAGATCATCACCCTGCTGCACCCCATCGTGCCGTTCATCACGGAAGAACTGTGGCAGACCCGGGCCGACCGCGCGCAGCCGCTGATCACCACGCCCTGGCCCGTGTATGACGCGGCCCTGGTCGATGCCGCCGTCAACGCGGAAATGGACTGGGTGGTGCGCCTGATCTCGCAGATCCGCGCCGTGCGCTCGGAAATGAACGTGCCGCCCAAGGCGAAAATCCCCATGCTGCTGAAGGACGGCGACGATGCCGCCCAGGCGGCGCTCGCCACGCATCGCGACCTGATTCTGCGCCTCGCGGGCCTGTCCGACGCGGGCGTGCTGACCGGCGAGGTGCCCAAGGGCGCGGTGCAGGATGTGCTCGACGGCGCCATGGTGATCCTGCCGATCGCCGATGCCATCGACCTGGACGCGGAAAAGGCCCGGCTTCTCAAGGAAATCGCCAAGCAGGACGCGGAAATCGACCGCTTCGAAAAGAAACTGGGCAACGCCAAGTTCGTCGCCAACGCCCCGGCCGAGGTGGTCGAGGGCGAACGCGAGAAACTGGACGAGGCCCAGGCGACGCGGGCGCGCCTGGACGAGGCGCTGAAGCGCCTGGCGGCGGTGGCGTGACCCCGCCGGTTCGCCGGCATTGATCCTTTTCTCCTAATATGCGCCCGGAATAGGAACTTTCAGGGGCTGGTGTGACTGGGCCGGGGGGCGTTAGCCTTTCATGCAGGCAGATAAAGGAGGTTACAAAGTTGGAACCGCCGATGCAGTCAACCGACATATCGACCCAAACCCCATTTACCCGGTGATCATCGGGTGGGATCGGGTGCGACGCCGATCCCGAAACTGAAACGGAAAGCCCCGCCCTTGAAACCGGCGGGGCTTTTACGTGCGCGGGCAGGGCAACGGGCCGGCGCTGAGGGTTTTGGTCCGGTCACATGGGGGGCTTGTGAGGAGCGGTCCGCATCGACATAATCGGCCTGAAAAGCCGTGGGGGCGGGGCGTAGCGCAAGGATAGAGACCGAATATGGAAACCGCAGAACAACAGATCGCCAACGCCCAGAAGGCCATCGAGACGGTCATGCAGACCGCCGCCGACGTCGGCACGGAATACGGCATGAGCGTGATCGGCGCCATCGTCATCCTGGTCATCGGCTGGTGGATCGCCGGCTGGGCCAAGCGGACGGTGACCAAGGCCCTCAACCGGGTCAAATCGATCGACGACACGCTGACGCCGTTCCTGTCGTCCATCGTCGGCTATGTCGTCAAGATCTTCGTCCTGGTCGCGGTGCTCAACCAGTTCGGGGTGCAGACGACCTCGCTCATCGCCATTCTGGGCGCCGCCGGCCTGGCCATCGGTCTGGCCCTGCAAGGCACCATGCAAAACGTCGCGGCGGGGGTCATGCTGCTGGTGCTGCGCCCGTTCAAGTCGGGGGACTTCATCGACGCCGGCGGACAGGCGGGCACGGTCGTGGAAATCAGCCTGTTCACCACGGAACTGAAAACGCCCGACGGCATCTTCAAATCGGTGCCCAATTCCTCGATCTGGGGGGCGTCGATCACCAACTTCTCGCGCAACCCGACGCGGCGCATCGACCTGCTGGCCAGCATTTCCTATGGCGACGACATCGAAGGGGCGATGGCCGTGCTCAAGGGCCTGCTTGAGGCCGAGCCGCGCGTTCTCAAGGATCCGGCGCCCGAAGTCATGGTCATGGCGATGGCCGCCAGTTCCATCGACATCAACCTGCGCGCCTGGGTCAACATCGGCGATTATTGGCCGACCCTGTTCGAGCTCAACAAGCGGGTCAAGCTGGGCCTGGAAGAAGCCGGGTTCACCATCCCGTTCCCGCAGCAGGACGTCTACATGCATCAGGTCGGCAAGGCGGCGGAATAACCAAGGCTCCGGGCGGCCTTGCGGCCGCTAACGGGCCGTTAACCGCCGATGCATAGATTGAATGTCGGAGACGTGTGATGACCGACTTTCAAGCGCCCGAACTGCCCCTCAACCCGACGCCGGAACAGCGCGCGGAATACATCATGCTGCGCCTGGAGCAGTTCATCCGCGAGGGCCGCAGCGTGGGCGAGGGCATGTCCTTCAAGCAGTGGCAGGCCATGGCCAAGACCGAGATCGCCATCGCCGTCGCCGCCGCCCAGAACGAGGTCCAGAAGGACGACCCGGTGACCCGGCGCCTGCTGTTCATGACGGCGGCCTGCCTCACCACCATCGGCTTCTGGGGCACGGCCGTCAGCCTGCACAAGACGGCCTATCTGGTCGGCGCGCTGGTCTGCGCCGGGGCGGGCATCCTGCTGCTGATCTGCGCCGGCGAATGGCGCTTCCGCAAATGGCGGCGCAAGAAGGACGCCCAACTCCGCATCGAACGCCTCGCCAACATCGAGGCCCTCAACAAGCGCATCAAGGGCCTGGAGCGGGCGCTGGAGAAAGAGGAAAAGATGCTGGAGAAGAAGCTGAAGAAGACCCGCAAAGCGGTCGACGACCTGCACGCGGCGACCACGCCGCCGGTTCCGAGTTAAAAGAAAGATCACCACTGAGACAGTGAGATACTGAGAAGACGTATGTCGTGCCCGGACTTGATCCGGGCATCCATGTCTTGCTGCGGGGCGACCGACACGAAGTCGTAGATGGCCGGGACAAGCCCGGCCATGACGGGGGGTGCTTCTTCTCAGTGCCTCATTGTCTCAGTGGTTTGTCTTCCTTAAATCACCCGGTTCAGCGCCCCCACCAGTTGTTCCACCTCCTCCACCGTATTGTAATGGGCCATGGACGTGCGGACGACGCCGTCGGTGGTGTCGGTGATGCCGACGGCTTCTAGCAGGCGCGGCGCGTAGAAGTCGCCGTTCCAGCAGGCGATCTGCTGTGCCGTCAGGGCCGCGACCACCGCCGCCGATGACTTGCCCTCGACGGTGAAGGAGAACGTCGGCGCGCGGTCTTCGGATTTGGCCGAGTGGCGGCCGAGGAGCCTGAGGCCCGGTCGGTGCAGCGCGAAGTCGAGGAAGCGTTCGGCGAGGGTCTGTTCGTGTTGGGCGATCAGGCCGAACACCTGTTTGGTGCGGGCATGCAGCGTGTTGGCGGGCTGATCGAAGTGATGAGCGGCGAGGGCCTCGAAGTAATCGGCGATGCCGGCGAGCGCTGCGGTGGTCTCGTGGTTGGGGCCGGCCGGGTTCAGCTTGTGCTGAATATCGTCCTCGGCGAAGAACAGGTGGCCCTGGCCGCGCGCTTCCAACAATCGTTCCCGCTTGCCGTAGAGCATGCCGATGTGCGGGCCCATGATTTTGTAGAAGCTGTAGAGGTAGAAATCGACGTCCCAGGCCTTCACGTCCACGGCCCGGTGCGGCGCGTAGGCGACGGCGTCGCAGCAGACCATTGCCCCCGCGGCATGGACCTGCCGGGTGATCGCGGCGACGTCGTTGATGTCGCCGGTGATGTTGGAGACATGAGGGAAGGCGACCAGCCGCGTGCGGTCGGTGAGCAGGTCTCCTAGTAGATCGATGCGCAGTTCGCCCGTCGCGGCATCGACCGGCCATTCCTTGATGACGATGCCGAATTCGGCCAGGCGCCGCCAGGGCGAGGAATTGGCTTCGTGGTTCAGGACCGCGACGATCACCTCGTCGCCCGCTTTCCACAAGGGCCGCAGCGCCTGCGCCAGGACGTAGACGTTCATGGAGGTCGAGGGGCCGATCACGACCTCGTCCGCACTTGCCCCGATCATTTCCGCCATGCGGGCGTGGCCGTCGGCCATGCGCTGGGCGGCGAGTTGCGATTTGGGGTAGGGGGCGAGGGGTTGAACCTGAGATTCCCGCATATAGGCGGTCATGCGGTCGATCACGGCATTGGGCACGAAGGAGCCGCCGGCGTTCTCGAAAAACGCCCAGCCGTCCCCGGAATCGTCAGGAGCCCAGCAGGCATCCGGGAACTGGGCGCGCACGAAGGGCAGGTCGAGGGGCGTCGTCATGAAGGAAGTTTAACCACAGAGGCGGTGAGGCGGTGAGAAGAATTGAATAGGAAGTACGTGTCACCCCCGCGAAGGCGGGGGGCCAGCAAGAATGGATTCCCGCCTTCGCGGGAATGACGAAGTTGCAAAGCCGGTGCGAAATCTTCTCACTGCCTCACCGCCTCTGTGGTTCAGCCTTCTTGAACTCACGCCTGCATGGCCAGGGACATGACCAGTTCGGCCAGAACCTCGGGGTCGGCCTCGAACTTGATGCCGAGCCGTCCCTTGCGGCACCAGGCGACGGTCGCGGAGATGTCGCCGAACGCCCCCAGGTCGAGGGTCAGGTGGCGGCCCTTGGACAGGTCGAGGGAGGCGACGATCTGCGCCCCGCCGGGGGAGATGTCCTCGATCAGGCATTTGGTCGAAGCACCGCCGACGGTCACGCGCGCCTGAAAGCTCGAGGACTTTCGGTCGTGCTCGCGCCGGTTCAGGTCGAAGACATCGGCCATGGCCGTTTTCCCGTCTGTGTCACACCCGGGCCGACTTCCGGCCCCGTCTGAACGCGGGGCCTAGATGTCGGCGAACACGTGGGTTTCCGCCTTGGCGCCCGGATGGGTGACGGCGCCGTCGCAGGCGGGGCCCACCAATTGAGCATACTTCCAAAGCACGCCGGACTGATAGTCGTGTTTGCGCGGCGTCCAGGCCTTGCGGCGGGCGTCCAGTTCGGCCTCGCTCAGGTCCACGTCCAGCGTGCCCTTCTCGGCATCGATCTTGATGACGTCGCCGTCCTTCAGAAGCCCGATGGGGCCGCCCACGGCCGCTTCCGGGCCGACATGGCCGATGCAGAAGCCGCGCGTCGCGCCGGAGAACCGGCCGTCGGTGATGAGCGCCACCTTTTCGCCCAGGCCCTGGCCGTAGATTGCCGAGGTGGTCGACAGCATTTCGCGCATGCCGGGGCCGCCCTTGGGCCCTTCGTAGCGGATAACGACGACCTCGCCTTCCTTGACCTGCTGCTTGAGCACGGCCTGGAGCGCGTCTTCCTCGCAGTCGAAGCAGCGGGCCGTACCCGTGAATTGCAGGCTGTGCAGGCCGGCGACCTTGACGATGGCGCCGTCGGGGGCGAGCGAGCCCTTGAGGCCGACGACCCCGCCCGTCGGGGTGATCGGGTTGGACACCGGATAGATCACGTCCTGGTCCGTCGGGAACACCACGTCTTTCAGGTTTTCCGCGATGGTCTTGCCGGTCACGGTCATGCAGTCGCCGTGCAGGTAGCCGCCGTCCAGCAGGGCCTTCATCAGCACCGGCACGCCGCCGATGTCGAACATGTCCTTGGCCACGTACTTGCCGCCCGGCTTTAGGTCGGCGATGTAGGGCGTGGTCTTGAAGATCTCGCAGACGTCTTCCAGCGAGAAATCGATGCCGCATTCATGGGCCATGGCCGGCAGGTGCAGCCCGGCGTTGGTCGATCCGCCCGAGGCCGCGACGATGCGGGCCGCGTTCTCGAACGACTTGCGGGTCACGATGTCGCGCGGGCGCAGGTTCTTTTCGATCAGGTCCATGACCGCCTTGCCCGAGGCCACGGCGTATTCGTCGCGGGTCTCGTACGGTGCGGGTGCGCCGGCGGAGCCGGGCAGGGCGAGGCCGATGGCTTCCGACACGCAGGCCATGGTGTTGGCCGTGAACTGGCCGCCGCAGGACCCGGCGGAGGGACAGGCCACGCATTCCAGCTCGTGCAGGTCTTCGTCCGACATTTCGCCCGAGGCATTGGTGCCCACGGCTTCGAACACGTCGATCACGGTCACGTCCTTGCCCTTGAACCTGCCGGGCAGGATGGAGCCGCCGTACATGAACACGCTGGGCACGTTGAGGCGCAGCATGACCATCATCATGCCGGGCAGGGACTTGTCGCAGCCGGCGAGGCAGACCATGGCGTCATAGCAATGGCCGCGCATGGTCAGTTCGACCGAGTCGGCGATCACGTCGCGCGACGCCAGCGACGACTTCATGCCCTGGTGGCCCATGGCGATGCCGTCGGTCACGGTGATGGTGGTGAATTCGCGGGGCGTTCCAAAGGCTTCCTTGACGCCGACCTTCACGGCCTGGGCCTGACGGCTCAGCGCGATGTTGCAGGGCGCGGCCTCGTTCCAGCAGGTCGCGACGCCGACGAAGGGCTGGTTGATCTCTTCCTCGGTCATGCCCATGGCGTAGTAGTAGGACCGATGCGGCGCGCTGGACGGGCCCTGAGTGGTGTAGCGCGACGGCAGTTTGGACTTGTCGAAGGTTTTGGCCATGGGGCTCTCCCTGGAACGGCTTGGATACTTGAATTCGGGACCGTTGGTTTAATGCCGTAAGGCCCCGCAAGGCAAGGGCGCTTGCGGGAAAAGGTGCTGTGCCGGGTTTACCGCGGGATTCAGGCGGCGCCCAGCTCCTTGCGCACGATGGCGGCCCCGGCGGCCAGCGCCTTCAATTTGCCCTCGGCGACGGCGCGCGGGAAGGGGGCGAGGCCGCAGTTGGTGCAGGGGTAGATGCGCTCCGCATCGACATAGCGCATGGCCGAGCGGATGACCTCGGCGACCTGTTCCGGCGTCTCCACGTTGTAATTGGCGACGTCGATGGAGCCGACCATGACTTCCTTGTCCTTCAACAGGCTCATCAGCGAATGGGGCACGTGGGATCCCGCGCATTCCAGCGACACCTGGTCGACCACACTGCCGTTCAGGGCCGGGAAGGTTTCCTCGTACTGGCGCCATTCGTTGCCCAGGGTTTCCTTCCACTGGTTGTTGGCGTCGATCCCGTAGCCGTAGCAGATATGCACGGCCTTCTTCACGGTGACGCCCTGGAACGCGCGGTTCAGGCAGGCAATGCCCCATTCCTTCACATCGTCCATGAACACGTTGAAGGCGGGTTCGTCGAACTGGATCACGTCGACGCCGAGCGCCTGTAGCTCCAACGCCTCTTCATTCAGGATTTCCGCGAAGGCCCAGGCCATGTCGGCGCGCTTGCCGTAGACCTCGTCGGCGATGGTGTCGCAGATGGTCATCGGCCCCGGCATGGTGATCTTCAGGCCGCCCTTGGTATGCGCGCGGCAGAAGGCGGTGGATTTGGAGTGGGCACTTTCGCGGCGCTTGACCTTGGCCGTCACAGTGGGCACGTCGGCGTCATAGCGGTTGTCGCGGATGCCCATGGTGGTCATCTTGGCCCAGTCGATGCCGTCGACGTATTCGAGGAAGCCGTGGACGAAATGCTTCCGGAACTGCTCGCCGTCGGAAACGATGTCGATGCCCGCATCTTCCTGGGTCTTGATCCACACCAGGGCGGCGTCGCACTGGCCCTGCCACAGCTCCTCGCCTTCCAGCTTCCAGGGCGCCCAGAGCTTTTCCGGCTCGGCCAGCCAACTGGGTTTGGGCAAACTTCCGGCGACGGTGGTTTTCAGCATGGATCATCTCCCAAGAATGCGTTTGTTTTGAATTGCCCCTGTTATAGCCGGTTTGGCGGAGACTGACACCCGATGACTTGTGGCCCCATCTTGCCGTGGCGGGACGGCGGGGATAAGGTTCCGCCTCAAGATTTGTGCAATTCAAGTCCTTCGGAGCCCATCCAAGAATGAAAACCAAAGCCGCCGTCGTCTACGAACTGGGCGCCAAGCGCCCCTATGCCACCTCCCTGCCCATGAAGATCGAGGAAGTGGACCTGGACCCGCCGCAGGCGAACGAGGTTCTGGTCAAGGTCGCGGCGGCCGGGGTGTGTCATTCGGACCTGTCCGTGGTCGCCGGTGTGCGCGAACGGCCCCTGCCCATGGTGCTGGGGCATGAAGCGTCGGGCGTGGTGCAGGAACTGGGGCCGGGCGTCGAGGGCCTGGAAGTGGGCGACCATGTGGTGTTCGCCTTCCTGCCGTCCTGCGGCCAGTGCCTGCCGTGCAAGGAAGGCCGCCCGTCGATCTGCGAAAAGGGCGCGGCGTCGAACGGCGCCGGAACCCTCATGGGCGGCGGCATGCGCCTGCATAAGGACGGCAAGAAGCTGTATCACCAGGCGGGGGTTTCCTGTTTCTCGGAATACGTGGTGGCGCATCGATCCTCGGTTGTGAAGATCGACAAGGACTTGCCGCTCGACATCGCCTGCACGTTTTCCTGCGCCGTCATCACCGGCGTCGGCGCGGTCCTCAACACGGCCAAGGTGCCGGCGGGGGCGTCGGTCGGCGTGGTCGGCCTGGGCGGCACGGGTCTGGCCGCCGTGATGGGGGCCAAAATGGCCGGGGCGCGGCATATCGTCGGCATCGACGCGCTGGACGACAAGCTGGATTGGGGCAAGCGGCTGGGCTGCGACGCGGTGTTCAACGCGCTGGACAACGACGTGGTCGAAAAGGTCCGCGCGGCCACGGGCGGCGGCCTGGAATACATGTTCGAATGCGTCGGCCGGGTCGAAGCCATGGACTTGGCCTACAAGGTCACCAAACGCGGCGGCACGACGACATCCAGCGGCCTTAGCCATCCGGCCACCAATATGACCGTGCAGCACGTCAACCTGGTGACCGAGGAACGGACTATCAAAGGCAGCTATCTGGGCAGTTGCATCCCCGAGCGCGACATCCCTCATTACATCGAGATGTACAAGCGCGGCGCCCTGCCGGTGGACAAGCTGATCTGCGAGAAGATTCCTCTGGAAGACATCAACGCCGCCTTCGACCACCTGGCCGAGGGCCATACGGTGCGCCAAGTCATCGTGTTCTGACCGCGGCCGGACGCATGGTCGACTTCAACGAGATCTACAAGGGCACGGGTGCGCCCGTGCGCGTCGGGCTGGTCGGCGCCGGGGAATTCGGTGCCAGCCTGATCACTCAGTCCCTCGGCCATCCGGCCATCGACGTGCCCGCCGTGGCCGACATCGATCCGGACCGCGCGGTCAACGTGTTGTTGCGCTGCGGCGTTGCTGGTGACGGCATCGAAATCTGCCGCGACGCGGCCAGTGCACGGGACGCCATGACGGCGGGCAGGGTCGCCGTGGTGCCGGACGGGCTTCTCCTGGTCGATACGGACATCGAATTGGTGGTCGAGGCAACGGGTGCGCCCGAGGCCGCCGCCGCGGTGTCCGAGGCGGCGATCCTGGCCGGGAAGCACCTGGTCCTGGCGTCCAAGGAAATGGCGTCCGTCTGCGGGCCGTGGCTGGCCAAGCTGGCGGCGGACCATGGCGTCGTCTACACGCTGCCCGACGGCGACCAGCCGAGCCTGCTGATCGGCCTGATCTCCCGGGCTGAACTGCTGGGGCTTGAGGTCGTGATGGCCGGGAAGGCCAGTGAATACGATGTTGTCTGGCACCGCGCCAAGGCGGAGCTGAGCTACCACGGCAAGGTTTTCAAGGTGCCCGATTTCGCCGATTGCTGGCACCTGGACGGCGCCGACATTCCCGAGGTTCTGGCCGACCGGGCGGCGCCCCTGGGGGCGACGGCGCTGAAATCCGTGCCGGACCTGTGCGAGATGATGCTGGTCTGCAACGCCACGGGCCTGCGCCCGGATTTCGACGCCTTCCATGCGCCGCTGGCGCGCACCGTCGAACTGCCCGACGTGTTCCGGCCCGAAACCGAGGGCGGGATCTTGTTGGACCCGGCGGGCGGCGTGGTCGATATCGTAAATTGCCTGCGCCGGTTCGATGAATTGAGCCTGGCCGGCGGCGTATTCGTGATCGTGCGCTGCACGGACCGTGAGACCTGGGGCGTCATCAAGGCCAAGGGCATTCCGGTCAGCACCTGTGGCAATTACGGACTGCTGCATAACCCGGTGCACCTGCTGGGGATCGAGGCGGCGGCGTCGATCATCGCGGCCGCCCGTGGCGGCATGCCGACCAGCGGCCGACGGCCTCTGCCGTCATTCGACCTGATCGGCCGGGCGACCCGGGCGTTCACGGCGGGCGAGGTTCTCGACATGGGCGGCCATCACCATACCATCGCCGGGCTGGAACCCCTGGTGCGCCCGGCCCAGGCCGCCATCCCCGGCGGGCCGCTGCCCTACTATATGGCGGCCAATAATCGGCTGGTGACGGATGTGCGGCCCGGGGAAATCCTGACCGTCGAGATGGTGGAGTCCCCTCAGGGCTCCGCGCTTTGGCGGCTTCGCGGGAGCCAGGACGCGGCGTTTCCGATCTCGCCGGGCAACGGTGCCGGGTCGGGCTGAGTGCCCAGAAAATCGGAGCGGTACACGTACATCGACAACACATGCGCCCTGGCGCCGTCATCGTCCGCGAGCGGCAGGTCGATCGCCTCGTAGGTCGCCGGATTGGGGCGGGCATAGGCGGTGACGCCCCAGCGGCGCACAGGCATATCGCTTGTCAGGGTAAGGCGCTGGGATTCAAGCATGGCGTCGCGGGCGTGCCGCGGGAAGTATTCCGATATCCGCTGACCCGTGCCGTCGAAACCCAGCCAGGTTCTGAGTTCGCTGCCCCAGAAGCGGTTGACGAAATCGCGCCCTCCGTCGATGGCGTCGCGCACGATGATCTTCGGCGCCTGGCGCACAATGGCCGGCAGGCCGACATCAATCAGCCGGGGACAGTTGGGGCCGTCGCACAGGCCCTGCCAGTATTCCAGCAGCCAACGAAGTTCCCAGGCGTCAAAGGATTGCGTCTGCTCGAAAAAGAACGTTGCGCTTCGCGATGCGCGGTTGCTGCGCGATATCGACATAGAAGAGCCTCCCACCTGGGCTCTCCCAACCCCAAGAATTTGATTTTAGACTTACTGATGCACGCGGGACAACCCATTGGATTGCGGCCTGCCGCCGTTCAATGCGACGGGGCTGACTTTCAGCATAATTGCTAAAAGGTTATCTTTCGGACTCTAATCGTCCAGGGGACGGAACACGAGACGTGGAAGGATCAAGCGTGCGCATGGATGTCACGGCCGTTCCGGCCGAAACCACGGATCTGCCGGCCGGGCTGCGAGAAGTCTTGGGATATTGGAACCGGCTGCGGGGCGATGGCTGGGCCCCGGCCTGGGCGGATTTCCGGTTGCTCGACCTGCCGTCCCCGGTGATTCCCTTCGTGATCGTTCTCGATGTGGTGCCGGATCCTCTCGATTTCGTCTATCGGTTCTGGGGAACCGGCAATACGGCGTATATCGGTTACGACTGCACGGGGATGTCGGTCCGGCAGAACAAGCTGTTCAGCGCCAAGGTATTCGGCGAGTGTCAGCAGCTTGTCGAGGAGCGCCGGCCTATCGTGTGGTTTTCCAAGGTTGTGCGGAACGACGGTCTGTACCGTGAGTATACCCGCCTACGGGTCCCGCTTTCGGACGACGGGGAAATTGTCACTCATATCGTCTCGGCGGTCCGGATCGAGGAAAAACTCGACGAAATCTTCACGCCTGTATCTGGCTAGGCGGGCGGTTCCTCCGATTTCGCATCGACCATTCGGTACAAGCTCATGGAAATGATATGGGCGCGTTCCTCCGCATCGTTTGCCAGGGGCAGGGTGATGGTTTCGAACGCGACATAACTGCGTTCCGGGTAGACGCTGATGCCCCAGCGGCGGATCGGCGTGTTGCCGGTCAAGGCCGAGCGGTGGGATTCCAGGATGCGGTCCCGGCCGGCCGCGGGGAAATAGTTGCTCAGCAGCTTGCCCGTCGCGTCGAGCCGCAGCCATTCCGTGACGGCCGTGCCCCAATACCGGACCCGGAAATCGCGGCCGCCGTCGATGGCGTCCTTCACGACGATGTTGGGCGCGTGCTTGTACATGGACGGCAGGTCGATGTCGCGCCAGCGTGGGCAGTCCCGGTCGCCCCGCTTGTCCAGCCAATGGTCGAGCAACCATCGCAGCGCGGGCGTCGTGAAATCCCAAGTTTGTTCGACGAACGGCCCTTCGACCGTGTCCAAATGCGGACCGTGACTAACCATCGGCACCTCTCCCCAATGCCATCCCCATGCCTTCCCCAAGGCACTTTCCGGGACAGGTTAGTGGATTATCCGGGACGCCGCCAAGCGAACAACACACGTTCGTATGACTATTTGGTCGGCTTTCCAGTCCTGGAATCAATATGGTCCAGGGTGATATAGTCAGGGAAAACACGGCGGAGGCCCATCCATGACGATCAAGATTGAACCCCTAGACGCCCCCATGGGCGCCGTGATCCACGGCCTGGATTCACGCAAGCCCCTGACCGACGACGATTTCCGCGCGGTGGAGCAGGCCATGCTCGACCATATCGCCATCGTCATCCCCGATCTGGAGGAAAACGTCCCCTGGCTGCGCGACTTCGGCAGCCGGTTCGGCCCCCTGGTGCCGCATATCCTGAACCAGTACCACCATCCGGACGGCTTCGAGGTTTCGATCATCGCCAAGAACATGGACAGCCCGGAAAGCCGCACCACGGCCAAGCCGGCGGGGGCGTTCTGGCATTCGGACCTGTCCTACGAGATCAATCCGTCGGACGCCATTTTCCTCTATGCCACGCATCTGCCGTCCACGGGCGGCGACACCATGGTCGCCAACATGCGGGCCGCCTACGCGGCCCTGCCGGACAAGACCAAGGCGCGGCTCGACGGCCTGACCTGCACCCACCGTTGGGGCTGGAACACCCTGGGCGCCACGCCGACCCTGACGCCGGAACAGCAGGCCGCCCATCCGGACGTGATCCATCCTGTCGTCCGCCCGCACCCCAAGACCGGGGTGCCGATCCTTTACGTCAATCCGGGCTATTCCATGCGCATCAACGAACTGGAACAGAATGAGAGCGACAACCTGCTGGCCGAGCTGTTCGAACACGCGCTCAAGCCTGAATTCCAGTACCGCCACTCATGGACCCTGAACAGCCTGGTTGGTATCGACAACCGGTCCTCCATGCATTGCGCCGTCGACGACTACACCGAGCCACGGCGCATGCTGCGCATGATCGTCGGCTGCACGGACGGGCGGAAGGGGCGAGTCGCCGCATGACGAAGGTCCTGTTCGTCAACGGCACCCTGATGCGCGGGCTGGCCTTGAACGGCAATCTCGAGGGCGCGGCCTTCCTGGGCGAGGCCAGGACCGTGCCCGAATACCGGCTTCATTCCATCGGCGATGTCCATCCCGGCATGTACAGGGTGGCGGCGGACGGAATTTCCGTCCCCGGCGAGATCTATGAAATGAGCGACGCGATTTGGGCCAAGGTCGAGGCCGGGGAGCCGCCGGGGCTGTACTGCGGCCCGGTGGAACTGGACGACGGGCGGATTTTGGACGGAATCCTCTATCCCCGCGAGATGGCGGAAGGCAAACACAAGGACATTTCCGAATTCGGCGGTTGGCGGGAATACGCGGCGACGCTCGGTTCCTGAGGCCGTAGGAAATTCCGCGGCCGGAGCCCTTGCGGCGGCGGCCCGGCGGCCTAGATATCTTCCAGAATTTCGGCGTTCCCACGGGGGCACGCCTTTTCTTGGCCTAAGGACAAATCGATGCTGCGGATTTTGCTGTTTCTCGGCACCAACCTGGCGATCGTCGCGCTGATCAGCCTGACCTTCCGTCTGCTCGGGTTGGAAGGCCTGCTGCAGGCCAATGGCGTCGATCTCAACATCAATGCCCTGATCGTCTACTCGGCGGTCATCGGCTTCTCGGGTGCGCTGATCTCCCTGTTCCTGTCCAAGACCATGGCCAAGGCGGGGATGGGGGTGAAGGTCATCCAGCACGCCGCCAACCCGACCGAACAATGGCTGGTCGATACGGTCGCCCGGCAGGCCAAACAGGCCGGCATCGGCATGCCCGAGGTCGGCATCTTCGACCACGGCTCGCCCAACGCCTTCGCCACGGGCTGGAACCGCAACGCTGCCCTGGTCGCCGTGTCCACGGGCCTGCTCAACACCATGGACAGGAAAGAGGTCGAGGCCGTGCTGGGCCACGAGGTCGCGCACGTCGCCAACGGCGACATGGTGACCCTGACCCTGATCCAGGGCGTGGTGAACACCTTCGTCATCTTTCTGTCGCGCGTCGTCGGCTATCTGGTCGACCGTTTGGTGTTCAAGGTCGAACGCGGCCATGGCCCGGCGTTCTGGATCGTCTCCATGATCGCGCAGTTCGTGTTTGGCATCGCGGCCATGATGATTGTCATGTGGTTCTCGCGCTGGCGCGAATTCCGCGCCGACCGGGGTGGGGCGGAACTGGCCGGCCGGCGCAACATGATTGATGCGTTGAAGGCCCTTCAATTGGCCCACGATACGCCGTCCATGCCCGACGAGATGAAGGCCTTCGCCATCAATGCCGGGCGCATGCAGGCGGCGTTTTCCAGCCACCCGCCGCTGGCCGACCGCATCCGGGCGTTGGAGGCCATGGAGGGCGCCGCCGCCCAACCGGCGCGCCCCCGGCGGCCCTGGCGCTGACAGTCTGAAAAACAAAGGGCGGCAAATGCCGCCCTTTGCCGTATCGCCGGGATGATCCGGTCTATTTTCCGAAGGTCTTCTCGTCGCCCGGCTGCATGACCACGACCTCGGTCTTGCCGCCCATGTCGGCGAGCAGCTTCTTCAACGCGTCCGGCGTGCCCTTCAGCGGCGGGAAGGTGCCGTAGTGCATGGGCATCGCCGTCGCGGGCTTGAGGAACTTGCTGAGCGCATAGGCCGCGTGGCGGGGGTCCATGGTGAACCAGCCGCCGATGCAGATCAGCACCAGGTCCGGCTTGTACAGGTCCTGGATCAGCTCCATGTCCTTGAACACGCCGCTGTCGCCCGTGTGATAGATGGTGTAGCCGTCCTCCAGCTTGATCACGTAGCCCGCCGGCTCGCCGCCCGGATAGATCATTTCCTTGCCGTCGGCGCCCTTGTTGACGATTGCCGACGAATGCTCGGCATGGGTCATGGTCACCGTGATGTCCGGGCCGATGGGGGTGATCGGGCCCGACTTGTTGAAGCGGACCAGTTGCTTGCCGTCGACCATGCCGAGGATGCGGAGCGTATGGCCCATGTCGGCGTTCACGCCGACCTTGGCGCCGGTCATCTTGGCCAGTTCGGCCGTGTCGCCCAGATGGTCGCCGTGGCCGTGGGTGACCAGGATCAGGTCGACCTTGCCGACTTTCCCCAGGTCCTTGTCGTCGGCGGGTGTCTTCGGGTTCTTGGTGATGAAGGGATCGATCACGATCACCTTGCCGCCCGGCGTCTTGATGCGGAAGGCGGCCTGTCCGTACCATTTGACCTCGGCGGCCTGAGCCTCCTTGGCCGGGCCGGCGGCCCAGGCGAAACCGGCGATCAGCGCGCCGATCACGGTCGTCGTCAGTAAGCGTTTCATGACTGAATGTTCTCCCAAAAGGGCAGGGGCTATCCCCGCGTGAGGCAGAGCCTGCCATAGAACCGGGGTGCCGCAAAGGCCCGCGCATGAGGCTTGACGAATATGGAACAAAGTGCGAACACATTGGGCGTAACGGAGGAGACATGCATGACGGTAACGGGTGAAGACGGACGCAAGCGGTGCCGCTGGGTCGGCCAGGGCAAGGACTTCTACGAGGCCTATCACGACGCCGAATGGGGCGTGCCCGTGCACGACGACCGCCATCATTTCGAGATGCTGAACCTGGAGGGCGCCCAGGCGGGGCTGAGCTGGGAAACAATCTTAAAAAAGCGCGATAACTACAAGAAATTATTTGCGGATTTCGATCCCGTGAAATGCGCCAAGCTGACCGACAAGCAGCTTGAAAAGATCCTCACGAACCCCGGCATCATCCGCAATCGGCTGAAGGTCTACGGCGTGCGCAAGAACGCCCTGGCGTTCCTCAAGGTGCAAAAGGAATTCGGCACCTTCGACGCCTACGTCTGGGCCTTCGTCGGCGGCACGCCCCTCGACGGCCGGCGCAAGGCCATGGCCGACGTGCCGGGCAAGACGGAGATTTCCGACGCGCTCTCGAAGGACCTGAAAAAGCGCGGCTTCACCTTCGTCGGCTCCACCATCGTCTACGCCTATATGCAGGCATCAGGGCTGGTGAACGACCATGTGGCGGATTGCTTCCGCTATCAGCCGTGCAAGGCGCTGGCACAAGGAAACCACTGAGGCACAGAGGCAGTGAGTGAGGGCGATTTACCCCGCTGCGTCACCCCCGCGAAAGCGGGTGTCTAGATGCGTTGCTGTTCCTGGATTTCCGTTTTCACGGGAATGACGATCTTGGGTACGGCAGTAAAATCCTTCTCATTGCCTCACCGCCTCAGTGGTGAAAACTTAATCCGCTAACTCGATCCACACCGGCGTGTGGTCCGACGGCTTTTCCTTGCCGCGCGGGGTCTTGTCGATGTCGCAGGTCGTGAGGCGGTCGGCGGCCTGGGGCGACAGCAATAGGTGGTCGATGCGCAGCCCGTTGTCCTTCTGCCACGCCCCGCCGGTGTAATCCCAATAGCTGTACTGATGGACGCCCGGGTGGATAGCCGTGAAGGCCTCGGTCAAGCCCAGGTTCAGCAGCGTGCGGAAGCGGGCCCGGCTTTCCGGACGGCAGAGCGCGTCGTCGGCGAACTTCACCGGGTCGTAGACGTCGGCGTCCGTCGGGCAGATGTTGTAATCGCCGCCGAGCACAAACGCTTCCTCGGTCTTCAGCAGGTCCTTGGCATGGGCGACCAGGCGGTCCATCCAGGCGAGCTTGTAGGTGAATTTCTCGTGGTCCGATCCGTCGTCGCCCCGCGTCGGGTTGCCGTTGGGCAGGTAGATGGAGGCGACGCGGACCGGGCGTTCGCCGACCTCGATCACAGCCTCGATGTAGCGGGCCTGCTCGTCGCCGTCGTCGCCGGGCAGTGCCGTCCGCTCGACCTCCATGGGATGCTTCGACAGGATCGCGACGCCGTTGTAGGTCTTCTGGCCCGCAATCGCAACGTTGTAGCCGAGCTCCTCGATCTCCAGGCGCGGAAAGCCCTCTTCCTGGCATTTCAGTTCCTGGAGCAAGGCCACGTCGGGCTGGAACTCGGCCAGCCATTCCTGCACCCGGGGCAGGCGGGCCTTCACCGAATTGACGTTCCAGGTGGCGATCTTCAAGGTTTAAGGCTCCCAACAGAAAAGGCCCGCGAATTTGCGGGCCTCTCTCGTAACACAAAACGTGTGGGGCGGTTAAACCCCGAATGACGAGCCGCAGCCGCAGGTCACGTTGGCGTTGGGGTTGGTCATCTGGAAGTAGGAGCCGATGAGGTCTTCCTTGAAGTCCAGTTCCGAGCCCTTGAGCAGGTCGAGGGAGGTCTCGTCGACCACCACCTTGATGCCGTTCTTCTCGAAGATCAGGTCGTCGTCGTTGACCGTTTCGTCGAGTTCGAAGCCGTAGGAAAAGCCGGAACAGCCGCCCGCCGAAACCGCGATGCGCAGCATCAGGTTCGGGTTGCCGTCCATGTCCTTCAACTCGCCGATGCGCTTGGCCGCGCTGTCGGAGATCAGGATGCGTTCCTCGGGTGCCAACTGTGTGCCGTCCGGCATGGCGAAAATCCTTAAATGGGTCGTGGGGGAACAGGTTGCCCTGAATCTAGGCGTTCCGGCGTGAAATTTCAATGATGCGCAAGCGCTCCGCCGCGCCGGTCACTTTTTCCGCGCGGGCTTCTTCGTCGCCCGGGTTTTCAGGAAATGGTCGATCCCCGCCTGGGCCACGTCCATGTCCTGTTCCGGCGCGCCCCCGGAAATGCCGATGCCGCCCACCACGTCGCTGGCAACCACCACGGGCCGCCCGCCACCGACCAGGGAGAACCGCCCGCCCAAGGCGTGCTGAATGCCGAAGGTCAGTTGGCCGGGCAGGGCGGCGGCGTTGTAATCGTGGGTCGCCTTGCGCGAGACCGCCGCCGTGGTCGCCTTTTCGACCGCCAGGGTGGTGCTCAGGATCTTGCCGCCGTCCATGCGCTCGAACGCGATCAGGTGGCCCGATTCGTCCACCACGGCGATCACCATGGGCACCTTGATCGCGTTGGCGCGTTTTGTCGCGCCCCGGATCAGCAGGCGCGCGTCGTCCAGGGACAATCTTTTGATTTCAAGCATGTCGGCCTCCACCTCTCCCGGTTATAATCGGGCCGTTCAGCCATGCAACGACTTTCGCCCCGGCCACGGCAGGAGGAAACCATCGACACCCACTGGCGATCCCTCGATTCCGCCTTTCCTTTGGCCGCCTATGCCTGCCGGTCTGAGACGTCGCGCGGACGCCTGCATGCCGAGGGCGAAAGTGCCACCCGCGGCGCCTTTCAGCGCGACCGCGACCGCATCATCCATTCGGTTGCCTTCAGGCGGCTGGCCTATAAGACCCAGGTATTCGTCAACCATGAGGGCGATTTCTTCCGCACCCGGCTGACGCATTCCCTGGAAGTCTCGCAGATCGCGCGTTCCATCTGCCGTTTCCTGCATCTCAACGAAGACTTGGGCGAAGCCCTGGCCCTGGCCCACGACCTGGGCCATCCGCCGTTCGGCCATGCCGGGGAAGACGCCTTGAAAGAGGTCATGGCGCCCTACGGCGGGTTCGACCACAACGCCCAGTCCCTGCACGTGGTGACCAAGCTGGAGGAACGCTATCCCGGCTGGGACGGCCTGAACCTGACCTGGGAAACTCTGGAGGGCGTGGTCAAGCACAACGGTCCGCTGATTAATGCGGGCAACCGGCCGCTGCCGCGCGCCATCGCCGAATACCAGGACCTGCAGGACCTGGAACTGCACACCTATGCCGGGGCCGAGGCCCAGGTCGCCGCGATCGCCGACGACATCGCCTACAACAACCACGACATCGACGACGGCCTGCGCGCGGGACTGTTCACCATTGACGACCTGACCGACGTGCCCCTGGTCGGGCGCATCTTCCACGACGTGCGCCATGACATGCCCGATTTGGACGAATCGCACCTGATTCACGAAGCCGTGCGCCGCATGATCGGCGACATGGTGACGGACGTGATCGCGGAAACCCGCCGCCGCCTGGACGACGGCAAGCCCGACAGCCCCGACGCCGTGCGCGCCCTGGCCCGCCCGGTGGCCGGGTTTTCCGACGACATGCGCGAATGGGATGCGGCGCTGAAGAAGTTCTTGTTCGATAACATGTACCGGCACTACAAGCTGAACCGCATGACCAGCAAGGCGCGCCGCGTCGTCAAGGACCTGTTCTGCCTGCTGATCCGCGAGCCCGAATGCCTGCCGACGGAATGGCGGGCCAAGGCCGAGGGTCCGGAAACCCAGGCGACGGCGCAGCATCTGTGCGATTTCATCGCCGGCATGACCGACCGCTACGCCGGCGAGGAACACCGCCGCCTGTTTGACCTGCACGCGCGGACGTCGTAGACGGGCCGTGCCGAGAAAAGACTGAGTTTCGAGGGATCGACATCATGGCCCGCCGGCCCACCAGCGATATCCGCGTCTCCGCCTCCGACGCGCTTGAGTTCGAACCGGAACCCCGGCGCCGTCGGGGCATTCCGACCACGGTCTGGTTGTTGCTGGTGCTGATTCTGGTCACGGCGGCGGGGCTGGGCGGCTTCCTGTTCGGCGACCGCCTGGCGGGGTTGAGCGGCGAGGAAAGCGGCCAGGTGCCCGTGGTTCATGCCGCCGAGGGCGCGATCAAGGTGCGGCCCGATAACCCGGGCGGCCAGGACATCCCGTTCCGTGACTACGACATCAACAAGCGCATGCAGGGCGAAGCGCCGACGGGCCGGGTGGAAAACCTGCTGCCGCCGCCGGAACAGCCCAGGGAACTGCCGCAGGCGCAGGCATCGACGGCGCCGGCCCAGGTGCCTCCGGTGCCCGCCGCCACGGCGGGCGCGCAATTGGCGTCGCCCGCGGAACAATCGAATGCCGAGGCCCTGTTGCCGGCGGCCCCGGCTCCGGCACCCAAACCGGCGGCGCCGAAGCCCATGCCGGTCCGCGAGGCCGCGCCGCCGCCGCCCGCGACGGTGGCCAAGGCGCCGACGCCGCAACCGGCCCCTCCGCCACCCGTTCCGGCGTCCCCCGCGGCGTCCTCCACGGGCGGACCCATGGCCCTGGTCCCGAAATCCGCGACGGCGGCGCCTGCCGCAACGCCCCCGTCGGCCCCGGCCGCCAAGGTTGCGCCGCCCCCACCGAGCGCACCGGCCGCGACGGAAACGGCGACGATCAGCGGCTGGCAGGTTCAGCTTGCCGCGTCCCGCGCCGCCACGGCGGCCAAGACCGAGGGTGAGCGCCTGAAACAGAAGCATTCGGACGTGCTGGGCAAGCTGACGGTCAACATCGTCCGCGCCGACCTGGGGGCCAAGGGCGTGTTCTACCGCATCCGCCTGGGCCCGGCCCGGGACAAGGACGAAGCCCGCGCCGTCTGCGCCCAGCTTGCCAAGCGGGGGCAGGGGTGTCTGGTGATCGCCCCCGGGAAATGACCGGACAGATGACTGGGCGCAAGGGCCCGCCCCGGGCCGCGATCTTCAGCTGCGAAGGCCCAACCCTGTCGGACGCGGAAAAGCGGTTCTTCGAGAACGCCAATCCCCTCGGCTTCATCCTGTTCGCGCGCAACATCGACACTCCGGACCAGGTCCGCGCCCTGATCACGGACCTGCGCGCCACGGTCGGCGACGCCGCCGCCCCGGTACTGATCGACCAGGAAGGCGGGCGGGTGCAGCGCCTCAGGCCGCCGCACTGGCCGGACCGCCCGCCCGCGTCCCAGTTCGCGGCGGCCTACCGGGAAAACCCGGACCGGGCATCGGCCGACCTTGCGGCGCACGCCCGCGCCATCGCCCGCGATCTGGCCGGCCTGGGCATCACCGTCGACTGCTGGCCGGTGCTCGACCTGCCGCAGCCGGGGGCCGATCCGATCATCGGCGACCGGGCCCTGGGCGTGGACACCGCCGCCATCACGGCATTGGGCAAAGTCATCATCGACGCCCTGCATGCCGGCGGCGTGACGCCGGTCATCAAGCATATTCCCGGCCACGGCCGCGCCACGGTCGACAGTCACAAGGCTCTGCCGGTGGTGGAGACGGACCTCGCCACCCTGCGCGACACGGACTTCGCGCCGTTCCGGGCGCTGAACGCGGCCCCCTGGGCCATGACGGCCCATGTCGTCTATACGGCCGTCGATCCTGATTCCTGCGCGACGTTCTCGCCCAAGGTGGTGGATCGGGTGATCCGCGGCGACATCGGCTTCGATGGTTTGCTGATTTCCGACGATCTGTCCATGCATGCCCTTACGGGGGCCTTCGCGGAACGGACGCGGCGTGCCCTGGCGGCGGGCTGCGACGTGGTTCTGCACTGCAACGGCGTGATGGCCGAGATGGCGCCCGTGGCCGAAGCTGCCCATATCATGACCGACAAGGCCCTGGCCCGTGCCGCCCGGGCGGAAACCCAGCGCCGTGCGACGGAGACGACTGCATGATGACCGATATCGACGTCGCGGGGCTGCTCTATACGGCCTCCGTCTGGGTCCTGCCCGTGCTGCTGGCCGTGACGTTTCACGAAGCCTCGCACGGCTTCGTCGCCAATATGTTGGGCGACGCCACGGCGAAGAACTTGGGCCGCGTGACCTTCAACCCGCTGAAGCATATCGATCTCTTCGGCACCATCCTGCTGCCGGCCCTGTTGCTGCTGGGTTCCGGCGGGCGCTTCATGTTCGGCTATGCCAAACCCGTGCCCGTGAATTTTTCCCGCCTCAACCGGCCGCGCCGCGACATGGTCTTCGTTGCCGCCGCCGGGCCGGGGGCCAACCTGATCCTGGCGGTGCTGTCCGCCGTGGCGCTGACCAGCGTCGCCGCCCTGCCACCGGAACTGGGCGAATGGATGGGCCGTAATCTGATCAATTCCGTGTGGATCAACCTGATTTTGGCTGTGTTCAACATGCTGCCCATACCCCCCTTGGACGGCGGGCGCGTGGCCGTGGGCCTGCTGCCCGATTTCCTGGCGGTTCCGCTTGCCCGGTTGGAACGGGTGGGATTCCTGATTATCCTGGGGGCCGTGTTCCTGCTGCCCTTGATCGGCGATCAGCTCGGCATGGACCTGAACGTGTTCTGGTGGCTGGTGGGGGTTCCCGCCTCGGCCCTGATGAATTTCCTGTTCGCGAGCCTCGGACTCGCCTAAAACCCGGGCGACCGGGCCGGAAATGCAAGGCCGGAAACGCAAGGAATGGCATGAGCGACGATTTCGATACCCCGGAGACGCCGACGGTGCACCGCGAGGTTATCTTCGTGGTCGATCTCGACGGCTATGAAGGGCCGCTCGACGTCCTGTTGTCCCTGGCCCGCGACCATAAGCTCGACATCACCCAGATATCGATCCTGGCCCTGGCCGATCAATATCTGAAATTCATCGCCGCCGCCCAGCAGACCAACCTGGAGATCGCCGCCGACTATCTGGTCATGGCGGCCTGGCTGGCCTACCTGAAATCGCGTTTGCTGCTGCCCGACCTGGGCGGCGAGGACGAACCCACGGGCGAGGAGATGGCCGCCGCCCTGGCGTTCCAGATGCAGCGCCTGGAAGCCATGCAGAACGCCGGCCTGCTGCTGACCGAACGGCCCCAGTTGCGCCGCGATTTCTTCGCCCGGGGAGCCCCGGAAAAGCATCCGGTGGAGACTGAACAAATCCTCGATGTGAACCTGTATGAGCTGCTGCAGGCCTATGCCCGCCAGCGCCGTCGCGGAGCCGGCGGCGACCGGACGTTGCACATCGAACCGTTCGAGGTTTATACGGTCGAGGACGCGCTCAAGCGCCTGCGCCGTCTGCTCGGCCAAACTCCGGACTGGCTTTCCTTGTGGAGCTATCTGCCCGAGGAACTGCGGGGCGGGCTGTTCGGGAGGTCGGCGGTGGCGTCCACCTTCGCCGCCAGTTTGGAACTCGCCAAGGAAGGCAAAGTGAACATTCGCCAATCCGATATTTTCGGCCCGATCTATCTGCGGGCCCGCACCGATGGCGGCAACAATACCGATTCCGCCACCGGCCCCCGCGTGGTCGCAGGCAGCGATGCCGACGGCGGGGAGCAATAGACCATGAGCGACGTCAACCGCGATTACCTGCGCCTGTTGGAAGCCGTGCTGTTCGCTTCGGCCGAGCCCCTGACGGAACGGGTGCTGTCCAACCGCCTGCCCGAGGATGCGGACCTGAAGGCCCTGTTGGCCGAACTGCAGGACCAATACGCCGGGCGCGGCGTCAACCTGATCCGTGCCGGCGGGTCCTGGGCCTTTCGCACGGCGGAGGATCTGGCGGCGCAGATGACCAAGCACATCGAGGTCACGCGCAAGCTGTCGCGCGCGGCCATCGAAACGCTTGCCATCGTCGCCTATCACCAGCCCATCACCCGGGCCGAGATCGAGGAAATTCGTGGCGTCAGTTTAAGCAAGGGGACCATGGACATCCTGCTTGAGGAAGGCTGGATCAGGCCGCGCGGGCGCAAGGACGGGCCGGGCCGGCCGTTGACCTGGGGCACCACGGACGGGTTCCTCGACCACTTCGGGCTGGAAACGCTGCGCGACCTGCCGGGCGTCAAGGAACTGAAGGCCATGGGGCTTTTGGAATCCGGGCCGGCGCTCAACGTCTACCGTTCCCACGGCGAATTGACGGACGGCAGCGGCGGCGTCGACACGGAAGACGACAACGAGGGCGATGCCCCGCCGCCCGGCGGCGCCGACATTACCGAAGACGACCGCATCGACGCCCTCGACCCCGACGACGGACTGAAATCCGCCGGCTAGGGGATGGGGCAGGGGAATCGGGGCCGGACAGCCCGTGATTTCCGCCTGTCGGACTTATTCGCGAAAGCGGTCCGAAAAGCCTTGCATGACTGGTCGATTCCCTTACATCTATCCCCGTCAGGGGGGCTGACCGGGGGCATTGCGGCACTACTTCGTATCTGCCATCATCCGGCTTCCCACATCGTAAAAACCACAAGAGAAAGCAGAAAATGGGTACATTCAGCATCTGGCATTGGCTGGTTGTCCTGGTCGTTGTCCTCGTTCTTTTCGGCGGCGGCGGCAAAATCTCGCGGCTCATGGGGGATTTCGGTAAAGGTCTGAAATCGTTCAAGAAAAGCATGAAAGAGGACGACGAGGCCACGGACGGAACGGCCGAACGCAAGGCGATCGACGGCGAACCGGCCGAGAAGCCGTCGCAGACGGCCGCGACGGAGAAAGACAAGGCCGCCGGCTAACCAACGCGGGCAGCGTGTCCTTTTGAATTTGGACCCGCCCGCTCATTCATAAAGGCCAAACGGAGCACCGCGCCGCCATGTTCGATATCGGCTGGCAGGAACTGTTCATTGTCGCCATCCTGGCGATCGTCGTGATCGGTCCAAAGGATCTGCCGCGCGCCGTGCGCACGGTGATGCGCGCGATCCGCAAACTGCGGTCCATGGCCGGGGAGTTCCAGGCGGGTCTGGACGAGGTCGCGCGCGAGGCCGAATTGGACGACATCCGCCGCGAGGCCAACAAGATCGCCCATTACGACGTGACCAAAGAGATCAAGGACAACCTGGATCCGGACGGCGAGATCGAAAAGGCCGCCGATCTTGACGGTGCCGTGCGTGACACCATGACCGAGGCCAAGACACCCTCGGCCGAGGCGGCGAAGCCCGCCGACGCGCCCGTGACGGCCGCCACCCCGCCGCCGCCGAGCGAGCCGGTCACCGCCGCCGAGCCGGCGGTACAACCTGCCGCCGACACGGCGAAGACCTAGGCGCTCCATGGCCGACACAGCCCACGACAACTTCGACCCGGATGGGATCGGCGCCGACGAAAGCAAGATGCCGCTGCTTGAGCATCTGCTGGAACTGCGCACGCGCCTGATCTACTGCTTCGCGGCGCTGATCGTGCTGTTCTTCATCGCCTATGGGTTTTCCGAACATATCTACGCCTTTCTGGTCCATCCGCTCGCTGACGTCATGCACGATGCGGGCGGCCAGCGGCGGCTGATCTACACGGCCCTGCACGAAGCCTTCTTCACCTACCTGAAGGTTTCGTTCTTCGCCGCCCTGTTCGTGGGCTTTCCCTTCATCGCCATGCAATTCTGGGGCTTTGTCGCGCCAGGCCTATACAAGCACGAAAAGCGCACTCTGGCGCCGTTCCTGGTGGCGACGCCGATCCTGTTCTTCATGGGCGGCGCCCTGGTCTACTACCTCATCTTCCCGATGGCCTGGAAGTTCTTCCTGGGATTCGAATCGGCGGGCATTGACGGCTCCCTGCCGATTCAGCTTGAAGCCAAGGTCGATCAGTACCTGTCCCTGGTCATGCAGTTGATTTTCGCCTTCGGCATCTGTTTCGAGCTGCCGGTGGTGATCACGCTTTTGGCGCGCATCGGCATCGTCAATTCCAAGGGGCTGCGGGCCAAGCGCAAGTACGCCATCGTCATCGCCTTCGTCGCGGCGGCGATCCTGACCCCGCCCGATGTCATCAGCCAGATCGGCCTCGCCGTGCCGACCATCATGCTCTACGAAATCTCCATCTGGTGCGCGCGTCTGGTCGAGAAGAAACGGGGCGACGAGCCGGACGTCGAAGACGACGACCTGGATGATGCGGATGACGCCGATGACGACGGCGAGGACCAGGACCGGACCGCCAAGGCGACCCCCGAACCCGGGCCGTAGTCCTTCCGCTCCCTGCCCATAAACGGGTCTCCGCCCCTGGACGAGGCCGGTTCGCCCGCCTATAAGTGCGCGATTGGACAGGGGCGCCCGATGGGGTCTGTGCCCGGTCCCGCCGTCCCGCAAACGACACCTCGAAGAGACAGCGATGTTCGACATCAAATGGATCCGTGAAAACCCCGATGCCTTCGACGCGGGGCTCGGACGCCGGGGGCTTCCGCCCGCCGCTGAAGGGCTGATCGCGCTCGATAAAAAGCGCCGCACCGCCGAAACCCGGGCCCAGGAAATCCAGACCGAACGCAACGCCCTGTCCAAGCAGATCGGCATCGCCAAATCGAAGGGCGAGGACGCCACGGATATCCTGGCCAAGGTGTCGCAATCCAAGGACGCCCAGGCCGCGGCCGAGGCCGAGGCCAAGGACGCGGAGCAGGTGTTGGAAGATGCCCTGTCCGGTATCCCCAACCTGCCGGCGGCCGACGTGCCCGACGGCGCCGACGAAAGCGCCAACGTGGAAATCCGCAAATGGGGCGAGCCCGGGACCTTCGACTTCACGCCGAGGGACCATGTCGATCTGGGCGAGGGCCTAGGCCATATGGACTTCGAGAACGCGGCCAAGCTGTCCGGCTCGCGCTTCGTCGTGCTGTCCGGCCCCCTGGCCCGGCTGGAACGCGCTATCGCCAACTTCATGTTGGACACCCATATTGCCGAGCACGGCCTGACCGAGGTCGCGCCGCCGACCCTGGTCAACGACGCCGCCATGTACGGCACGGGCCAGTTGCCGAAGTTCGCTGAGGACCTGTTTCATACGGACAACGGCTATTGGCTGATCCCGACGGCCGAGGTGCCCCTGACCAACCTGATGGCGGGTGAGATCGTCGATGACGACCGGCTGCCCTTCCGCTATGCGGCGCTGACCGACTGCTACCGTTCCGAGGCCGGGGCCGCCGGCAAGGACACCCGCGGCATGATCCGCCAGCACCAGTTCAAGAAGGTCGAGATGGTGACCATCTCGGCGCCCGAATCCTCCGACGACGAGCTGGAACGCATGACCGGCTGCGCCGAGGCGGTGTTGCAGAAGCTGGGCCTGCCCTACCGCGTCGTGGTGCTGTCCACGGGCGACATGGGGTTCGGGGCGCGCAAGACCTACGACATCGAAATCTGGCTGCCGGGGCAGGGGGCCTACCGGGAAATCTCCAGCTGCTCCAACTGCGGCGATTTCCAGGCCCGGCGCATGAAGGCGCGCTGCCGCGTGAAGGGCGAGAAGGGGACCCGCTTTGTGCACACCTTGAACGGCTCCGGCGTCGCCGTCGGCCGCGCCATGATCGGCGTGTTGGAGAATTATCAGCAGGCCGACGGCTCGATCGCCGTGCCGGAGGTTCTGCGGCCCTACATGGGCGGGCTCGAGGTCATCGGAAAAGCATGACCCGCCGCCCCATCGATCTGAGCCAGGCCCGGGTGCTCATATCCAACGACGACGGCGTGCATTCGCCGGGCATCAAGCTTTTGGAAACCGCAGTGCGCGCCGTGGCCCGTGAGGTCTGGGTCGTCGCCCCCGAAACGGAACAGTCTGCGACCAGCCATTCCCTGACCCTGCGCCGCCCGTTGCGCATCCGCAATGTGTCCGACGGGCGCTTCGCCGTGGACGGCACGCCGACGGACAGCGTGCTTCTGGGCGTGCATCGGGTGATGAAGGATCTGCGCCCGGACATCGTCATGTCCGGGGTCAACCGGGGCGGCAACCTGGGCGAGGACGTGCATTATTCGGGCACCGTGGCGGCGGCCATGGAAGGGGCGTTGCTGGGCATTCCCTCCGTCGCCTTTTCCCAGGAATACGACGACCACCGCAACGTGATCTGGGAAACCTCCGAATTCTGGATGCCGAAGATTCTCGAACGGCTGGCCGGCTATTCCTTCGACCCGGCGATCCTGCTCAACGTCAATATTCCCGACTGCCCGCCCGGCGACGTCACCGGCATGGAGGTCACGCGCCAGGGGCGGCGCAAGATCGGCGGCGAAATCCAGGATGGCCGCGACCCCCGGGGCGATGCCTACTATTGGGTCGGCGTGCAGCGCGACGAGGAAAAGTTCCAGGAGGGCACGGATCTGGATGCCTGCCGGCGCAAGGTGATTTCCGTGACGCCCTTGAGCCTCGACCTGACGGCGGGGCGGGAGCTTGACCGCCTGCGCGAGGTCTTCCCGTGAACCGGCTCCGCCCCGCGCTTGAGGAGGCCCTGGCGGCGGAGCGTGAGGAACTGCTGGAAAGCCTGCGCCGCCTGGGCGTCGCCGACGAACGGGTGCTGGAAGCCATCGGCCGGGTGCCGCGCGAACAGTTCGTGACCGAGGCCTTTCAGGACCGGGCCTACCGCAACCTGGCCCTGCCGATCGGCCATCAGCAGACCATCAGCCAGCCCTGGGTGGTGGCGCGCATGACCGAGGCGTTGGAGGTCACGGACCGCACCAAGGTGCTGGAGATCGGCACCGGCTGTGGCTACCAGTCGGTGGTGCTGTCGCTGCTGTGCCGCCGGCTCTACACCATCGAACGCCACAAGGGACTATTGGGCGAGGCCGAACGCCGGTTCCGCCATTTCGGCCTGACCAACATCACGACGCATCTGGGCGACGGCTCCCTCGGCTGGCCCGACCAGGCGCCATTCGAACGGATCATCGTCACCGCCGCCGCCGAGGACATCCCGCCCGTGCTGCTGTCGCAACTGGCCGAGGGCGGGATCATGATCGTGCCGGTCGGCAGCCAGTCCGGCGACGGCGAACAGCGCCTGTACCGGGTCGATAAGGGCCCCTTGGGCCTGGAGATCGAGGACATGGGCGAGGTCCGCTTCGTGCCCCTGGTGGCAGGCGTCGCCGCACCGGCGTGACAGCGGGCATGAGGACACAAATGGCCGGCAGCTGGCGCAAAATCGGGAAGGCGGGAACGGCGGCGGTGTTGCTGTGGACGCTGGCCGCCTGCGGCGCCGCCGAATGGCCGCCGCGCGGTGAGGCGGCGGGGGCGGTCCCGCGTGCGCAAACCCGGGCTCCAGCTCCCGTGCGCGCCGTCGAAGGCGTGGAGGCCCGGCGCCGCGACGGTGGGGACCTGACCTTCGTCGGCGCTTCGGCCGTGCGCGTCGGCCCGGGCGACACGCTCTATGCCATTTCGCGCCGCCATCGGGTCGGCCTGCGTCCCTTGATCGAAGCCAACGGCCTGGAGCCGCCCTTCATCCTGCAGGTCAACCAGCGCCTGGTCCTGCCGCGCGGGCGTCAGCACACGGTTTCCGCCGGGGAAACAGTCTACGCCATCGCCCAGAAGTACGACGTGGAGCCCAACGAACTGGCGCGCATCAACGGCATCCGCCCACCCTATACGATCCGCGTGGGCGAGGACCTGCTGATCCCGACCGGCACCCTGCAATCGGTCAAGGCCCCCCATCGTCCGGATCCGGATCAGGCGGCCGCCCAGGCTGCTACCCCATCATCCATCCAGGTAACGCCACCGCACCGCCCCAAGGCGCCGGCGGCTGTGGCGACGAACCGCGCCCTGGCGGGGCCGCCCAAGCGCAGCGGCAGCGGCTTCTACTGGCCCGTGTCCGGGGGGCGGGTGATCTCGCGCTTCGGGGTCAAGCAGAGCGGCCTGCGCAACGACGGCATCAACATCAAGGCGCCCCGGGGCACGCCCGTGGTGGCCACGGAAAACGGCGTCGTCGCCTATGTGGGGAACGAATTGCGCGGGTTCGGCAATCTGGTCCTGATCAAGCATGACGGCGGCTGGATTTCCGCCTATGCCCATACGGACCAGTTGGCCGTGACCAAGGGCGACCGGGTGCGCCGGGGCCAGAAGATCGCGACCGTGGGCGACTCCGGCGGGGTCGGCGAGCCGCAGCTGCATTTTGAGCTGCGCAAGAACAAGCGCGCGGTTAATCCGCAGCAGTTCTTGTCGTCGAAACCGACCTGATTTCAGGATTCGATCTTGCGCTTGGCCTGGGCGAGAAGCTCGCGCGCCATGGCTTCCTGGCCCTTTTCGGCTGCCAGCCAAGCCTGCTCGATCATATGCTTGACGGACGGCGGCAGGCCCGCGACATCGTGGGCCATCCGTTTCAGGTCAGCGATGCTGGTGCGCCAGTCGTCGTCATCTGACGGTACCGCCATAACACGTATTCCCCGTTCCCTAGCAACCACTTAGCATAGCACAAACGGCGTGCCCGGCCAGTTCCCGCATTCATTGAATACGACAAGGTGCTTGCAAGAATATCACGGGGCGATGACGCCGCGGCTATTCCAGGTTCTTGCCCAGGCGTCCGGCCAGATTTTGGATGTACTGCCAGGCGACGCGGCCCGAGCGCGAGCCCCGGGTGACCGACCATTCGTTGGCTTCGCGGCGCAGGTCGACATCAGGGCCGTCCAGGCCGTAGCGCTTGGCATAGCCTTCGACGATCTGGAAATAGGTCTGCTGATCCAGGTTGTGGAAGCCGAGCCACAGACCGAAGCGATCCGACAGGGACACCTTTTCCTCGACCGCCTCGCCGGGATTGATGGCGGTGGAACGTTCGTTTTCGATCATGTCGCGCGAGATCAGGTGGCGGCGGTTGGACGTGGCGTAGAACAGGACGTTCTCGGGCCGTCCCTCGATGCCGCCGTCGAGCACGGCCTTGAGCGACTTGTAGGACGTGTCCTCGGTATCGAAGCTGAGGTCGTCGCAGAACACCAGGCAGCGCCGCCTGCCGGCGCGCAGCACGGACAGCAGGGCGGGTAGGGAGGGGATGTCCTCGCGGTGGATTTCCACCAGCACCAGGGCGCCTGGATCAGCCGCGTTGATTTCTGCGTGCAGGGCCTTGACCAGGGAGCTTTTCCCCGTGCCGCGGGCCCCCCACAGCAGGGCGTTGTTGGCGGGCAGGCCCTTGGCGAAGCGCTGGGTGTTGTTCATCAACTGCTGGACCTGCATGTCGATGCCGCGCAGCAGGTCCATTTCGACCCGGTTGACCTTGGGCACGGGCTCCAGCCAGGACGTGTCGGCGTGCCAGACGAAGGCATCGGCGATGGACATGTCGTTTTCGGGGACAGGCGGCGGGGCGAGACGGTCCAGCGCATCGGCGATGCGGTCGAGAACCTTGTACATATCGATATCGGTCATGGCGGCGGAAATTAGGCCGGAGAGCGCGAGGCGTCAATCATCTGCGTGCAGTCGTCGGCAATGGGCAAAAATTCGCCGGTTTGCGTTTGCATCGCGCGGTCTTGCGGTTATAGTCCCGCGCACCCAAATAAAACGATCGATTTCCGGGTATTTAAGAACCGCCCCCGACGGTAAATGCGGGGGGAATGAGGAGATAAACATGTTGATTTCGCCCGCGTATGCCCAGGCCGCCGGTGGCGGTGGTGGTGGCGGCATTGAGGCGTTCCTGCCCCTGATCCTGATCTTCGTGATCTTCTACTTCCTGCTGATTCGTCCGCAGCAGAAGAAGATGAAGGAACACAAGCTCATGCTCGAAGCAGTCCGGCGCGGCGACAAGGTCGTCACGGGCGGCGGCATCGTGGGCACGGTGACCAAGGTCAACGAAGGCGACGAGGTGGTCGTCGAAATCGCCGAGGGCATCAAGGTCAAGGTGCGCAAGAGCACGCTGGCCTCGGTCGAAAGCAAATCCGAGCCCCAGGCCGATTCCGGCAAGACAGCCGACAAGGGCGACGCCGCCAACGACGAAGGCGCCGCCAAGAAGAAGCCGGGCGGTCTGCGCGGCCTGCTGGGCGGCGGCAAGAAGGACAGCTGATCCCTTGCCTTTGGTCTTCGTTTCGTCCCATTCCTGACACGTCCGGTTAAGCACCCATGGTCTATTTCCCCAAGTGGAAGGTTGCGTTGGTCCTGGTGGTCTGCCTGCTGGGCGTGGCCTATTCCCTGCCCAACTTCCTGCCCAAGTCGCTGACCGAATCACTGCCCGTCGGGCTGCCGAGTCAGCAGGTCAACCTGGGCCTGGACCTACAGGGCGGCTCGCACCTGCTACTTGAGGTCGAGGTCGACGAGGTCGTCAAGCAGTACCTGGAAGGCATCGCCGAAAGTGCCCGCGCCGAACTGCGCACCGCGCGCATCCGCGCCCGCGCCCTGGGCGTCGATGGCAATACGGTGGTCGTCACCATCGCCAAGGCGGACGAGGTCGAGAAGGCGCGCGATCTTCTGAAGCCGATCGAGCCGGGTGCTCAGGTCAGCGTCGACGGCGACCGCATCACCATCACGCCCTTGGAACAAACCCTGTTGGAACGGCGGTCGTCCGCCCTGCAGCAGTCCGTGGAAATTCTGCGCCGCCGTATCGACGAGACGGGCACGCGCGAGCCGACCATCCAGCGCCAGGGCGACAACCGGGTGTTGGTTCAGGTGCCCGGCCTGAAGGACCCGGAACGCCTGAAGGCGATCATCGGCAAGACCGCCAAACTGACGTTCCAGCTGGTCGACATGGAAAATTCCGTGGCCGAGGCTCGCGAGCGCGGCCGCGTGCCGCCGGGCAGCGTGCTGCTGGAGGCGACGGAGGAAGACCGCGCCGTCGGCCGGCAGGACGCCTATCTGGTCAAGCGCCGGGTGCTGGTGTCGGGCGAGGACCTGGTCGACGCCCACCAAAGCTTCGAACAGCGCACTAACCAGCCGGTCGTCGGCTTTCGGCTCAACGCGCGCGGCGCCAAGAAGTTCGGCGACGTGACGACCAAGAACGTGGGCCGGCCCTTCGCCATCGTGCTGGACAACAAGGTCATCAGCGCGCCGGTGATCCGCGAGCCGATCATCACCGGCAGCGGTCAGATTTCCGGCTCATTCACCGTACAGTCGGCGCAGGACCTTGCCCTTCTGCTGCGCGCGGGTGCCCTGCCGGCGCCGATTTCGATCCTTGAGGAACGCACCGTCGGCGCCAGCCTGGGGGCGGACAGCATCGCCGCCGGGGAAACCGCTTGTATCGTCGGCCTGATCGCGGTGATCGTGTTCATGGTCATCGCCTACGGCAAGTTCGGGGTGATGGCCAACGTGGCGCTGATCTTCAATCTGTTGCTGATTTTGGCGGTGCTGTCGGTGATCCAGGCGACGCTGACGCTGCCCGGGATTGCCGGGATCGTGCTGACCGTCGGCATGGCGGTCGACGCCAACGTGCTGATATTCGAGCGCATCCGCGAGGAAGTACGCGCCGGGCGCACGCCGATCAGCGCCATCGACGCCGGCTACAGCCGCGCGCTGACCACCATCATCGATGCCAACGTGACCACGCTGATCGCCGCCGTGCTGCTGTATGCCTTCGGGTCCGGGCCGGTGCGGGGGTTTGCCGTGACGCTCGCCGTCGGCATCGCGACCTCCATGTTCACCGCGATCATGGTCACCCGTCTGATGGTCGTCGCCTGGCTGCGTCGCACGCGGCCGCAGGAATTGCCGGTCTAGGCGCCGGGTAGGATAAAGATCATGCGTCTGCTCAAGCTTGTCCCCGACGACATCGACATCCGCTTCATGTCGTTCCGCAAGGTGTTCCTGACGATCTCGGCCCTAGCCGTCGTGGCGTCGCTGGCCTTGGTGTTCGTCAAGGGCATGACGTTCGGCATCGATTTCCAGGGCGGCATCCTGATCGAGGTGCGCATGCCGCAGGCCGCCAATATGAGCCAGATGCGCGGACAGTTGGGCGCGCTCGGCCTGGGCGAGGTCAGCCTGCAGGAATTCGGCAACCCGGCCGACGTGTTGATCCGCATCGGCGCGCAGGATGGCGACGCGACGGCGCAACAGGCCGCCGTGGCCGCCGTGAAGGACGCGTTGGGTGCCGGGGTGGATTACCGCCGCGTAGAATTCGTCGGGCCCAAGGTGTCGTCGGAACTGCTCATTGACGGCGTGCTGGCCGTGGTCGTGGCGATCATCGCCATGCTGATCTACATCTGGCTGCGCTTCGAATGGCAATTCGGTCTGGGCGCCGTCATGGCGTTGACCCATGACGTGTTCCTGACTCTCGGCATGTTTTCCCTGCTGGGTCTTGAATTCAACCTGTCGACGGTGGCCGCCGTGCTGACCATCGCCGGGTATTCCATCAACGACACGGTGGTCGTGTTCGACCGCATCCGCGAGGACTTGCGCAAGTACAAGACCAAGCCGGTACCGGATCTTTTGAACGATTCGATCAACGCGACTCTGTCCCGCACCCTGATGACGTCCCTGACCACCCTGGTGGCGCTGCTGGCGTTGTTCTTCCTGGGCGGGGAGGTGATCCGCGATTTCTCCTTCGCGATGATCTTCGGTATCCTGGTCGGCACCTATTCGTCGATCTGCGTCGCCTCGCCGCTGTTGCTCTATACCAACGTGGCCGCCCGCGCCCGCGGCACCGGCGACACCAAGGAGGCGGCGGAAACGCCGTAAGCGAAGACCTGATCCATGCCCGGACTTGACGTCACGCCCTTGGTTCCCGCCGGCCGGAAAATCATCCAGGCCTACGGAGACGGGCGGTTCCGGGTCGCCGGAGAGGCCTTCGATACCTCGATCCTGATCTGGCCCGACCGCTGTGTGGTCTGGGACGCGCGCTCCGTCACCGACCTGGATGTGGACGCCCTGCATCTGGCCATGACCGGGCCGGGGGCGCCCGAACCCCATGCGGAAATTCTCATCATCGGCTGTGGCGCCGCATTTTTGGCGCCGCCCAAGGGCCTGCGCCAAGGCCTGCGCGCACGCGGCATCGCCGTGGAATGGATGGACACGGGGGCGGCCTGCCGCACCTTCAACGTCCTTCTGGGCGAGGATCGCCGCGCCGCAGCGGCCATTTTGGCCGTCGACTGACACGCATCGGGACGGCTTTCCTTTATATCCCGGTTTCTGTATACTGGCGGCCTTCCAGAAGGATATTCCGACTCCCAGAATGGGAAAACGATCCAGAAGGACCGCTCCTTTACGGAGCCGTGCAAAGAAGATGACAGACGTAACCAAAGTGGGGGGCGTGACCTCCCAGTTCGTAAACCGTCCTGTTCCTCCCTCGAAAAGCACCGATAAATCGGCCGCGACCGGCGACGATACCAAAGCCGGCGAAGCCAAGGGTGCGCCCGTAACCTTCAGTCTGCCCAGCGCGATTTCCGGCGGGGAGACAAAGGAGGTTTCGGCGGCGGAGGCGCTCAAGACGGTGTTCGCCAGCCTGAGCAAGGCATTCTCCGAGGCCGAGGACAATCCCCCGGCTTCCGGCGCCGCGCTCGAAGCCCTGCTGTCCGACTTCAAGGTCGCAGCTCCCTTCCTTGATCGCGTGTTGGCGGCCCGCAAGAGCGAACTGACCGCCGCCGGCGATACGGAAGGGCTGAAGACCCTGGACGCGACCCTGGCCGAGGCCGAGGCATCGCTTGCCGATGCCCGCACCCAGCTTGAGGGCGTGGCGGACGAGGTGCCCGACGAAGAGGTGGTCGAAGACCCCGCGGTGACGGCGGCATTGAACGCCATTCTTGGCGAGGGGCGGGAAATTCCCGCGTTCTCGGCCGAAGAATTGCGTGAAGGCCGCAAGGAATTCGTCGCCCTGGTGTTCGACGACATCGCCGATTCCATCGGCCGCCACCGCAACGCGGGTGTGCAGACGGCATCCTATACGCTGGGTGCTTTCGGCGGCGCCAACCTGACGGCCTAGGCAGCAGACGTTTTCGTTTGTTGAGCGCGGCCGCGCCCTTGGGTGCGGAGCGATCTTGTGCGTCTGGGCGATGGGGTGGCGGATGGTCTGCTTTTGGCCATAAGCGGCGCCATTTCCAACTGCTACCTTTTCCGCCACTCCCAGGGAGGAACTGGGCTAGGTAGCTTCCAGAGCCCCACTCTCTTCGACCTTGCCCATCTCTCAAGAGCCTCAAGTTTATACTGCCGCTCAGGATCATGATGAGCATAGTGACCACGCATAATCCAAGCGTGACCTAGCATCACCATGCGCTCATTCACGTTGGTCCACTTGTGTGTCTTCTTGTCGCGAACCCAGATGGTTGCCAGCGTTCGCCCGTAGTGGTCCTCGCCGAACTCCTCAAGTAACACTGTCTGTCCGCCGATCATCTTGATGAGCCCGGCTGTCGCGATGTCTCCCCATGGCTGCCCGTTCTCGGGGCTGTCTATGGAGTACAGACGGATGCAGACCTTCCCTCGTTCGCAGTCGATATCGATAGTATCGCCGTCACAGACCCACTTCACCCGCGCTGTGGTGCCTAGCCTACGTCTCTCATTAGGAGGCAGGTGGTCACGATACGGCAGTTCTCTTGCGGCCTCCCGTCGCTGTGTCCGCTTGTGAAGCACGACAAACACGAGGGCGCTACCGACAACTACAAGTATCGTGAAGCCATCCATAGGGTAATGACCTTGTGTTGGATCAACCTCAAAGAGAGGATAGCATCGCGATGCAAGTGATGATATGCGAACTGCTCATCAGCCATCCCAAGCAGAACGAGTCTCGTTCGACCTGGGTTAATAGCGGATGACGCGGATCAAAAAAACGGGGCTGCCAGTGGCAGCCCCGCTTCACGTCGGTATTCTGTATTTCGGCTTAGAACACGTTCTGCGCCGACACCATGGCGTAGAGCATGGGGAACGACAGCAGCGTGTTGGTGCGCGAGAACAGCATGGCCGTGCGCGCGGCGGCGGCCTTGGCTTCCGGCGTGGCTTCGACGATGCCCAGCGCCTTCTTCTGGTTCGGCCAGATCACGAACCACACGTTGAACCACATGATGATGCCGAGCCACATGCCGATGCCGATGGCCGTCGACTTGGCAACCCCACCCTGCAGGCCCAGGGTCATGGCGTCGACCAGATAGCCGTTCATGCCGGCCAGGATCAGGCCGGTGACGAGGGTCGCCATGGCGCCCCAGCGGAACCAGAATAAGGCGGCCGGTGCGATGACCTTGCCGATGGCCGGTTTCTGTTCGTCCGGAATTTTGCCCATGTTCGGGATCTGGACGAAGTTGAAATACCACAGCAGGCCGATCCACATGACGCCGGACAGCACGTGCAGCCAGCGGAACAGGAACGCGAACCAGGCATGTCCGCCCGGCTGACCTTCGCCCGTCACGGCGGTGACGGCGAGAACCATGAGAATGGTGAGAATGAAACCGGCGATCACCGTGTTTCGTAAGTTTGACAGGATAGCGGCCATTGCCCGATCCCTCCTTCGACTTGTTTGTCTATTAACCCCAATAAACCCGGCGGTCGGGCTGAAAGCCCCAATAAACCCGCCCGCATGTCACGGAATATAAGGCCTGACAGGGCTGCATCAACGATATTCCTCGTTCTCAATTCCGATTATAGGCATATATCAAGGCACACCGCGCCTTGCGCGGCCCATCCCACAACGCCCGGAAACGGGAGAAATTCACGTCCGTCATGGCAAATAACGCCGAATCATCAACCGGGATTCCGACCCCGGAGGCCCTGGCGCCGGTCATGGCGGACCTGCGCCGCGACGACCGCGACCGCTATCTGACAGCCCTTTTGGCGCCGCCGGAAGCCCGCGAAGGCCTGATCGCGCTCTACGGTTTCAACCTGGAAATCGCCCGTGTGCGGGAAACCGTGTCGGAGGAGCTGATCGGGCGCATGCGCCTGCAATGGTGGCGCGACCGCCTGGACGACATCTACGACGGCACACCGCCCGATAACCAAGTGAGAGGGCATCCCGTGGCCGAGCCGCTCGCCTGGGCCGTCGCCCGGTTCGCCGTGCCCCGGGGGGGGCTGGAGGACCTGATCGCCGCCCGTGAGGATGACCTTGCGGGCGCGCCGCCGGAAAACCTCGCAGCGCTTGAGGACCATGCCCGGCGCACGGCCGCCCCCGTGGTCTCCCTGGCCCTGCGCGTATTGGGGCAGGACAGCGGCCCCGCCGCGGCCGCGGCCGCGGACGTTGCCATGGCCCAGGCCCTGACCGGCATCCTGCGCGCCGTGCCCTTTCACCTGCGGACCGGGGTGGTGCGCCTGCCGGGCGACCTGTGCCATGCGGCAGGGCTGGATTTGGACCGCCTGCGCGACCGTGGGCCTGCGGGGCAGGAAGCGGCGCTTGCCACGGTTGTCGCCCGCGTCGCGGCACGGGCGGGGGAGGCGCTGGCGTCGGCGCGCCGCCATCGGGTGCCGCGGGGCGCCCTACCGGCGCTGCTGCCGGCACGCCTGGCGGCCCGCGACCTGAAACGCCTGGAACAGGCCGGGTTCGACCCTTTCGCGGGGGCGGTCATACGGGTGGACGGTCTGCGTCCCCTGGTCCTGCTGATGGCTCGTCTCGGCGGGAAATTCTAGGGCGCCGGATCGGGTTCGGGACGAGGGCCGGGACAAGGGCATGAACGACGACAGCCAGACGGAAGAGGTCCAGCGGATGCTGGAGCGCGCGCAGTTCTATCTGGAGTGCGGCCTGACGGCGGACGCCGTCCGCCATCTTGAGGATGCGTTGGCCTTGGCTCCCGATGATGTCCGCCTCCAGGCCGCCCTCGACCGCATCCGCCCGCGGCCGGCCAGGGAGGGCCGGGTATTCGACATCAAACCGAAACACCCGCCAGACGCTGCCGAAGACGATCTGTCCGCTGCCTTCGCGGTGGCCTATCGAGACCGGGACTGGGCCGGTGCGGCCGATGCGGCACGGGCCCTGACCCAGGCCCGGCCGGACGATGCCCGGGTCTGGAACTCCTTGGCTGCGGCCGAGTGTAGGCTCAGCAATTTCGCCGCAGCCCTCGACGCCCATGACCGCGCCGTCGCCTTGAACCCGGCGGCGCCGGGACCCGCCCTGGCGCGTGCCAAGACCCTGTGGGAAGCCGGCCGCCTGGACGAGGCGGCCGCCGCCTATGGGACGCAACTGCCGAAGTTGGACGAGGGCGGGCCGCAATATGCCGACGCCCGCATGTCCCAGGGCATGATCCGCATGACCCTGGTCGGCCCCGACGCCGGGATCGACGATTACGAGTGGCGCTGGCGCACTGGGCAGATCGCGCTGCCCGACGTGGCACAGCCTTATTGGGACGGTACGCCCCAGCCGGACAAGCGCATCCTGTTTTACGGCGAGCAGGGGTTCGGCGACGCCATTCAGTTCGCCCGATATGTGCCGCTGATCGCGGCGCGCTGTGCCCGCGTGGTCGTGCCCTGCAAGCCGGAGATCCGGCGCCTGATGGAAACCCTGCCGGGTGCGCCCGAGGTCTGCGGCGAGAAGATCACCCGGGACTCGTTCGATCTCTACGTTCCGGCCATGTCCGCCATGCGGCTGTTGGGCGCGGGTCTGGATGCCTTGCCCCGCGACGTGCCCTACCTGCGCGCGGCGCAGGACGATACCGCGCGCCTGCGCCCGCGGATCAAGGGTGGCGGGGGATTGCGCGTCGGCATCGCCTGGACCGGCAGCCCGACCAACGGCGGCGACTGGAAGCGCGCCATCGACCCGGCCCTGTTCGGAGGTCTGGCCCGGGTACCGGGCGTGACGCTCTACAGTCTGCAAAAGCTCAAGGACGACACGCCGGACACTTTCCGTCGGCCGCCGGAGGGAACGGTCGATCTGGCCACCCTGCTGAACGATTTCGCCGACACGGCGGCGGCTGTCGCCTGCCTGGATCTGGTGATCTGCGCCGATACCTCCGTCGCCCATCTGGCGGGAGCGCTGGCGAAACCCGTGTGGGTGATGCTGCCCAAGGTGCCCGATTGGCGCTGGATGCTGGGCCGCGACGACAGCCCCTGGTATCCGACCATGCGGCTGTACCGCCAGCACGCCTTCGGCGACTGGCCGGGCGTCATGGCGCGGATTGCGGCGGACCTGGCGGGGTTCGAGCCGAAGGGCCGGAAAAAGGGCGGGAAACTTACTCGGCTGCTGCCCTGGCGCCGGTGATCCAGGCGTCCAGGTCGGCGAGGGCCCGTTCGGACAGCTTGATCTTGCGGTCGCGGCCGCGCGGGCGCTGCTTTTTCGGCAGGTCGTCGGTGGCGAGCGGCGGGAACAGGCCGAAATTGGCGTTCATGGGCTGGAAGGTATCAGCCTCGGCGCCGACGGTGATGTGGTTCAGCAACGCGCCGATGGAGGTCGTGGCCGGCGGCAGGGCGGGGGTCGCGCCCCGGTGGTCGGCGGCGGCGAAGCGCCCGGCCAGCAGGCCGATGCCGGCACTTTCCACATAGCCCTCGCAACCCGTGATCTGCCCGGCGAAGCGCAGGCGCGGCTGCGTCTTCAGGCGGAGCGCCGGGTCCAGCAACCGGGGTGAGTTGATGAAGGTGTTGCGGTGAATGCCGCCGAGGCGCGCGAACTCGGCGTTTTCCAGCCCTGGGATGGTGCGGAACACGCGAATCTGCTCGCCGTACGTCAGCTTGGTCTGGAACCCGACCATGTTGTAGAGCGTGCCCAGGGCATTGTCCTGGCGCAGCTGGACCACGGCGGCAAGGCGCGTGTCGGGCGCGTTCGGGTTGGTTAGGCCGACGGGCTTCATGGGGCCGAAGGACAGGGTCTTGGGCCCCCGTTCGGCCATCACCTCGATGGGCAGGCAGCCCTCGAAATAGGGGGTGTCCTTTTCCCATTCCTTGAACTGATGTTTCTCGGCGGCGAGCAAGGCCTCGATGAAGGCGTCGTACTGATCGCGGTCCATGGGCAGGTTGATGTAGTCCTTGCCGTCGCCCTTATCGTAGCGGCTTTGGAACCAGGCGATGTCGAAATCGATGGATTCCTTGTGCACGATGGGGGCGATGGCGTCGAAGAAGGCCAACTGGTCCTGTCCCGTCAATTCGCAGATCGCCTGCGACAGGCCGGGCGAGGTGAGGGGGCCGGTGGCGATGATGACGCTCGCCCAGTCCTCGGGCGGCAGGCCGTCGATCTCGCCGCGCTCGATGGTGACGAGCGGCTCGGCCTCCAGAGCGGCGGTCACGGCGGCGGCAAAGCCGTCGCGGTCAACGGCCAACGCCGCCCCTGCCGGCACGCGATGGCGGTCCGCCATTGCGATGATGAGCGAGCCCAGCCGCCGCATTTCCTCGTGCAACAGGCCGACGGCGTTGGTCTCGAAATCGTCGGAGCGGAACGAGTTGGAACAGACCAATTCGGCCAGGTCCTGGGTCTTGTGGGCGTCCGTCGCGCGGTCGGGGCGCATTTCATGCAGGACCACGGGCACGCCGGCGCGGGCAAGCTGCCAGGCGGCTTCCGAGCCGGCCAGTCCGCCGCCGATCACATGGACCGGAGCGTTATGTGCGGGGGATGTCGTCATGGCCCCTAGATAGACGTAAAAGGCGGTAGGAGCAATCTTGGCGATGTGCCAATGTTACCTGTCATGACGGACGTTTACCCTTCGTTTATCATGGGTTTTCTATAGTTCCGGGCCGGGGAGGCACGGGCTGCCGCGCCGGACCAAGGGAGTAGGATACCTATGTCGTTGCAGAAGACGCGGGATTTCGGCGACCACACGTGGAAGAAGCTGTCGCAGCAGGAACTCGACGTGATTCTCGACAAGCATATGCTGTTCGCCAACGGCCGGACCGGCGGCGAACGGGCGACGCTGTCCATGCATGACCTCAGCTATCTCGATCTGTCGCGGCGCAATCTGGCGCGCATCGAATGCGCGGGCACCCTGTTCTGCCATTGCGACCTGTCGGACACTAATTTTGAGGGGGCCGTTCTGTTCGCCGCCGACATGCGCTTCACCAACCTGAAGCGCACGGTGCTGGACAAGGCGGATATCCGGGGCGCCTGCCTGGCTGGCTCGAACCTTGAGGGGGCGTCGCTGGTCGATGCCGACATGCGCGACGGCATCTTGTTGAAACCGCAGAAGGGCGGCGGCGACCTGATCCAGGTCGTCCACGAGGACGCCACCGGCGGCCTGGAAAAGGCCAACCTGCGCGGCGCCAACATGACCGGGGCCAAGGTTTCCGATTCCATGATCGTGCAGACGGACATGACGGACTGCATCCTGCGCCACGCCAAATTCATCCGCACCAACCTGTCGCTGTCGAACCTGACCGGCTGCGACCTGGAGGGCGCCGATTTCACCGACGCCAATCTGTCCGGCGCGATCTTCCATGGCGCGGTGTTCAACAACACCAACCTGTCCAATGCGGATCTGTCGGGGGCCGACCTTGTCGGCGCGATTTTCGACAACATGGACCTGACCAAGGTCAATCTCGACGTCGCTTATCTGGCCAAGCGCATCGAGGACATGGATGTCAGCCTGCAGGAAGCGATCCTGATGCATGCGCGCTGGGTCGATTCCAACGGCGCCGAGGGCCAGCGGGCGGTGTTTTCCAAGACCGATCTGACGGACAAGGACCTGTCCGGGGTCAATCTGGCGGCATCCGACTTTTCCTTCGCGATTTTGCAGCGCACGAATTTCTCGCGTTCCGAACTGTTGATGGCCGATCTGTCCTTCGCCGACCTGCGCAAGGCCAATCTGGCGCGCTCGGACCTGCGCGGCGCCAAGTTGAGCCGCGCCAACCTGGCCGAAGCCAATATGGTCGGCGTGCTGCTGGGCGAGATTGTCATTTCGACCAAGGCCCAGGGCGGCAAGGTGCGCGCCAACCTTGACCACGCGATCCTGCGCGACGCGCAGATGAACGGCGCCGACCTGCGCAACGCGGACTTGGAAGCGGCCGACCTGCGCGGTGCCGACCTGCGCGACGCCGACCTGCGTGGCGCCAGCCTGCTCGATGCGGATCTGACCGATGCCGACCTGCGCGGCGCCAATCTGTCCGGCGCCGACAAGCGTGGCGCGGTGGGCCTGCCCAACGGCATGGCCCGCGACGACGACGTTATCGATTGATCCGCCCGCCGCGAGCCCGTAGAAATCACCCCCATGGATTTTTCAAATATTCAGATCGACGAACGCACGATGATGAGCCTGGTGCTCATCGTCATCGCCTTTTATATCGGTCGCCAGCTTCCGCGTTGGATGGCGGGCGTGCCCTATGTGAAACCGGATGCGGCCAAGGCGCAGCTTGACCAGGACCCGGACACCCTGGTCATCGACGTGCGTTCCCCCAGCCAGTTCACCGGCAAGGACGGACATATCAAGGACGCCCTGAACCTGCCGCTGATCGACCTCATGGGGCGTATCAAGCAGATCAAGGCCGATCTCGCCGACTATGCGGATACGCCGGTGCTGGTGGTGTGCAAGACCGACCAACTGTCGGCCCGCGCGGCCCGTATCCTGCGCAAGAACGGCCTGACCAAGGTGGCGGTGCTTGCCGGCGGGCTCAAGGCCTGGAAGAAGGCGGGACAGCCGGTGACGGGTGTTTGACCGCAGGGCGTTTGAAATAGCGGGCAATTGACCGCGCCCAAGACCCTGTGACACCCTGTCCGTCCTTTATCCACCGACGGACGACCGCCATGCCCCCCCCCGACGTTGACGCTCTCGCCGAACAGGTGCCAGACGGGGCGCTGTTGGCCCTGCCGCCCGATTACAGCTTCGTTCCCATGGCGTTGATCCGGGCCTTGATCCGCCGCGGCGTCAAGGACCTGCATGTGCTTGCCGTGCCGATTTCGGGTATGGCGGCCGACCTTCTGATCGGCGCCGGTTGCGTGCGCCTGATGGAAGCGGCGGCGGTCAGCCTGGGCGAGGCGGGCCTGGCGCCCAGCTTCACCCGCGCCGTGCAGGACGGCAGCCTGAAAATGCGGGACAGCACCTGTCCGGCCATCCACACGGCCCTGCAGGCCTCGGAAAAGGGCGTGCCGTTCATGCCCTTGGGCGGCATCATCGGCTCCGATATCGTCAGGTACCGGGACGACTGGAAGGTAGTCGACGATCCCATGGGGGCGGGCAACGGCAAGATCCTGCTGCTGCCGGCGATCAAGCCCGACGTGGCGCTGGTTCACGCGCCGCTGGCCGACAAGTACGGCAACATCTGGGTCGGCAAGCGCCACGAACTGTTCACCATCGCTCATGCGGCGAAGACGACACTGGCGACCTATGAGGACATCCACGACGGCGACCTGACCGCCGATCCCGTGCTGGCGGCGGGCACTATCCCCGCCATGTACATCGGCGCCACCGCCCAAGCCAAGGAAGGGGCCAAACCCCTGGGGCTTGCCGGATGCTACCCCATCGACATGGACCATATCCGTTCCTATGCCAAGGAAGCGCGCAGCCAAGAAGGCTTCAACGCCTATCTCAAGCGCGAGGTTCTGGGCCGGCAGGCGGAGGCGGCGTCGTGAGCGAAGCCTATTCCTCCGAAGAATTCCTGATTTCCGTCGTCGCCCGCCTGCTGCCCGAACGCGGCAACGGCGCCATCGGTGCGGCGTCGCCCATTCCCGGTGCGGCGGCCCTGTTGCAGCGGGAGTTGACCGACGGCGCCTTCCGCGTGTCGCTGATCCACGGCATCACCAACAACCCGTTCACGGACGGCGGGCGCGAACTGTTCGACGCGGCCGGGCAGGGGCGCATCGACGTGTTCTTCCTGGGCGGCGTGCAGATCGACGGTCAGGCCAACCTGAACCTGGTCGGCACCGGCGCCTATCCATCGCTTGACCGCCGGTTCCCGGGGTCGTTCGGGTCGGCCTACATGTACTTCACCGTGCCGCGTGTCATCCTGTTCCGCCCGGAACACACGCGCCGGGTGTTCGTCGATAAGGTCGATTTCATCAGCGCCCCCGGCATCAGCCCGCCCGACGTGCACCGCCCCGGCGGCCCGCACGCCCTGGTCACGGAGCTTTGCGTCATGTCGTTCGACCGGGCGCTGGGGCGGTTCCGTCTGGAAAGCGTCCATCCGGGCCATAGCGTCGAGGAAGTACGCGACAATACGGGCTTCGATTTCGACATTCCGGACAGTGTGCCCACCACCCCGGAACCGGAGCCCGAGCGGCTGGACATCTTGCGCGCCAAGATCGGCCGCGAGGTCGCCGGAACCTATCCGGACTTCGCCGAAAGGGTGCTTGGATACCGCGCCCAAGCATCAGCTTAAGAACCGCACATCAGCCGTTTTGACGGCCGGGAATGTTGATTCCGCCGAGTTCAATCAGGGCAGAGGCCGTCCGGCAGCCCTTTGTCACGGCGGCTTTCAGCTTTTTAACCCTGCATATTCAATGGGTAATGGGATCGGGGGCGGCGGATTTCTGTATAATATTTATTTTTACCTTTTCTTGTGCCATATTTTATGCGCTGACAGAACGTCGCAATTCAGAGCGGAGAAACGCTATGATTGATCAAGCTTCAAATCTTGCGTCATTTCCTTTGACGCTCGTGAAGCAGGTTACTCAAAGTACCGAGAACCTGCTTCAACAAACTCGACAAGAGGTCGAGGAAGCTGTCGAGAGTGGTTTCCGTTCTGAGGAACGGCAATCACTCGAAGAATCGACCTCTCCTTCGGCGGCCACTCAGCCGTCTCAGGACAGCAACTCCTCTGGTGAAGACCGCGGAAAAGACTCCGCGAACACGCCTACCGACGTCGGCAGCAATGCCGGCGGCGCCAGGGGCAATGTCGTCAACGATGTTGCCTGACACTCTTGCTCCCCCACGGTTTGGGGGGGGTGGCAAATCCCCGTCCCTAGGGGCGGTTTTGTCTCAACCCTTGGAGACGTTCTGAAGGCACGGCTGAGCTCCCCCCGGGATATCCCGGGGGGGCTCTTTCGTTTTCGGCATTGCGGTTGCGGCTTGGTGCGACCGGGATTCCATATTTCAACAGTTGAAATGAGGTTTCATTTACTTCCGGCCCGGCGCTGTGCACTTTGCCGTGCCCTCGTTGTTCGGTCCGGTTCACCGGACCCGGGGCCAACCGGCAAAGGAGACACCGACCGTGGACTTTCGACTGACCGATGACCAGCGCCAGCTGCAGGACGCCGCCCGCGCCTTTGCCCAGGGCGAAATGCGCGACGTCGCCCGCACCCTTGAACAGGAAGACAAGGCGCTGCCCGCCGAATGGATCAAGCGCTACGCGGAAATGGGCTTTCTCGGCGTCAACGTGTCGGAAGATCTGGGCGGCCTCGGGCTCGGCAATCTGGAAGCCCTGATCGTGCTGGAAGAATTCGCCAAGGTCTCGCCCGCCGTCGCCTTTCCCATCTTCGAAAGCTCCGTCGGCCCGGTGCGCGCGGTGGAACATTTCGCCGATGCGGATCTCGCCAAACGGATTGTGCCCAAGGTCTGTGCCGGCGAGATGGTTGTCGCCGTCGCCATGTCCGAACCCGAGGCCGGATCGGCCCTGACCGACCTGAAGACCCGGGCGGTCATCAAGGATGGCAAGATCGTCCTCAACGGCCAGAAGCGGTGGTGCTCGGGCGGCAGCCACGCCGACGCCTATGTCGTCTATTGCAAGCTGTCCGATGATCCGGGCGCCAAGGGCATCGGCGCCGTGCTGGTCGAGGACGGCACACCGGGCCTGAGCTTCGGCGCGCGCGAACGGCTCATGGGCTTCCGCGGCGTGCCGTCGGCCGACATCTTCTTCGACAACGTGGAAGTGCCCGTGGAAAACCTGGTCGTCCCGGCGGGCGGCTTCAAGAAACTGATGGAAGCCTTCGACCTGGAACGCTGCGGCAATTCGACCATGTGCCTGGGCATCGCCCAGTCGGCGCTGGACGAAGCCCTGGCCTATGTCCAGGAGCGCAAGCAGTTCGGCAAACCGCTGGTCGAGTTCCAGGCCGTGCAGTTGAAACTGGCGGAAATGGCGATCCGCTGCGAAGCTTCGCGGCTGCTGATCTGGCGGGCCGCGCAGAACGCCGCCGACGGCCTGCCGTCGATCCTCGATTCCTCCCTCGCCAAGTGCTTCTCCAACGAGATGGTGCGCGACGTGGTCGGCGCCGCCATGCAGGTCATGGGCGCCTACGGCTATTCCAAGGAGTTCGACATGGAACGCCGCATGCGCGACGGCTGGGGCTGGGGCATCGCCGGCGGCGCCATCGACATCCAGAAGGTCAACATCGCCGCCGCCCTGGTCGGCCGCCGCTTCGATCAGCGGCGCTAGGGAGGACACGATAATGGCCGGACCCCTCGACGGTATCCGCGTTCTCGACTTCTCGCGCGTTCTGGCGGGACCCTGGTGCGCCATGATCCTGGGCGACCTGGGGGCCGAGGTCATCAAGGTGGAAAGCCCCGAAGGCGACGACGTGCGCCATTTCGGCCCGCCGTTCGAGGCCGGTGAAAGCGCCTATTTCCAGGTCACCAACCGCAACAAGCAGAGCATCGTCATCGACCTGAAGACGGACGAGGGCAAGGCCATCGCCCGCGACCTGGCGCTGAAAAGCGACATCGTCGTCGAGAACCTGCGGCGCGGCGCCATGGAAAAATACGGCCTGGGGTACGCGCAACTGCGCGCCGACAACCCGGGGCTGATCTATTGCTCCGTGTCCGGCTATGGGCGCACGGGACCGGCGGCGGAGCGCGCCGGCTACGATTTCCTGATCCAGGCGGAAAGCGGCCTGATGTCGCTGATCGGCGGGGCCGACCAGCCGCCCATGAAGGTGGGGGCCGCCGTGACCGACATGGTCGCGGGTCAAGACGCGGTCGCGGGCGTGCTTGCCGCCCTGTTCCACCGGGAACGCAGCGGCAAGGGGCAGCATGTGGACATCGCCTTGCTGGACAGCGCCGTGGCGCTGCTGGCCAACCAGGGCGCCGCCTATCTGATGACCGGCGCGCGGCCTCAGCGTTTGGGCAATGACCATCCGTCGGTCTGCCCCTACCGGCCGTTCGACACGGCGGACCATCCGCTGGCGCTGGCGATCGGCGCCGACCGCCAGTTCCGCAAGCTGGCGGCGGCCCTGGGCCATCCCGACATGGCCGACGATCCGCGCTTCGCCACCAACCGGGCGCGGGCCGAAAACCGCGTCGCGCTTTACGAGATCATGGAGGCCGCGTTCCGCACCAAGGGCCGCGACGCCTGGTTGGTCGACCTGCACGCGGCGGGTTTGCCCGCCGGCGCCATCCGCACGGTCGATGAGGTGCTGGAAGCGCCGGAAGTCCACGCCCGCGACATGGTGGTCGAGGTCGAGCACGCGACCATTGGCCGCGAGCGCATCATCGGCTCGCCGCTCAAGCTGTCGGAAACGCCGATCAGCGTGCGCTCCGCCCCGCCGACCCTCGGCCAGCAGACGGCGGAGGTGCTGAAGGACGTGCTGGGCTGGGATGGGACCGACGCCGACGACTACGCGGCCAAGGTGAAGCCTGATTGACCAACCCGTCGGACGATGACGCCACGGGCGGTTACTCCAGCTTCGGTAGTTGTTCCTGCATGACGCTGGGCGTGCCGGCCAAACGCGGCGCGGGTGCGTTGGTCAAGAGCCTCTTGCAGTAGTCCTTCGCCTCCGCTGGTGCGGTGTCACCCTTATCAAGGACGGTGCGGCAGAAGCTGACATTGCTGATGTTCAGTTCTGAATTCAGGGCCAATTCGCGAAGGCGGGATTCTTGGCTGTACTGTTCCCGAATCATTAAGCGTATCTCGGGCAGGCTTCTTTCACAGTATTGTCCGAAGGGGGATAGGGCAGTTTGTTTCTGAATTTCCAGGGCTCTTGAGACGCTTTCTTCGGACTTCTTGATTTCTGCAGTGATCTGAACAATATTGCTTTCGGTCGCGTTCTTTTCTTTCTCCAGGTTGTCCACTTCCTTCTCCAAGGATTCTGCCTTTTGCCGCAGCGCTGCGATCTCCGTGTCCGCTCTTTCAAGGCCCGTCCCCTGCAGGGGGTTGATCTGGTAGGCCTGAAGTCCAGTTTCCTGGTTTTCCAGTTTCTTGCGAGTGTTCATGAATTGCGATTCTTGAGCTTTGATGGTCTGGAGACTTGTTTCCAGCTGGGTACTCAATTGGCCCAGCTGTCCCGTGCTCGTGGCGATTTCCCGTTCAAGAACCGACTTTTCCCAGTCAGTGCTGGCTTTTGATAGGCGGTCTGAATTGTTGCTGATCGATTTGGTCAACTCGCCGATCTTCGCCTGCGTTTTCTCGATTTGCTCGCGCGCACCCTTGAGGGCATCTCCCTTGTCCCCGATGTCCCTACTCAGCAAGGACAATGCACTGATCGTATCGGTGAAATTTTGAGATACGATCTTTCCCGTCAGAAATTTCGTAAGCTGGCCGGTGATCTCGTTGATCCTGGTCTTTGTTTCGGCGAGTTGCGCATTCTTTTCGATGATCAGATCGGCGATTTTCTTCAGGTCCGTGGCCTTCAGTTCCAACTCCTCTCGGTGCGTAGCCAGTGATTTGTTTTCATCGATCACGTTCTGTATCGGGGAGCCCTTTCTGCCTCCCTTTTCCTTCAGGTCGGTGGCGCCGATACAGGCCGCTAAAAGGGTGCCTAAATCGTCTTCGGCGAGATAGTTGCTCTGAAGCCTGACGATGTTTCCGCTCGCAAGCGCCAAGGTGTCGTTGATCCGCCCGCTGATGGTGCCGGGTTGGCCATCGCCACCGGCGGACGTGAATGTCGAGGCGGACTTGGCGAGCAGCGTCCTCAGATCCTCGCTGCGCGCCGCGACTACTAACGCCGCGGCGTCGACGGACTCCCGATGTTGCTTCAACGCCGCCTCGTCGCCATCGGGTACATTGTTCAGCTTTTCGTCTTCTGCCTTTTTCGCGGCGACCGCCGCATCTAACGAATCCCGCGCATTCTTGATGTCCTCGGGAGAACCCTTGGTCGCCGTCGTCGATGCGCCCGAAGCCTGAATGACGGCAAGGTTTCGCCCAAATGCGCCGGCGGACATTTCACCCATCAACAGAGTGACCATCTTCTTATCCAACCGGCTGAGCCGGAGCGTATATGTGGTGTTTGTAACGGCGCCGTTTGCGTATGAACGGCACAGGTCCGCCAACTCGTCGCGGAGCAGTTGGATGGTGGCGATACGTTCCACAAGTTGGCCGACGGCCGAGGCGGAAGAATAGCCGAGGCTGCCGTCACCCTTGCTGGCGACGGATACGGCAAGGCTAAGTGCGGCCGAGAAGGCTTGCGCGACATCCGGACTGGGCTCGGCGCAAACGATTCGCTTTGGTTTTACCCGGCCGTAGAATTCATCTTCGTCGTAAATGGCGGTATTGATGATGACGCGCTGTTTCGCGTCGGTGACGTACGATTGGCCATCGTTGAAATTGATTGTTCTGAAGATCGAGTTGGCATTCTCACAGGCCGACGCGGTCAATGCTGCTGCGATAACAAGCCACCGCACAATGTTGCTGTTCCCCATGGCTCCCTCCCTCAGAACACACTTTATATTATATATATTTAATTTACTTGATGGGGAATATGGAAATCAAAAAGCGACTTATACGTTTATGCCTCACGATGGAGGGCGGGGGGCTAACGGCTCTGTTGCAGGCAATTGTGGAACGCCCGGCGCTTGGCGCGGGCCGCCCCTTCGCGGCCGTCGTGTGACAACCGCTGTTCCTCGCGCAGCAGGCGCAGGCAATCGATCTGATCGGGCCGCGTGTCGGCGGGGTCGGTCTCTGCCTTCACGCCGTCGGCACCGTCCCGCGAGCGCACGGCGCCGCCATAGGTCTCGCGCCCCGTCGAATTACGATAGAATAGTTCGTCCGGGTGAACCCAGAAACCGTGCGGCGTGGGGCACCAGGTATCGGTGACGGCACCGCCGGTGCCCGCTGTACTGACCTGGCGGCAGCCCTCCGCATCGGGGGTGCCGACAAGGGTGGCCGTGCCCGTGGCGCCGTCGGGGCTGTGCCAGGGGCGGGGCGCGCCGATGTCACCCGCCGTCAGAACGGCCTGGATCGCCGCCTGCCGGGCCTGCATGCCTTGAAAGGTCAGGCTGTGCTCCGGCGCGGTTGCGCAGGCGGACAGCAAAAGCGCGGTCAAAAACGCGACAGGGGCCGTCAGGGTGGTGCGGTGAAGATATCCGGTCATGCGCCGACATATAGGCACGTTGCGGCAGCGATTCTAGGACGATGGCCCTTTGGGGCATAGGGCGGCGCCCAGGATCGGGCCGTGGTTCGGGGACTGAACCAGGACCGCGCAGCCCATGCCGTCACCGCCGGCCGCGTCGGCGGGCAGATCGAGGGCCGTCTGCGCGCCGCGCCAGGTGCCCAGCTTGTGGGTTTCGCGCACGATATGGCGGCTGACCAGCACCTTGCCGTGGTTTTCGCCCTTCTGGACCACCGTTTCGGCACGGTCCTGGAAACGGACGAGGATGATGTCGGCCGCACCGGCGGCGCCTTCGGAGACCGATGCCTGCAACCGGCCGCCCCGGGCCGCGACGGCGACGGCGAGTTTGCCCTCGGTCTTGGCCGCCCGGACCATGTTATCGGTGACCCGACCGCGGTGCGATCCCACGGCCTCGAACCGCCCATCGATGACCATCTGTGGGGTGTAAACGCCGGACTGACCGCGAATGGCGACGTTGTAGAGGCGCTGGCGCTGCGTGTGTTCCGGCGCCGAGAATGGATCCTTCCACTGGCCGTGCCACATGTAATTCAGGCTGTCCCAGTAATCGACGTGGAATTCCAGGGCAACCACGTCCGCGCGGTCGGCCAGTTCGCCCAGGAATGCCTCCGCCGGCGGACAGGAATAGCAGCCCTGCGAGGTGAACAGTTCGACCACCACCGGCTTCTTGCCCTGGGCCGAAGCGGGGACGGCGGTGACGATCGTCACAGCAAGGGCCAGGGCAGCGAATATAAGATGTTTCATGGGTATGTTCCCGACTATCTGACCGGATGATTGGAGAACGTGAATCCCATGTCAATTTAACCCCGATCGGCGTATGCTCAATTCATGGTGAGCCAAGTTCACAATTCCGCTGCGGAGCTGCCGCGTCCGACCACGCTCGGTGAAAAGCTGATGCGCGAGGCGCGTGAGGCGTTGGCAAATCCGGGGCAATCCCTGGGCGGACGCACGGTCGAGGACCGCATCGACTTTTCGACCACCGATATCGGCGGCGGTCACAAAGCCGTGAACCTTGCTCGCGGCGGTCAGTTGGCCGACGAATTGCGCAACGCCAAGCCGGAAGACGTGGCCGAGAAATTGGATCGCGGTCTGGCCGAAGGCTTCCATGCCGGCAACCTGTTCCGCAACGTGTTCCGCAGCCTGTTCGCCGCGTTCCGCGCCCGCTTCTGATTTGCTGTTTCTGTGATTGCAGGGACCTGCCGTTCGGCGTGCTTGACCTTTCTCGCCGCCTTTGGCACGAGAGAGCACGCGCGGCTCGGGTTTCCAGTGCCGACGCTGTATCACGGAACATGCCATGGTATCCACGGAACATAATCTGCCGCCGTCGCGCGCCCGCGCGATGATGACGCAACTGCCCCTGATCCGCATGCTGTCGCGGGTGACGACGCCGCACTTAGCTGCATTCGGCATGACTCCCAATCAGGCAACCAGCCTTGGCTTGGCCTCAGGTCTTGGCGCCGCCGCCTGCTTCGCGCTCGGATCGCCGGTCGTGCAGGTGCTGGGGGCGGGGATGTTCTTTCTCTATTATCTGTTCGATTACTGCGACGGCGAACTGGCCCGGCTGCGCGGCATGGGATCGCGGTTCGGCGCCGCCTTCGATGACTTCACCGACTGGGTCGTCCATGCCGCCTTCTTCCTGGCCGTCGGCTATCATACGATGGCCGAGGCGGGAGACGTGTTGTGGATGTGGCTGGGGGGCGCGGCCGCGCTCGGCGGAACGATCAGCGCGGCCTTGCCGCTGCTGCTCGGCGGTGTGCCCGAGGGCGAGACTCAGGTCGCCCGCCTGTCCGACCTGGGCGGCGAGGCGGGATGGCGCGACGTCGCCGTGTTCGCCTTTCGCGGACTGGCCCGCGCGGATTTCTGGCTGATCGTGGCGGGATTGGCGCTCGGCGGCTGGCTGTGGGTTCTACTGCCCGCCGCCGCCATCGGCGCCCAGGTGTTTTGGCTGCTTTATCTCAGCAAGTCCGCGCGCCGCATCCTCACGTAAGGGATTAAGCCGCTCTACTGAGAATAGGTGCGCTGCGGCGTGCCGAGGTCGAGGGTCAGGTCCGTCGGCGGGATGAAATAGTCCTGGTAGTACATCGCCTCGCCATCCATCGAATATCCCACGACGTTCAGCACGGATGCCCGTTCACCTTCTGGCCAACGGCACTTCAAGGAAATACCCGCGGGCGGGTCCTCGAACCGCATCAATTGCCGGCCCCGCTGCACGGCGAGGTGCTGTCCCCTGGCCATCATGTCCTTCAGGTTGATGCCGTTGAGGTCGGCCAGGGGGGTGTCGACCAGTTCCGGAAAGCGGTCGGCCAGGGCATAGAACAGGTTGTACACGTCGAATTGGTCCGCGATCACCATCACGCGCTCGATCCGCACGACCTTTTCCGTCGTCTGCCCCAGGTCGGCGGACCAGGGGCCATGGTCAGCGGTAACGTCCCGGTGCAGCACACGGGTGGCGACGGGCATGAAGCTGCCGGGCGTCCCCTCGGGATTCAGGAACCGCATGTGCCAGGGTTCATGGATCGGGCGGCTGAGGTCCGAGACGACGCTGCCGCTGCCCCGCCGCCGCTGGATGACCCCGGCATAGGCGAGGTTGCGCAGCGCCCGCTGCACGGTTCCCAGGCTACAGGGCGTGGTTTGCACCAGTTCCGCTTCCGTCGGCAGTCGCGCGCCCGCCGTCCAGAAACCGTCCATGATCGATTCCGTGAACGCGCGGGACAGCTTTTCGTGTTTCGGCAGGTCCGTTTCATCCGACCAGTAGCGTTTGACGAAATCCTCGGTCTTGCGCGTTGAAAAGCCAGCCATCCGTTCCCCCTTCAGCTGTCGCAGCGAATCACATGGCCATCTTCCCCAGCCTGCGCCGGTGGGACAAGGCGGCATTGACATGGTAAATTACTATGATGTAATTACTATATTCTTATTTTTTGGCACGGTCTGCTGATATCCGCCGTCGCCGATGCAAAGGAGGGCCAACGAGCCCTCGAGATTGGGAGGATTACCATGTTTAAGAAAATTGCCGGTGTCGCCGCGGCGGCACTGATCGTTCTGACCGGTACGTCGACCGGCTCGGATGCCGCGGAACGCCTGTCCCTGTCGTCCTGGGGCAGCCCCAAGCATTATCAGGTCTCGCAGTTCGTGCCGAACTTCCAGAAGCTTCTGAAGGAAAAATCCGGCGGCGACATTCGGCTGAAGACCTTCGCCGGCGGCGAGATGGTGAAGCAGCAGTTCGTGGCCACCGCCGTGCCCCAGGGCACCGTCGATATCTCCCTGACGACGCTCGACAACTGGTCTGGCCGCGTGCCCGACGTGGGCATCCTGACGACGCCGCTGTGGGACAAGTCCATGGCCTGGACCCGCGACAACCTGAAGCCCGGCAATCCGATTTTCGATTATTTCGACGCCCAGCTTCGCAAGGAAGGTGCGCTGATCATCGCCATGTTCGATATCGGCCCGCCCGTCGTCAGCACCAACTTCAAGATCGAAGGCCCGGACTCGTTCAAGGACATGCCGATCCGCGCCTACTCGAAAGGCTCGGCGCAGGTTCTGCAGGCGCTCGGCGCCGCGCCGACGATCATGGGCGTGGGTGACGTCTATTCCGGCCTGCAACGCGGCACGGTCAAGGGTGCGATGGGTGGTCTGGGCGGCGCGGTCGGCCTGAAGCATTTCGAGGTCACGTCCAACATGTTCGTGCCGAACGGGGTGATGGGCACGCTCATCCACGCCTACGTCATGAACAAGGAAAAGTTCGAGAAGATGTCGCCGGCGAATCAGAAGGCGGTCATGGAAGCCGCCGGGGAAGCCCGCGACCACATGCAGCAGTTCGCCATCGACAAGCTGGCGAGCCTGCTGGACACCGTGCGCAAGAACGGCAATGAAGTGACGGCGGTGGAGCCGGGCAGCGATCTTTGGAACAAGTTCGCCAAGCGTCTGGAACCGTTGACGGCCTCCGCGAAAGAGCAATACTCCAAGGAAGTGCAGGACCTGCTCGCCAAGAACTGATGCTTTCAGGGACGGGCCGCACGGCGCGGTCCGTCTCTTGCATCTTCTGTCCGTTTCCTATGACCGCCCCAAAGGAGAGGCCCGCGCGATGATCGGATTGCTCCGAACAATCGGTCGAGGCATGACCGCCGTCTCGATCACCCTGATGATCCTGCTGTGCGTTCCGATCACTTATGAGGCCATTGCGCGGTTCTTCAACGCGCCGACGATCTGGGTTTTCGAGACGACGCTCTATGCGTTCATATTTCTCGGCTTTTGCGGCAATGCCCTGGCCGTGCAGTCCGGATCGCACTTCCGGGTCGTCATGCTGCGGGAAATGTTCCCGGCCAAGCGCCGGATGTTCGACCTCATCGCGCAGTTGTCGACGCTGGCGTTCGGTTTCCTGATCATCGCGACGGGCAGTTACTTCGTCTGGTATTCCGCATCCAACGCCATCGTCTCCGCGACCTTGCTGGAGGTGCCGTTGTGGATCCCGCAGCTGGCGGTGCCGCTCGGCGGGATCGGGCTCGTCCTGCAGACGTTTGTCCAGATGGTCACCGGCGAGATGCCGGTCGGCGACGCCCATGTGGTCGGGGAATAACCGATGCTGATGGACTTCATCTACGATCACGTCGGTTTCATCGCGATCTTCCTGCTGTTTTTCCTGATGGTGCTGTCGGTGCCGGTCTTCGTGTCCATGGGACTGGCGGCTTTCGCGGCGGCGCTGATGGTGGAGGAGCCATTCCTCGCGTTCAGGAACTTCATCAACATCGCCTGGCAGGGGGCCTCGATCTTCGAACTGATCGCCTTGCCGCTGTTCATCTTTACCGGCACGATCATGCAGCGGACCGACGCCGGGCGGGACCTGTTCGAGGTCACCAAGGCCTGGACGGGATCGATTCCCAACTCTCTGGGCGTGGCGACCATCGCCGCCTGCGGAATCTTCGCCGCCATTTCCGGATCGTCCGTGGCGACGGCGGCGACCGTGGGCCTGGTAGCGATCCCGCTGCTGCTCGAGGAAGGCTACGGCGAACGCCGGGCCGGCGGCTTCGTGGCCGGCGGCGGCACCCTCGGCATCATCATTCCGCCGTCCATTCCCCTGATCCTTTACGGTGTGATCACGGAAACCTCGATCGGCCAGCTGTTCATCGGCGGCGTGGTGCCGGGCATCATCATGATGAGCCTGTTCACCTTCTACGTCATGCTGTCGCGGCCCCGGGTCATGGTCACCCATTCCATCAGCCTGGAGGAACGCATGGCCATCACCCGGCGGTCCCTGGGCGTCGTGCTGCTGCCGGTCGTTATCATCGTCGCGATCTATACGGGCGTGTTCACCCCGACCGAGGTTGGCGCCCTGTCGGTGCTTTATGTCTGTGCCCTGGGTTTCGCGCAGAAGAAGCTCAGCTTCGCCGACCTGAAGGCCGCCGCCGTCGTCGCGACGGGCGCCACCACCATGCTGTTCATGCTGATCGTGTTCGGCCAGTACTTCGCGCACTTCCTGACCTTCGAACAGGTGCCGCAGGCCATCGCCGCCGCGATCATCGAAAACGCCAGCGGCATCTGGGCCGTTACGCTGATGATCCTGGCCTATATCGTGCTCGGGATGTTTCTCGAAAGCGCGGCCATGCTGCTGATCTCGATCCCGATCTTCTTCCCTGTCGCCGAACAGCTGGGGATGGATCCGATCGTGTTCGGGATTTTCGCGGCGATCTCCATGGAGATCGCGCAGATATCGCCGCCGATCGGCGTCAACCTGTTTACCATTCACGGCATTTCCAAGATCGATCTTTGGAAGCTCGCGCGCGGCGCGTTGCCGTTCCTGCTGATCCAGATCGGCATGCTCTATCTCGTATACCTGGTGCCGGAAGTCGTTTTGTGGCTACCGAATTCGATGAAATAGGAGACCCTGCGTTGAAGTTGACGGATGAAGAAAAGGCCATGCTGGCCGGCGAAATGGGCGAAGCGAAGCAGTGGGCCATCGACCATCAGGTCAAGGTCGGCGGCATGTTCGATGCGGCGGATCTGGTGCCGGTCAGCCAGGCCCACATGATGGCGGACCCGGAATCTCTGGGCGAAGCCGGCGGCGACTTCCTCGAGGACATGGTGGCCAAGGGGGCGCGGGTCGCGATCCCCATGATCACCGACCCCCGGGGCGTCGACCTCAACCATTACCGGCCCTTGGGCCAGTCCGAGGAAATGGCCACGTTGGAACGGCGCATGATCGCCGCCTGCGAAAAGATGGGCATCCTCATGACCAATACCTGCGTCAACTATCAGACGATCATGCCGCCGGTGCTGGGCGATCATGTCGCGTTCGGCGACACGGGGGTGGTGATCTATTCCAACAGCATCTGCGGCGCGCGATCCAACTTCGAAGGCGGGCCTTCGGCCCTGGCCGCCGGGCTGACCGGCCGCACGCCGCGCTACGGCCTGCATCTGGACGAGAACCGCCAGGCGACCCGCCGCTTCGTGGTCCGCGAACAGCCCAGGGAATTGACGGACTGGGGCGTGCTCGGTGCCCTGGTCGGCAAGCTGGCCGGGTCCTACTGGGCCGTGCCGGTGATCGAGGGGCTGGAAGCCGTGCCGACCTCGGACGAGGCCAAGCACATGGGCGCGGCGATGGCGAGTTTCGGTTCGACCCCGCTGTTCCACATGGCGGGCATCACGCCCGAGGCGCAGACCCTGGCCGACGTCGGCGGCGACAAGCTGGTGGCCGAGGAGATTACCAAAGCGGACCTTGACGCCCTGCGCGCCGGGTTCGGCGGCACGGGCGACAAGATCGACGTGGTTGTGTTCGCGGCCCCGCAGCTGTCGATCGTCGAGATGCAGGCCCTGGCGACGCTGTGCGACGGCAAGACGTTCAAGACGGCGGTGATCGTCTGCACCTCGCCGCAGGTCTATCCGGACGCGACCCGCATGGGCCTGATCGATACCATCGAGGGCGCGGGGGCCAAGGTTCTTGAAGGGACCTGTTTCTACAACCAGTACGCCCGCGAAATCGGCGAGGCCAACGGCTGGACGCGGCTGCTCAGCAATTCCGCCAAGATCGTCAACATCATCAGCGGCTACGGCTACACCCCGGCGCTGGCGAGCATGGAAAAATGCGTCGCCTCCGCCGTTGCAGGAGAAATCGTATGACCAAGGAACTGAAGTGCCACAAGGGGATCGGCGACAAGGTGCAGGGCATCGCCCTGGTGGCCGACGACAACTTCTCGGCCCGCTACGACCTGGACCGCAAGAAGGGCGTGTTTTCCCGCCCGGCGCACAAGCTGTGCGGCCAGTCCTATCACGACAAAATTCTGGTCCTGAACACGTCGAAGGGCGGCGTGGCCTCGGCCTGGATGCTCCACGAAATGAAGTCGCGGAACATCTGCCCCAAGGCGATCCTGTTCAACACGGCCAATACCATCCTAGCCCAGGGGGCGGCGCTCGCCAACCTGACCATGTGCGACCGCTTCGCCGACGGCGACGTGACCAAATTGATCAAGACCGGGGACGAGGTCGTCGTCGATCCGGAAAACGGTCTGGTGACGGTGCTGAACGGCTAGACGGACGATCCACGCAATAGACCGGGCCTGATGCGCCTTCCTGAAACAGGGAAGGCCGTCAGGCCCGTTTCTTTTCCGGGCGCTTGTCCAGATAGGGGGCCAGGTACTGGCCCGTGAAGCTGCCCTTGGTGCGGGCGACATCCTCGGGCGTGCCTTGGGCGACCAGCTTGCCGCCCTTGGTGCCGCCCTCGGGCCCCAGGTCGATGACCCAGTCGGCGGTCTTGATGACTTCCAGGTTGTGTTCGATCACCACCACCGTGTTGCCTTGGTCCACGAGGGCTTGCAGAACCTCCAATAGCTTCTTCACGTCGTCGAAGTGCAGGCCGGTGGTCGGCTCGTCCAGGATGTAGAAAGTCTTGCCGGTGGCGCGGCGCGCCAACTCCTTGGCCAGTTTCACGCGCTGGGCCTCGCCGCCCGAAAGCGTCGTCGCCTGCTGGCCCAGGTGGATGTAGCCCAGGCCCACGCGCTTCAGGGTTTCCATCTTGTCGCGGATCGCCGGCACGGCCTTGAAGAAGTCGGCCGCTTCCTCGACGGTCATGTCCAGGACTTCGGCGATGGATTTGCCGCGGAACTTGATGTCCAGGGTTTCCCGGTTGTAGCGCTGGCCCTTGCAGACGTCGCAGGTGACGTAGACGTCGGGCAGAAAGTGCATCTCGATCTTGATCAGGCCGTCGCCCTGACAGGCCTCGCAACGCCCGCCCTTGACGTTGAAGGAAAACCGCCCGGCCTTGTAGCCGCGTGTCTTGGCGTCGGGCAGGTTGGCGAACCAGTCGCGGATCGGCGTGAAGGCGCCGGTATAGGTCGCCGGGTTGGAGCGCGGCGTGCGGCCGATGGGCGACTGGTCGATGTCGACGACCTTGTCGATGAACTCCAACCCCTCCAGGGAATCGTGCTCGCCCGGATGTTCGCGCGCCCCGTTCAGGCGCCGGGCCAGGGCCTTGTACAAGGTCTCGATGACCAGGGTCGACTTGCCGCCGCCCGATACGCCGGTGATGCAGGTCATGGTGCCGAGGGGGAAATCCACGTCCAGGTTGGCCAGGTTGTTGGCCTTCGCGCCCCGCAGCTTGAGGGCCTGGCCTTTCTTGCCGGGGCGGCGCCGGGCGGGCAGGGGGATCTGTTCAATCCCCGTCAGATACTTGCCGGTCAGGCTGTCCAGCGACTTCATGATGTCCTCGGCCGTACCCGTGGCGACGACATGGCCGCCGTGCACGCCGGCGCGGGGGCCCATGTCGATGATCCAGTCGGCGGCGCGGATGGCGTCTTCGTCGTGTTCGACGACGATGACGGTGTTGCCCAGGTCGCGCAGGCGGAACAGCGTCGCGAGCAGGCGTTCGTTGTCCCGTTGGTGCAGGCCGATGGAGGGTTCGTCCAGCACGTAGAGCACGCCGGTCAGGCCCGAGCCGATCTGCGACGCCAGCCGGATGCGCTGGCTTTCCCCGCCCGACAGCGTGCCCGAAGCGCGCGACAGGCTCAGGTACTCCAGCCCCACGTTCATCAGGAAGCCCAGGCGGTCGTTGATCTCGCGCAGGATGCGCCGGGCGATCTCCTTGTGCTGGCCCTTCAGCTTTTTTTCCAGCCCGGCGAACCAGGCATGGGCGTCGGCGATGGATTGGTCGGCGACCTCCGAGATATTAAGGCCGTCGATCTTGACCGCCAGCGCCTCGGGCTTGAGCCGCAGGCCGCCGCAGTCGGAACAGGTGGTCACGGTCTGGAAGCGCGACAGTTCGTCGCGCACCCAGCTTGAATCGGTTTCGCGCCAGCGCCGTTCCATGTTGGGGATCACGCCTTCGAAGGGCTTCGTGATGTCGTAGGATCGCTTGCCGTCGTGATACTTCATGGTCACGTCGGTGGTGCCGGACCCGAACAGGATGACTTCCTTGACCTTGGCGGGCAACTTATCCCAGGCCGTCGACAGGTCGAAGCCGAACTGGACGCTCAGGCTTTTCAGGGTCTGCTCGTAATACTTGGACGACGAATTGGCCCAGGGGGCGACGGCGCCGCTGGCCAGGGTGCGCTTTTCGTCGGGGATCACCAGCTCCGGGTCGAAGAACATTTCCGTGCCCAGGCCGTCACAGGCCGGGCAGGCGCCGAACGGGTTGTTGAAGGAAAACAGCCGGGGTTCGATCTCGTCGATGGTGAAGCCCGACACGGGGCAGGCGAAGCGGGCCGAAAACACCGTGCGCCCGGCGGGCACATGGTCCTGGATGCCGCCCTTGCGGGCCCCCTTGGCGGTCTTGGGGGCTGCGTCCTTGGCGGCGTCGGCGTCATCGGCATAGGCGATGCCGTCGGCCAGTTCCAACGCCGTTTCCAGGCTGTCGGCCAGGCGTGCCTCCAACCCTTCGCCGACGACCACGCGGTCGACCACGACCTCGATGTCGTGTTTGAACTTCTTGTCCAGGTCGGGCGCGTCCTCGATGTCGTACAGCTCACCGTCGATGCGGATGCGCTGGAAGCCCTTCTGCGCGAAGGCGGCGATTTCCTTTTTGTATTCGCCCTTGCGGCCGCGCACGACCGGGGCCAGCAGGTAGAGCCGGGTGCCCGGCGTCATGGCCATGATGCGGTCGACCATTTCCGACACGGTCTGGCTTTCGATGGGTAGGCCCGTGGCCGGTGAATGGGGCACGCCGACCCGCGCGAACAGCAGGCGCATGTAGTCGTAGATTTCCGTGACCGTGCCGACGGTGGAGCGCGGATTGCGCGAGGTTGTCTTTTGTTCGATGGAAATGGCGGGGCTGAGCCCGTCGATATGGTCGACGTCGGGCTTCTGCATCAGTTCCAGGAACTGGCGGGCATAGGCGGACAGGCTTTCCACATAGCGGCGCTGACCCTCGGCATAGATGGTGTCGAAGGCGAGGGATGATTTGCCCGATCCCGACAGCCCGGTGATGACCGTCAGGCTGTTGCGCGGCATTTCCACGTCGACGTTGCGGAGATTGTGCTCCCGGGCGCCGCGGACGGTAATTTTTTCCATGAGAGTTCCGAGTGCCATCCGTCAGAAGGAAGGCGGAAGGTGCTGTTTTCACAAGCGCTGAGTCATATAGGGGCCCGCGTCCGACGTAAAGCATGACTCGATTGAGAATAATTTCACTAATATAGTTAGTGAAAATTCACAAAAAAATACATCTTAAACAAAATCTTGAACGTTTTTGCGTGAATTTAATTTTGAATATGAATAAAATATAACGGTCAAGCAAGGAGGCGCCTCCCTTGAAACCGGCAGCGCTGCCACGATCGAATGGAGGCACACATGACGCAGGACGACAAATCGGCCCTTAAGTGGACCGTCGGGTTCGTGGCCCTGGTCCTTATCCTTGGTTACGGCGCATATGCGGCTGGCTGGCTGACCCAGTAACCGCATGGACGCCATCTGAATCACACCAACGGAACTTGCGCCGGCCTCTTCGGGTCGGCGTTTTTTTTCTGCCTGTCCAAGGGGGGCGGGCCGGAGGCCATGGGCGTTTGCAAATCGGCTCCGGTGATTTAAAAGGGCCGAATTGAAACGACCGGCCGAGGATTCCGTCATATGCCCAGCGACAGCGACGCGCAATTCGACAAGGCGGACATGATTCTGTCCAACGCCTTGCAGGAGTTCATCAGCGCCGGCGTCAGCCAGGAAGTCTATGGCATGGCGATGCTGGAGATCGGCATCCTGGCCCTGGTCAAACTCGACGAGAGCGAGGAACGGATCGCGGCCCTGGTCGCCGACTTCATCGCCCGGGCGCGCCAGGGTGGGCCGCAGGCACCGGCGCCCCGGACAACAGACACCTAGCCGCGGCCGGACGATTCCGGCTAAAGTCCGCTATCCTCCCAGGGGGGCGGAACAACCACCACGACACAGCAAGCCACGACACAGCAAGAACGAGGATTCCGATGGCAGGAAGCGTCAACAAAGTCATTTTGGTCGGCAATCTTGGCCGCGACCCCGAAGTCCGGTTTTCCCAGTCCGGCCAGAAGATCGTCAACATGTCCATCGCCACGTCGGAAACCTGGAAAGACAAGCAATCCGGTGACCGCAAGGAAAAGACGGAATGGCACCGTGTCGTGGTGTTTGACGAGCGGCTTGCCGACGTCTGCGAGCGGTACCTGAAGAAGGGTTCCAAGGTCTATCTGGAAGGCACGCTGCAGACCCGCAAGTGGACCGGTAACGACGGGGTCGAGAAATACACGACCGAGGTCGTTCTGCCCCGCTTCAATGGCGTCATGACCATGCTCGACGGCCGTGGTGAAGGCGGCGGTGGCGGCGGTGGCGGCGGCTACGGTGGGGCGGACGACAGTGGATCGAGCTGGGACGGCCCGGGCAACGACAGCTCTGGCGCAAGCGGCGGTGGCGGTGGCGGCCGGTCCGACCTGGACGACGAAATTCCGTTCTGACGGCCGCCGAGGCGGGCCGCGAGAGATAACCGATACCGTTGGGGGGCGGTCTCGAAGGAATCAGGCGAGGCGTTGAATGACGACCCAAGGGAGCACGACGGTTCCCCCGCGCAAGGGCGTACGTCTGCGCTTCGTTTTGGCGGTCGTGTTGATCGTCGTCGGCTCGGTGCCGTCTGTCATCTTGGCGTCCTGGCTGCATGCCCGCGCCATCGACATCCAGGTTGCCGACGTGTCGCAGCGCTCCTTGCTGCTGGCCAAGACCTTGGCCCGTTTCATTGCAGGCGACCTGATCGAGTTTCAGCACGCTTTGGACGGTCTGACGACGCAATATCCCCTGTCCGGTCTACCCAAGGCGCTGATCGACAGCGCCGATCATCGGGGGATATCGGCGATTTGCCTGTTGAGCGGCGCGCGCCAGCCCCAGGACGCCATCGTGATTTCCGGCACGGCCTCCTGTCTGCCGCGGGACGAAAACCGCATGTGGCGCGACATCCGGGGGCGGTTGCCCGCATCGGGCGGCGGCATCGTATTTTCCGAGGTCCTGCTGGACAGCGACGGCCAGCCCGCGGTGTTCGCCGTCAATTTCCGCGCCGGCTTGCCGCTTGCCGCGGCGCGCATGTCGCTTGATCAGTTGCGCGAGTTGCGGCGCTCCATCGTGTTCGGCGAAAAGGGGCATGCGGCCATCGTCGATCACCGGGGCAACATCGTGTCCCATCCGCGCCCCGATTGGGAAGCCGCGATCAAGAACATCGCGGCCATCGACCCGGTGGCGCGCATGATGAAGGGGGAATCCGGTATCTCCCGGTTCCATTCACCCGCCGCCAACCTGAAGATGATCGCCGGTTACGCCTCCGTGCCGGTCGCCGGTTGGGGGGTCATGGTGCCCCAGCCCGAACAGGAACTGGCGTTCCACGCCGAAGACATCCAGAACAGCACCCAGGTCGCCCTGATCGTCGGGGTGCTGGTGGCCGGTGGGCTTGCCTGGTGGCTGGCGGGCTGGCTGACCGCCCCCATCGCCCGGATCGAGGCGGCGTCGCGCCGTCTCGCGGCGTCTGAGCCGCCCGGTTCCGTTGACGCGGAAGGATTCCTGGTTCCCGCCGAAGTCGCCTCCCTGGCGGCCAATTTCACGGTCATGGCCGATCGCATGCAGATTCGCGATCGGGAGCGCGAGCGCATCGTCGACGACGTGCGCCGGCTGAAGGACGAACTGGAGCAGCGGGTCGCCGACCGAACGCTTGAGCTGACCATGGAAATCAACGAGCGCGACCGGGCGGAAAAGGAGCTTTTGCGTTCCAAGGCCGAGGTCGAATACGCCAACCGCGCCAAGACCGAGTTCCTGGCCCATATGAGCCATGAATTGCGCACACCGCTAAACGCGATCCTGGGCTTCGCCGAGGTCGTGCGCGACACCGACCCGGCCTTGGCGAAACCCGAACAGACCCGCCAGTACGTGCAGTATATCTATGATTCCGGCAGCCATCTGCTGACCCTGATCAACGATCTGTTGGACATCTCGCGGATCGAGGTCGGCGCGATGGCCCTTGAGATGCAGCCGGTCGATCTGCGCGAGGCCGTCGAAAGTTGCCTTACCATCGTGTCCGAGCGGGCCTCCAAGGCCGGGCTGAAGCTGGTTTCGGACCTGCCGGATGCCCCGGGTACCATCGAGGCCGACCCGACCCGTCTGCGCCAGATTTTGTTGAACCTCATGATCAACGCGGTCAAGTTCACGCCCAAGGGTGGCACGGTCAGTCTCCAGCTGCGCCGCATGACGGATGGGGCGGCGGAGTTCGTCGTCAGCGATACGGGCATTGGCATCGCGCCTGAGGATATGTCGCGGATCATGGAACCGTTCAGCCAAGCGCGGCACAGCCATGTGTCGAAGAGCGAGGGAACGGGCCTGGGCTTGCCGTTGGCCAAGGCCTTTTCCGAGCTGCATGGCGGCAGCTTGAGGGTCGAAAGCCGCCTCGGCAAGGGGACCACGGTGCGGGTCATGATCTCGGCGCCGCCTTCGCCTCAGGAAGCAGTTGCTAATATATTGAATTAAAAAAGAAAATTAATCAGAAATTCAGGTGATTTGAGGGCCCGATCGAGTTGTTCCGGCAAGGCTGATCTGCTAGAATTACCACTGTATTACCAGGAACCGGATGTGCCGGCCGTTGCGGCCTGTAATTATCTGAAAAATCAGGAAAAATCTCTTTGACACCCCCCGACGATCTGCCGCCAGACGGCGCTGAGCCGCTGCCGCCCGATTCGGACGTAAGTCTTATCTCTATCGAAGACGAAATGCGTTCGTCCTACCTCGATTACGCCATGAGCGTGATCGTCAGCCGGGCGCTGCCGGATGTGCGCGACGGCCTGAAGCCGGTGCAGCGGCGCATCCTGTTTTCCATGAAGGAAAACGGCTACGAGGCGGGCAAGCCCTACCGCAAATCCGCGCGTATCGTCGGGGATGTCATGGGTAAGTATCACCCGCATGGCGACCAGGCGATTTATGACGCCATGGTGCGCTTGGCGCAGAACTTCTCCATGCGGCTGCCACTGGTCGACGGGCAGGGCAACTACGGCTCCATGGACGGCGACCGCGCCGCCGCGATGCGGTATACGGAGGCGCGCCTGGCGCGCTCCGCCCATGCCTTGTTGGAGGATATCGACCGGGAAACGGTGGATTTCCAGCCCAACTACGACGAATCCTCGCGCGAGCCGGTGGTCCTGCCGGCGGGCTTCCCGAACCTTCTGGTCAACGGGGCGGCGGGTATCGCCGTCGGCATGGCGACCAACATTCCGCCCCACAACCTGGGCGAGGTCATTTCCGCCTGCTGCGCCTATATCGACAATCCCGACATCACCATCGACGAGCTGATCGCCAACCACGTGCAGGGCCCGGATTTCCCCACGGGTGCCCAGATTCTTGGCAAGCAGGGCATTATTTCGGCCTACCACACGGGGCGCGGCTCCGTGGTCGTGCGCGGCAAGACCTCGATTGAGGAAATCCGCAAGGACCGCTTCGCCATCATCGTTCACGAGGTTCCCTATCAGGTGAACAAGGCGCGCATGATCGAGATCATGGCCGACGCCGTGCGCGACAAGAAGATCGAAGGCATTTCCGACCTGCGCGATGAATCCGACCGCGACGGCGTGCGCGTGGTCGTCGAGATCAAGCGCGATGCCGAGCCCGAGGTCGTGCTGGCCCAGCTGTACCGCTTCACGCCGCTACAGACATCTTTCGGCGTCAACATGCTGGCCCTGGACCAGGGCCGGCCGAAGATGATGAACCTGAAGGACATCATCGTCGCCTTCGTCGCCTTCCGCGAAGAAGTCATCCGCCGGCGCACCATCTACGAACTGGCCAAGGCGCGGGAACGCGCCCATGTGTTGGTCGGCTTGGCCGTCGCCGTGGTCAACATCGACGCGGTCATCGCCCTGATCCGCGCCGCCAAGGACCCGCAGTCGGCGCGCGAGCAGTTGATGTCCCGCGACTGGCCGGCCGACGAGATCGAACCCATGATCCGCCTGTTGGACGAGCCCGGCCGCGCCGTGGTCGACGGCGTCTACAAGCTGTCGGAGGAACAGGCCCGGGCGATCCTGGAACTGCGCCTGCACCGCCTGACCGGGCTGGAGCGGGACAAGATCGGCGGTGACCTGAAGGAACTGGGCGCGCAGATCAGCCACTATCTGGAACTGCTGGCCTCGCGCGAAATGCTGTTCAAGCTGTTACGCGACGAACTGGTGGAAATGAGCGAGAAGTTCGCCGACCCCCGGCGGACTTCCCTCGAAGACGACGAGTTCGAACACGACCTCGAGGATCTGATTCAGCGCGAGGACATGGTCGTCACCGTGACCAACGCGGGCTATGTGAAGCGCGTGCCGCTGTCGACCTACCGTGCGCAGCGGCGCGGCGGCAAGGGGCGGTCGGGCATGGCGACCCGCGACGAGGATTTCGTCAGTCAGGTGTTCGTCGCCAATACGCATACGCCCATGCTGTTCTTCTCCTCCGCCGGCATGGCCTACAAGATGAAGGTGTATCGCCTGCCCGTCGGCACGCCGCAGGCGCGCGGCAAGGCGTTCATCAACCTGCTGCCCCTGAAAGAGGGCGAGACGATCTCGACCGTCATGCCGCTGCCCGAGGATGAAAGTACCTGGAGCGAACTGTTCGTGATGTTCGCCACGGCGTCCGGCTATGTGCGGCGGAATGCATTGTCCGATTTCACGGACGTGCGGGCCAACGGCAAGATCGCCATGAAGTTCGAAGGCGACTATGCGGACGATAAGCTGGTCCGTGTGCGCGTCTGTACCGAGGACGACGACATTCTGCTGTCGGCCGCCGGCGGCAAGTGCATCCGCTTCCCCGTTCCCGACGTGCGGGTGTTTGCCGGCCGTTCCTCCCACGGCGTGCGCGGCATGCGCCTGCCCAAGGGGGACGAGTTGATCGCGCTTTCCGTGGTCCGCCATGTGAAGGTCGAAACGGACGACCGCGATGCCTATCTGCAGGCTCGCAACGCGGCCCGGCGCCTAGTGTCCGGCGACTATTCCGAGCGGCCCGAGGACAAGGCCCGCGACGAGGAACTGGCGGCCCGACTGGAAGAGCCCAAATTCCAGGAAATGCAGGAAAATGACCAGTTCATCCTGACCCTGACCGAGGACGGTTACGGCAAGCGCACGTCCGCCTATGAATACCGGATTTCCGGGCGCGGCGGGCAGGGGGTCGGCAACATCAACGTGGAACGCGCGGGCAAGCCCGACGCCCGCGTGGTCGCCGCCTTCGGCGTGTTGGAGGAAGACCAGCTTGTCCTGGTGTCCAACGGCGGCCAGATCATCCGTGTGCCCGTGGACGGCATTTCCATCTATTCGCGCTCCTCGCGCGGTGTGCGGGTGTTCAACACGGCGGAAGGCGAACACGTCGTCTCCGTGTCGCGCCTGCGCGACGTGCAGGACGACGGCGAGGACGAGGACGACATGGAAGAGGGTGCGGGAGAAACCGCCGAAGCGCCCGGTGCCGCGCCGGAAGGGGCTTTTGCCGACGTTCCGGACGAATCTCCCGAATCTCCAGACGCCCCGGAAGAGGAGCAGCCCTGATGCCCGGTCATCGCGGCGTATATCCCGGCACCTTCGACCCGGTGACCAAGGGGCACATGGACATCATCACGCGGGGGGCCAGGGTGGTCGACGAACTGGTCGTCGCCGTGGCCGTCAACGCGGGCAAGGGGCCTTTGTTCACGCTTGAGGAACGGGTCGCCATGCTGGAGGCCGAAATCGCGGCCCTCGACGGCGGGATCGCGGCGCGGGTTGAGGTCAAACCTTTCGACAACCTGCTCATGGAGTTCGTCGGCCAAGTCGGCGCGTCTCTCATCGTCCGCGGGCTGCGCGCCGTGTCCGACTTCGAATACGAATTCCAGATGGCGGGCATGAACGCGCGCCTCAATCCCAAGGTGGAAACCGTGTTCCTCATGGCCTCGGAACGCCATCAGTTCATCTCGTCCCGGTTCGTCAAGGAAATCGGCTCCCTCGGCGGCGATGTCGGCCATTTCGTCTCGCCCGCGGTGAAGGATCAGCTGATGGTGCGCTTCGAAGAGAGAAAGCGCTCAGGCGACGAATAGGCAGTCAGGCGTGTTGGACTGTCTATTCATCTCGGAAAAAACTCTAATCGTTTGATTAATAATAATTAAATTGAAAGTCAGGCTGGTTTTTTCGGCTCGCTTGATTACTGTTTTGAATCCCTCATTGCCAATTGTCAGGTTTCTGTCAGGTTGTTAACCTGTTTTTAGACACTGTCCACTTATCTAGTGTCTAAGAAGAGAAAGACGCTTTCATGGGGGTGAGGGTATGGTGACCAGCAAGGAGTTGATGGAACGGACCGGAATTTCCCGTGCCACCATCAACAACTATATCGCGCTTGGCATTCTTCCGCGGGCGGAACTCCGCCGGCCCGCCGCAGCCGACAGCACCGCCCCGCGCATCGGATATTTCCCCGACAAGGTTATCGAGATTGTCGAAACAGTGCGCCGCCTGCGCGCCGAGGGCAAATCGATGGATGACATCGTCCTTGTTCTGAAGGGTAGGGAGATCGCCAAGGCGGATGCCGTGAAAATGGCGGTCGGAACGTCGGCGTCGGTTGTCTCTCTGGCGGACCACAGCCCGCACCTCGTCCGCCTGACGCTCGACCAGTTCGATTACCCGGCCTATCTGGTCAACAACAACTTCGAGATCGAATGGTGGAACGGATACGCCGAGGAAGACCTGTTCGGACCGGACCTGACCGCCAGCGGCGATATTTCGGAGCGCAGCGTGTTCAAGCTGCTGGGGACCTGTCCCGGTCTTGCCCGGTCGGAAAGCTGGGACGAGATTCTCGATTTCCACTTTTCCATCGCCAAGAACCGGATGCCGAAGAAGGCCTTGCTGCAGTTGGACGGCGAGGTCGAAGCCGATGTCTTCGACAGTCTTGTCGGTGCCTATGACGCGGCTGAGGTGGATTCTTCCCGCGCCCTTCGCCAGACCGTGGTCAACCTGGCGGCGCGCGTCGACGCCCCCCGGGCCTACACGCTCTATGCGTCGTTCTTCCGCGAAGGGGTTTTTCTCACTTATGTGCCGCTGGATGCTGACCGTGACGGCCTGTTGGCGTTTCTCGCGCGCCGAGACATCGTCATCCGCGAATTGCTCAAAAGCCGCCGGCCTTACCTGACGCCGCTGGCGGTCCTGGTTGCCGATCTGCAGAGTTCCGTGCGGATCTGCTCCGAGCTTCCGCCCGAAGAGTACTTCGAGCTGATCAACAACATCTGGAGCGTGATGGAGCCCAAGCTACGGAAGTTCTACGCTACCCACGGCAAGCATGTCGGCGACGGCATGGTCTATTACTTTTTTCCCCAGCCGGACACGGACTATGTCCAAAACGCGCTGACCTGTGCCTACGAAATGCGCGAGGCGATGCACGATATTTCCCGCGAGTGGCAGGGGCGAAAGAACTGGCTGACGGACCTCAAGCTGAACATCGGCCTGGACGAGGGCGAGGAATGGTTCGGCACCTACCAGACGCCGACCCATCTTGAGTTCACGGTGCTTGGCGATACCATCAACCGGGCGGCACGGCTCAGCGATTTCGCCCGCGACGGCAGCCTCTGGGTGACTAAGAATTTTCTCTCGCGCCTACCGGCAAAGCAGCGGAAATCGGTGCATTATGGGATTCGCCGGACCAGCGACAGCGGCGAGGATATGTTCGTACCGGAGGTCTATTCCCGGGTCTCGAACCTGATCGATCTGGGCAATCCGCGGTTCGAGAAGTTGCAGGACATCGCGGTTTTGCCGGTCACGGAGATCCTCAACCTGGGGCCGGCCGATAAATAACCCGGAAAAGTCCGGACTCCGGCGTTGACCTAGGGGCCTTTGGCCCGTAATTTCCCGCCTGCCTTGCCGGGCATCGTCCGGCGAAGGCCCCGAACACCGATATGCGCGCTTAGCTCAGTTGGTAGAGCAACTGACTTTTAATCAGTAGGTCGCAGGTTCGATCCCTGCAGCGCGTACCACTTTCCGGGGACCGCCTCCGTCTGGGGACGAAATAGGGACGAAAAGTCATCGTCCCTAGGCCAGGAGGTCCGCCAGAAGACGCTTGCCCTTCGGGGTCAGGCTGAACATCTTCTGGCGCATGAGCGAGGGGTTGACGTCAACCCGCACGAGGCCCATGGATGCCTTGCGGCGGCCCCCGAGCGACCTCCCGGAGTCGCTTAGGTCCTGCAAATAACGCCCTACCGAGGACTGAGGGAGGTCCATTTTGTCAGCCAACTCTTTCAAGCTGGCTCCCTCGTTCATGGCCACGAGGAGGAAGGTTTGGGCAGCCTGGACAGATATACCGTGTTCCAAGGCTGTCAGCCTCCCCAGCTTGTTGAACAGGCTCAATGGGGAAATCATCTTGGGACACTCCTCTCTTGTTGCGCGTGCGGATGCGGCGGCCAAGTGGTGGCGGGCTTCGGTGTCTTGCATGGGGTTCTCCTCGTGGGGACGTTGTGGGGCCGTGCAGTGCCTCGGCTCGCATGATTGTAATCATTACAGTTTTGGAAGTCAAGGGGACTTGATAGTCCGTGGGGCTGCGCTACGGGTGGCGAAAATCTCGGGGAAAATGGCGTAAACCATTGTTCCAGAACGGGGAATGGGTGGCCCCGGAAGGTGGCGATCAAAGGCCCTTGGGGGACTTTTAATCAGTAGGTCGCAGGTTCGATCCCTGCAGCGCGTACCATCCTCCCCCCTTACATGCCGTGAAATTGACGGCGCGGCTTGAGATTGGTTAAGTCGCAGCCTGCCGGTCTGCGCCATAGTCGTAGTCCAAGGGCGCCCCCCGCAGGCTGCCCGTTGGCAAGCGAGGAGATACAGCATGGCCATCAGGATCGCGAATTCGGAAGCCGTCCCGCGGTATGCGGACTGGTCGGGGCCGGCGTTGTTCAGCCAGGGGTTCCGGCCGTTCTTCCTGGCGGCGGGCCTGTCGGCGGTGGCTTATGTCGCGCTGTGGGTTGCGGTTCTGTCCGGCGACATCGCGGTCCGCACGGCGTTCCCGGCTGTCCAATGGCACGCTCATGAAATGACGTTCGGCGTCATCGCCGCCGTCGTGACCGGGTTTCTGTTGACCGCCATCCCCAACTGGACCGGGCGGATGCCGCTGCAGGGCTGGGGACTGATCGCCCTGTTCGGGCTGTGGCTTGCCGGGCGCGCGGCGGTAGCCTACAGCGCCGTCCTCGGCGTGCTGCCCGCCGCCGTGATCGACGGGGCGTTTCTGCCCGCCCTGATGGCGGTGGCGCTTCGCGAAATCCTTGCCGGGCGCAACTGGCGCAACCTGCCGATCGTCGGCGCGGTCGGCGTTCTGGCGGTCGCCAACGGTCTGGTCCATGCCGAAGCGGCGGGCGTGGCGCTGCCCGGCGGGATCGGCGCCCGCCTGGGCGTCGCCGTGATCGTCATGCTGATCTGTCTCGTCGGGGGGCGGATCATCCCCAGTTTCACGGGCAATTGGCTGGCGAAAAATCGGCCCGACATCGCGCGTCCGGTGCCGTTCGGCGGCTTCGATCGGGGCGTGTTGCTGGCGACCTTGATCGCCCTCGCGGGTTGGGTCGCCGTGCCGGATCATGCGGCGACGGCCTATGTCCTTTTGGCTGCCGGCGGGCTGCATGTCATCCGGCTGGGGCGCTGGAAGGGCATGGCCTGCCTGCGCGATCCCCTGGTCTGGAGCCTGCATGCCGGATACCTGTGGATTGCGATCGGTCTTCTATTAATGGGGGCGGCCGGGTTTGCCGACAATATTCCGCAAACGGCGGGCCTGCATGCCCTGACGGCGGGCGCCATGGGTGGCATGGTGCTGGCCGTGATGACCCGGGCGACCCTGGGGCACACGGGCCGCGTACTCGCCGCAGACGGCGCCACGACGGCCGTATATGTGTTCGTGTTTCTGGCGGCAGCGACCCGAGTCCTGGCGCCCTTCACGGGCGATTATCATCTGATGCTGTCCTTATCGGGAGGCTTTTGGTGCGCGGCATTCGCTTTGTTCGTCATCCGGTACGGGGCCGTCCTGTGCGGTAAATGACCGCCCGGTAGCGCGGCCTAACGGCCTGGGTCGTAGAGAAAAACCCCTTTAATTCCAATTGATTGTCCTTCGAGAAGGCTTACCGAGACTCGTGCGCGAATACAAAGTTATGATCTTTGATAGGGATGTCTGATTATTTTTGCACAGATACGTGCAAAAATTTTGAATTGCCGTTCAAATTAATTCAAGGCACCGTTTCCGTAACACGCACCAAAAAACAGGTGCTCACAAGGGGGCCGACACGGCATGGAACTCGTCATCGCACTTGGGATGAACGGCATTGTTTGGGGGCTGATCATCGCACTGATCGCCCTGGGGCTGTCGATCATCTTCGGGCTTCTCGACATCATCAACATTGCGCACGGCGACTTCTTTATGGTCGGCACGGTGCTGGCCTGGTTCGTGTTCGATACAACGGGCAATTACTGGCTGGCCTTCGCCATCGTGCCCATCCTGGGCTTCGCCATCGGCGCCGTGATCGAATACACGGTGATCCAGCCGATCAAGAACGCGGCGGCGCTGTCCATCGTCGCGACCTTCGGGCTGTCGATCATCCTGCAGGAAAGCGTGCGAGCGACCTTCGGCGCGACGCCGGCCCGCTTGACCGCCCCCATTGAGGACACGGTGCCGCTGTTCGGCCTGGAATACGAAGTCTACCGCCTGTTCGCGGCCCTGGTGTCGATCGCCGCCATCGGCTGCTTCTTTCTGTTCCTGCACCGCACCAAGCTGGGCACCTGGATGCGCGCCGTGCGCTTCGACCCGGAAACGGCGACGGCCATGGGCATCCCGGCTCGCCGCGTCTACATGGTGACCTTCGCCATCGGCTTCGCCATGGCGGCGTTGGGCGGCGTCGTCGCCGGCCCGATCACCACCGTCGATTTCCAGGCCGGCGTCGATATCCTGCCGTTCTGTTTCATGGCCGTCATCATCGGCGGTCTGGGCAACCTGGAGGGCACGGTCGCGGCGGCGGTCATGCTCGCCTTCTTCGAAGGGGTGATGGCCAGCTTCGTGGACCCGACCCTGGCCCGCATCGGCTCGCTCTGCCTGATGAGCGCCGTTTTGCTGGTCCGTCCGCACGGTATTTTCTCGGGGTCGACCCGATGACGGCGGCGGCAATCAATCGCCTGGGGCTTGTCGTGGTGGCTCTGCTGACCCTCGCGGCGCCGTGGTTCCTGCCGCTCCTGGTCGACGGGTTCTGGGTCGACATCTATGCCGAGATGCTGATCTGGTCGCTGCTGGCGGCCAGCGTCAACCTGCTGTTCGGCTATGTCGGGCTGCTGTCCTTTGGCCAGGCCCTGTTCTTCGGCATGGGCATGTACGGGGTTGCCATCGGCGTGGCCAAGCTGGGGCTGGGGTTCTGGCCCGCGTTCGGGCTCGGCATTGTTATGGCGACGGCCATGGCCCTGGTCGCCGGGGCGCTCGCCGTGCGCCTGACTTGGCACTACTTCGCGATCATCACCGTCGTGTTCTCGCTGATCTTCTATTTCGCGGCCCTGTCGTGGAAGCCGCTGACCGGCGGTGACGACGGCCTGTCATTCACCATGCCGCCGATCGTCAGCATCGGCGAGTGGGAGCTGTCGCTGACCGATCCGACAGTGCAGTACTATTTCATCATCACCGTCGTCGGCATTTGTTACGCGCTGATGGGGGTGATCCTGAAAAGCCCGCTGGGTTCGGCCTTTCGCGCGGTCAAGGAAAACGACCACCGCGCCGCGCTGATCGGGCTCAACGTCTATTTGATCCGCCTGACCGCTTTCGTCATCGCCGGCTTCATCGCCGGGATTGCGGGGGCGCTGTTCGCCTTCTTCGGCCGCTACGCCTCGGCCTCCTACATGTTCTATCACGTGTCGGGTGAGGCCGTTGTCTGGGCCATCATCGGCGGGGCGGGTACGCTGCTCGGACCCATCGTCGGGACGTCGCTGCTGATCGTGCTGCGCGAGGAACTGTCCCACGCCTGGGAACACTATCTGATCCTGGTCGGCATCATCGTCATTTTGGTTGTGATCTTCGCGCCCAAGGGCCTGGGCGGCCTGTGGCAGGCCCTGGTCCGGCGCATTGCCCGCCCGGAAACGCCCCCCTCTAGCCCCGATGCGAAAGGGGAGGACAAGCCATGACCGCGACCCCGATCCTGGAAATCGACGGCATCGAGAAGCATTTTGGCGGATTGGCCGCCCTGGGCGGCGTTCATGCCACGGTGGACAGCGGCAAGCTGACGGCGGTCATCGGCCCCAACGGGGCGGGCAAGACGACGCTGTTCAACGTCGTCACCGGCATCCTGACCCCATCGGCCGGGGCCATCCGCTTCTTGGGCAAGGACATCACGAATTGTTCCGTGCATGAGATCAGCCGCCTGGGCCTGGCGCGCACCCTGCAGATCAAAAGCGTGTTCCACGGCATGACCGTGCGCGAGAATTTGTGGATCGCGGCGCAATCCCGCCGCGGCGTGTTCCGGCCCTTTACCGGCCTGAAGGCTTGCCGGGCGGCGAACGAGCGGGCGGATGCCTTGCTTGAGGAACTGCAACTGACCCATCTGGCCGGGCAGGAGGCCGCCAATCTGTCCTACGGCGACGTGGCGCTGCTGGAGATCGGCATCGCGCTGGCGACCGAGCCGCAACTGCTGCTGCTGGACGAGCCGATCTGCGGCATGGGCCCGGCCGAGACGGAACGTACCGTGGAGAAAATCCGCGAGCTGTCGAAGCGCATCGACATCGTGATCATTGAACACGACATCGAGGTCGTGTTCGACATTTCCGACGATATCATCGTCATGGCGCTGGGCACCGTGTTGGCGCGCGGCACGCCGGCCGAGATTTCCGAAAACGCCGACGTGCGCGCGGCCTACCTGGGGGACGACGATGCTTGAGCTGAACGCCGTCCACGCCCATTACGGCAAGGTCCACGTCCTGCAAGGGACGTCTCTGCAGGTGCAATCCGGCGAGGCGGTCGGGCTCCTGGGCCGCAACGGCGTGGGTAAGACGACAACACTGAAAACCATCATGGGCCTGGTCAAGGCGACCGGCGGCGAGATCGTGTTCGACGGCCACAGCCTGACCGACATTGCGCCGCACAGCATTCCCGGCACCGGGATCGGTTACGTGCCGCAGGGGCGGGGCATTTTTCCCTCGTTGTCCGTGAAGGAGAACCTGGAGATCGGCCTGACCAAGACGCCGCCCTCGCAGGTCTTCGACTATGTGTTCGACCGTTTTCCGCGCCTTAAGGAACGCCTGAGCCAGCCCGGCGGAACGCTGTCCGGCGGCGAGCAGCAGATGCTCGCCATCGCGCGCTGCCTGGTCATGCAGCCCAGGTTGCTGATCCTGGACGAGCCGACCGAGGGCATCATGCCGATCCTGGTTCAGGACATCCGCCGCGAGATCAAGGCGGTCAACGACGCCGGGGTGTCGATCCTGCTGGTTGAGCAGAACATCAAGACGGCGCTCCGCCTGTGCTCGCGCATCTACATCATGGAGAAGGGGGCCGTCGTACATCAGGCCGCCGCCCAGGACCTCAAAAACGATAAGGAGACCCTGCACCGATATCTCGGGGTCACCGTCTAACAACCGCCGATGAAGGCGGGGCTTCACGACGATCCGTCACAACCCAGCTGGAGACAGAACAATGACCAAAGACGTGAAATCGAAGCCGGCCACGGCGCCCCGTTCGGGCCAGACCCGGCGATCCTTCCTGCAGACCGCCCTGGCGGGCGGTGCGGCCGCGACGACAGCCTATTTCGGCATCACCCATAACGCCTTCGCCAAGGCGTCTGGGCCCATCGTGATCGGCCATCAGTGCGAACTGACCGGCGGGTTTTCGTCCTGGGGATATTGGCATGACAAATGCGCCCAGGCCGCGGTCAAGGTGATCAACGAAGGCGGCGGCATCGCCGGGCGCAAGGTTGAACTGGCCGTCGCCGACACGGAATCGAACCCGGCCGCAGGGGCGCGCAAGCTGCGCTCGCTGATCCAGCGGCAGAAGGCGTCGTTCGTCGTCGGCTCCGTCCACTCGGGCATCATGCTGGCCTCGATTCCCATCGCGACGGAACTGAAGACGCCCTATTTCTCGGCCGGTGAGGCGACCGAGGCGACGGGCTCCAAGGGATCGCGCTACAGCTTCCGCACGGGCACCGACACCTATGCCCTGGCCGCCGCGGGCGTGCCCTGGGCGATGGAAAACCTGGGCAAGAACTGGACCATGATCTTCCCCGATTACGCCTGGGGCCACAGCCATCATCAGGAACACCGCAAACTGATCGAAGCCGCGGGCGGTAAGGTCAACGACCCCATCGCCGTGCCGCTCGGCACCAAGGATCTGGTGCCCTATCTGGCGCGCATTCCGGAAGAAACGGAAGTTCTGTTCTCGGTGTTCTTCGGCGCCCTGTCGGTCGCGTTCTACACGCAGTCGAAATCCATGCGCCTGGACGAGAAAATGAAGATGTATTCCGTGTCCGGGACCATCGAGGCGATCGATCCCCGCGACATCAACGGCGCCACCGAAGGGGTCTACTTCCTGGAGAACTTCCCGCGGCCCCTGGAATTCAAGAACGACGAATACCACGCCAAGTTCATCGAGATGATGGGCGTCGATCCGGTCTACGCGAAGGACGACAAGTCGGGCAAGGTCATGGCGAAAAGCCATGCCTGGCAAAGCTACGAGAACTTCTTCGCTCTCAAGGCCGCCATCGAGGCGTCGGGCTGGCAGCGCGACAAGGACACACCCGGTGTGATCGAAGCGCTCGAAGGCCTGAAGATGGAAAATTCCCTGGCTCATCCGCAGGGAACCAAGATCCTGCGCGCGGAAGACCACAGCGGCATGATCGATTGTTACATGAGCCGCGTCGAAGACTCCAAATTCGTCCTCAAGAAACACATTCCCCGCGAGGACCTGATGGCGAAACTGCCGCCGCGCTACGACTTCCGCACTCACAAGCTCTAGTCCACGCCTGCGGTACCTGAAACCCCGCGAGGGGCCGGCCGTCTCCACCCGCGTTTTTCTCCCCGCGCCACAGGGAGACGGCCGGCGCACCCTTGCGACAACACGAGACCGAACATGAACCAGAAAATCACGGTTGCGGCGGCCCATTTGGCGCCGGTCTACCTCGATGCCCGTGCAACCGTCGACAAGGTTTGCGATTATATCCACAAGGCGGCGGCGCAAGGCGTGCAGTTGATCGCCTTTCCGGAATCCTTCGTGCCCGGATTTCCCGTGTGGCCGGCGCTGGCGGCGCCGATCCATAACCACGACCTATTCAAACGCTTCGTCAGCCAGTCGATCCGCGTGCCGGGGCCGGAGATTCTCAAGATCTGCTCGGCCGCGCGCGAGACGGGCATGATCGTGTCGATCGGTATCAGCGAGTCCACGGACCGCAGCGTCGGCTGCATCTGGAACACCAACCTTTTGATCGGGGCCGACGGCTCGATCCTCAACCATCATCGCAAGCTGGTGCCCACGTTCTATGAAAAGCTGGTGTGGTCGAACGGCGACGGCGCGGGCCTGCGCGTGGTCGATACGCCGCTTGGCCGCATCGGCGCCCTGATCTGCGGCGAAAACACGAACCCGCTGGCGCGTTACAGCCTGATCGCCCAGGGTGAACAGATCCATATTTCCAGCTATCCGCCCGTATGGCCAACCCACGAGCCGTCCGCCAACGACCGCTATGACCTGGCGTCGGCCAACCGCATCCGCGCGGCGGCCCATTCGTTCGAGGGCAAGGTCTTCAACATCGTCTGCGCCGCGCGCCTGGACGACACCGCCTACGAGATCATTTCCCGGATCAACGGCGACGCGCTGCGCATCGTCAAGGAATCGCCCCCAGGCGTGTCGATGATCGTCGGGCCCAGCGGCCTGGCCATCGCTGAAAGTGCCAAGGACGAGGATCAACTGCTGATCGAGCAGATCGATCTGGACGATTGCATCGTGCCCAAGCAGTTCCATGACGTGTCCGGCTACTACAACCGTTACGACGTGTTCGGGCTGACCGTGCGGCGGCGCGACCAGGCGCCGGCCCAGTTCGACGATATCGGTGGGGACGGGCGCGCCGTGCCGTTTGCGACCCTCGAAGCCGGCGCACTGGAGGACGAGGCCGCGGCGGGGTAAAATCGCCCCGTCATTCCAGGAGAACCGTTCCGTGACCAAGCCGGACCCGAAACCGCGCGCCTATGCCTCGGAGCTGTCCCGCTTCGATTGGGACGACATTGCGTTGTTCCTGGCTCTGGTGCGTCACCGCTCGCTCAGCCACGCGGCGCGGTCGCTGTCGCTGACCCATTCCACCGTCGGGCGGCGGATCAAAACGCTTGAGGCGGCACTGGGCGCCAAGCTGTTCGAGCGCACCCCGGGCGGCTTCCTGCTGACCGACCGGGGCGAAGACCTGCTGCGCGAGGCCGAGGGTATCGAGGCCCATGTCGCCCAGATCGCCGCGACCTTCAGCGGCGAGACGGCCGAAGTCAGCGGCACGATCCGCGTCGCGACCATGGAGGCGCTGGGCAGCCTGTATCTGGCGCCCCGCATGCTGTCGCTTTACGAACAGCATCCGTCGATCAACGTGGAACTGGTCACGGCGTCCCACTGGGTCAACCTGTCGAAGCGCGAGGCCGATGTCCTGATCAGCTTTCCGCGGCCGAGCGGCCATCGCATCACCAGCGAAAAGATCGGCGAGTTCGCGTTGTTTCTCTATGCGTCGAAGGACTACCTGGACCGCTATGGCCGCCCGCGCACGATCGAAGATCTGCAACATCATCGGTTCATCGACTATATCGACGAACTGGTGGCGATCCCGGCGGTGCGATGGATGTCGGACGTGCTGCGCGACCAGAACGTCGTGTTCCGTTCGACCAGTCTGGTCGCCCAGTACCACGCGGCGGCGGCGGGCATGGGCATTTCCATGCAACCGACCTTTGTCGCCGATCAGGACCCGCGCCTGGAACGGGTGCTGGGCGACAGGCTATGCGTGAAACGGGATTTCTGGCTCAGCATCCACGACGACCTGGAACACATCCCGCGCATCCGCAACGTGCACAACTTCCTGAAGACGCTGATCGAGGATAACGCGGAATTTCTCAACGGCGGCCCCGACGCGGGCACCGCCTGAAATCCGGATCAATCCGCGAGATAGCGCGACCCCGCCGGCACGCAATTTCGCGGCACCGTGACCTCGATTTCCCCCAATAACAGGAACGACAGGGTCTTGCCGTGCAGGTCCTGGGTCAGGGCGGAATTGACACCGCCTTCCAGGGCGTCGTCGATGACGAAGTTCAGCGCGTTCAGGTTCGGCAGCACGTAGCGTGTGACTTTGCTCGCCCCCTTGTGGCGGAACAGGGCCAGCACCTTATCCTCGGTCACCTGATCGCGGAGGTAGGCGAAGGCGTCGGGCAGGTAGGCGACGACGGAGATGTTGGAGCGGTTGCCCTTGTCTCCGGCGCGGCCATGGGCCACGGCGTGAAGGGGCAGGGTGAGCATGCCGGTATCGCTCATGACGTCACCTCTTCGGCTTTGGCTTGGGCCTCGACCGGGCCGCGCGGCACCAGGACCGAGGCCGTGTTGACCTGTCCGGTGATCGAACAGCGATAGCCGCCGCCGCCCGCCGGGCCGGAGCAGAACAGGCTCAGCACCTCGTCGTTCACGTATTGCGCCGTCGCCTTGTCCGCCGTGCGCACGGCGGCGCGCAGGCGGTATTCGCCGTCGAGCGGCATGTTGGCGCCGCGCTGACGGTCGGAGGCATCGTTGTCGAAGGCGGCACCCGCGCCCACGATCTCGACCCGCACGGGGTCTTTGACGCCGCGGCTCGCCAATCGCTTGCGCACGATGTCGGCGGCCAGATTGGCGCGGGCGAGGGCATTGGGCCCGGCATAGGTCAATTCGGCCTCGCCCAGCCAGCCGCCGTCGGCGGACACGGTCACCTTCAGCGTGTCCGGCGGCGGATGGCCCTTGGCGCCCCGGACGCGCACGCGGTCCTTGCCGTCGTCGGCCAGGGTCACGCCGGTCACGTCGAGCGCCACGTCGGGCGTCAGGTAAGCTGATGGGTCGTGCATTTCATAAAGGATCTGTTCCGTTACGGTGGCCTTGGTGACAAGTCCGCCCGTGTTCTCCGCCTTGGTGATGACGATGGAGCCGTCGGCGCCGATTTCGCCGATGGGAAAGCCCAGTTCGTCCATGCCCGGCACGTCCTTGAACCCCGGGTCGCAGAAATAGCCGCCCGTGACCTGGCCGCCGCATTCCAGAAGATGGCCTGCCAGGGTGCCGGCGGCGAGGCGGTCCCAGTCGTCCGCCGCCCAGCCGAATTCGTGGATCAGCGGGCCCAGCACCAGGGCCGCGTCCGTCGTGCGCCCGACCAGCACCACGTCGGTGCCGAGGGCCAGGGCCTCCGCCACGGGCCGCGCACCCAGATAGGCGTTGGCGGCGACGATTTCCTTGCCCTGGATGGTCACACCTTCGATGGTCGGCAAGCCCGCGACATCTTCCGCCGTCATGAAACCCAGCAGGTCGTCGCCCAGCACCACGGCGACGCGCAGGCCCTCGATGCCGAGCTTCCGGGCGATCTCCAAGGTCTTCCTGGCGCCGCCCAGGGGATTGGCGTTGCCCAGGTTGGCGACGATGCGCACGCCCGCATCCTTGGCGGGTTTCAGCACGCCGCGCAGATAGGGTTCCAGATAGGGCGAATAACCCAGGTCCGGGTTGCGCATCTTGATGCGCTGGGCGATGGCGAGCGTCCGTTCGCCCATGACCTCGAAGATCAAATAGCGGGGGCCGTCGCGCCGGGCCAGGGTTTCGACCACGGGCAGGCCCGCGTCGATGCGGTCGCCCGCGAAGCCGGCGCCGGATCCGATAAAGACGGTGGATGCGGTCATGCGTTTGTCCTCCCGCTGTCCTGCGTCAGGACGCCCGGTTCAGGGCGTCCAGGTTGAAGATCATCTCGTCCTTCAGGCAGCCGTCGAACTGATCCAGGATGTTCTGCGCCGTCATCATCGCTGCCGCCTCCAGGGCCAGGAACGACGCGGCGCCGTTGTGCGGCGCCAGAACGGTGCGGGGATGGTTGACCAGGGGGTGGCCGTCCTGCGGCGGTTCCTGTGAAAACACATCGACCCCGGCCCCCATGACATGGCCGCTGTCGAGGGCGGCGGCGAGCGCCTGTTCATCGACCACGCCGCCGCGGGCGTTGTTGATGACGATGACGCCCGGCTTCATCGCGGCCAATTCTTTGGGCCCGATCAGGTGACGCGTGGTCTCGTCCAGCGGCACGTGCAGCGACACGAAATCGGCGGCCGGCAACTCAGGGCGGAAATCCTCGACCGCCCGCACGCCCTGTTGGGCGGCGAGGTCGCGGTCGAGCTTGATGTCGGCCACCACGACATCCATGCCGAAGGCCTTGCACAACGGGGCGAGCAGCCGCCCGATGCGCCCGTAGCCGACGATCAGGATGGTCGAGCGGTACAGGTCTTTCGCCTTGAACGTGCCGCGGTCGGCCCAGCGCCCCTCGCGCACGGCGGCGGTCTGGCCGGTCAGGTCGCGGGCCAGCGTCATCATCATGGTCATGGTGTGTTCGGCGACGCAGCGCGCGTTGGCGCCCGACGCGATGCAGACCGGAATTCCCCGCGCCGTCAGGTGGTCGACCGCGATGTTGTCGCAGCCGACGCCGTGGCGCGAGACGACCTGCAGGTCGTTGGCATGGGCCAGGACCGCTTCGGGAAGTTGCGCCGTGCGCACGGCGATTCCATGCACGCCGGGCAGGGCTTTCGCCAATCCTTCGGCGCTGACATCGTCGGCGATCACGACCTCGATGTCGTCACGGGCGTCGAGGATCGCGTGTCCGGCGGGGTGAATCCGCTCGGTCATGAGCACTTTTTTCTTGGCCATGGGGGCTCCGGTCTTGGTCTGGATGGGCGTGGTCGGTGGACAGGGTTACTCGGCGGCGGTCTTGGCGCCGAAGAATTTCTTCTTGGCCAGGGACTGGCTTTCATAGATGGACCCACCCTTGAGCGGCGGCGGGTAGGGCAGGCGGATGGGGGCGGGCACCACGCGGGGCTCCAACGTCGGCTCACCCGCGATGAAGGTGGCAGCGTATTCGTCCCAGGAAGCTTCCTTGCCGAAGCCTCGGATGTCCCAGGCGTCGGCGGCGGCGATCTGGTAAAGCAGCAGGGTGCGGCCACGGCCCGAGGTGTTCTGTCCCGAGCCGTGAATGGTGCGCGCGTGATGGAAGCTACAGGCCCCGGCCGGGCCGGTGATGGTCTCGGCGCTGCCCAGGTTGGCGCCGGGAACGTCCGGGTCCATGGCGCCGATGAAGCGGCCGTCCTGATGGTGATCGTAGGTCGGGCCGGTGTGCGAACCGGGCACGCAAAGCAGGGGGCCGTTTTCGTCCGTCATGTCGTCGAGCATGACGCCGACGGCCAGCACGTCGTCGTTGGTATGGGGATAGAAGGCCCAATCCTGATGCCATTCGACGGGCGATCCGTATTCGGCCGACTTCAGGTTGATCTTCGATCCGTGCATGCGGAACGCCGGGCCGAGCAGCGCCGTCAAGACCGCGATCAGGCGCGGATGGCGGGCCATGCGGTTGAACACGTCATGGTTCTTGAACGGCTCCTTGATGCGGCGCACGCGGGGCGCATCAGGTGTGTGGTTGGGTTCCAGGTCGATGACACTGGTGTGGTCCGTCAGGCCATGGGCGCTTGCGATCAGGCCGTCGAGGGCGTCGCGCATTTCCTGGACGTCGGCGGGCGAATAGATGTCCTCGACGACGATATAACCCTTGTTCCTGTAGGCCGCGACCTGATCGTCGGCGATCACGGGATTGGTGGTCATGGGATGTTTCCTTGTCTGCGTGGTGTTCGTGTCTCGGAAATTCGTTTAACGGAAATATTCAGGGAAGACGGCGCGCATTTCCCCGGTCGCGGAAACGGTGTCCTTCAAATGGGCGCGCACGGCGGCTTCGGCTTCGTTGGGGGTACGCGCGTCGATGGCGTCAAGGATCGCCTCGTGGTCGCGGATGATCTTTGCCGCCTTGCCTTCGGTGGGCAGGTGCAGGCGGCGCAGCCGGTCCAGATGGGCGCGCCGCGCGTGGATGATGTCCCACAATCCGCCGACGCCGGCCATCTCGTACATCATTTCGTGGAAACGGTTGTCGGCGGGCAGGAAGGCCGACAGATCGCCGGCCTCAAGCGCCGTCCTTTGGCGGCCGATGGCGGCGCGCAGGGCATCGACTTCGTCGTCGCTGATCTCGGCGGCCAGGGTGCGGGCGATTTCAACCTCGACGCTGCGGCGCAGGAAATGGGCTTCGCGCGCACTCTGTATGTCGATGAAGGAGACACAGGTGCGCGACTGGGGAAACACATCGACCAGGCCTTCTTCCTCAAGCAGGATCAGGGCCTCGCGCACGGGGGTCGGGCTGACGCCGAATGTCTCCGCGATCTGTCGCGTCTGAAGCACCGTGCCGGGCGGCAGGTCGAGGGAAACGATCTGGTCGCGCACCGTTTGATAGATTTGCTGGACGGTCGTCAGGCGGCCGCCTTTCGGTGGGGCTGGACGCTCTTTGAACAGGCCGGTCGAGTCAGGCGTCACGTGGTCGATACCCCCGAAAAACGGCGCAAAAGCAGGGTTTTTGCTGCGCCTGCGAGCCAGCTTTGTGCTTGACTCTGCAACTGATATATTAGTATTTCAGTGCGGGTGAAGTCAATATCACCGTCATAAGAACTACGTTTAGGGAGATCCAAGGATCATGTTTAAGAAGACACTGATGGCGCTTGCCGTCGGCGGCTTGGTCATTGCCGGGACGACCGGCGGTGCCGCCGCGAAAACGCTCAAGGTTCAGGCCAGTTCCAAGGCCGGCGATTGGGCTCACCGCTTCATGACCGACACCTGGGCGCCGAAGCTCGATGCCATGACCGCCGGTACGGTCAAGATCGAGGTTCTGCCGACCAAGGCCGTCGTCCCGCACCGTGAAACCATCGACGCCGTCGCCAACGGCATTCTCGACGGCGACCTGAACGCGGTTTCCTATTTCTCGGGCCGCGATCCGGCGTTCGCCGTGATCGGCGACCTGATTGCCGGTTACGACACGGTCGACCAGGTCCGCACCTTCTGCCAGTACGGCGGCGGCAAGGAAATCCTGCAGAAGATGTATGACAAGTACACCAAGGGTCAGGTGCATGTCGTCGGCTGTGGTCCTTACGCCAAGGAAGCCTTCGTATCGACCATCCCGATCAAATCCGTCGCCGACTTCAAGGGCGTGAAAGTCCGCTCGCCGGAAGGCCTGGCCGCTGAAGTGTTCAAGCGCGCGGGTGCTGCCCCCGTGTCGTTGCCGTTCTCCGAGGTCTATACGGCGCTGGAGAAAAAGGTCATCGACGCGGCTGACGCCTCGGCCCACGTGAACAACAACGCCCAGGGGCTCTACAAGGTCGCCAAGTATCCGATCTATCCGGGCATCCATTCCATGGCCGTTCTGCAATTCATCGTGAACAAGAAGGTTTGGGACAAGCTGGGCCCGCAGGGTCAGACCGCGCTGGAGGTCTGGTATCAGGCCGCCTATGACGCCATGCGCCGCGAAGCCGATCTTGAAGACCAGAAGATCGCCGACGAACAGCGCAAGGGCGGCGATGTCACCGTCGTTGACTGGACGACGGAAGAGCGCGCCAAGTTCCGCAAAATCGCGGTCGGGGCCTGGGAAGATTTCGCCGCGAAGTCGCCCCTCGCCAAGGAAGCCCTGGACGCGCATTTGAAGTACATGCGTTCCGTCGGTCTCCTGAACTAGCCGGCATCGAATTGCCGCCGCGCCCTTACGAGGGCGCGGCGGTTCTTCCATTGATTTTCTGATATACTTTGCCGATCCAGGAGGGGGCCATGTCTGGATTCACGGAAACCTTGGTTGGTGCGCCAACCGGCGCGACCTTCAACCGAGCCGTCGACCATTTCAGCCGTTTTCTCGGTCTGGCGGTCGGCAACCTCTACCTGATTGCGGCGTTCTGTACGATGTGGGAGGTCGTGGCCCGCTACGTCTTCCATTCGCCCACGCAATGGGTGTTCGAGGTGGTGATGGTGCTGTGCGCCAGCGCCTGGATGCTGTCGGCCGGTTTCGTGACTCTGCAAAAGCGCCATATCGGCATCACCGTGTTCTATCTCATGGTGTCGGAGAGGGCCCGTTGGTGGCTCGACCTGTTCGCCATGGTGGTTGGCGTCATTGCCCTTTACATGCTGGTGTCCGACACCCTGATTCGGGCGCTGGAAAGCATCGATCTGGTGGAACGCGGCGGGTCGGCCTGGAATTCGCCGCTGCCCATGATGCTCAAGACCATCCTGTTCGCGGGCCTGTTTCTGTATCTCGTGCAGTTGCTGGTCAACCTGGGCCGCCATTTTCGCACCCACGCGCTGCAGATCACGGTCTATGCTGTTCTGGCGCTGGTCTGCCTGCGTTTGCTGGTGCAGATCTTCGCCCATTACGGCGAAAGCGGTGGCATGTGGATCAACCTGGAAGAATACCTGCACGGCGCATCGGGCAGCGTTATCGATCAGTTCCGGGTTGATCGCGACTCCGTCGGCATCGCCACCATCTCGCTGCTGATCGTCGCGGCGCTTCTGGTTCTGATGATGACCGGCATGCCGCTCGGCATCGTCACGCTGATCATTTCCGTGGTCTGTGCCCTGGCATTCTACGGCTTGCAGGGCATGTACCTGGTATCGACCAATGCCATGGACCTGCTGGAAAAATATCCCCTGATCGCGGTGCCGTTCTTCGTGCTGATGGCGTCGATCCTGGAACGCGCCGGGATCGCCCAGGACCTGTTCGACGCCATGTCGATCTTTGCCGGCGGTCTGCGCGGCGGCGTGGCGGTGCAGACCACCGTCGTCGCCGTGATCCTGGCCGCCATGTCGGGTGTCATGGGCGGCGAGATCGTCATGCTGGGCCTGGTCGCCCTGCCGCAGATGCTGCGCCTGGGCTACGACCGCAAGCTGACCATCGGCCTGATCTGTGCCGCGGGTGCTTTGGCCACCCTGATCCCGCCGTCGATCGTCATGATCGTCTACGGCCTCAGCGCCAACGTCGGCATCGGCGACCTGTTCAGCGCCGGCTTCATCCCCGGTCTGATGCTGGCCACGTTCTACGTGACCTTCGTTCTGGTGCGCTGCAACCTCAACCCATCCCTGGCGCCGACGGCGGCGGAAATCGCCCTGAAGACGGGACAGGAAACCAAGCTGGGCCGCCATCAGATCGCGGCGGTCGTCATGTGCGTCGCCCTGATCTTCTGCGTCATGGGGTCGATCTACGGCGGCATCACCAGCGTCACCGAAGCCGCCGCCGTGGGCGTGTTCGGCGCCATCGCCGTGGCCGCCGTGCGCTTCAAGTTCAACTACGCCCTGCTGCGCGATTGTCTGGCGAACACCATGGCGGTGGTCGGCACCATCATTTGGCTGATCCTGGGGGCCGTGGCTTTCGTCGGTCTGTACAACCTGATCGGCGGCGCCGACTTCATGCGCCAGTTGATCAAGGGCGCCGGTTTGGGTCCCCTGGGCACGGTCTTCGTGATGATGGCGATCCTGGTCGTTCTCGGCACCTTCATGGAATGGATCGCGATCATCTTCATCACCGTGCCGGTATTCGCTCCGGTGGTGCGCGATCTGGGGCCGGAACTGGGCATGACCCCGGAATGGGCGGCGGTCTGGTTCGGCATTCTGTTCGTCATGAACATTCAGATCTACTTCCTCAGCCCGCCTTTCGGCCCGGCTTGTTTCTGGCTGAAGTCCGTGGCGCCCAAGGACGTGACCCTGCAGGAAATCTTCATCAGTGTGCTGCCGTTCATCGGCCTGCAGATCATCGGCATGATGCTGGTCATGTTCTTCCCGCAGATCGCCCTGTGGATGCCTCAGGCGTTAAACTAGGTCCAGTGGAGGTCCCATGAGCAATCCCCTAACCACGCCCGAAGAACTGCATGACGACCTCGAGGAAGAGGGCGTCCACGGCAGCGACCGATACGGCATCGCGCCCGGCGTTGCCGGCATCCTTATCGGTGCGGCGTTGATCGTTTTCATGTTCGCCCTGGCGGACGGTTTTTCCTGATCGGGACGTGCGACCAAGATGACGACCAAGAAAGCCTACGCCGACCTGCGGTCCGCCCGCTGGTACGCCCCCGACGACCTGCGCTCCTTCGGGCATCGTTCACGCACCATGCAGATGGGTTATGACCGGGCCGACTGGGAAGGCCGGCCGATCATCGCCATCATCAACACCTGGTCCGACATCAACCCGTGCCATGCGCACTTCAAGCAGCGGGTCGAGGATGTGAAGCGCGGCGTGCATCAGGCCGGCGGCTTCCCCATCGAACTGCCGGCCATCAGCCTGTCGGAAAACTTCGTCAAGCCGACGACCATGCTGTACCGCAACATGCTGGCCATGGAGACGGAGGAGCTGATCCGCTCCCACCCCGTGGACGGCGCGGTGCTGATGGGCGGCTGCGACAAGACCACGCCGGGCCTGGTCATGGGCGCGATTTCGGCCGGGGTGCCGATGATCTACGTGCCCGCCGGGCCCATGCTGCGCGGCAACTACAAGGGGCAGGCGTTGGGCAGTGGCTCCGACGGCTGGAAATATTGGGACGAGCGCCGCGCCGGGAATTTGAGCGCCGAGGAATGGACCGAGGTCGAGGCCGGCATCGCCCGCTCCTACGGCACCTGCATGACCATGGGCACGGCCTCGACCATGACCGCCATGGCCGAGACCCTGGGTCTGACGATCCCGGGGGCGTCGTCCATCCCGGCGGCCGACTCGGGCCATATCCGCATGGTGGCGCAGACCGGGCGGCGCATCGTCGACATGGTGTGGGAAGATCTGACGCCGAAAAAAATTCTCGACCGCCGCGCCTTCGACAACGCCGCCATCGTCGCCATGTCCATGGGCTGTTCGACCAACGCGGTGATCCACCTGATCGCCATGGCGCGGCGCGCCGGGGTGATGATGACGCTGGAAGACCTCGACGCCTTCTCCCGCCTGGTGCCGGTGATCGCCAACGTGCGCCCGTCGGGCGATACCTACCTGATGGAGGATTTCTATTACGCGGGCGGCCTGCGCGGTCTGATGTCGCGCCTGACCGGGCATCTGAAGCTGGACGCCGTGACGGTCAGCGGCAAGACCCTGGGCGAAACCCTGGACGGCGCCGAGGTCTACAACGACGACGTCATCCGCCCGCTCGACAATCCGCTTTATGACGAAGGCTCGCTGGCCCTGCTGAAGGGTAATCTCGCGCCCCAGGGCTGCGTCATCAAGCCGTCGGCCTGCGACCCCCGGTTCTACAACCACCAGGGCCCGGCCCTGGTGTTCGACAGCTATCCGGACATGAAAAAGGCCGTCGATGACGAAAATTTGGACGTCACCGCCGACCATGTCCTGGTGCTGCGGGGCGCCGGGCCGCAAGGCGGGCCGGGCATGCCCGAATGGGGCATGCTGCCGCTGCCCAAGAAATTGTTGAAGCAGGGCATCCGCGACATGCTGCGCATGTCCGACGCGCGCATGTCGGGCACCAGTTACGGCGCCTGCATCCTCCACGTTTCGCCGGAAAGCCATGTCGGCGGGCCGCTGGCCCTGCTCAAGACCGGCGACATCGTGAAGATCGACATCCCGAACCGCACCATCGACATGCTGGTGGACGACGACGAACTGGCCCGCCGCCGCGCCGCCTGGACCCCGCCGGCACCTAAGTTCGAACGCGGTTACGGCTGGATGTTCGCCCAGCACATCCGCCAGGCCGACGAGGGCTGCGATTTCGACTATCTGGAAACCCAGTTCGGCGCGCCGGTCGGCGAGCCGGACATCTTCTGAGCGGAGCGATCCATGGCCAAGAAACTTTCCAAGAAAACCCGCGACCTGCTGATGAACGTGTCCACGGCGACACTGTGCACAGCGTTGTTCAAGGTCGGCCTGAAGAACCAGTTTATCCAGGACGTTCATCCGGTGTCTCCCAAGGGGAAGAACATGGTGGGGCAGGCCTATACCATGCGCTACATCCCGGCGCGGGAAGACCTGAACCCGATTTCCGTGTTCCAGGACCCCAAGCATCCGCAGCGCGTGGGCGTGGAGGAATGCCCCAAGGGCCACGTGATGGTCATCGACAGCCGCAAGGACCCGCGCGCCGCCTCGGCCGGCTCGATTCTGGTCACCCGCCTGATGGTGCGGGGCTGCGCCGGCGTGGTCAGTGACGGCGGTTTCCGCGACGCGCCGGAAATCGGCGATCTGGACATTCCGGCGTACCACAACCGCCCCTCGGCCCCGACCAACCTGACCCGCCATCAGGCGATCGAACTGAACGGCCCCATCGGCTGCGGCGACGTCGCCGTGTTTCCCGGTGACGTGATCGTCGGCGACGACGAAGGCGTCTGCGTGATCCCGCTGCACCTGGCCGACGCCATCGCCCATGAGGCGACGGAAATGACCGCGTTCGAGGACTTCGTCACCGAAGAGGTGAAGAAGGGCCGCCCTGTGATCGGCCTCTACCCCGCGACGACGGCGAAGGCGAAGGCCGATTACGCCGCTTGGCGGAAGCGGACCGGACGATAAAATCTCCCCTCCTGCGGAGGCCTTAATCCTGCCGGAAAATATGCTAGTCTTGCCGCCTGCCATCGCGCCGGAACGGGAGAGGACCATGCGCAAGACCATCGCCATTGCCGCGCTCGGGTTGCTCGGCGCCTGTACGGTCGTCGAGAAGACCGGCGAGGACATCACCATCGAGCACGCGGCGAACCAGTTCTTTGTCGCCGAGGCGAAGGCCGAAGATTACTGCCAGACCCTGGGCCGCCATGCCCAGCACGTGATGACCGGCCCGCGCCAATCGTCGCTTTTGTTCGTGCAGTCCAGCGTCAGCGTGTTCCGCTGCGTCCTGCCGGCAGCGGCGAAGAAATGACGGCGGGGCGGTCTGCTTTCACGCCATGAGACGCTCCGTCCTCCTGATGGTTGTGATCGGTCTGGCTTTGGGTGGCTTGGTTCTGTTCCTGGCTCTGCAATTTCCCGAAGCCCTGACGACGCGGGGCGAACAGATTCAGTTGACCCATGCCCTGCTGCTGGTTGCCGTGATCGGCGGGGCCGCCATCGCCCATGGCCGCTTTCAGGCGCGCCAGGCCCTGCGCCATGCCGCGATTTGGGTCGGGCTCGGCGCCGTGCTGCTGCTGGGCTATTCCTTCCGTGCCGAGTTTCTGGCCCTGGGCGGCCGACTGACGGGCGAACTGCTGCCGCATCGGGCACAGGAGGCCCCTGGCGGCGACGTCACCATCCGTGCGGGTGCCGGCGGCCATTTCATCGCCGAGGCCACGGTCAACGGCGTGGCCATCCGTTTCCTGGTCGATACCGGGGCGAGCGAGGTGGTGCTGAGCCCCCGCGATGCCGAACGCCTGGGTTTCAACCTGAAATCCCTCAGTTTCAACCGCATGTATCAGACCGCCAACGGCACGGTCACGGGCGCACCCGTGCGCCTGGAAGACATCCGCATCGGCGCCATCACCGTCAAGGACGTGCGGGCCTCCGTCAACGGGGTGGCGATGAAACGCTCGCTCCTCGGCATGAGCTTTCTCGGCCGCTTGGGCGGCTACCGGGTCGACGGCAATGTGCTGACGCTTACTCCGTAGCCGCTGTGCGGGGGGCGAGGGCCGCCTGTTCAACCTGTATCCGCCAAGCCAGAACAAGGGCGTTGAGGATGGAGAACCCGAGGGCGATGTGCCACGCCCCGAACGCGAGTGGCAGCACCGCGATCTCGGCCGCGACCACGCAGTAATTCGGATGCCGCAGGAAGCGGTAGGGACCGCGCCGCACCAGGGGGGCGCCGGGCAGGGTGATGACGCGTGTCGTCCAATAGGGGCCTAGGGACGCGATGACCCAGACCCGGACGCCCTGCAATCCGATGAACAGGGCAAGCCAGGGCCATTGTACGGGTGTGTCCGGCGGCACCAGGACGGCCAGGGCGGTCAGCCAGCCCGCGTGCAGGGCGACGATGACGGGATAATGGCCGCGCCCGTGCTCAATCCCGCCCCGGGCCATCAGGCGGGCCGTGTTACGCCGTGCATGGATAAGTTCCGCCAGACGCAGCAGCGCGACCAGGGCGATGAAGATCCAAGGAACCGGCACGGCGGCGAACCTTAAACCGTTTCCAAGGTCAGGAACCCGGCCGTGAAACCGGGGCCGAGGGCCGACATCAGGGCGCGCCTGCCGGGCGTGCCGGCAAACCCGGCGTCCAGCGTACGGCGTAGCACGAACATCACCGTTGCCGCCGACATATTGCCGAAATCGCGCAGCACGGCGCGGCAATGCGTCAGCCCGCCTGGTGCCTGTCCGAACACCTTTTCCAGGGCGGTGACGACCTTTTCCCCGCCCGGATGGGCGACGAAGGCGTCGATATGGCCGAGGCTTAGATTGTCCTGGGCCAGATAGTGCCGCAGCACGGGCGGCAGTTCCATTTCCACCAGGCGGGGAATGTCGCGGGAAAACACCACGCCCAGTCCGTCTTCCTCGACCGTCCAGCCCATGACGTCGAGGGATTTCGGCCAGGTATGTTCGCCCGTGCGTGTGATGCGGGGGCCGGGGCCGTCGGTGGTGATCAGCGCCGCCGCCGCGCCGTCCCCGAACAGGGCCGTGGCGATCACGTTGCTTTTCGACAGATCGCTGCCGCGAAACGTCAGGCCGCAGAGTTCCACCACCAGGAACAGGACTTTGGACCCGGGCCGCGCCCGGGCGATGTCGGCGGCGCGGGCCAAGCCGTTGACCCCGCCGGCGCAGCCCAGGCCGAAGATCGGCAGGCGCGTGGTTCCGGCGCGGAACGGCAGGCGGTCGAACAGGCGGGCGTCGAGCGACGGCGTGGCGATCCCCGTGGTCGAGACGGTGACCAGGGCGTCCACATCCTCGGCCGTCATGCCCGCCGCCGTGAGACAATCTTCGGCCACTTCGGTCAAAAGGTCCAAGGCATGGTCGAGATACCGCGCGTTCTTTTCCGCCCAGCCGCGCGGTTCGCTGAACCAATCCAACGGCATGCAGGAATAGCGGGTGTCGATGCCGGCGTTGTCGAAGGCCGGCAGCATGCGGTCGATGTCGCGGACCTGGCCTTTGAACTGGCCGCGGGCCCAGGCGCGGATATCGGCCTGGGCCAGCTTATGCGGCGGGACCGCGGTGCTGAGCGCGGCGAGCCGGGGCATGGGTGTGGTCACTGGTATCGTCATCACGGGCCTAAGTCTGGTCTCGTTCGGCCCCGGGCGCCACTAACGTTGACGTGAGTGGGGTGTCCGGCGGTTTATTGCACCTGCGCCGCGACCTCGGGCGGCAGGCTGCCCTTGACGGTGTCCAGGTCGCTCGGGAAGTATGATCGGCCGTTGCATTCGCCATTGAACCGCCCGGACATTTCCGAATACAGGCGAACCTGACGGTTATGGCCCTCGACCGCACCGCGCCGTTCCTCGACCCAGGCGTTGTAGCCGGCAATCTGCGCCTCGTAGGCCTTGCGCCGTTCCGGGTCGGTCAGGGCGGCCATGGCCTGGTGCTGCAGACGCGGCCCGGTCTCTTCGATCCTGCTGTCCAGGTCGCGGATCGTTCCTTTTGCCGCCTGGATCTCGGCGGCGACCGCGTCGATGCGGTGGGCCAGGATAAGGCAGGCCGTCAGCGTCTCGGGCGTCATCACCCCGGCGCGGTAGGTCTTGGCCTTGCCTTCGTAGAGCTTCTCGGGTGCGTTGCGGGCGGATTGCAACATGGTGTCGAGCAGGCTGCCGCCGGCTTGCGCGGTCGCCGCCGCCAACATCAGCATCGCCACCGTCAGGGAAAGGAAAATTTGGCGCGAGGTGGGCGTGCGGGGGAGATTGGGCATGGGGGCAGGGGCCTCGACTGGTTAGACGCGTGAAACAATATCATGGTCTTCCCTCTTAAGGCATTGCGCGGAATACTTCAAAGCTGCGTGAGGATTGCTCTGAGGGCTCGCATTAACCAAGAAATGCGCCCATATTCAGGCCATGGTTGAGATTGTTTCCGGTTCCGGTATCGACCGGATCCTGTCCAAGAACGAGGTGCAGGAAGACCGCGCCACGCGCCTGAACAGGCTGCGTGCGGTTGAAGCGCGCGACGGCCGGGTTGAGATTCGCGCGGCCACGCTGGCGCGCGGTCTCGAAGCCGAGGCCTTGGCCCAGGCGGAAAATCAGGGAACCGCCGTGGACGTGGAGTCCGATGCGGCAACCCGGCAGCCGCGTTTCGCCGATCTTGTGGGGAATGCGGAAACCGTCAACCGGGCGCTGGAAGAGACCCAGGGCGTCGACCGCCTGGTTACGGCGGGCGAACGGTTGCGTCAGGCGGCGGTGTTGACCGACAGTTTCCTCAAGTCCTACTTCATTTCCATGATCGATCCCGGGCGGGCGATGACGATGATCAGCCCGCGCGACATCGCGCGGCCGCTCGAAGAAGACGGCTAACGGAAGCCGGACGTCAGTTCAGGACGGTAGTGTCGGGCGAGGAGTCGGAAAGCAGTTCTTGGGTCGCCCGCGCGACGCGAAGCCAGACGGACCGCGCGGCCCGGTCGCCCCGGTCCTGCATTTGGTCTGCCTTGACCTGCGCGCCGATGGGCGCCATTTCGCCGAATTCCTGAATCAACAGGTTGGCGGCGCGGTAGATTTCACTGTCGGTGGCCATGGCGGTTGCCTTTACTCCAGGGGCCCGGCCTTGTCAGGGCGGGGCATTCAAGCGGCCTTACTGTTTAAGGGATTGGCTGATTTTCAACACTTCCGTCAGGGTGACGCCCAGGCGGTCCTCGACGACCACGACCTCACCCTTGGCGACCAGCCGGTTGTTGGCATGGATTTCGATGTTCTCGCCGACGGTACGGTTCAGTTCCACGACGGCACCGCGACCGAGCTTCAGGATCTGACTGATCGGCATTTCCGCCGTGCCGAGGACGGCGGTGATCTCCACCTGAACGTCATAGAGAGCATGAACCTTTTCAGATTCCTTTTTCTCTTCGGGGGCGGTGTCTTCAGCCATTGCCTTGCTCCGTTATCCGGCGGTGAGTGCGGCCATTCGGGCCGATGGCCCGCCGTCGGCAGGGTCTTCATCTGCCATTAACCGTGAATTTGACCAGGGAAACCTTAAACTTTCCTTATCGCCGGACGGATTCTATCACGGCGCCGGGGATTGCGCACGGGCTCCGCCGGGGCGTGGGCGCGTCAAATCCCGCCGCCCTGGTCGAGAAGGCCAGTCAGATGCTGCACCCGGGCCAGCAGGGCATGCAGGGCGTCGTCGCGAAAACCCATTAATTCCAATTGACTAAGTGTGTTTATCAGGTAGTCGCGGTTGAGCCCGCTTTGCCCGGAGGCGGCCATGATCAATGCCGCCGACCGCGCCGGGCCAAGATCGCCCGCGTATTGCGGATGGGTCGGGTCCGTCACGAAAGTATAGGCGGCGACGGGCTGTCCAGCCTCAAGCGTCGCCGTGACGATTGCCGGGCGGTAGGCATATCCGATCAACTCCCGCTCGTTCAGGTAGGCGACGACGGCGTCGCGGGTGTCGGGGGCGAAGCGCAGGGCGATGCCCCGGCAGCTGCCGCCCTTGTCCAGGCCCAGGACCAGACCGGGCTTCGCCGGGGTGCCCCGGTAGTGGTGGGAATAGATGCAGAACGCCCGGTGAAACCCGTCGAGCATGGCGGGCTGGCGGTCCGTGTACGCGAACCCGGGATTCCACATGAGCGAGCCATAGGCGAAAACCCATTCGACGGTGCTCAGCGCGGCGGCATCAACCATGGCCCTGAGCGGACACCTTTTCCTCTACGAAATCAAGGCGGTCCTGACCCCAGAACAGCTCGTTGCCGATGACATAGGTCGGCGCGCCGAACACGCCGATGCTTTTGGCCTGTTCTGTATAAGCCTGGGCGATATCGTCGATCTCGGCGGTGTCGGCGCGGGCCAACAGATGTGCACTGTCCAGCCCCATGCCGTCGAGGACCGCGGCCAAGGACGCCGGATCGGCGATGTCCTTTTCATCGACCCAGACCGTGCGCATGAATGCATGGACCAGGTCGCCCAGCCGTTGGGCGTCCAGTCCGTCATGTTGGGCGGCCAGGATCAGCCGCCGCGCCATCTTGTCGGCGGCGGGAAAGAATTTTGGCTCCAGCGTCAGGGGGACGCCGAGCCGGGCACGCCAACGTTTCAGTTCCATCATGCGGTAGGCGACCCGTTGTGGCGGGCGTTTCGCCAGCGGTAGGCCGCCCGAGACGGCGAACACCTCGCCCATGTCGACCGGCTTGTGGTTGATCCGCCAGCCGTGCCGGTCGGCGATGGCGCGCAACCGAGCGTCCCCCAGATAGGACCAGGGCGAGGTCACGGTGAAATAATAGTCGAGCGTTTTGGACATCACTGTTCCTGTTCAGGCGGAAGGCATCGCGATTCGACGCCGAAGCGGGCCGCGCGGCATGTTGGGGGGAGCGGTGGGAATTGTCAAAAATGGCTGAAAACCGATGATTTGTCCGGAAATATAAGCCAATTCGAGGAGCGCGTTGACATTGAAAGTAGTGGACGGCAACGATTGTCACATAATCATAACAAAAGACATTCCGCTGCTTGCGCTTTTCTTTCGGATGCGGGAGCTGGGGACCCGGAGGAAACAAATCCGGAAGGCGCGCTGAAAAAGGGGCTGGCGGATGAGGCACCCGACCAAGGACGGCGACAAGATTTTTGAAGTCGCCATCTACAACAAGGATGTCCGGTCACTCGTTAAGGACAATCAATCCCATTCTTTCTTCGACGACAACTGGGCTGACGCCCAGGTTCACGATGTCGTCGCCACTGACGAAGATACGGCCCGCGAGATGATCGCCGAGCGGTTTCCGCCCGACGACGGCTTCGTCATTCAGTGGGTAGACCAGGCGTCCTGACCTAGGCCCCGCGGACAGCCGCGAAGGCGTGGGAAGAAACCTGGAACGGTTGACGGTCAGGTGTGGCCGATCTTCGCCCGTTCGGCGTCGCGCAGATCCTTGCGCTTGATCTTGCCGGTCGCGGTCATGGGCAATTGGTCGACGAATTCGATCTGCCGCGGGTATTCGTGGGACGACAGGCGGGTCTTCACGAAATCGCGGATGTCCTGCTCCGTCGCGGCCCCGTCTTCAAACCCGGGCATCAGTACGATGAAGGCCTTGACGGCCTCGGTGCGGATCGGGTCGGGCACGCCGATCACGGCGGCCAGTTGCACTGCCGGGTGGCGGCTCAGGCAATCCTCGATCTCGCCGGGCCCGATGCGGTAGCCGGCCGAGGTGATGACGTCGTCGCCGCGCCCGACGAACCACAGGTAGCCCTCGTCGTCGCGGTAGCCCGTGTCGCCCATGCGCCACCAGCCACCCCGCAGGTTGGACTGCGTGGCCTCCGGGTTTTTCCAATATTCCAGCAACATCACCGGGTCGGGCGCACGGCAGGCGAGGTCGCCCTCGTGTCCCGGCGGCAGGACGTTGCCGTCGCCGTCGATGACGTCGACCGTGTGCCCCGGTGCTGGCCGGCCCATGGAACCGGGTTTAGCTTCCATGATCTCGGCGCAAGTGGCGACGACCACGTTGCATTCCGTCTGGCCGTAGAATTCGTTGATGATCAGGCCCAAGGCCTCACGGCCCCATTGCAGCAACTCAGGCCCCACGGGTTCGCCCGCCGAGGCGACGGAACGCAGGTTGAGCCCATGGCGGCCTTTTGGCGGCGGCAGTTTGCTCATGAGGCGCAGCGCCGTCGGCGGCATGAAGGTGTTGCGCACGCTTAAGCGCGCCATCAGGGCCAGGGCTTCCTCGGGGTCGTACTTGCGCGCCCGGTGGGCCACCACGGGCACGCCGTGGTGCCAGGCGCACATGAGGGTGTTCATCAACCCCCCGATCCAGGCCCAGTCGGCGGGCGTCCACATCAGATCGCCCGGCTGGCCGAGGAAGTTGTGGAACATTTCCACCCCCGGCAGATGGCCGAGCAGGCAGCGGTGGGCATGCAGCGCTCCCTTGGGATTGCCCGTGGTGCCCGAGGTATAGATGATCAGCCCGGGATCGTCGGCGGCGGTATCGACGGGCCGGAACGCGTCGGACGCGCGGCCGAGCGCCCCCCAGAAATCCGTGAACCCGGCGCCGTCGGCCCCGGCGTCGATGACGTAGACCCGTTTGAGGTCCGGCAGGGCATCGGTCAGGGCCGCGATCTTGGGGTAATTGGCCATGTCCGTGACCAGCGCGGCGGCCCCGGAATCGGCAAGCCGGAAGTTCAGCGCGTCCTCGCCGAACAAAGTGAACAGAGGGACCGAGATCAGGCCCGCCTTCCACGCCGCGACATGGGTCAAGGACGCTTCGACCGACTGCGGCAGCAGCACGGCGATGCGCTCACCGCGTGCCAGACCCTGGGCCTGAAACATGTTGGCGGCCTGGTTCGAGAGGGCGCGCAGGGCGCCGAAGCTGTAGGTCACCAAGTCGCTCTCGGCCGAGGTGACGATCAGGGCCGGCGCGTCGGCGTCGCGCGCCGCGTTCTTGTCACAGACATCGACGCCCATATTGAACCGCGCCGGGATATCCCAGGCGAAGGTGTCGTAGAGCGTGTCGTAGCTGTCGGTCCTGGTCAGCATGGGATGCCCGTCCTGCCAAACGGCCGAGGGAGGTCGTTATTTGAAGGCCGCCATATCCTGACCGTCGGATTCGAAATAGCGGTAGGCCTCGACCGTTTCGATCACCACGCCGTCGTAGCCCTGGGCCAGCAGGCCGAAGGTGAAGGAACTGGCGTCGCCGTACAGGATCTTGTGCCATTCGGGCCGCCAGTATTCGACGAAGTAGCGGTCCGGGTCCGTGGGGTAGGGGGCGGTGATCCAGCGTGGCGCGCCCGACTGCCAGCCCGCCTTCCAGTAAAAGCGGTAGGTCGCCGCCGTGCCCACGTCCATGCGCGCGAGGACTAGGCGGCGGGCCCCCAGCTTTTTGTACTTCAGGGTTTCGATGGCGCGTTTGGAGAACGGCTTGCGGCCGTGGAACACGTCGACGATGACCATGTCGTAATTGGTGTCGTGGAGTTTCAGCGCGAATTCGTCTTCCTGGCCGAAGGCCGTGGTATCGCGCAGGTAGAGATAGTTTTCCGCGCCCGACATGGACAGGACATGGTTGGAGTTCTCGCGGAACGGCCTGGCCGGATAGGGCGGCAGGCTGTTCATGACGGACAGGTCCTTGTGGGCGACGAAGGGCAGGAAGCCTTGCTTGCGGCTGGCGGCCAGAACCTCGTCGATCTTTTTCGGGTCACGGGCGAAATCCATGGTCAAGATGCTGACCCGGTCGCGCTTGGCGACATCGATCAACTTGCTGAAGGTTTCCTTCATCTCCTTGGACGTGGGCTGGCCGAAGGTTTCGTACCCGTAAAACATGCCGTCCTGCAGGATGGCGTCGATCGACATCATGTAGGCGCGGGCCGGATAGACCTTTTTCTCGTCGACCTCGTCGCGCTTTTGCAGCAACTCCATGCCGTTATGGGTGACGACGACGAATCCGGGGTTCTTCTCGCGGGCGAATTTGGCGATATTGGTGATCAGCCGACGCATCTCGTCGCGGTAGTTGGTCAGCTTGCCGAGCACGGGGGCGGCAGGGCCGGCCTGCACCGGCTCACCCTGGGCGCGCACCTGACCCGGCGTCTGCGCCGCGGCCGGCGTGAAGGCGCTGATGGCCAGAAGGGCGGCGCTCAGGACGCCCGAAAGGGCGGTCGGACGGAATGCGGTCATGGTCTTCCTGTCGATGCTTTTTCCCGCCGATACCATAGTGGGCAAGGGTTAATCAGTCCTTATCCGGCGGCGACCAGCAGCATAGCACGGCGACGGCGGTACGGTGAACGCGCCCGCGATTTCTTCGCCCTGGCCCCTATCGGTTCCTTGTCCGTCGGCGGGGTGGAGAGTAGATTTCCGCCATGCAACCCGAATTCCGGCCCACGGCCTGCCCCCACGACTGTCCGTCCACCTGTGCCCTTGAGGTCGAGGTCCTGGACGACCGCACCATCGGCCGCGTGCGCGGCAATCCGCGCAACGACTACACGGCCGGCGTGATCTGCGCCAAGGTCGCCGCCTACCGCGAGCGTGTCCATCATCCGGAGCGGTTGACCCACCCGCTGCAACGCGTCGGCGCCAAGGGTTCAGGCGAATTTCGCCGGATCACCTGGGATCAGGCGATTGAGGAGGTCGCCGAAGCCATCGAACGTGCCCGCGCGGCCCACGGTGCCCAGGCGGTCTGGCCCTATCATTTCGCCGGCACCATGGGCCTGGTGCAGCGCGACAGCATCCACCGTTTCCGCCACGCCTTCGGCTTTTCCCGGGAGCACGAAACCATCTGCGTGACCACGGCCTGCAACGGCTGGGTCGCCGGGCACGGCAAGATCTGGGGCGCCGATCCGCGCGAGATCGCCGAATCGGACCTGATCGTCGTCTGGGGCGGCAACCCGGTATCGACCCAGGTCAACGTGATGACCCATATCGCCAAGGCGCGAAAGACGCGCGGCGCCAAGCTGGTCGTCATCGACCCCTACCGCACGCCGACGGCCGAGGCCGCCGACATCTACATTCCGATCCGCCCGGGCACGGACGGCGCCTTGGCCTGCGCCATCATGCAGGTGCTGTTCGCGGAAAACCTGGCCGACTGGGACTACATGCGGGAATTCGCGGACGGCCCCGAACGCCTGCAGCAGCACTTGAGCACGCGCACACCGGAATGGGCGGAGGCAATCACGGGCATCCCGGCCGACGACATCCGCGACCTTGCCCGGCTGTACGGCCGGACGGAGCGCGCCTACCTGCGTTGCGGTTACGGCTTCACGCGGTCGCGCAACGGGGCCGCCAACATGCATGCCGTGACCTGCCTGCCCGTGGTCACGGGAAAATGGAAGCACCGAGGCGGCGGAGCACTGTTTTCCAACCGCGAACTCTATGGCGTCGACGGGACCCTGATCAAAGGCTTGGACGTGGTCGATCCGGACACCCGGGCGCTCGACATGTCGCAGATCGGCCGCGTGCTGACCGGCGACGCCAAGGCGCTCAAGGGCGGGCCGCCGGTCACCGTGCTGTTTACCCAGAACATCAATCCGGCCGAGGTTGCGCCGGAAACGACTCGGGTGATCGACGGCATGATGCGCGACGATCTGTTCACCTGCGTGCACGAACAATTCATGACCGCCTCGGCCAAACTCGCCGACGTCGTCCTGCCGGCGACCATGTTCCTGGAGCACGAGGACATGTACCAAGGCGGCGGGCATTTCTATCTGCAGGTCCACAAGGCCCTGATCGATCCGCCCGGCGAGTGCCGCTCCAACGTCGAGGTCATCAACGGATTGGCGCGGCGCCTGGGGTCCGACTATCCGGCGTTCCACATGACGGCGTGGGAGCTGATCGACGACGCGCTGCGCCGCAGCGGCCGGCCAAGCGCCGACGAAGTCTTGGCCGAAGGCTGGATCGACTGCACCAAGCCCTTCGAGGAAGCCCACTTCCTGAACGGCTTCGGCCATCCTGACGGGAAGTTCCACTTCGCCGCCGATTGGTCGAAGATCGGCGCGGACTGTGACGCCATGTCGGCTCTGCCGGATCATCTCGACGTCATCGACGAGGCGACGGAGGCCCATCCCTACCGTCTGGTCGCCGCCCCGGCGCGTCGGTTCCTCAACACCTCGTTCACGGAAACGCCGTCTAGCCGCAAGAAGGAAGGCCGCCCCATGGCCCTGATCCATCCCGATACCTGCAAGGTACTCGGCCTGGACGAAGGCGACCGCGTGCGCCTGGGCAACGACCTGGGCGACCTTGTCGTCCATGTCCGACCGTTCGACGGTTTGCAGGCCCATACCGTGGTGGTCGAGGGCATCTGGCCCAACGACGCCTTCGAGGAAGGACGCGGGATCAATACGATCATCAGCGCCGACGCGGCCTTGCCCGGCGGCGGCGCGGCGTTTCACGACACCGCCGTCTGGATGCGTCCGGCGTGAACGGGCAGGGCATGCAGGGCCACGTCATCGTCGTCGGCAACGAAAAGGGCGGCAGCGGCAAATCGACCACCGCCATGCATCTGGCCGTGGGCCTGATGCGGGCCGGGCACCGCGTCGCCGTGCTCGATACGGACATCCGCCAGGGATCGTTGCGCCGGTTCCTGGAAAACCGCCGTGACTATGCCCGCACGATCTCCGGCCATGTCCCGATGCCGGAATTCTTCGACGTCGCCCCTTCGGGCGGCGACGGCACGGATACGTTTCCGGGCGTTCTTGCGGCGGCCCGCGCGGCGGCCGGGGTCGTCATCATCGACACGCCCGGCAGCGCCACGCCGCTGTCGGAAGCCGCCCATTCCCATGCCGATATCCTGGTTACGCCGCTCAACGACAGTTTCGTCGATCTGGACGTTCTGGCCCGGGTCGAAGTCAGCACCGAGATGACCGTGAAGGGGCCCAGCCAATACGCGGAAATGGTCTGGAAGCAGAAGATCGTCCGCGCCCGGCGCGACGGCGGTAAGATGGACTGGATCGTGTTGCGCAACCGCCTGAGCCCGCTTGATTCGCGCAACCGTCAGGAAATGGAGAAGGCGCTCAACCAGCTTGCCCAGCGCATCGGCTTCCGCTTTCTGCCCGGGTTCGGCGAACGGGTGATCTACCGTGAACTGTTCCTGGCCGGCCTGACCATCATGGACATCAAGGAAACCGGCGATCCGGCGGCCATGTCCATGTCACACCTAGCGGCGCGCCAGGAAGTCCGCGCCCTGATCGGCGCGCTCCACCTGCCGCCGCCGCCGGCCTAGGCCGGAGGATTTCCGCTGCGCTGGCGAACGGTGCCCGAACACCTTATCTTTCAAGGCGAAGGGCAGGGGTCATGAATAACGACGACAAGCTTGCAAAATCGAACGCCGCCGGCGCACCCGCCAAACGGGCGGACGTCGATGCGTTCCTGGACAAGCTGTCGCGCGCGCCCGTGCAGGCGCGCGGGGACGGGCGCGGCCGGCTGATGTTCGGCATGGACGCGACTGCCAGCCGCCAGCCGAGCTGGGACAGCGCCGCCCGCCTGCAGGGCGAGATGTTCCAGGTGACGCACGAACTCGGCGGCCTCGACGTGCAGCTCGCGTTCTTTCGCGGCTTCGGGGAATTCAAGGTCTCGAAATGGACCGGCGACACGCATGAACTGACCCGGCTGATGACCGGCGTCGGATGCCTGGCCGGCGAAACGCAGATCGGCAAGCTTTTGAAGCATGCGGTGAACGAGACCGGCAAGCGCCGGATCAACGCCCTGGTCTATGTCGGCGACAGTTTCGAAGAAGACGTCGACGCATTGGGCAGGACGGCGGGCGAACTGGGCCTGTTGGGCGTGCCCGTGTTCATGTTCCACGAGGGCGAGGACCCCATCGCCCGGTTCGGGTTCCAGCAGATCGCCAAGCTGTCCGGCGGCGCCTACTGTTCGTTCGACGCGGCCAGCGCCGACACGTTGAAAGAACTGCTTGCCGCCGTCGCGGTCTATGCGGTGGGCGGGCGCCGGGCGTTGGAACATCACGCCCAGGCCAAGGGTGGCGATATCCTGCGCATCGCCCATCAGGTCAAGGGGGTCTAAGCGCCATGTCCTACCTGGTGCTCGGCGTGGCCTTGCTGGCGGCCTTCCTGATCGGTGCGCGCTGGTACGCGACCGCGAACGTGAAAACTCTGAAGAAGGTTCTGTTCTATGTGGTCGGCATCCTGGCCGTGGTGCTGGCGCTGTTCTTCGTCATCACCGGGCGGCTCGGCTGGGCCGTGTTCGCGTTGTCGGCCTTGATCCCCATGCTGCTGCGGGCGCGGACGGCCTACCGCGCGGCGCGCAATTTCTCGCGCATGGCCGGGGCCGGGCAGGGGGCGCCCACGGGCCAGACGTCGGATGTGGAAACCCGCTTCCTGCGCATGGGCCTGGACCACGACACGGGCGACGTCTGGGGCGAGGTCGTCGACGGTCCCTACAAGGGACGCCGCCTGGACGACATGACTGTTTCGGAGAAACTCGACCTGCTGCGCCACTGCTGGACCGAGGACGAGGCCTCGGCCCGTGTCCTTGAAGCCTATCTGGACCGGGTCCATCCTGATTGGCGTGACGCTGCCGAAGACGCAGGACCACAAACCGGCGGCGCCGGGCCATCCCGTTCGGGTGCCATGACGCGGGCGGAGGCATTGGCCGTTCTGGGCCTGTCCGAAGGGGCGAGCCGCCAGGACATCAAGGCCGCTTACCAGCGCATCATTTCCGGCCTGCACCCGGACCATGGCGGATCGGATTATCTGGCGGCCCAGGTCAACGAGGCCAAGGACGTGTTGCTGGGCGATTGAGGGATTTCGCCCGTGCAAAAGCGATTCGCGTTACGGTTCCGTGACGATCCATGGCGCCTATGGCGAAAACGGGGGGATTCCGGGGGGCGTGGCCGGATCAATCGGGCGGTTGCGGTGCCAGGGACGGTATGGCACAAAAAGGCCCCATCGCCGTGCCATCCTGTGGTTGGCACCGTTTCGACGCTGAAAGTTCACAGCAGAAAGTTCCGACATGCACGCTCCCGTCCGGAAGGCCGTCCTGCCCGTCGCCGGTCTCGGTACGCGGTTCCTGCCCGCGACCAAGGCGATGGCCAAGGAAATGCTGCCCATCGTCGATAAACCGCTGATCCAATACGCCATCGAAGAGGCGCGGGCCGCCGGGATCGAGGACTTCGTCCTGGTCACCGGACGCGGCAAGACGATCATGGAAGACCACTTCGACCATGCAGTGGAACTGGAACAGGTTCTGCAGGCGCGCGGCAAGACCCGCGAGCTTGAGATTGTCCACGACGCCATGGTGCCGGCGGGCCACCTGGCCTATGCGCGGCAGCAGAACCCCCTGGGCCTGGGCCACGCCATCTGGTGCGCGCGCCAGATGGTCGCCGGCGAGCCCTTCGCCGTGCTGCTGCCGGACGATCTGGTGCAGGCGGAGCCGGGGTGCCTGACGCAGATGATGGAAGCCTACCGGGAAGTCGGCGGCAACATCGTCGCGGTCGAGGACGTGCCGCTTGAGGACACCAACAAGTACGGCATCCTGGATGTCGCCGAGGACGACGGCCGCCTTGCCCGCGCCAAGGGTTTGGTGGAAAAACCGGATCCGTCGGTCGCCCCCTCGACCCTGTCGATCATCGGCCGCTATATCCTGCAACCCGAGGTGTTCGAACACCTGGACCGCCACGAAAAAGGGGCGGGCGGTGAAATTCAACTGACCGACGCCATGGCCAAGACCTTGGGCACGGTGCCGTTCCACGGCCTGCGGTTCAAGGGCCGGCGCTTCGACTGCGGGTCCAAGGTCGGGTTCATCGAAGCCAATGTCGCCTTCGCGCTGGAGCGGCCGGATATGGCCGACCGCGTCCGCGCCACCTTGAAAACCTACCTCTGAAGGAAGTTACAGCATGCATGTCGCCGTCGTCGGGACCGGATACGTGGGATTGGTGTCCGGGGCCTGTTTCTCCGAATTCGGCCATAACGTCATCTGCGTCGACAAGGACGCGAAGAAGATCGCGGGCCTGAAACAAGGCGAAATGCCGATCTACGAACCGGGTTTGCAGAAGCTGGTCGAAGGCAATGCCGAGGCCGGGCGCCTCAGCTTCACCACGGATCTGGCCGAGGCCGTGAAGGATGCGGACGCTGTGTTCATTGCCGTCGGCACGCCGTCCCGGCGCGGCGATGGCCATGCGGACCTGTCCTACGTCTATGCGGCGGCGGAAGAGATCGCCCAGGCCATCACGGGCTATACGGTCGTCGTCACCAAGTCGACGGTGCCCGTCGGCACGGGGGCCGAGGTTGAAAAGATCATCCGCGCGGCCCGGCCCGACGCCCAGTTCGATGTGGTGTCGAACCCGGAATTCCTGCGCGAAGGGGCGGCGATCGAGGATTTCATGCGCCCCGACCGGGTCGTCATCGGCACGGAGTCCGAAGACGCCCGCGAAGTGATGCGCGAGCTTTATCGCCCGCTATACCTGATCGAGACGCCGATCGTGTTCACCCGGCGCCAGACGTCGGAACTCATCAAATACGCGGCCAACACGTTCCTGGCGACCAAGATCACCTTCATCAACGAGATCGCCGACCTGTGCGAGATCCTGGACGCCGACGTGCAGGACGTGGCCCGGGGCATCGGCCTGGACGGGCGCATCGGGCGCAAGTTCCTGCACGCGGGGCCGGGCTACGGCGGGTCCTGCTTTCCCAAGGACACACTCGCCCTGGTGCGCACGGCGCAGGACGCGGGATCGCCGCTGCGCATCGTGGAAACCGTGGTCGACATCAACGCCAAGCGTAAGAAGGCCATGGCGCAGAAGATTATCGACGCCTGCGGCGGCTCGGTTTCCGGTAAGACGATTGCGGTCCTGGGCCTGACTTTCAAGCCCAACACGGATGACATGCGGGATTCTCCGTCTCTCGACATCGTGCCCGCCCTGATCGCAGCCGGGGCCAAGGTCCGGGCCTATGATCCCAAGGGCATGGACGAAGCCAAGCACATGCTGGACGACGTCGACTGGTGCAAGGGCGCCTACGACACCATGGGCGGTGCGGATGCACTGACCATCCTGACCGAATGGAACGAATTCCGCGCCCTCGACCTGGACAAGGTCCGGGGCCTGATGAAGGCGCCGGTGATGATTGACCTGCGCAACATCTATAACCCGGACGACATGGCCGAAGCCGGGTTCGATTATACCTGCATCGGCAAATCGAAAGTGTCGGCGGCAAGCTGACCGCCGGTCCGGCGCGGCGCGAACAAGGACGCAACCCCTCATGGCGGATAGCCACAGCTTCAATCCCAGCATCCTGCGCGAATACGATATCCGCGGCACCGTGGGCGAAACCTTGGGGGCGGCGGACCTGTTCGCCATCGGCCGGGCGTTCGGCACCTTGCTGGTGCGCGCCGGCGGCAAAAGTGCCGCCACGGGCTATGACGGTCGCCTGAGCTCGCCCGAACTGGAAGCGGCCCTGGCGGAGGGTCTGCAGGCTGCTGGGGTCGACGTCAAACGGGTCGGCCTCGGGCCGACGCCCATGCTCTATTTCGCGACATATCACCTGGGCACGGACGCGGGCCTGATGGTCACGGGCTCGCACAACCCGCCGGAATTCAACGGCGTGAAGATGGTGATGCAGGGCCGGTCGTTCTTCGGTGCCGACATACAAAGGCTGGGTGCCCTGGCAGCCCAGGGCGATGTCGCCACGGGCAGCGGCGCCGAGGCCAGGGTCGACATCATGGACGCCTACGTGGCGCGCCTGCTGCAGGATTTCGACGGCGCCAAGCCGCTGACAGTCGCCTGGGATGCGGGCAACGGGGCGGCGGGCGAGGCATTGGTCAAGATGGTCGCCGGCCTGCCGGGCCGCCACATCATGTTGAACGAGACCATCGACGGCACCTTCCCGGCCCATCACCCGGATCCGACGGTGGAAAAGAACTTGGCGCAGTTGAAGGATGCGGTCGCCGCCAACGGTTGCGACCTGGGCATTGCCTTCGACGGCGACGGTGACCGGATCGGCGTCGTCGACGGCCAGGGCAGGGTGCTGTGGGGCGATCAGCTGCTCGCGATTCTGGCGCGCGACGTGCTGGCCGCCCATCCGGGGGCGACGATCATCGCCGACGTGAAGACCTCCACCGTGTTCTTCGACGAAATCGAGCGCCTGGGCGGCAAGCCGATGATGTGGAAGACCGGCCATTCCCATATCAAAAGTAAGATGGCCGAGATCGGCGCCCCGCTGGCCGGCGAGATGAGCGCCCATATCTTCTTCAAGGACCGCTATTACGGCTACGACGATGCGCTTTACGCCGCGATCCGCCTGCTCAACGTGCTGAACGGCACGGATGCCAGCCTGGGCGATTTGCTGGACGCCATGCCGAAGGCCGTCTCGACCCCGGAAATCCGCTTCGATTGTGCCGACGACCGCAAGTTCCAGGTGGTCGAGGAAGTCCGCGCCCGCCTGGCCACGGAAACGGGCATCGACGTCCACGGCATGGACGGCGTGCGGGTGCAGTCGGCGGACGGCTGGTGGCTACTGCGTGCATCCAACACCCAGCCGGTGCTGGTCGCGCGTTGCGAGGCGGCGGACGCAGCCGCCCTGGCGCGGCTGAAATCGGTGCTGGCCGGGCAGTTGGCGCAAAGCAACGTGGCCGTGCCGGACCTTTAGGTCGCCGTTTTCTTTTTTCAGATATCAGGTCTTTGGCATCCCAGTGCGGGAGGCCAAAAAACGGAGAGGAACCGTCGTAAGACGATTCCTCTCCCTCCCCCTGCCACGCGTGGCACCCGATGGGCCGCGCGCAGCATTTCGATACCGTGGATGATTGTGGCAAAATTTGTTGGCTGATGCCATGAAAACTTCGCTGTTTCGCGGATCTCGATCTCAAGTAGTGGGCGCAAAGGGCAGGCCCATGTATCACCCCGGCCTAAAAGACCGTGAGGGTAGAGGCTCGAGAAACGTGCGGAAGAGGGAGGGAAGTTTAATTGTCGGCCGGAAGGGAGGCCATTTCCAAGGTTTCCGGCCCGCGCAGTTCCATGCACGGGATGTGGCGCCGCTCCAGCAGCTTGCAGGCGCGGTAGGCGTCGCGCTTGCTGAGGCCGTAAACCCGCGCCCGGTGCAGAACCTTGCCGTTCTTCTTGGTCAAGGGAACGATGGAGACGACGCCACCGTCAAGCAGGGACGGCAGGGTGTCGCGTGCCTTCATGGCCATGCTCTCGGCCTGTTCGGATTGCGCGAAGGCGCCGACCTGAATACCCCAGCGCGACTGCTTGTCGAACGCGACGATCCGGGGCGGTCCGTCGCCGTCGCCCTGTTCTTCCTCGCGGCCGGGGGGCGTGGGCAGGGGGGCGGGGGCCGGAATGTCGGCCTTGGCCAGCACCGGCGCACTGCCCAGTTCGGCGAAGGCGCGGTCCAGGTGCTTGGCCATCAGGTGATTGCGGGCACTCGACGAATTGGCGCCGAACACGACGCCGATCAGGCGCCGGCCGTCGCGCTTGGCCGAGGTCACCAGATTGAAGCCCGACGCCCGGATATAGCCGGTCTTGAAGCCGTCGACACCGTCATAGGTAAGCAGCATCTTGTTGTGGGTCTTGTGCGACACGCCGTCGAAATCGAACCGGGTGCGCGAGAAGAAATGATAGTACTGGGGAAAGTCGCGGAGAAGTGCGCGGGCCAGCTTGGCCATGTCGCGGGCGGTGCTCATCTGCGCGCTGTGGGGCAGGCCCGAAGCATTGCGGAAGGTCGTCCGGTCCATGCCCAGGCGGCGTGCCGTCTCGGTCATTTCCCGGGCGAACTTCCATTCCTTGCCGCTGTAGTTCTCGGCCACGGCGGCGGCGATGTCGTTGGCCGATTTGACGGACAATGCCAGGATCGCGTCGCGCACGGAAATGGTCTCGCCGGGCTTGAGGCCCAGTTTCGACGGAGGCTGGCCGGCGGCGCGGGCTGACATGCGCAGGCGCGTGTTCATGGACCAGCGACCGTTTTCGACCGCTTCGAACATCTTGTAGAGAGTCATCATTTTGGTCAGGGAGGCGGGATAGTTCCGCGTGTCCGCGTTGACCGCGTGCAGAACCTCGCCCGTTTCGGCATCAATAACCAAAGAGGCATACTTGGCGACCGCCTGTCCCGGCGAAAGCACCAGGGCGGTCAGCAGAACCAGAGCGGCGGCGGCAAAAAGGCGCAGCCCCCCTCTCCGTTTAATCGGACGCGTCGTCTCAGCCATGAGAGCTCTCTTCCCCGTGTTGAGCTGTATGCCTCATTGTCGTCGTCGCGTCGTCCCCCGATTCGCCGGTATCGTAGCGGAATCCGCTTGCGGCGTCTCCAGAAATTTCGCAGCCGAATCAATATCTTCTTTAAGGATTCATCGTAAACATTTGATTAACGGACCGGCCCACGGAGGTTCCAACCACCCCTAAGCAGGTCGCAGAGGGGCCGTTGATGGACATTTTGAGAACAAAAAATTGACACAAAAACAAAAGGTTACAAGAAGGATAAATTTTTGTGCAACGCACCATGCGTTCTTGACGAAAGGCCGGGGCGGGGCTTATATTCAGCTGATTGCTGCATTGCAGCATCGCTGCTCAGCAGTGAGAAGCGGCACCGGAGACGCCAAAGCGCCCGGAAGCCGCCAAGGATGATGTCGATCACCCGACAAAGAACCCAAATGGAGAGTACGATGGCTGAAGCCAAGAAGCCCACCGCGACCGTGAAACCTACCGCTGCGCCTGCCGCCCCCGCGCCCGCAGCCAACCCCGCAGCCAGCCAGGTCGAGGCGGTCGCGCCTGTCGTCAAGGAGACCGTTGAAACCGCCGTCAAGGCCGGCGCCGACGTCGCCGCCAAGGGCGTTGAAAAGGCCGCCACCATGGGCCAGGAGCAGATTACCGCGGCCGTCAAGGCCGGCGGTCAGGTGTTCAAGACCTATGAAGACGCTGTTGCCTACAACAAGGAAAACGTCGATGCCTTCGTCCAGGCCAACAACATCATGGCGAAAGGCATGCAGGACCTGAACAAGGTGCTGTTCGCCATGGCGCAGAAGAACATGGAAGAAACGGTCGATCTGACCAAGAAGATGTTCGGCTGCAAATCGGTCGACGACATGGTCAAGCTACAGAGCAGCCTGTTGAAGACCAATTACGCCAAGGCCTTTGACGAAAGCCGCAAGATTTCCGACATGGCCGTGAAACTGGCCGAGGAAGCCGCGGCGCCGATCGCCGGCCGCGTGACGGTCGCCGTCGAAAAGGTGACCAAGCCGATTGCCGCCTGAGGATTTCGCCTCGCGCAGTGTGATGCGGCCCTGAACAAACGCCCGGCAGTCTCTGCCGGGCGTTTTCGTTTGCCGGTTTCGGAGGGACGGTGACGGACGATTCTCCGATCTTGGCCGCGCGCCGGGCCGCTTTGGGCGGCGGTTGATCGGACTGTGGGCGGCCTGTTGGAGAATTCCTGGGCGCGGGACTTGGCGCTGGCGGGTGCTCTGCCCATATATCCTGGGACAAGCGGCGACCGCACCCCGGACCCGGGGCTTCCCCGGGCAATCCTTTTTAAATAGAATTGGATTACCGTCGGAGTGGCAAGCCGCTTCGGCGGCGCCGATGGGCGGCGGTCGCCGGCCCGAACACGGCAAGGACAGGACGGAGATGACAGGACCGACAGACCCGCCAAAATCTCCCATCGACCCGGGACGGGACGATGACTCCGGCACCGGTTTGGCGGTCAAATCCCGCACGCGGACCAAGCGTCCGTCCATGTACAAAGTCCTGATGCTCAATGACGACTACACGCCGATGGAGTTCGTCGTCCACGTGCTGGAACGCTTTTTCGGCATGAACAGCGAACAGGCGACCCAGGTGATGCTGCATGTCCACCAGCGCGGTGTGGGCGTATGCGGCGTCTTCACATATGAAATCGCCGAAACGAAAGTGACACAGGTCATGGATCTGGCGCGTCAGCATCAGCATCCTCTCCAGTGCACGATCGAAAAAGACGGCGGCGGAGATGAGGATTAGATGCTTTCACGCGAGCTAGAACAGACCCTTCACCGCGCCCTGGCCCTCGCCGCCGAGCGTAATCATGAATACGCAACCCTCGAACACCTGCTGCTATCCCTAACCGAAGACCCGGATTCCATCGCGGTGCTGAAGGCCTGCGACGTGGAGGTCGAGCGCCTGATCGCCGACCTGACCGAGTTCCTAGACAACGAACTGGCCGAGATCGACAACCCGCGCGGGCTTGAACCCAAGCCGACGGCAGGCTTCCAGCGCGTCGTCCAGCGCGCCGTGATCCATGTCCAGTCGTCGGGGCGCGAGGAGGTGACCGGCGCCAACGTGCTGGTGGCCCTGTTCTCGGAACGGGAATCCCATGCCGTCTATTATCTGCAACTGCAAGACATGACGCGCCTCGATGCCGTCAACTATATCTCCCACGGCATCGCCAAGGTGCCCGGGCGTTCGGAGCAGCGCACCGTGTCCGGCGCCGACCCGGAGGCCGAAGCCGAGGCCGCTGCACGCAAGGGTTCGGAAGCGCTCGACGCCTATTGCACCAACCTGAACAAGAAGGCGAACGAAGGCCGTATCGATCCTCTGATCGGCCGCCACGAAGAAGTCGATCGCGCCATCCAGATCCTGTGCCGGCGCAACAAGAACAACCCGCTGTTCGTCGGCGACCCGGGGGTGGGCAAGACCGCCATCGCCGAAGGCCTGGCCAAGCGCATCGAGGACGAAGACGTGCCCGAGGTGCTGCTCGGCAACACCATTTACGCTCTCGACATGGGCGCCCTTCTGGCCGGAACCCGCTATCGCGGTGATTTCGAAGAGCGCCTGAAGAACGTCATGTCAGAACTGGAAGCCATGCCCAAGGCGATCCTGTTCATCGACGAAATTCATACGGTGATCGGCGCCGGGGCGACGTCGGGCGGGTCCATGGACGCGTCCAACATCCTGAAGCCGGCCCTGCAAAAGGGCGGTCTGCGCTGCATGGGCTCGACCACCTACAAGGAATACCGCAACTATTTCGAAAAGGACCGCGCCCTGGTGCGCCGGTTCCAGAAGATTGACGTGTACGAGCCGTCCATGGACGACACGATCAAAATCCTCAAGGGCCTGAAGCCCTATTTCGAGGAACACCACAACGTGCGCTACACCAACGACGCCATCAAGGCGGCGGTGGAACTGTCGACCAAGTACATCCACGAACGCAAGCTGCCGGACAAGGCCTTGGACGTCATTGACGAGGTCGGGGCGTCGCGCATGCTGCTGCCGCCGGGCAAGCGGCGCAAGACGGTCACCGTCAAGGACGTGGAACAGGTGGTCGCCAAGATCGCCCGCATCCCGGAAAAGTCCGTGTCGTCCGATGACCGCAAGGCGCTGAAGAACCTGGACCGCGACCTGAAGACCATGGTGTTCGGCCAGGACAACGCCATCGAGGCTTTGGCCAGCGCCATCAAACTGTCCCGCGCCGGCCTGCGCGAACCGGAAAAACCCATCGGCTCCTACCTGTTCTCGGGCCCCACGGGCGTCGGCAAGACCGAGGTCGCGCGCCAGTTGGCGCACATGATGGGCATCGATCTGGTCCGCTTCGACATGTCCGAATACATGGAACGCCATTCCGTGTCGCGCCTGATCGGCGCACCCCCCGGCTATGTCGGCTTTGACCAGGGCGGCCTGTTGACCGACGCGGTCGATCAGCAGCCCCATTGCGTTCTGCTGTTGGACGAAATCGAAAAGGCCCATCCGGACCTGTTCAACATCCTTCTCCAGGTCATGGACCATGGCAAGCTGACCGACCACAACGGCAAGTCCGTCAGCTTCCGCAATGTGATCCTGATCATGACCACCAACGCGGGGGCGGCCGATCTGGCCAAGCCTGCCATCGGGTTCGAGCGCGAAACCCGCATCGGCGAGGATACGGAAGCGATCGAGCGCATGTTCACGCCCGAGTTCCGCAACCGTCTGGATGCCATCATTCCCTTCGCGGCGCTGACGCCGGAAGTCGTCGCCCGCGTCGTCGACAAGTTCATCATGAACCTGGAATTGCAGCTTGAGGACCGGGGCGTGGTGATCGAGCTGACCGACGTGGCGCGCGAATGGCTGGCCAAGCGCGGTTTCGACAAACTGTTCGGCGCCCGGCCGCTCAGCCGCGTGATCCAGGAGAGCATCAAGAAGCCGCTGGCCGAGGAGCTGTTGTTCGGCAAACTGGTCAAGGGCGGCATGGTTCTGGTCGGCGTCGACGACGACAAGTTGGTGTTCGATTTCCCCGAACCGGGATCGACCCGCCTGCCGGCCAAGCGCAAGAAGGGCAAAGTTCCCGCCCTGGTCGAATAGCCGGTCCCCGGTCCGGGCGGACGCAGCGTGGCGTTTTCCTTCCTTTCCGGGATTCGGGTTCTCGATCTCAGCCAATACCTGCCGGGACCGCTCGCGGCCCAGGTCCTCGCCGACCTGGGGGCGGAGGTGGTGAAGGTCGAGCCGCCTGCGGGCGACCCGCAGCGCCACCTTGATCCCACGGCGGGACCGCTCGACCCCGGCGTCGTCGAAGGCGGCGACGCCTCACCCTTCTATCAGGTGCTCAACGCCGGCAAGACGGTGACCCGTCTCGACCTCAAATCCGCCGCCGGCAAGGCGCAGTTCCGGGACTTGGTCCGGGGTGCCGACGTTCTGTTGGAAAGCTACCGGCCTGGAGTGATGGACCGTCTTGGTTTTAGCTACGACGCGGTCCGCGCGACCAATCCCGGTCTGATTTATTGCGCGCTGACGGGATATGGGCAGACTGGGCCCCTGCGCCTAGCCGCCGGGCATGACCTGAACTACATGGCCGCCACGGGCGCGCTCAGTCAGGCCGGAACGGCGGCGGGGCCCGCCATGGCCTGGCCGCCCATGGCAGACTGCGCCGGGGCGGTGATGTCGGCGCTCGCGATCCTGGGGGCGTTGGTGCGTCGCGGTCGGGACGGGCAGGGCGCCTTCCTGGACATCGCCATGTCCGACTGCGTCCTGTCCTGGCAGGCCATCGGCCTGACGGCGGAAAAGCTGGGTTTGGGCAAGGCGCGGGGGATGGCGCTGTTGACCGGCGGGGCCGCGTGTTATCGGGTCTATGGCTGCGCCGACGGGCGGGAATTGACGCTGGGCAATCTGGAACCCCGGTTCTGGGAAAATTTCTGCCGCGCCGTCGGCCGCGACGATTGGACACCGCGTCAGTGGCAGACGCTGCCGCAATCAGCACTGATCGCCGAGGTCGCGGGCCATCTTGTCGGGCAGCCTTTGGACCATTGGCTTTCCCTGCTAGGTGATGTCGATACCTGCGTGCAGCCGGTCGCCGATTACGCGGGCGTCGCGGACCAGCCGCAGGTACAGGCGCGGGGCCTTGTGGCGGACGATCCCCTCGGCGGGGTGCAGGTGTTGTTGCCGATCCTGGCCGACGGCATGACCACGGGCGCGCGGGCACCGTTGGCGCTGCGCACGGCGGAACAGATCTTACAGGATTGGGAAAAGGGTTAGCGGGCGAACTGGGGACAGTCGGCTTCGCGGGTCAGGCCGACCATGGAAGCGCCCTGCGACGACAGGCGCAGGTTGCCCTTGGCGCCGATCACGTAGGATTGACTGCCCAGCGGTTTGCCGTTGGCGGCCATGCGCACGACCTGGGCGGCACGGCAGGCGCGGCAGTTGTTGACCAGGAACACGCCGCCGTTGCCCTTGTCGGTTTCCAGGGTGATGCATGTCTTGTTGCTGTCGTCGACGAGCGTTTCCGGCTTCACCAGATTGGCCTGATCGCAGGGATAGATGGAACCCAAGCTGGTCCGGCCCGGACCGCGGAACGGCAGGGGCAGGGTCATGTTGGCCATGACGTTGAACTTGCGCACTTCCGGGTTGGAATAGCCCTGGCGCAGGCGGGTCACCCCGACCACCATGCAGGCATTGCATTTGTTGACCAGGACTTCGCCCGTGCCCGTGCGCCCGTGGCGGATGCAGTCGGCACCCGGGGCCAAGGCCGCCGCCGTGCGGATCAGGGGGTTGATCCCCATGCCTTCCGCATCGGGCACGCGGGGCGCCGCGATGGCCGCCGCCGACAGCAGCAACACCGCGACGAGCGCGGCGGCGGTCAGCAGGTAAATTTGCACATAGCGTTCCATAACCCCTTTACTTTAGGGAATATTGGTAAAGGAAACGTGACCGGCATCACACTTGCGCGCGATTTTCGAAAAATTCGTCTACAAATTTGATTTTATTCTGATTTTTTAAAGGGAGAGAACGCTCCATAGGCGGACATTTCCCGCTCTATTCCCTTGGATTCGTCTTTCAGGAAGCCGGAAACGGCATCTCGGAAGCCCTTGTCGGCGATCCAATGGGCGGAAAACGTGCGGCGGGGCAGGTAGCCGCGCTGCACCTTGTGGGGACCTTGGGCGCCGGCTTCGACCCATTTCAGGCCGTGGGCGATGGCATAGTCGATGGCCTGGTAATAGCAGGCTTCGAAGTGCAGGAATTTATAGTCGGCGACGCAGCCCCAGTTGCGGCCGTAGAGCGTGTCGCCGCCCCGCAGGTTCAAGGCGCCCGCCACGGGTCGGCCGTCCTTTTCCACCACGATCAGGACCACGGCCCGGCCCAGGCGCGCGCCGAGCAGGGAAAAGAACCGGCGCGTCAGATAGGCCTGGCCCCATTTCTTGTCCGAGGTGTCGATGTAGAACTGGAAGAAGGCGTCCCAATGGGCTTCGGTGATGTCGGTCCCTTCAAGGACGCGGATGTCCAGGCCGGCATCATGGACGGCGCGGCGCTCCTTCTTGATGTTCTTGCGCTTGCGCGACGACAACTCGTCCAGGAAATCGTCGAAGGTTTTGAATCCCTTGTTCTCCCAATGGAACTGCTGGCCGATGCGTTGCAGATAGCCCGCTGATCCGAACGCCTCCCACTCAGCCTCGGTGGGAAAGGTGACGTGCAGCGACGATACGCCCAGGTTCTGCGCCAACTGCGCCATGCCGGCGATCAGGGCAAGGCGCATCTCGCGGCGCTGGCTGTCGGGCAGGGCTTCGTTGACCAGCAGGCGCGGCCCCGTCACCGGCGTGAAGGGTACGGCGCATTGCAGCTTGGGGTAATAGCGCCCGCCGGCGCGCTCATAAGCATCGGCCCAGCCCCAGTCGAACACGTATTCGCCGTAGGAATGGTTTTTCAGGTAGAGCGGCGCGCAGGCGGCAATGCCGCCCGCCGGGTCTTCGATCACCAGGTGCTGGCCGAGCCAGCCGGTCTCCGCCGTCGCCGATCCGGAATCCTCCAACGCCGACAGAAAGGCGTGACGGACGAAGGGATTGTCCGTTCCGGCACAGGCGTCCCAGGCCTCGGGCGAGACCTCGGAAAGGGATTTAAGAACCTTGATGGCGACCGCGTCTCGTCCGTCGGGCATGGGTTAATCTATCATCCGTTCAATACCCGGGGGCAAGTCTTGTCCGCCGAATGCGGCAACCAATAGGCCGAGGCTTTCGACCAGCCTGGGCCCCGGCCGGTTGAAGTAGCTGTTGGCGTCCGTGGCGTAGACGCGGCCCGTGCGGATGGCCTTGAGGTTCTTGAATTGTGGATGGGCTGCCATCAATAGGCGCGCTTCCGCCGCCGCGCGCTCCAGCCCGAACCCGCAAGGCATGAACACGATGACGTCGGGATCGGCGGATTTCAAATCTTCCCAGGTGATCCAGGGCGCGTGTTCGCCGGGCGTGCCGAACACGTCCTCGCCGCCCGCCATGGCGACCAGTTCCGGTACCCAGTTGCCTGCCGCCATCAACGGGTCCGTCCATTCGATGCAGGCGACGCGGGGGCGGGGGCCCGTCGGCGTGACGGTCAGGTCCCGGGCCCGGTCGCGCAGGTCGTCGGCGACCGAGCGACCCTGTTCGGTAATACCCAAGGCGGCGCCGACACGGGCGACGTCCTCGAATACGTCGGCCAGCGTCATCGGTTTCAGCGACACGATGCGCGCGGGCCTGCCGGCCCAATCACAGATCGCCGCCTCCACATCGGCCAGACTGACGGCGCAGACCTCGCATTGGTCCTGGGTGAGGATGACGTCGGGGGCGCAGTCCGCGAGCGGGCCTTGCAGGACCTCGTAGACGGAGGCGGCGTTGGCCACGGCGGCCTTCACCTTGGCGTCGATCTCGGCGCTGCTGCCGGAAAGGTCCAGGCGCGGCGCCGTGCAGACGGGCAGGGCCTGGACGTCGGGCGGGAAGTCGCATTCGTGGGAACGGCCGACCAGCCAGTCCGCGCAGTCCAGCGCCGCGACGATCTCCGTCGCACTCGGCAGCAGCGAGACCACGCGCTTCATTTCCCTGTTCCCGGCCGGTTCCATCAGGACTAATCTGCGCGCGCGGCCCGCGATCGGCAACCGCGTTATGGAGGGTGGTGTGATGCGCGTGCGGCCCTTTTTGCTTTCCCTTGCCTTTTGTTTCGTCTTGATGCCCGGCGCAGTCAGTGCGGGGATGGACGAAGTGCCCACGGAATCCCTTGGCCCGGATGCCGTCGAGCGGACCTGGAAACGGGCGCATTTCTATGTGCCCGCCGACGCCAATCCTCTGGGCACGGGCGTGCTGGGCGGCCAGCGCGACCTTGGGTCCGTGGCGCGGACGTTGGACAGCCTTGCCAAGGGACCGCCCCGGCCCGTGGTGGTCTATCTGCACGGTTGCGGCGGGTTCGGTAATTCGGGCAGCGTCAACGCCGGCATGCTGCCGAGGCGGGCTTCGTCGTCGTCGCGCCCGACAGCTTCGCCCGGCCGTCGCGCGTCAAGACCTGCGATTCGAAAACCCATTCCCGCGCTGGACCGAAGGGGATTTACAAAAACGTCGTCGCCTGGCGGCTCGAGGAACTGGACCGGGCCCTTCTGGGCCTGAAGGACTTTTCCTGGGTCGATTGGAACAACATCTTCCTGTTCGGTCATTCCCAGGGCTCAAACGCCGCCGCGGCCTATCCGGGCACGGCCTTCAAGGGCCGCATCATGAGCGGCACGCGCTGCTCTACAGGTTACCAAGGGCCGCGGGAGGAGCCGGCGCTCGCCGTCTATTCGGAAAACGATCCCTGGCGCAAGGGCCGCCCCATCAAATGCCTGGATTACGTCGGTCGCACGGGGATGCAGGTCCTGGGGTTGACCGGAACTCTGCATGTCGTCGCCAAGGATCCGGAAGCCAAGGCCCGAATGCTGAGTTTCCTGGGGGCGCTGATAACGCGCTGAGCCGGAAGGCGGGGTCAGCGGATTTCGAAAATCCCGTCGACCTCGACGGCCACGCCGCGCGGCAGGGACGGGGCGCCGACGGCAAATCGCGCGTGCTTTCCGGCGTCGCCGAACACCTCGACCATCAGGTCGGAGGCACCGTTGATGACCTCGGGCTGATCGGTAAAGTCGGCCGCCGAATTGACGAAGCCGCCCAGCTTGGCGACCCGCACGACGCGGTCCAAGTCGCCGCCGCAGGCTTCGCGAAGCTGGGCGATAAGATTGAGGCCGCAGACCCGGGCCGCTTGATAGCCGTCCTCGGTCGAGACGTCCTCGCCCAGCCGGCCGCGGCAGGTGATCTCACCGTTCCACACGCAGACCTGGCCCGACACGAACACGGTCGACCCGACCACGGTATAGGGGATGTAGTTGGCGGCGGGTGTGGACGGTTTGGGCAGGTCAATGCCCAGGTCCTTCAGACGGGCGTCGACGGTTCCGGTCATGTGGGGGATCCTTTCGTTGGGGACTGGTCATTGGGCTGGGTGCCCGCCACGGCGGGGCAGGGCGGATCGGATGCGGGCGGATCAGATGTAGAAGGTGTCGTGTTCCTTGGGCGCGATGCAGACGGTGTCGCTGCCTCGTTCCTGCAACAGCTTCTGGGCCGTTTCCAGCTTGCTGTCGATGGCCGCGTCGTCCTGGTCCGGGTCGTGGTGATAGAGGTAAAGCGCCTTTACCTTGCCCCGGTCCGCCAGCTCGACGACCTTGGAAATGCAGGAATGGCCCCAGGTCACCTTGGTTGCGTATTCGGCGTCCGTATAGGTTGAATCGGTGATCAGCACATCGGCGCCGTGCACGAATTCGGCCAGTTTTTCCTCGTAATGCGGATTGTAGCCGTCGGAATTCTCGAGAAACATCTCGTTGTCCGTGACGTAGCAGATGGCACGGCCGTTGTATTCGATGCGAAAGCCCAGGCATTGCCCCGGATGGCTCAGAAGCTTCGTCTTCACGCGGATGCCGTCGACCTCGAACTCTTCTTCCTCCAGGTCGCGGAAATAGACCCGCGCGGCGAACTCCTTCAGCGTGATCGGGAAATACACGCCATCCATCTGGGCCGAGATGATTTCACGGATGGAAATGTCGCCCTGATTGGCGCCGAGAATCTGGAACTCGTTGCCCTGGCGGTAAAGGGGCGCGAAGAACGGGATGGCGTTGATATGGTCCCAATGGGGGTGGGAGATGAAGATGCGGCCGCGGACGTTGCGCCGACCGTTGGCCACCAGCTTGTCGCCGAAGGTCTTGATCCCGGTACCGCCGTCGAAGATGAAAATCTGGTCGCGCGGGAACTGCAGGGTCACGCAGTTGGTGCTGCCGCCGTACTTCAGGGTGTTCTCGCCGGACACGGGCAGGGTGCCGCGCACGCCCCAGAACGACAGTTCGATGTCGTCGCGCAGGATGCGGTTGACCTTGTCCAGGAAGGTCGCCGCGACGATGGGCTTGCGGATGAAGCCGTGGGCGCCGAACTCATAGGCGCGGTTGACGTCGAATTCATAGCTTTTCGCCGTCAGCACGATGAAGATCGTGTCTTTCAGGCCTTCGTGGCCGCGCACGAACTTGCACAGCTGGAAGCCGTCGACATCCGGCATCATCAGATCCGAGATGACGCAGTCGGGGGCCAAGGCGACCATCTTGTCCATGGCTTCCTTGGAGTCCGTGAACGCGGTGACGCGATGACCCGCCGCCTCCAGCATGGAGGCGATGGCGTCAAGAATCATCGGGTCGTCATCGACCGCGACAAAATGGATAGGGTCGGTCTTACCTGCCATTCCTGTCCCAGTATGCCGGTCTTGATCCGGTCATCCAAAAAAAGGCCAACTGTTCAAGCGAGTAGAGCCTGAACAGATTAACAATCCCTCAAAACGTCGATTATCACCGTACCCGGAAACGTATCGTCTGGGCAGGGTTTTCAGGGTTGTAGCAGAACATGCGGGACAATCGCAAACCGTCTTTCCTTATGGCACGGGAGACAGGAAACCCGCCTGCGGGCGGGATGCCGGCGGCGGGCGCGACAAGGCGGCGCGG